>Ga0315900_10000368_pt1 | contig 80483 bp, 57 predicted proteins | sample LakEriMetagenome_FD_203521 | JGI IMG/M metagenome (GOLD analysis project Ga0315900, IMG submission 203521) | Freshwater fungal communities from buoy surface, Lake Erie, Ohio, United States - Buoy 12 MA114 | ecosystem: Environmental > Aquatic > Freshwater > Lake > Lake biofilm | place: USA: Lake... | reverse complement strand
TGGCCTGCGCCGTCTTGAGCCATTGTTCGGCGGTCGGCTCGGCAGGCTTCGTCTGGGGCGCCCGAGGATCCGCAGGCCTGGCCGCAGCGGTCTTGAGGTTTGCATCGACCCAGCGCTGACGCATCACCGGCCACTGTTCCTTCCACAGGCCCAGCGCCGCGCGGTCGGACGACGCCCAGCTCTTGGAGGCGTTCTTCAGGGCCGTCGTCAGCCGCTCATTCGCGGCCTGGAACTCCTTCTTCAGCAGCTGCAGCAGCCGGGTCTCGCTGGCACGCTTGTAGGTGCCGTTGATGCCGGCATCCTGGGGCTCCTTCTGCCCCTCCTTGAAGCCGACCACCACCTTCGACTCGCTGATCTCCGCCACAAAATAGGTGCCCCGGTCCTCGCCTTCGTTCACGTTGCGGGCGAAGGTGAGCTCTTTGTCCTTGCGCATGCCGCCTCCCGTCCAGATTCCCGCAGAACCGGGATCCATGGCAAAACGCACCGTCACCGTCGTGTTGCCAAAGCCCGCCTTTTCCAGGGTGAGGTGCCTTTGGGTCGTCTCATCGAAAAAGAACAACCTGTCAGCAGCCGGTTCTGCGGCCGCCGCAAGGCTCGAGATCATGAGGCAGGCGGCCAGGGACGTTTGACGCAGGATCATGGGGTCATCCTCGCATCAGCGACGGGGGGCTGACAAGCCGTGAAATGGCGCATTCCACCCATAGGCTCATTCTGCGGCTTCCATGATTGCCACCCCGCGCTTTTTGCGTTGTTATGTCCCGATCAATGACCGTCCTCCGCCCAACCGCCCTCTGCCTGATCCTCCTCAGCCTCTCATCCTGCGCCATGCGCACGATGAACGACCCGGATGAGTTCACCATGTCCGCCGCACAGATCCGCCGCGTGTTTCCAGCCTCACGCAGCCAGGGAACCGCGACATTGCATGGCCGCACCATTCACAGCAGCCAGGACAAGAAGGGCCGCCCCTATCACCTCGCCGTCGGCGGGGCCCTGCTGGTGAAAAATAGCACGCCAAGAATCATCGCCAAGGCGCCCTCCATCCTCCTGACCGCGGATCACGCCCAGGTCCGCGGTCGCTCCGTGGTGAAAAAGCAGGACCGCTTCTACCTGGGTGACTCGGACCGCAGCACCCTCATCATCGATGGGGTGAACATCCGCACGGAAGGCCCCAGTTCCGAGCGGCTGGCGAACTCCGCCCCCTCAGCCAGGCCACCGGCCCCAAAGCCGGAGCCCGCTCCCGTTACCCCTGCCCAGGACAAGCCTGCCAAGCCCAAACCGGCCAAGACCCCACCCACTCCGGCCCCCAAGCCCCAGGCCACTCAGAAACAGCCGATGCCGGCCACCAAGCCCCAGGCGAATCCCCCAGGCCCCAAGCCCGCTCCGGCCAAGGTCACACCTGCGCCGACGACCGCGCCCAAACCCAATTCCGTCCCGCCCAAGCCCAAGCCCGCCAGCAAACCCGCCCCTGCCCCTGCACCGGTGGACCGCGCGAAGCTGCTGAAGATGATGCGTGAGCCTGGAGAAAACTAAGCCTGCCACGATGCCCCGCATCCTCGCCATCGACCACGGAACCGTTCGCATCGGGCTTGCCATGAGCGACGAGATGGAGCTGGTGGCCAGCCCTCTGCAAACCCTCGACGCCCAGCAGGAACCGGCGCGTGAGATCGCCCGGATCATTCGACAGAAGCAGATTTCGAAGATCATCCTCGGCATGCCTTTCCACATGAACGGACAGCGTGGCGAGGCGGCCGAGCGCGTGGAAAAATTTGCCACCGAACTCGGCAGGGAGCTTCAGCATTCCGTGCCCCTGGAGTTCGTCGATGAACGGCTTTCCTCCGTCGAGGCCGAAGCTGCGCTCTCCCGTGCCGGAGTCACGGGCAAACGCGAGCGCAACCAGGTCGTCGACCAGCTCGCCGCCGTGGTCATCCTGCAGGACTACCTGAACAACCAGCGCGGCCCGGAAGGTTATCTGCTTCCCGACAGCGCCTATGACTTCGAATGGAGCGATGAGCCGAAACGACGTCGAAAGTAGGCTCGGGATGAACCGGGGAGCCGCGCCGGGCTTCAAACGCCTGCTCCTGACCGTGGCCTACTGCGGCACACCCTGGCGGGGCTGGCAGAGCCAGGGCGGCGGTGGCGGCATCCAGGATGAAATCAACGCCGCCATCCGCAAGGCCGCGGACATCCGCACCTGCATCCAGGGCAGCGGCCGCACCGACGCAGGTGTGCATGCCTTCGGCCAGGTGGCCCATTGCGACGTGCCCGAGTCGGTTCGCATGAGCGGCGAAGCCTGGCAGAACGCCCTCAACGCCTGCCTTCCGCTCACCATTCGCATCACCAACGTGCAGGAGGCAGACCCCGGCTTTCACTCCAGGTTCGACGCCACCGGCAAGGCCTACCTTTACCGCATCTGGCGTTCGCGGATGCTCTCGCCCTTTGAAGCCGATCGAGCCTGGCACATCCACGGCCCCCTGGACACGGAGGTCCTCGAAGCCTGCACGCGCAGGCTCATCGGCACGCACAACTTCGTCCGTCTCTCGGCCAACCGAGGCGACATGCCGGAAACCCAGCGCCGGGCCACGCCTGAAAAAACCACCCGCACCATCCAGCGTGCGGAAGTCCGTGAAAAAGGCGAGGTGCTGGAGCTCGAATTCGAGGGCGACGGCTTCCTCTACAAGATGGTGCGCATGATCACCGGCACCCTGGTTCAAGTGGCGCGCGGCCGGGCCAGCCAGGCCTGGTTTGAGGATGTGCTCGACAACCCCGAAGGCCTGCAGAGCAACCAGACCGCACCCGCCTGCGGGCTTTACCTGATGCGGGTGAAGTATCCGGACGCGTGACGAACCACGTCAAACGGATCAGCGCCCGGGCAGGCCCGGGATCTTCATCTCCTGATAACCGGCGGGCACGACAAAGGTGTCGTCGCTGACGGGCTCCTCCTTGGCCGAGACCAGTTCGCTCACCGTCTTCTTGCCCAAGACCTCCATCTCCGACTTCACCACCATGCCAGGGAAATCCGCCGCCAGAGGGGCCAGCGAGGAAGCCGGGCTGCCCATCGCCTTGTTCATCTTGTCCTGAATGGCGTTGAGCTCCTTGAAGTTCGGAAAATCCGCCGCCACCCAGAACTTCCCGGAACCCAGCGGCCCCTTCCACTCATAGATCTCAGCCTCAAACTCCCCGACCTTTTCCTTGATGCCCGTGGCTTTCGGCTTGGTCGCCTCGCCCTGCTTGCCCAGAAACTGCCCGGCAAGCGCCAGGGCGGTCTTCATGGTGTCGCCGTTCATGTTCATCATCATCTTCTGCTCGTGCATGAACATCTTCATCTCACCGGTCGTGCCGTCATGCAGCAGGCTCATCTTCGAGCCCATGTCCAGGCGCGCCTTCTCACCCTTGACCTTGATGATGACCTGGCTCGGATCCTTGTCCCCCTCCACGCTGGCCTTCTGAATGATGACCCAGTCGGCAAACAGGGCCTGGGGGAGAATGGCGGCAAGCAGAAGCAGCTTTTTCATGAGGCCTCCAGCCTACCCGCTCAGCCTTGGCAGAGTCAAGCCGACAGCGGCTGTTTAAGGCTTCCAGACGGACTTGCGGTGCTCGTTCACCCCTTCCTGGAAAAGCTCGTCCTTCAATCGCGTGCCCAGCCCGACGCCCTGTGGCAGGGCGGCACGGCCCTGGTTGATCACCGGCAGGGTGTCCACCAGCCTGTCGTAAAACGAGCGGATGTGGGCGCGCACGCTTTCCTGGAAGACCACGTTGGTGGAGGCGGCCGCCAGATGCAGACCGCTGAACAAGGTCAACGGCCCGGTGCAGTCGTGAATGGTTGACGGCACGTTGAACGACTGCGCCAGGTCGATCACACGCCGCGTCTCGCTGATGCCACCGTTCCAGGTGGGGTCGACCATGCAGTAGTCGCAGGCCTGGGCCTGAAGCACGGCCAGATACTCCTTCCGTCCCAGCAGCATCTCGCTGGCCGCAATCGGAAGCCCGGACCGACGACGGAAATCCGCCAGGGTCCCGACATGATCGACGCGCAAAACATCCTCCAGCCAGAGCGGGCGGATCTCCCGCAGCGCCTCCGCGATCCTCAAGGCCGCGGGAAGCTGGAAGAAGGCATGCCCCTCAATGGCAATGTCCATCTTCATGCCCACGCGTTCACGAATCTCGCGCAGCGGCTTCATCGCCTCCTCCACGTCCGCCCAGGAGATGTGCAGGCCGCCGTTCCGGTGCGCCGCACGGTCAAGGGGCCAGAGCTTCATCGCCGTGATGCCCTCCGCCAGCAGTTCCTCCGCCAGGTCGCCTGCCGCAAAATGCGATGCCCAGTTGTCCTGCAGCGGTCCTTGTTGACCGATGTCCCCATACCCCGGCCAGCCAGGATGACGGGCCGCCGCCATCTCACCCACCCGGGCCCCATAGCTCGGCCCGCCACTGGTGTTGTAAACCGGCACCGACTCACGCACCGGGCCGCCGAGCAGTCGGTAAACAGGTTGTTTGCAGGCCTGGCCCAGGATGTCCCAAAGCGCCAGGTCCAGGGCGGACAGGGCACGCATTTCCGCCCCGGGGTGTCCAAAGGGCGTGCAGCGCTCATAGAGAAAGCGCCAGTGCGATTCAATGGCCAGCGCATCCGCTCCGAGAAGCCGCTCCGCCATCCAGTCATGCACCAGGGCCGCAATCGCATGAGGCGTGTAGTAGGTCTCCCCGCAACCGATGAAGCCGTCCTCCGTATGAATGCGGACGAGCAGGAGGTTCGGCATGATGCCGGACGGAATGGCGGTCTCGATGGCGGTGATGCGTGACATGTCGGGAGATGTTGTACAAAGCCGCCCGTCACCTTCACATTTCACACGATCTGCAGCTCTCGGCGAAACGGCCGCGCCAGGCCCTCAAGCAACCTCCATGGACTGCGGCAGCGAACCTTCACTCCATTCACCTCACAGCACCGGCGGCGACAGCCGCTTTGGACTGCGGCAGCCTGCTGCCGCCTTCATCCCGCAGCCTGCTGCGATGGCAGAAAGCTCCGCTCCACCCCCAGCCTCCGAACCACCGGATCGCAGATCAGTCACGTCATCGAAACTCCAGGGTGATTCACGCCAGCAGGGCAGGCTCAGGAAAGCGGCAGCAGGGCTGCCGCAGTCCATGTGGAGAAGCCTGCCGGGCCGGCGCCACCCACCTGCATGATCGAGGATTCAGGACCATGGCTACCTCGCTCATGCCCCCACCCCTGCGTCATTGCCATGACAGCTGCCACCCCATTCAAAGGGCGTTTGGCGTGACGGTTACGGCTCATCTTTCATGCCAAGAGATTTGTCGAAGCTGTCATAAGACGGATAGAATCAGGGGTGATTTAAGAGGCGCTACTTTGTCAAGTTTTTGCACCCCGTTTTCCCGTGGATGACGTTGACACGCCCGGTGGTTAGATAGTCAGGCGTGACCTCATGACACGCTTTCAAAGCTCTTCGAGTCAGGGCAAACTTAATGCAATTTCATCTTATTATCGGTAGTTTTACCGACTATTTGTTTCAGGTTGTTTATCTAGATATGGAGCCCCGGTGATCGCCGGAAGCACTCCATGGATCCTCGCCACCTCCCCCCACAGGCCTGTTCCTCCTCCCTCACCGCCAACTCTCGTCGCTCCTGTTGGTTAGGCCGTCAGCGATCCCGGTCCCTCCCCACGCTCTCCCTGGCGGTTCCACGATCGGCTTCGGCTCTCCTGCTGGCAGCCTGCCTCCTTCTTCAAGATCCTGTGCTTCTTGCCCAGTCAAATGCCGAGGTCACCGAAGATCTCAGGGCGACCTTGCAAGCAAACGGCCAGGGCATCCTTCTGCAATGGTGGGGGAATGCAGGCCGAACTTACTTTGTGCAAACCTCCCCGACCTTGAACCTCGGTGTGGACTGGAGCTATGAAGGCCATGTCCTGACGGGCACGGGTGTCCTTCTTTCCGTCAGCCTCCCGGCGCAGCCGTCTCCAAGCTTCATTCGCCTGCGCTACACCAACCAGCCGGTGACAGGCGACCCCTATGAGGCTGACCCTGACCAGGACGGGTTGAGCAATCGCGAGGAAATCCAGACGCATGGCACGAACCCGCTTGATCCAGACAGCGATGATGACGGCATGCCGGACGGCTGGGAGCATCGTCATGGCCTGGACTTCAACGACGCCCGCGACGCCGACCTTGTGCTTGACCCCGCACTGACGCAGGCGCAGCGTGCCGAACTCATGGACATCAAGCAGGCTGGAGTCGTCATGTCCTATCCGGAGGACTATGCCGCCAGCTGGGCCTGGAGCCAGCTGCAATGGGAGTGGATGAGCCGCATCGACCCCGACCACGACGGCTGGACGAACCTGGAGGAGTTCCTTTCCGGCACCGATCCCCGGGTGGCAGACACGACGTATCTGCGGGTGCGGCGCGGAGGCGTGCAGAGCGCCACCGCCGGCCAGGGCCTGACCGAACCATTCGTTGTGCAGGCGATCCGCGAGGTGATGGGTGCAGGCGGCATGCGCACCGGGTTCACGGCCCTGGCCGATGAGGAGGTGACCTTCAGCGGCCCGGCGGACATGCTGTTCATCCCGGAAGGTGATGAGCCATCCCCGGGAGCCAACCCGCTGACGCTGAAGACCGACGACGCAGGCTACGTCCATGTGCGCGCACAGGCGCCCTCGCAGGCAGGCAGGCACACGATTTTCGTCAGGCTTGGCAGCGGCCGTGAGGCCGCCCTGAGTTTGGAGGTGCAGCCACCAGAAATGGGAGGCGTCCCTGGAGGTGGCGGTCCTGGCACCGGCCCCGGCAGCCCCCAGCCCAATCCCGAGTTCACACTCCAGTGGCAGCATGTCTGGCGCAGCGCCTCCGTGCAGGGTAGCAATAGCACCGGCGGCTTTTCCAATCACAGAACCCATCAGAAGGCTGCCGCCCCGGGCGTCCAGCCGCAGAGGGCCGGAGCCGAGGCCGGCTATCCATCGATGAGCAGCCCTGCGGGCCATTACGGCCACAACGACTCAGACTTTGCCCAGCGGGACCCGCAGATGGTGGAAACCTGGCGCATCCTCTACGATCCAGCCTGGCGGGAGTATTGGAGTTCGGATTTCGGCACCACTTACGTTCAGGACTGGCACAAGTCAGCACCGCCGCTGATCGCGGAGAGCATCCTGGCGATCCCGTTCGAATCGTTTTCAACCTTGCTGTGGACACAGGCGCGTGAAGAACACGTTTTCGGGTTGAGCCGGAGCCGAGTCGGCCCGTGGATCGAAGGGGAGGAGAACGGCGAAACCGTCCGGGGCTGCGAGATCACGGCCAGCACCACGCAATACCGGGCTCGGCTGGTGGCGATGAAGGACGGGCAGCCGGTGGTATTGCCGCAGGGGACGACGCTGGCGCTGCCGGTGATGGAGACGGTGACGCAGTTTGACACGGAGACAGGCGCGGGAGTGGCGACGGAAACCCGAATCAGGAAGACACTGCAGATGGTGATCCCCCCTGGGGCTTCCACCAGCACCCCCATCGAGACCGGGGACCTCATGAGCCCCGCCGCCCCCAACACCGAAAAGCTGCTCCGCCTCCTGCCCATTGACATCAAGTGGGAAGCGAAGCCGGTATTTGCCAACGTGGACGACAATCCAGACCCGTGGACCAACAAGACCAACGGTAAACGCATCATGGTTGGTGCTCCCGAGAACGACCATGGTGGCGATATGCGCCGCGAGCTGAATGTGAAGGTGAGCATACCTGGATACGCGAATCAGCCTGTTTACCTCAAGGTGTTTGATGTCGATGATCCATCAACTGTGAGTGACCCCGGCGACAAACTTGATCCGAACGACGACACCGGTGACGACAACATGCACGCTGTCGGATTGGGGGACAATTGGGGCCACTTCATTCCTCAGGCAGCCAAGCTAATCACAGTGACTCTCAACTCATCTGGAGAGACGACCGCCACGTTTAAGGTCAACCAGCAACCAGGAAACAACTATCGAGTCGCGGTAGCCATCAAGGATGGCGACCTCAACGTGTTGCAAGTCACCAACCCAGGCGGTCAAGGCTTCGTGACGCCAGATGACAAATCAGTTTCGGGCTTCAATGGCGCTGTCTCGCCCATGCTTACTGTGTGGCGCAAACTACACATTGAAGTTGATTCAATGGAGGCGGTCACGAACCCGAAAGACAGCCCTGACCGGGTTGATGCGGTGGGAGACCATTGGGCCACCGACACATCTGGCCTGCAGAATCGTCAGCGTCTGTATCTTGCGGGATCGTTGCCAGAGGGAAGCAACTTCTATGAGCGTGGACGACTTAAAGCGGGTGGCGCTGAATACATGATCGTAGAAAGCGGCAGCGACTGGGTGACTCTCAGCACATCAGTGCAGTCGGTGCCGCCTGGATTTATTGGGCCAGTAGAAATTTATGACGACGACGATCGAGGCTTGGCTGGCCCACCGCTTCCGAAGCCAAGTTTAATCACCCAGGGTGTGAAAGACATCTTCAAGAGGGCCTACATCGCCATTGAAGAACGAACACAAAACCCCACGAAAACGATACCATTCAAACTCTACACGTCAGTCACGCATCCGCTGTTGGCCGACTCCAGCTTGAATAATGCAATCGATACAAACGGCGATGATTGGGGAGGCTTTTGGAATCATTACGTCATCTCATCTTATCAACCCCAAATGAGCGAAGCCAATGATCCCAGCGGCGACGTGGTTGAAGGTGCTACAATGCCTCCAGGTTATGGACCTCGCTACTCGGTCATTTTTGTTGAAACGATCCGAGACGCCACTGCGGGAATCCTCGATCTCGATGACGTGGAGTTTAAAACAAGACTTGATGAAATCGTTGCTCATGAAATCGGGCACGGTCCAAACGATCCAGGGGGCATTTTTGCGGGTTCGCACCCAGAGAGCGGATTGATGGGGGAAGGCGCTCCCCAACATGACTTCTCTGCGGAATCGTTGAGGCGGCTCCGTCAAGTTTACCGCTGGCAAGAACCATGAAAACATTCCTAATTTCATTCTCATTCATAGTGCTGACATTAACAGCATTGGGAACCACCGTTAGCACCCCTGCCTCCGTTGCGACAAGGGGACTGCGAATGGTTATCACAAAATACCTTGCCAACGGTGGAGACATCAATGCGTTAACAATGGAGCAAGTCATTAAAATGGTTGACGTTGAAGCAGCAAATTCAACCGCACAGGGCAAGTTTGAAGATCGCTTTGAAATACTCGGAGGAAGTGGGCCGGTTGATCAAGCGACGACGGCAAAGATGATCGCCTACACCGCAAATCGGATTGGTGAAGATCGCCGTGATGCACCAGGGCGTTATGTGATCTGGCTTGCAGGCGGGGAAGTGAACTACAACTGGGAATCGGAGGAGAAGGTAGCCGCGCTTCTCGGCAATGCAGGAATGAAGCTGATAGATCGGGGAGCATGGAATCAGCCTGACACTAAAGCGCAAAGCATGTTCCATGTGGGAGTCGGTCCCAAACCGCCGCCAGACGACAACCGAGCGCAGGAAGATCAAGCGGGGCGACGACTCTCGATCCCGAATGCAAATAGTCAGAACGATCACCAGCAAAGCGCAGCTCGTCAACCTGACACCACATCGGAACCGAGAACTGCGCCAGTAGCAACACCGAAGGAACCCAAAGCGAGACCATCGCCGAGCGAGGAGACAACATCATCAACGCCTTGGTCAGCGGTGGTTGTGTTGATCGTCGCGGCAACTGGCCTGCTGTGGTTGCTGCTCAAGCGGCGTTCGTGAGCGTGGGGCTAGTGCAACGCTGCTCCGGCATGCAACGCCTCCCAACCCACCCCTGCCGGTGCCTGAGCTTTGCAGTCATCGGCGAGGCGGGGGCTGCGCAGCGCAGCGCCATCCTCTACACGATCATCGAGGCGTGCCGGAGCCGGGGCATTGATCCGCAGAGCTATCTGAGGGACGTGCTGACGCATCTGCCGACGCTGACTAACCGGCAGATCAAGGAGGTGACCCCGGAAGCCTGGGCGAAGGCCCGGGGCCAGAGCACCCGCACGTTAACATCACCGGGCAAACACTGCTTCGCAGGCCGTCAAGCAGCCGCATAAGGCGCCTAGCGTGACGCTTACGCTCGGGTTCCTCTCCGGATCAGCCAAACTGGCGCCAGAACATGACGGCGGAGATCAGCAGGCCGGTGCAGGTGATCAGATGGCGCACGCGCCGGGGCTCGATGCGCTGGGAGTAGTGGGCACCCAGGTAATAACCGACGAGGGCGCCTGTCATCAGGATCAGGGCCTGCGTCCAGTCCACCAGGCCGGCGGCAATGAACCAGACGGCCGCGACGACATTGATCAGGGATCCCAGCAGGTTTTTCAGGGCGTTCATCTCATGGATGTGGGTCATGCCCATGAACCCGAAGGAGGCCAGCATCAGGATGCCGATGCCGGCGCCGAAGAAGGCGCCATACACCGCCACGGGCAGCTGCAGCAGCAGCGGAAACCAGACGGAGCCCGGCTTCTGGCCGGAACGCCTCATGAATCCCTGGGCGAAGAACAGCAGCGTGGCGAACAGCACCAGGAAGGGCACCAGGTTTGAGAACTGATCGTCATCCGTCTTCGTCAGAAGCCAGCTCCCCAGCGCGGCACCCGCCAGGCAGACCGGCACAAACCTCCAGACCTGGCTTTGCACGGCCTTCAGGTGCCTGCGGAAGCTGACGATGCTGCCCGCCGTGCCCACCACCAGGCCCACCGTGCTGGTCGCATTCGCCATCACCGGCGGCGTGCCCAGCATCAGCAGCACCGGGAAGGTCAGCAGCGTGCCGCCCCCGGCGATGGCATTGACGACACCGGCCGCACCACCGGCGCCGCCCAGGGTCAGGATCTCCAGCCAGGTCATGATCGTATCAAATTAGATTAGATCAGATCAGCCGCCGGGCATTGCGCAGCCCATCGGCGGTGACGACCGCCTGATTGCGCACGGCGACCAGGAAGTCCACATGGTTCTGCCACTGCATCGGCCGCAGCGACGCCATGCCCAGCTTGCGCATCCGGTAACCGCCGTCGGCAATCTCCCAGCCAAACTCGCTGTGCCGGTTGCGGTATTCCTGACGATGCAGCCAGGCGCCGAACTCGTCCTTGCGCCACACCGCCGGATCGTTCCCGGGCACGGACTGCGCAAGCTGCCACACCTGCTCCACCACCTCACGCGGATAGGCGCCGATGTCTGTTTCGGACTCTGGCATGGGCTCCAGCATTTCAAGACCCTTCAATGTTCCAGCACCCAGGCCGACACACATCCGTCATGCGCCTGCTGAGCCGTGGCCGCAAAATCCGCCAGATAACCCCGCTGATACGAAGGCTTCGGCCATTCCACCTGACGTGCCTCGAGGTCCGCATGCACCTGGATCGTTCCAGCTGACAGGTCGAACTCGATCTCGTCACCATCCTGCACGGCGGCGATCGGTCCGCCCACCGCGGCCTCGGGGGAGGCATGAATGCCCATGACGCCATGCGAAACGCCGGACACGCGTCCGTCGGACAGGAACGCCACCTTGCCATCCAGTTCCGGCACCGCCAGGGCCGCGCTGGCCACCAGCAGCTCGGGCATGCCCGCGGCCACCGGGCCCACCCCGCGCAGCACCACCACATGACCGGGCTGGATGCGCCCTTCGGCGGCCGCGTCGGACACGGCCTTGACGCTGGTGAAGCAAAGGGCGCGCCCCTTGAACTTTGGGTCCGCCCGTGAAGACACTTTGAAAACCATGCCGTGCGGGGCCAGGTTGCCGAAGCAGATCTGCAAATCGGCATAGGCCTTGAAGGGCTGGCCGAGCGGCGCCACGAGATCCTGGTCCAGGGGAACATCCGGGCAGTGCGCCACGTTTTCCGCCAGCGTCTGTCCCGTCACCGTCATGCAGGAGCCGTCCAGCACTCCCGCCCGGAGCAGGTGCTTCAGCAGCATCGCCGTGCCGCCCAGACGATGCAGGTCCGCCATGGTCCCCTTGCCGCGGGGCGCGAAGTTGCAGTAAACCGGCGTGCTTCGGCAGATCGCCTGCACATCCCTGAGCGTGAACTCCACCCCAGCCTCGTGGGCGAGAGCGAGAATGTGCAGGACACCATTGGTGGAGCCGCCAATGGCCGCGATGGCCGCCATGGCGTTCGTCAGCGCCTTCCGGGTCAGGATGTCGCGCGGCCTCAGGTTCAGCTCCAGCAGCCGCCGCATCGCCGTCCCGACGCGCTGGCAGTCGGTCAGTTTGCCCGCATCCACCGCCGGAATGCTGGAGGTGTCCGGCAGGCTCAGCCCCATGGCTTCCAGGGCGACCCCCCAGGTGTTGAAGGAAGCCGCGATGCCGCAGCCGCCGGCTCCCGGACAGGCATGGCGGATGACCGTCTCGGATTCCTCCACCGTGATCTTGCCGCTGTTGGCCTGGGCCTGAGAATCATAGGCGTCCAGGATGGTCAGCGACCTGCCCTGATGGCAGCCCGGCAGGATGCTGCCGCCATTGACGATCAAGCCCGGACAGTTCATGCGCGCCAGGGCCATGGCAAACGCGGGACCGTTCTTGTCGCAATGATGCAGGCCGATCATGCCGTCATAACGATGGGCGCTGCAGACCATCTCGGCGCCATTGGCCATGAGGTTGCGGGAGACCAGGGAGGCGGCGCCGCCCTCATGGCCCTGCGTGATGTTGTCGCTCACCGGGCTGACACCGAATGGGAAGGCGATCAGGCCGGATTCTGCGCAGCTTTTCTCGATCGCCTTGGCGAGTTCATGCGCGCGCAGGTTGCAGAGGTTGCCATCCAGCAGCGGTGTGGCGATGCCGATCTGCGGTTTGTCAAAGTCCGCCTCCGTAAAACCGAGCCCCCAGTAGAAAGCTTTGACGCCACGCTGCCAGCCGTGGGTAAGGGACGAGGAATTCCAGTTGAGAGGTTGCGACATGGGGGAAAAGAATCGTGAAGGAACCCGAAACGATAGAAGCCAAGAACCGTTAAGCGAGAAAATAAAAAAGCTCCCGACCGGTGATGCCGGTCGGGAGCTGAAGAAGGGATCGAAGGGTGATCCCGACGAATTAGAAGGTCACACCAAGCTTCACGCCACCGAAGATTTCGCTGTCCTGCGTGTTGTTAGCATGACGGGTGGTGAGCGAGATGTTGTAGGCGACGTAGGGGGTCAGGGTGGCCGTCTTCGTCAGCTTGATCGGTGCGGAGATCGTAGGAATGACGTGGGTCAGGCCGCTCTGGTGGGTGCCAGGGATGGTGTAGTAGTTGGTGAAGCCGTAGCCCAGCTTGACAGCGGGCACGATGCTCAGCCAGGAGGTGACTTCGATCGGCAGGTCAGCGCCGACTTCAGCATAGGACGCGCCGATGGTGAAGTCGTAGAAGAAACCGCCGTAGAGGTTCACGGGACCAGCGGAGGAAGCGACCGTAAGGCCGACTTCGTTCACACCACGAACGCCGAGTTCACCAGCACTGACAGCTTCGCCATCGACAGAACCGGAGAAGCTGTCGAAGAAGTAGTAGTGGGTGTAGACCAGGCCGAACTTGGCAAAGCCGGCGTCATAGGTCAGGGAGGCGGCGAGGTCGAGCTCGGAATACTCCAGGGAGTCGTTGTCAGCCGTGGGGGTGTCAACGGTGGAGGTGTAGAGCGCGCCAAGGCCGAGGGAGAGCTGTTCCGTGAGAGGAACGCTCAGGTTCAGGCCAGCCCAGGTGGTGTTGTCTGCGAACCAGAGACCACGGAAGTAGTAACGGGTGTCGTAGCCCACTTCGAGAGTGGCGCCGAGGGTGTCGAAGAGAGCGCCAGACTCGGGTTCCGGGGCGGGAGCCGGAGCCTTGCCGCTCGAGGTGCCGGCGAACGCGTTCATGCTGGCGCAAGCCGCAAGAACGAGAGCCGACTTCGTGATGACGGAGGTCATACTTTTCATGGTTGGTAGGTTGGTCGATTTAGTTTGTTGATGTGGATGGAGGTTGGTCCGGGAGACCTTCCACCGTATTCGTAAAATAAAGCACCTGATGGGTCAATGCCAAGCATCTTTTCTGAAAATTATTGAGTTGTTCACAATTCATTTTGCCGAGATGGCGTCTTTTCACCCCCAAAGCCCGTAGACATGGCCAGTTTTGGGATAGACGTATGCCCTTGTTCCAGCAGCTGCGCAAAGGACTTTGTATTTACATGATACATGCACTTCAGGATGCTGGCCTCAGGCAACTCCTCCGATGAATCGGGAACAGATCCTGTGTTACGAGGGTTGTCTGACGAGGGCTCGCCATCACCCCGTAGCGGCCGTCCATGCCAATGGTTGTCAGCAAGGTCCAAACTGCCCGTGGCGCTCCGATTCCTTGCCAGGCAACAAAGTCACGTTCAGTTCAGATAACCACCATGTCCTTCACCATCTGGAACCACAGGTAAAAGCAACCCCTCCAGGAGTAGCGGAACTGTCCTTCCTCCACCAGTTCGATGACACCCTCCGTGATGTTGTGGTCGATCTGCGCGGACATGTCGCGCTCGATGTAGCCGGGAAGCTGCTCAGCCTCGACCACGGCAAAGTCCTCATCCAACAACCCCTGGCTGGCAAGAAACTGCCCGTGCGAGGCCAGCAGGTCCTCCATGGAAACCGCGTGGACAAAGCGGTTCAGCCTCTGCCCTGGCGGGACCTTCATGGTGGGAGGGAACGGATAATTGGTCGTGGTGAAAGCCAGGCCGCTCTTGGTCCGTGAGGTCACGCTGACATAGGAAAAGGAAAAGCCATCCTGCTGCGCGAGTCCGATCATCGCCTGGGCGTGGCGCTTTGGATGATAGAAAAGCCGCATGAAATGGTCGGTGTCGCTCCATTTCCAGCCCGTGTCCTCCACCCGCTCAAAGCCGTGGGCCTCGATCTCCTGCGTAAGGTCATCCAGCTCCGGAAACAGGTCCGCCGACGGAGGAAACCGGCCCTTCACCTCGCTTTTCAGAGGAAACCGCAGGTGGCGCACGTGACCCACGATCTCCACCCAGGGGAGCATGAACCACAGGGCGATGCCACAGGCTCCCGCCGCATGGCTGTCGGTGAGGAAAAACCCCAGCATGTAGGAGGCGGCGAGCAGTGCCAGCCAGCCCAGCTTTCTCAGATAACGGCTGGTGAAGGTCCGGCAGGCGAACGCAAACACCACCGTGGCGGCTAGGTAGAGAAACTGCTGAAGATCCATCGTGGGGCGGGACCAAGGATCATACGAACACCGGGCCTGCAAGTCCACGAAAGCTTTCCATCCAGGCCTTCAATCGCGCCTTTTTCGACCCAGCCGCCAGAGGGTGCCGCAGTACATGCAGCGGAACATCCCCCGGCCCAGCACGCTCAGCACGGCTGACGCCCGGTAGGACAGAGGCCAAAGGCGGAAGGCGTCATCATGCTTGCGGCAGCGCCTCTCCTTCATGACCGTACCGTGGCAAAGCGGGCAGGTCAGCGCATCGGCAAGCACAAAGACCAGCGCCCGAGCCAGGGCAAAACCACCCAGGCAGCCCAGGGCAGGCCACCCCCAGGCGCGTTCCTGGGTCAGGCCCAGCATCAACACGCCGACGACAAAACCAGCAAATCCCACAAAGGCCGCGAAAAGCAGAACCGCGACCAGAAGCAGCCGCCCTGAACGTGGGAAATGGCGCGCCCGACGTTCCCGGGGAGCTTCCATCGGCCGGGGATCTGCGGGCTGAAAGCCGGGGTCCTTCATTCAGGCGAGCTTAAGAAGCAGTTTCCAGCGTCGTCAACCCTCCTTCTCCACGGACCGACGCGTTCATTTTCATGTCCACCAGACTTTGCCATTGTCAGGAAGCCCGGGGCTGTCGCAAGTAGGCGATGCCATGACCACGGCCCTTCGTCCACTCACTGACTTTCCCGACCGGCTCTCGCCCATGGTTGTCAAGGAGCTGCGCCAGGGGCTGCGCACCCGTGCCTTCTCCAGCATCCTCCTGCTGCTGCATGCCCTGCTCATCCTGGTCACGCTGATGACGGCGGTGATCGACGGGTCGGCGGACGACACCCGCTGGTTGTATGACGGGATTGCCACGCTCGTCCTTTGCCTCGTCCTGCCTTTCCGCGTGTCCAATGCGCTCGCCGAGGAGATCAAGCAGGGCACCCTGGACATGCTCATGCTCACCCGCATCTCACCCGGACGCATCGTCCTGGGAAAATGGGCCAGTGTGGTGCTGCAGTCGCTGCTCATCACCCTGAGCCTGACGCCTTACATCGTCGCCCGTTATGTTTTCGGGGGCCTGGAGCTCGCCCCTGAGCTTCTGATGCTCGCCGCGAAGTGGCTGGCAGGCAGCGTCATCACCGCCGCCATCCTGTGCCTTTCCACGCTCCGCCAGGCCTGGCTGCGCATGGTCATCCTGTTCGTTCCTCTCTTCTTTGGCAGCTTTGGCCTGCTGTCCTACTTCGTCATGACGGCCACCGGCAGGAGCGGCACGATGTTTTCAGCCTCAAGCACGCCGCTTGCACAAGTTCTGATCATTCTGGGCGTGGTCAGCCTGGCAGCCTGGGCCATCTTTGCCTTCCTCAGCCTCGCCGCCTCACGAATCTCGCCGCCGGGCAAGCCCCTGGCCTGGTTGAAACGCAGCGTTCATGGACTGGCCCTGCTGGTCCTGGGCCTGCTTTACCTGGCAACGTCCAACCCTCTGTTTTTCACCGCCGCCACGCCCGTCCTGGCCTTCATGACCCTGGATGCCCTCACGGAGTCATCCAACACCGTGCCTTCCGCCTACGCCCCCTTTTACAGACGCGGCATGGCGGGCCGTGTCCTCGTCTGCTTGCTGTCCCCGGGCTGGGCCTCCGGGTTCTGGCTCGCCTGTCTCTGCAGCCTTTTCCTGTGCGTGACCCTTGCCCTGGACATCGGCACCGACAGTTTGCCCTACTTTTACCTCGGGGTCAGCACGGTCTGCATGGTCAGCTTTCTCATCCAGGTGCTGCCCACGCGTCATGCATCCGACCTGCTGCCCGTTTTCCTGGGGTCGCTGGCCGTTCTCCACCTCTTCGCCGGCGTCTTTTCCGGCCTTGGCATCATGCTCGCCAAAGGCTCGGGCGGCCCCGCCTTGTATCTGGCCGTGCTTCCACCGGCGGCAACGGTGATAGCCCCCAGCCTGCCTGCCGCCAGTCGTGATCCGTTCCTCATGAATGCAATGCTTTTCGCCCTGCCCTGGCCCGTCCTTCATGCCTTCCTGAGCCTGCGGGTCTGGCAAAAACTCCGCCCGGTTCGGGAAAAAGCGCGCCACCTCGCCCTTCACGCCTCCTGATCAGCCAAGAACAATTTCCGCACACCTGAGCGCAATCCTTGCAAGACCAAGCTCCACAGCCACGGTTACACCCCCGGCGCTCGCCCGTTCCCGCCTCCCCTCCCCCTGGTCTCTGACCTCCTTTCCCGACATCCCCTCCCCCCATGTCCACGGTTGCCGTTCGTTCCGCCTCCCTGCCTCCGGTCATCCCCGGCCTGACCCGCCGTGTCCGTCCGCCGAAAAAAAACATCCCGCAGACCAAGCAGGACCGCGACCATGTGCTGAAGTCCGTCCGCGAGTATCAGGAACAAAACCGCCTCGTGCCGCCCGTGCCGCTGGATGAACTCCAGGTTCACACGGACAAAATCATGGCCCTCTACGGCATCGAACAGGCCTATCGCGACTACACCGGCGTCCTGCTTGCGAACGAAACCTGGCGTGAATCCCTCGCCACCGTGCCCTTCGAAAAACGCCTGCTGCTGATGCCAAAATGCCTGCGTGTCGAAAGCAAGTGCCCCGCCCCCTTTGATGAGTTCGGCCTGCTCTGCAAACAGTGCGGTCTCTGCTCCATCCAGGACTTCCAGAACGAGGCCGAAAAGCTCGGCTACGCCGTCCTTGTCGCCGAGGGCAGCGCCATCGTCATGTCCCTCATCCAGACGGGCAAGATCGAGGCCATCGTCGGCATCTCCTGCCTCTCGGTCCTCGAACGCACCTTCCCCTACGTTGAAGCGGCCGCCATTCCCGCCGTCGCCGTCCCCCTGCTTCAGGACGACTGCATCGACACCACCGTCGATGTCGACTGGGTCTGGGATTACATCCACCTCACCAGCGACGACAAGACCCGCCGCCTGAACATCAACGCCCTTCACGATGAGGTGAAAACCTGGTTCACGCCCGAAGCCCTGGATGCCCTGCTTGGCAAACCCTCCTGCAAGACCGAGGAAATCGCCCGCGAATGGCTCGCCCGCGCCGGCAAGCGCTGGCGCCCCTTCCTCACCATCGCCGCCTATCAGGCCCTCCGCGAAGATCCCGAAGCCCCGATTTCCGACGACCTCAAGCTCGCCGCCATCTCCGTCGAAGCCTTCCACAAGGCCTCCCTCATCCACGACGACATCGAGGACAACGATGCCGAACGCTACGGCGAGCCCACGCTGCATTCCGAGCACGGCATCGGAGTCGCCCTCAATGTCGGCGACCTGCTCATCGGCGAAGGCTACCGTCTTCTGGCCGAGATGCAGTGCGCCAGCCATCTGCGCAGCGCCTGCCTGAAGGTGGCCGCCGAAGGCCAGCGCGAACTCTGCCGCGGCCAGGGCGCCGAACTGCTCTGGAACAACAACCCCGTCGCCCTCAACGGCACCCAGGTGCTCGAAATCTTCCGCAGCAAGACCGCCCCGGCCTTTGAAGTCGCCCTCAAGATCGGCGCCGCCCTCGCCGGTCATCTCGATGAAACCGCCGACGTCCTGCACACCTACTCCGAGAACCTCGGCATCGCCTACCAGATCCGCGACGACCTCGATGACCTGGGTGACGACTCCGCCGCCGACAACCAGGTCAGCATCCGCCCCAGCATCATCCTCGCCCTCCTGCGTGAACGTGGGAAGGATGGGGTCAGGGAGATCATGGAGGCCCTCTGGAACGGCCAGCCCGTCGCCACCCAGCCCGACAAGCCCACCATCCGCGGCTGGGCGGAGCAGACCGGCGCCTATGAAAAGGCCAACGTCCTGCTCGAAAGCTACAAGGAGGCCGCCATCCGCTCGCTGGCGGACATTGAGCTTCCCAGCCTCAAGGGCCTGTTGCGCCGCGTGATCGGCAAGATCTTCAATGAGCTCGAGATCAAGGGCTGGTGCCGCGAGATCGAGCAGGAAAATGCCGCAGCCACCCAGGCCCGCCGCCTGGAGGCCGCCAAGGAGGCCGAGCACCTCGTGCCCCAGCCCAGGGCGTCCTGAGCAGCTCACACGCTGCGGACCAGCCTAGCCAAAAGTGTTCAATAATGCACAAGAGAAGGCTTGTGCACGCAGATCCTGTGTGTTGGGATTCAGCCATTCCCGTCATCAGGCCATGTCATTGGACAAATTTCGCCCGTTGTTTTCATGCTGGCTGCTCGTGGCAGCCGCCCCGCTGGCAGCCAACACCCTGGACTTTGGCGACCTGCCGGACTCCCCCTACCCGACCAAGCTCAGTTCCGACGGCGCGCGCCATGGGGTGACCCAGGCCCTCTACCTCGGCAGCCAGCCTCCGGATGCGGAACCGGACGGCCTAGCCACCCTGCCGGCCGATGGCGATGACCTGACCGGCGCTCCTGATGACGAGGATGGCGTGACGCCGGCATCCCTCCTGCCGGTGCCGGGCATGGCCCTCGGCATGCCGGTGAAGGCCACCAACAGCACCGGCGGCCCTGCGAAGATCTTCGGCTTTGCCGACTGGAACGCGGATGGCGATTTCGCGGACCCCGGGGAAACCTCCTCGGTGATCGTGCCCACAGGCTCGGCAGGCATCGTCTTCGTGCTGCCCTGGTTCGTGCCCGTGACCGCCACGACTTCAGCCCCGGTGGCCCTGAGGCTGCGCCTGTCCTCCGACACCACGCTGGGCCCCTCGGGCTCCGCCAACAATGGTGAAGTGGAGGACTTTTTCCTGACCGTGAACCCCGTCGGTTCCGTGGCAGACTTTGGCGACCTGCCTGATGCCGTGTCTGGAACCGCCGCAGGCTCCTTTGGCACCGGCTCGCCTCCGGATTACAAAACCCGTGCCTCTGATGGCGGCCCTTCTCATGGTCTGAAGCCCGGCCTGTACTTCCCCAACACCAGCGGCAGCCCGGATGCGGATGTGGATGCAGAAAGCGACGGCCGGCCGGACATCAACGGCCTGGGGGATGACACGGATGGCAATGATGACGAGACCGGCCTGACCGCCTCCGTCAACAGCCAGACCCTGATTCCCGACGGCATGGCCACGCAGCTGGAGCTGCAGATCATCACCGGGCTGCCCATCACCAACACCACCGGCACTGCGGCGAACGTGTTCTCATTCATCGACGCCAACAGTGACGGTGACTTCGACGATCCTGGCGAGCAGGCCCCCGTGCTCACCGGCATCACGGGCACAGGCAGCGCCACGGTCCTTTTCAACATCAAGATCGGCGGGTTCGCCCCGGCGACGAGCTTCACGCGCTCCTTTGCCCTGCGTTACCGGATTTCGACCGACGCCACGCTCGGGCCGGACGGGCCGGCGACCGATGGCGAAGTCCATGACGCCGTCGTCTCCTTCAACTTCCAGGTGCCGAACTACAACACGGCCAACCTCGACTTCGGCGACCTGCCCGCCCCCTATGCCACGATCCGCAGCATGAACGGCGCCCGTCATGAGGTCACCCAGGCCCTCTACCTTGGCTCCACAGTGCCGGACGGTGAACCCGACGGCCTGCCGAGCACCCTGGCCAATGGCGATGACACCGACGCCACGGATGATGAAAACGGCATCCGCCCGATGACGATCTATGCCGTGCCGGGCATGCCGGTCAGCTTTCCGGTCAAGGCCACGAACAGCACCGGAAGTCCGGCGAAGATCTTCGGCTTTGCCGACTGGAACGCCGACGGCGACTTCGCCGACGCGAATGAAGCTGCCGTCACCCTCGTTCCCAGCGGCTCCGCAAGCGTTGTTTTCAGCCTGCCTTGGAATGTACCCGCCACCGCCAGCACGAGCGCCCCGGTCGCCGTCAGGCTGCGCCTCTCCACGGCAGGCACCCTGAGCCCGCTCGGCCGCGCGCCCGATGGCGAAGTCGAGGACTTCTTCATCGTTGTCAAAAGCGCATGGCTGGACTTCGGCGACCTGCCTGACAGCGCCCCAGGCTCGATCGCAGGCAGCTTCAGCGGCGGCGCCACGCCTGACTACCGCACCCTGGCCGCCGACAACGGCCCCTCCCACGTCATTAAGCAGGGCCTGAGCCTGCGCAACGACACCACCAGCCCCGACCAGGATGTCGATGCGGAAAATGACGGCCAGACCTCCGCCAACGCCGACGGCGACGACACCCTCGGGGATGATGACGAAATCGGCCTGACCATCACCGACTTCTACTCCTATTACGGCGTCTATGATGGAACGGCCGTGCGCGACATCGTGGTCTATTTTTCCATGCCCGTGACCAACACGACAGGAACGACCGCCAAAGTTTACGCCTTTGTGGACTGGGATGAGGACGGTGACTTCACCGACAGCTACGACAACCTGGCCAACGTCGGCTTCGTCCAGGATGTCGTCGGTGACGGATCGCAGACCAGCGTTCGGTTCGCAGGCGCCGTGGTCTTGGGAGGCAGCTACGGGAACCCCGCCGCCTTCACCAAGAAGCTGGCCGTGCGAGTACGCCTCAGCACGGATGCCAGCCTTTCCGCAGAAGGCCCGGCCACGGACGGCGAGGTGCATGATGAGATCATCACCCTGAACTTCAGCCCCGATCCCGGCACCACGCCCGTCATGGACTACGGTGACCTGCCCGGCCCCTACGCCACGAAACACGCCGACAACGGCGCACGGCATGTGGCGGGCCAGACCCTCTACCTGGGCGCCCTGGTGGGTGATGCCGAGGCAGACGGAATTCCTTCAGCGCTGGCCAACGGTGATGACACCGATGCCACGGACGACGAAAACGCCCTGCCGGCAGCCTCGATTTTGCCCGTGCCGGGCCTGGCGACCGCCTTCCCGCTGCGGGCGACGAACGTCACCGGCAGCCCTGCGAAGATCTTCGGCTTCGTGGACTGGAACGCCGACGGTGACTTCGCCGATGCGGATGAAACCTCCGCCGTCCTGGTTCCCACGGGCTCCGCCAACACCCTCTTCAGCCTTCCCTGGAACGTCCCGGCCGGCGCCAGCACCACGGCGCCCGTGGCGGTTCGCCTGCGCCTCACCACCGACCTGACGGCACGACCGACCGGCCTGGCCTCGGACGGCGAGGTGGAGGACTTCTTCATCACCGTGCATGAGGAAGGCAGCGTCAAGGACCATGGCGACCTGCCCGACAGCGCCGCCGGAAGCGCCGCCGGCACCTTCGGCTCGGGCTCGCCTCCGGACTACCGCACACGCCTGGCCGACGGCGGCCCGTCCCATGGTGTCACTCCAAACCTTTTGTTCGGCGGTGAAAGCGAGCCGGTGGACCTCGACGCCGAGCCGGACGGTCAGCCGGATGCCACCGGCACCGGTGACGACAACGGCACGAGTGACGACGAGCAGGGCGTTTTCCATTCAGTGACCTCCGTCACCCTCATCCCCGACGGCATGGCCTCCCAGGCCGATGTAGTCTTCATGGCCAGCCTTCCCGTCGTGAACACCACGGGCTCGGACGCCTATGTGTCCGGCTTCATCGACGTCAATTCCGACGGCGATTTCACCGATCCTGGCGAGCAGGCGCCGGTGATCACCGTGCCCAGCAGCGCCTCCACCACCGCCGTGGAGCCAAACTTCACCTTCCGGATCGGCGGCTTTGCCCCGGCGACGAGCTTTTCACGCACCTTCGCCCTGCGGTTCCGGGTGACAACGGATGCGGGCATCGGCTCCGACGGACCGGCCAGCAACGGCGAGGTGCATGATGAACTGATCACTGTGAACTTCTCCCTCCCTCCTTACAACTATGCCGACCTCGACTTCGGCGACCTGCCGGACGGCTACAAGACCACCCGCTTCGCCAATGGCGCGCGGCACATCATCAACCAGCAGCTCTTCCTCGGCACCTCGTCACCGGATGGTGAAGCCGACGGCCTGCCATCGCCAGCCGCCAATGGGGATGACTCAAGCGCGTCCGATGACGAAAACGCCCTCCGTCCCGCCATCATCCACGCGGTGCCTGGGTCACCCGTCACCTTCCCGGTCAAAGCAAACAACGTCACCGGCAGCCCGGCCACAATCTATGGCTTTGCCGACTGGAACGCCGACGGCGACTTCCTCGATGCCGACGAGACCTCCAGCATCGGCGTGCCCACAGGGTCCGCTGGCGTGATCTTCAACCTGCCCTGGAGCGTGCCCGCCACCGCCAGCATCACGGCGCCCGTCGCCGTCCGCCTGCGCCTGTCCACCGTCGGCGGCCTTGGCCCTGTCGGCATCGCCCCGGATGGCGAGGTGGAGGACGGTTTCATCCAGGTGCGCACCACCTGGCTGGATTATGGTGACCTGCCGGACAAGGACCCGGGCACCGCAGCGGGCAGTTTCAGCGGCGGCACGACACCGGACTACAAGACCCGTGAGGCGGATGGCGGACCTTCCCATGTCCTGCGCTCAGGCCTCTCCTTTGCCAACGACATGGGCACCGGGGACGCCGACGTCGATGCGGAAGACGACGGCCTTCCAGACTCCACCGCCGGCGGCGATGACGCCGACGGTGATGATGATGAACTCGGCCTGCTCACCTCGCTCACATCGGTCACCTTCACGCCCGACGGCATGCACTCCTACCTGGATGCCGGCATGGTCACCAGCCTCGCCGTGGAAAACACCACCGGTTCCACCGCACGCGTCATCGGCTTCATCGACGCCAACAGCGACGGCGACTTTTCGGATCCTGGCGAAGCATCCGCCGTCATCCTCGTTCCCGGCGACGGCTCCGTCTCGGCGGTGACACCGGCCTTCAACTTCCGCGTCTTCGGCTTTGCCCCGGCAACTTCCTTCTCCCGCACCTACGCCCTGCGCTTCCGCATCACCACCGACGCCTCGGTCGCCGCCGACGGCCCCGCCGGTGACGGTGAAGTCCACGATGAGCTGGTGACCCTGAACTTCACGGTGTCCACCTATGACTTCGCCGACCTCGACTTCGGTGACCTGCCCGCAGGCTACAAGACCACGCGTGCGGACAATGGAGCCCGCCATGTGATCAGCCAGCAGCTTTACCTCGGCACGGCCCCTCCAGACGGCGAGCCCGACGGCCTGCCCTCCGCGCCTGCCAACGGGGACGACTCGAACGCCAGCGACGACGAGGACGGCATCGTTCCATCCGCCATCCGCGCCCACCCGGGCCTGAAGGTGAAAATCCCCGTCCGGGTCAGCAACACCACCGGCATGCCTGCCAAACTTTATGGATTTGCCGACTGGAATGCCGACGGCGACTTCCTGGATGCTGACGAGGCCGGCTTCATCATGGTGCCTGACGGCACCGCGGGATTTGTCGATCTGAAGATGGACGTGCCATCATCCGCCACCACCACCCAGCCCGTGGCCCTGAGGCTGCGCCTGGCCACCAACACCACCCTCGGAGCCGCCGGCCCTGCGGACAACGGGGAGGTGGAGGACATCTTCATCGAGGTGACAAACCCTCAGCTTGACTTCGGCGACCTGCCCGACGCCCTGACCGGCATCGCACCCGCCGTGCTCACCTCCGATCTGAGCACGGTCAGCCAGGGTGACTACCGCACCCGGCTGGCGGACGACGGCCCGCGCCACGTCATTCGTCCTGGCCTGGTGCTGTTTGATGACAGCAACCCCACGGGCACCCACATCGACGCCGAACCGGACGGCCAGCCGAGCGCCGACGCCACCGGGGATAACACCGGCGGCAGCGATGACGAAAAGATCATGTACTTCGCAATCCTCCGTCAACGCGCGACCAACTTCACCGCCACCAGCTTCGACCTGGAGCTGAAGATCACGACCAGCGTCGCGGTGAAGAACGAAACGAGTGAAACCGCCACCCTCTACGGCTTCGCCGACCTGAACAATGACGGCGATTTCAGCGATTCTGGCGAAGCCGCCAGCGTGTCGGTGCCCAGCGCCCCCGGCTTCAGCGCCCAGACACTCGACTTCACCTTCACCACCGTCATCAACAAGCCCAGCCTCGGCTTCAACAAGACCGTGCCCGTGCGCTTCCGCCTCAGCACCGACACCGGCCTTGGCCCCGACGGCGTCGCCTCTGACGGCGAGGTGGAAGACTACTTGATGTCCTACCAGACCAGCTGGGACCAATGGTGGCCGAGACCGTTCGGGGACATCCCCGCCATCCTGCTCGACAAGGGGGTCAACAGCCGCCTTGACGGCAGCAGGCACTTTGGCGGCCAGCAGCTTTCCAACGAGTCCTGGACCGTCGGCCAGACGGATCTCGCCGGACCCAGCCCGCTGCTGTCAGGCAGCCTGCTCGACTCGCTGGGGGCCGGCACGGTGCCCTTCCACCACCTCGGCAGCCTGCCTGATGGCACCGCCGCCGCCTACATGGGGTTCCTCAAGGCGCGAGATCTTCCCGGCTACCGCGCCTTCATGGGCGCCGCCCAGCTCACGGGCGACACGGACACTCCAGACCATGACTCCGATGGCGACGGCCTGAGCAATTATGTGGAATATGCCTTCGGCACGCATCCTGGGCGGGCGGACCAGCAGCCGCGTTTCCAGCCCGTGCTCAACGGTGACGGATCCGGCGGCCATGAGCTGATCCTTCCCTATCTCAGGAAACCCGGCGGCAGCTTGAACGGCGTCATCTACCAGACAGCGGAGATCATCTATGCCCCGCTCGGCAGCCTGAACTTCAGCTCCTGGGACATGCCGATGGAAGTGCCGCTCGCCCCGCCTTCAGGCCTTCCAGCCGCTCCTTCCGGCTATGAATGGGGCGCCGTGAAGCTGGTCGTGCCCAACAATGTGACTCAGCGCGGCTTCATCAAGATGCTGATCAGCAGCCCTTGAGCCGCCCCCATGCCCTCCTTTCATGAACCGCCGTTCCTGCCTTCAGTCCATCCTCGCCACGGGCATCGCCCCTCTGTTTGTCCCGGCCCGGCTGCTGCGCAGCCAGACCGCCCCCTCCAACAAAATCACCCTCGGCGTCATCGGCGTTGGTGCCCAGGGAACCCATGACATGCGCGCCTTCCTCAGTCATGAGGACGTGCGCGTGACCGCCCTCTGCGACGTCAACCAGCAGCGCCTCCAAAACGCCCAAGGCCTCCTCAAGGACGCCTACGGCAGCACGGACGCACGCATCTACCGCGACTTCCGCGAGCTCAACCGCGACTCCGGCATCGACGCCGTCCTCATGGCCCTGCCCGTGCACTGGCACAGCATACCCGCCGCCGACGCCGTCCTCAACGGCAGGCACATCTATCATGAGAAGCCCATGGGCATGTCCCTGGAGGAATCCAAGCTCGTACGTGCCGCCGTGCGCAAAAAAAACGTCGTCTTCCAGTTTGGAACCCAGCAGCGCTCCGACATGAAGTTCCGCTGGGCGGCCGAGCTCGCCCTCAACGGCCGGCTTGGCAAGCTCCGCGAAATCCAGGTCGGCGTGCCTGGAGGCAAGACCATGCCCGCCTGGCCCGAGCAGCCCGTCCCGTCCGATGTCGACTGGGACCGCTGGGTCGGCCCGGCGCCCATGACCCCTTTTCATGCCGACAAGCTCAAGCGCGACAATCACGAGAACATCACCCTCTTCTCCCTCGGCATGATCTCCTGCTGGGGCATTCATCACCTCGACATCGCCCAATGGGGCAACGGCACCGACGCCACCGGCCCCGTCAGTGTCGAAGGCGCCGCCACCTATCCTTCCGAAGGCGGCTGCGACGCCGTCCTGAACTGGAAAATGCGCTTTGAATACGCCAGCGCCGCCCCCGTCGTCTTCGCCAGCCAGGGTGAGGAAGTCGGCCATGGCGCACGCTTCATCGGCGAGTCCGGCTGGGTTCATGTCATCCGCGGCAAGATCTCCGCCAGCGATGACGCCATCCTGCGCGACCCTCAGAACAAGGCTGGCACCATGCCGGTCAAGCTTCCCGAAAGCCTCGAGCACACCCGCAACTTCCTGGATGCCATCCGCGGCAAGGCCAAGGCGGTCTGCGACATCGAAACCGCCGTCCGCAGCGACACCCTCTGCCAGCTCGCCTCCATCGCGCTGAAAAGCCGTCGCAAGCTCACCTGGGATCCGGCGGCGGAAAACTTCGGCAGCGACCAGGCCTCCAATGACCTCATGCGCCACCGCCCGATGCGTGGTGAGTGGAAACTTCCCAAAGTCTGACTTCGGCCCTCCTCCTGGCGCGAGGGTTGCGGTGGACTCTTCGAGAGGCATAATGCCCGTGCATGCCCGAATCCCCCGCCTCCAATCTTTCCCTGCTCGGCCGCTCCGAGCACCGCCTGCCCGCCTCCCCCGATGAAGCCGTGCTGGAGACCTTTCCCAACCGCACGCCAGGCCGGAACTACACCATCCACCTCACCCAGCCCGACTTCTCCTCCCTCTGCCCTGTCACCGGCCAGCCCGACGCCGCCCACATCGAGATCTATTACATTCCCGATCAGCTCTGCGTCGAAACCAAGTCGCTCAAGTTCTACCTGGCCAGCTACCGCAACCACGCATCCTTCAACGAGGTCATCGTCAACCGCATCCTCGATGACCTGGTCAAGGCCTGCGCCCCGAGGCAGGCCGTCGTGCGCGGCAGGTTCGCCCCACGCGGAGGCATCCAGCTCACCTGCGAGGCGCGCTTTCCAGACTTCGACGGACGGCTCGAACTGCCCCGGCCCTGAACTCCTGACGACGCATGAAAACCCTGGTTCTCCTCAGCGGCGGCATGGACTCCACCACCGCCCTTTACCGTGCCATGCGCGAGCACCAGGTCGTCGGCGCCGTCAGCTTCGACTACGGCTCCAAGCACAACGTCCGTGAGCTGGAGCAGGCGGCCTGGCACTGCGAAAAACTCGGGCTTCGCCATGACATCGTCACGCTGCCTTTCATCAATGAGCTTTTCACCTCCGACCTCCTGCAAAGCGGCGGCGCGGTGCCGGACGGCCACTACGCCGACGAAAACATGAAACGCACCGTCGTCCCCTTCCGGAACGGCATCATGCTTTCCATCGCATGCGGCATCGCAGAATCCCGTGACGCCCAGGGTCTCGTCATCGCTGCCCACGCCGGGGATCATGCCATCTACCCCGACTGCCGGGAACCTTTCATGAAGGCCATGGCGGAAGCCATGCAGGCAGGCACCTATGCCGCCATCAAGCTGCTCCGCCCCTTCATCGCCATGGACAAGACCGGCATCGCCCGCCTGGGTCACGAGCTCGGGGTCGACTTCTCCCACACCTGGAGCTGCTACAAGGGCGGGGATGTCCATTGCGGCACCTGCGGCACCTGCGTCGAACGACGGGAGGCCTTTGCCAACGCCGGGCTGACCGACCCGACAGCCTACCTCGTCAACTCCGGATCACCGGCAGGTTGAAAGCGCCGCAAGTGACGATTTCGAGCCTTGTTTTTCCAACCTCCAATCCGGCGGAAAAACAGCTCCGGAACCTGCATCCAGCGAATCCGGGCTTAATTTCGATCCAAGCAAAAAAAGCCAGCGCGACGTTGACACTCAAGTTCCAGTCCCCGTATAATACCTCCTCATGCTCAGGCAAATCATCGGACAACCCAACGAAGGGTCGAAAGACAACCGCCCCGAGGCCCCGGCCCCGGCGCCTGTTGAACGCGCCCCCATCCTCTCCTCCTCGGCCCAGGCCGTCCAACCCCAACGCGCACCCTCCAGTTCCTATTCTTCTATGTCTTCCAGCAAAAACGTCCTTGCCAACGATGTCGAAATCAAAGGTTCGATCAAATTCTCCCACGACCTGATCGTCGACGGCAAGATCGAAGGAGAGGTGCATTCCGACGGCGCCCTGACCGTGGGTGAAAACGCCCTCATCAAGGGTGAGATCAAAACCCGCTCCGTCGTCATCTTCGGCAAGGTCGAAGGCAACATCACCGTCGTGGAGCGCTGCGAACTCAAGAGCAACGCCATCCTGATCGGTGACATCGCCGCCGGCACCCTGTCCATCGAAGAAGGCGCCACCTTCATGGGTCAGTCCTCCGTCGGCAAGAAGGCTCCTGCTCCCGAGGCCCACAAGCCCGCAGCGCCGATTGCCCGCCCTCAAACCAACAACTAACGCCCAATCACCTTCGTGCTCCGGGGACTTTTCGGCAAGAAAAGTGATCGCCCCTCGCCCCCCAAAGGCCAGATCGAGGTGATATGTCCTGCATGTGGCGCGGCTCAATTTGAGTCGCGCCTCGTTGTTTCCACCTTTTGCAGAAAGTGTGGCGTTCATCTCTCTGTGAACCGTGGCAAGGTCACGGCCTCCACCTCCACCCGATCAGGGGGGCTGAGGGACGACAGCCTCTGGGATCACACCCCTGACTCATCGGCACCCAAGGAGGAGCCCACACCGACGACAGCCGCCGTCAACAGATCCGCGGCCAAGCAGGCTTCCTCCGCCTCTTCACTTTGTCCCATCCAGGTCCCGGCACCCGCCGGCCCCGTTGAGGAGGACATCACCAAACCTGCCACGGCGGAAGAAGTGGAGGAAGGGGGCTTTGGTGTCTTCCTCAAACAACAGGTGGCTCCCGCCGCCGCACCCCTCGAGAAAACTCCGGACGCAGACGCGGAAGAGGTGGTGGCAGCTGTAGCGCCACCCGAGAAGCCGGAGGAGGCCGCCCCGCCGGAGCCGGAAAAAGAAGCCCCCCCGCAGGAACCCGCCATTCCACCACGGCGCTTCCAGCAGGCCGCACGCAGGCCACAGTCCAATTCACCGCCGCCCACTCCGTCTCCCGAACCCATGTCGGCGAGCACGCTTCAGAAGATGAAGGAGCAGGGCATTTACCGAAACGCTTACTTCAAGGACGCCGACTGCTTCGAGTGCCGGCACAAGTTCAAGGTCAGCCGCTCCTCACGATCCGCCAACTGCCCCCAGTGCGGCACCCTCATCTCGCTGGAGGACGTGGAGATCAACATGAACTCCACCCAGCCCATCAAGACCCGAGGTGATGTGCTCATCCGCAAGCGCGGCCATCTCTCCACCGACGTCGTCCAATGCCGTGACCTGCGCTGCCAGGGCCTCTTTGAAGCCAATGTTCACGCCAGTGGCGACGCCATCTTCCGCGCCACCGGAACCATCATCGGCGAGATCCACTGCCGCAGGTTCATCATCGAGAAAGGCGCCGACGTGACCTTCATGAACGTGGTCCGCGCCGAGGAGGTTGAGATCCAGGCTCGTGTCACCGGCACCATCATCAGCAGCGGACCGCTGCTCATCGGATCCGGCGGATCCGTGAACGGAGATGTCACCGCGCGTTCCGTTTCCATCGAGCCCGGCGGCGAGCTGAACGGCGGCATGAACATCGTCCGCTCCGCCGTTGCGCCCAGTCCTGCTCCGCCTGCATCGGCCGAGTGATCCGCCGTCGATCGGTGTTCTGCACTTGATTCACAGGTTTCAGGCCTTCACCCGCCCCGGGTGGCAGTACACGTTCATTGTGCCCCCGCGCAGAAAGCCCACCAGCGTCTGGCCGCCGCCTTCGGCAAACTCCACCGCCAGGCTGGTCGGCGCGGAAATGGCGGCCACCACGGGCACCCCGGCGGCCAGCGCCTTCTGCATCATCTCAAACGACACCCTGCCGCTCAGCAGAAGCACATGCCGGTCAAACGGCAGCAGCCCACGTTGGAGCGCCCAGCCAAGCACCTTGTCGAGCGCGTTGTGCCTGCCAACATCCTCGCGCAACACCATCATACGGCCGTGCTCGTCAAAGATCGCGCAGGCATGCAGGCCGCCCGTGCGGGCAAAAGCCGCCTGCTCCTCCCTCAGCCGCGCCGGAAGACCCGCCAGCAGCCCCACCGTCACCTGAAAACCGTTGTCCACGACAGGCTCGAAACGCTGAAACACGCTCTCGATGCTCGTCTTGCCGCACAGCCCGCAGCTTGAGGCGCTGAAGACATGGCGCGTGAGACTGTCCCAGTTCACCACGGCGCTGCCCGCCAGCAGCACGTCCACGATGTTGCCATGCGTGTTGCCCGTGCTCGGACACTGGCTGAGCTCCAGGATGTCACGCGCGCCCTTCACCACGCCCTCGCTCACCAGGAAGCCCGCCGCCAGCTCCTCGTCGTGCCCGGGCGTGCGCATCACCACCGCCACGCTGCGCCCCTCCACACGGATCTCCAGCGGCTCCTCTCGCGCCACGGCGTCCGCCTCCTCCGCCACGTCACCGGGCAGCGTCACCCGCCGCACGTGCACCGGGGATGTCATCTCGCTTTTCATGATCGCCGGATGCGCGTTCAGGCTCGCCGGGCTCGCGGCGCCAGCAGCCCAACCAAAAGTCTTTCCATGACCACCTTGTCGTCCAGCTGCGTCGTCACCAGCTTCAGGTTCGCGTCCAGGCAGGCCGCCAGCCCCTCATGCAGCTCCTCCAGGCTGAACTTCCGCGCCTCCGGCACGGCAAGGAACAGGGGATAGACGTTGAAGCCTGTGCCGTCCTTCTTGCGCGGCAGGTGCGCCGTCGCGCCCGGCGGCAGGAGGTCCAGGCTGGAGCTGAAGCTGTTGTAGCTCATCGTGTTCACCTTGTTCCTCGACGTCAGCTCCTTGATGATCAGCAGGTTTCTCACCTTCGGCACGATCGCGCCCAGCAGGATGCCGATCGCGTTCTGCCCCTGGTACATCAGCACGCCCAGCAGCTCCAGCGCCCGCCTCAGGTCGCGCGCGCCGATCGCGTTGCCGATCTCCCAGATGACGCCCGCACGGCTCAGCGAGACCATGCCCCGCACCGTGTTCAATCCGCAGCGACGCCTTTCACCGAGGTAGAGGTCGATCTTCTCCATCTCGTTCTCCATCTGCCTTGTGTCGTCTCCCGCCATCTGCACGAGAAGCTCCAGCGCGCCGCTTTCAAAGGCCAGCCCCATCTCCCGCGCCTTCGCCGAGGCCTGGGCGATGACCGCCTCCTCCCAGCCCGCCCGGCTCGTGTCCGGCTTGTCAAAAACCTCGATCGCCGCCAGCTTCGACAGGCGCTTGAACGAGGTCCTCCGCTTGTCCAGGCTGCCCGTGCTCAGCACAAACTTGATGTCCGGCGGCAGGCCGGATTCCAGCACGTCGAGGATGTTTTCAAAGCCCTCCACCGAGGCCTGCGCACGGCCGGTCACGCTGTCGCCAAGAAAGCTCGCCCCCTTCAGCCAGACCACCTTGCCGCCGCCGAAAAAGGGCAGCGTCTGCAGCGCCATCACCGTGTCCGCACAGATCCGGCCCGCATGCTCCGCATTGTCCGCCTGGCCTTCGATGATCTCATTGCCGAAGTCCCCGGAGCCCTCCGGCGTCAGGCGCTGCACGATCTTCAACGCCACCTCCTTCACCCGCGCCTCATCCGTGCCGACAATGACATGGAACTGGCTGCTGCTGGCGGCGGTTTTCTTGGGTGGGGGCATGACGGGCTGAAACCCCATGTGTGAACCAAAACCCTGCCACTGGCAAGAGGGCCGGTGCCTCCATCCCATCCCGCCCCCCTATTTTCCAAACCGGACCAACCGACCGCCAAGGTTCGTCTTGCATCCCATGGCGTGCTTCGTTTTGACTCGACCCATGGATTCCGACGCCCCTGACCTGCCCGATCTCATCAGCCTCACGCAGCTCCGGCAGATCGCCGGTCAGGTGCCCCAGCCCTACCGCATCCATGTCCAGGTCGACGCCCGCACGGAAAAGACCACCGCCTCAGGCAGCCCCTTTCATGAAGTCAAGCTCGTCGACGGGGGCGACTCGCTCCTCTGGCGCCTCTTCGACAGCAACCCGCTCTTCCAGGAAGCCGGGTCGCTCAAACCGGGGAGCTTCATTGAAATCAACGCCCAGTGGGTGGACACCGGCAAGTACGGCATCGAGCCGCGCCATGCGCACATGCGCCCCCTTGCCGACGAGGAAAAGGCCGCGCTGCTCAGCGGCGACCCCGAGCTTCAGGCCCGTCAGCGTGCCGATTTCGCGGACATCGAGACCTTTGTCGCAGCCATGCACGACCCCCGGCTGCGCGGCGTCTGCAGCCTTTTTCTCGAACGCCACGGCGAACGCTTCAGACGCACCGCCGCCGCCCGCGAAAACCACCACGCGCGCCGGGGCGGCCTGGTCGAGCATGTGGCCCAGATGATGCGCAGCGCGCTCGCCCTCGCCGCAGCCTATCCGCAGCTCAACCGCGACCTGCTCATCGCCGGTGTCCTCTTTCACGACTGCGGCAAGCTCTGGGAGAACTCGTACCCCGAGCAGGGCTTCGCCATGCCCTTCCACCTTCATGGGGAAATGCTCGGTCACATCACGCTCGGCCTAGAACTCGTGAACAAGCTCTGGCGGGAGCTTCTGGAACGCCCCGAGGCCGCCCAGTGGAGCACCCTGGAACCCTCCAATGACCAGGCACGCCTGCACCTGCTGCACCTCATCGCCTCCCATCACGGCGAATATCAGTTTGGTTCACCCGTGCTGCCCAAAACGCCCGAGGCCCTGGTCCTCCATCACGTCGACAACATCGACGCAAAGCTGGAGATGTTCCGCCGCGGCTATCACAGCTCCCGGGAACTCGGGCCCGGCATCTTCGAGCGCTTCCGCCCCTGGCCCGTGAACATCGTCGCTCCCCTGCCCTCCATCACAACACGTCAGCACCCATTGTGATCCCAGGACTTTCAGGCTCCGTTTTGTCGCGCTTTCGTCGCAAGGCGAACCTTGCCTTCAGTCCACAAACACGAACTCGTTCGAGTTCATCAGCGCGAGGCAGTAGTCGGCAAGCGCCGTGTTGAAGCCTCCGGCCCTCGCGTTCTGCAGCTCCAGAAAACTGGCGCCGGCCGCAAGCTCCTGCTCCGAGGGCGGGCGGGCCAGGCAGCGCCGCGTGGCGGCGGTGATCAGCGCGCGCGCCTCCGAGCCATGCTGCTCCATGAGGCTTGCGGCCAGGCTCCTGGCGCAGTCCTGGGCAAAGCCGGAGTTGATCAGCATGAGCGCCTGCGGCGCCGTGGTGGACTCGTTTCGTCGAGCACAGGCGGACTGGGCGTCCGGCCTGTCGAAAAGCTCGAACATCGGCAGCCGAAGGTTCCTGCGGGCAAAGACATAGATGCTGCGGCGGTCGTGCTCGGCGGGGTCAGGATGAGCATCCCCCTGCTTCTTGATGAGCGTGTCGCTCACCTCCGCCGGAAGCGGCGGCCGCACGCCGGGACCTCCAGCCTTCGGATTCAACCGCCCGGAGACGGACAGCATTGCATCCCGCAGCATCTCGCCGGTCAGCCGTCGCGGAGCCAGGCCGGACTGACGATAGGTCTTCGACATGACGATGACCTTGTGCAGACGCTTCAGGCTCCAGCCCTGCCTTGGCAGCTCGGCGGCAAGCCAGTCAAGCAGCGCGGGATTTTCCGGCGGCCTGCCCTGCACGCCCAGGTCGCCGGGAACCTCGGACAACGGCCTGCCGAAATGCTGCTGCCAGAGACGGTTGACGGTCGCGCGCAGGAACATCACGTTGCCTTCATCGGTCAGCCAGCGCGCCAGGGCCGCACGATCCGCACCCTGCGGCGTCGTCCCCAGCAAACGTGGATAGGCCGGTGGCACCGCAGGTCCCGGACGTCGGAAATCGCCGCGGATGAAGACCCTGCTGGCGGGCACTCCCTCCGCAAACACCCGGGCCTCAGGCCCGATCTGCTTGCGCTCCTTCGGCAGGATGATGTTGTCGAAAAAGGCCCGCAGCCGGTAGAAGTCGGCCTGGCTGACCGGATCATACGGATGATCATGGCACTGGGCGCAGCCGAGTGTCATGCCGAGGCCCATTGTGCCAACGGTGCCGGTGATGTCGTTGAGCAGGACATGGCGGCGTTCGTCCTGGTTGTTCAAATCAGGCATGTCCGGCGTGGCCATGAGGAAGCCGGTGGCCACCGGTTCGCCGTCTGGCAGCAGGTCACCCGCGATCTGCTGGCGCACAAACTCATCCAACGGCAGGTCGCGGTTGAGCGCGGCGACCACCCAGTCGCGATACTGCCAGGCCCGCGGACGGTCGGCGTCATATTCAAAGCCGTCCGTCTCGGCAAAGCGCGCCAGGTCGAGCCACCCTTGCGCCCAGTGCTCGCCGTAGGCCGGCGAGGCCAGGAGCGCGTCCACCAGGGTTTCATAATCCTTGGCCAGATCCGCCTCCCGGGGCGGCAGGCCGGTCAGGTCAAAGCAGACGCGGCGGATCAGCACAGCCCTCTCCGCCTCCTTCATCGCCGGCCCGGCCAGCGTGTCCAGCGTGGCGCCCTTCCTGATTTGCAAAGGTTGCCAGGCCCAATGGCGACGATCCTCCTGCGTCACCGGCCGTTCGTCACGCACCGGATCGTCCGTGGCGCGGATGGCTGCGGCATGAAGCGGGAGATGACAGGCGAAACCCGCCCAGAGCAAGGCACGTGGAATCACGCCCCTCATGACAAAACCCCCTTCACGACATGCCCTTCCACGCCTGTCAGGCGCTGGTCCAAACCGTTGTGACGGTAAGTGAGCCTCTCATGGTCGAAACCCAGCAGGTGCAGCAGCGTGGCGTGCAGATCATGGACATGCACCTTGTCCTGCTCGGCGCGCAGGCCGAACTCGTCCGTGGCGCCATGCACATGGCCGTGCTTCACGCCGGCGCCGAAAAGCACCGTGGTGTAACCCCAGGGATTGTGGTCGCGCCCGACGCCTTTTTCACTCATCGGCATCCGGCCGAACTCGCCGCCCCAGATCACCAGGGTGTCCTCCAGCAGCCCCCGCTGACGCAGGTCGCGCAGCAGGCCGGCGACCGGCCCGTCGGTGCGGGCGCACAGCTCGCCGTGGTTCTTCAGCACGTCCTCATGCGCATCCCAGCCGTTGGTGTCTCCCGAGTAAACCTGCACAAATCGCACGCCGCGCTCGATCATCCGGCGTGCCAGCAGGCAGCGTGTGCCAAACTCACGCGTCGTCGCATGATCAAGACCGTAGAGCCTCCGAGTCGCCTCGGTCTCACGCGAGATGTCCACCGCCTCGGGGGCGGCCGACTGCATCCGGAAGGCCAGTTCATAGGAGCGGATGCGGGCATCCAGCACGCTCCGTGCTTCATCATCGTGATGACGCGCCAGATGCGCCGCGTTCATCTGCTGCACCAGATCCAGCGTGGCCCGCTGCCTCGCGGCTCCCTGCGGGCCATTGAGATGCAGGATGGGAGACGCGCCCGGGCGCAGTGTCGTGCCCTGGTAGGCCGCGGGCAGGAAGCCGCTGCCCCACGCAGGAGGCCCCCCCTTCAGGCCTCCGCCGGGATCAGGCAGAACGACGAAGGCGGGCATGTCCGCATTCTCCGTGCCCAGGCCGTAGGCCACCCAGCTGCCAAAGCTAGGGCGGCCCATCAGGATCGAGCCCGTGTTCATCTGATAGACCGACTGCGGATGGTTCACGCTGTCGCCATGACAGCTCCGGATGACGCACATCTCATCCGCCAGCTCCGCCATCCTCGGCAGGAAGCCGCTCACCTCGACGCCGCTTTGTCCATGCTTTTGGTAAGGCATCACCGGAGCAAGCAGCGGATTGCTGGCGACCTTGCGTCGTGTCTCGACCCTGCCGAAGCTCTCCGGCAGAGGGCTGCCGGCATGACGGACAAGCGCGGGCTTGGGATCAAACAGGTCCACATGGCTCGGCCCGCCGTGCATGAAGAGCCAGATCACCCGCCGCGCCCGGGCGGGAAAGTGGCTGCGGCCCTCCAGGGCCTGAGCCCCGCCCTGCAGCAGGTGCGCCAGGGCGATGCCGGAAAGTCCCGCTCCGGCTCCGCCCATGAAACGGCGGCGTGGCAGAGGGTGATGCGGGGCGTCCATGGGGCGGGAATCGCCGGAAGCCTGCCTGATCCCGCCCGCTGCTGGCAAACACATTTTTGGTTCAGCCAGCCGGTGCCAGGGCCTCACGGCCCGTCTTACAACTGCTTCTTGGAAGCCAGGAGCGACGTCTTCGCCGTCTGGATCTTCGCGTCCAACTGGTCGATGAGCGGGTCAAACATCGGGATCTCCTTGGCGTTCTGCCCCTGCTCATGCTTGCGGAAGCCGAAGAGGTAGGTCTCGTTCTGCGGACGCCAGCGGTTGAAGAACAGCTCGTCCTTGTGAATCACCTCGCGGCGCAGCGACTCCAGCTCGGCAGGGGTCACGGGAGGCGCCGACAGGCCCAGCCCCTCCACCAGCCTGACGCCGATCTTCTCATAGCCCTCGCGGTTGTAGTGCACGCCGTTTTCCGTGAGCGGCCTGCTGCTGACGCCGGATTTGGGAACGCCGCCCATCAGCTCAAAAAGGTCGATGAAATAGGTGTTCTGGCTGACGGCAAACTTGCGCAGCGCATCCCGGAAGCTGGAGAGGTTCTTGTTCGCATCCGTCTGGTCCGGCAGCGGCGGCGGCAGCGTTTCCAGTGGCGGCGGGGTGACCACGATGATCCGGGCGCCGGGCGCATGCTTGCGGATCAATTCGAGCAGGTTGCGGTATCCGGTCAGGAAATCCGGAAGGCCGCTCAACCGTTCAAAGGCGAACTCCGAGCCATAGCAGAGCATCAGCACCGTCGGCTTCAGCAGTTCGAGATGACTGGTGAGGCGTTGCAGGCCTTCCTCAGGCGGGCCAAAATAGGATCGCGCATGGCCGAACACCGTGTCGGCGCTCCAGGCCAGGTTGCGGACGCTGACCTTGGTCTCCCCCAGGGCCAGGGCCAGACGTGGCTCAAAGCTGCCGTAGCGCTGCTCACGCTCAAAAAACGTGTTGCCCAGCAGGACCAGCCGGTCGCCGTCCTGGAAGGCAAAGGCGGTCTTCGTCGCCTCGGCGGCCGGAGGCGTGATTTCCTGGGCGACCAGACGAGCCTCGACCACGGCCAGGGCGAGAGTGACAAGAGAAGCTTTCCAGATCATGGGAGTGGGAACCGAATTGGAGAGCAAAGAAGCCGGAGTGTCCAGAAGGGAGTCATATTTGATCGCTTTCGCAGTAAATCAATTAGGCCATAAGGTTATCCGGCTGGCGTGCGTTTGTTCCGTCCCTTTGAATTCACTCTCAATCATGTACAAACGATTCCTTCTACCCGCATTTTCGTTCTCGTTCCTGGCCCTGACTGCCAAGGCCGAGGTCAAGCTTCCCGCCATCATCGGCGACAACATGGTGCTCCAGCAGAAGCTGGCCAACCCCATCTGGGGCTGGGACGTTCCCGGCACCGAGGTCAGCGTCGCCTTTGCCGGCCAGACCAAGACCGCCAAGGCCGGCGCCGATGGCAGATGGACGGTCAAGCTTGACCCCGTCCCTGCCAACGCCAAGCCCGCCGCCATGACCATCAAGGGCACCAGCACCCGGGAACTGAAGAACATCCTCGTGGGCGAAGTCTGGATCTGCTCCGGCCAGAGCAACATGCAGTGGAGCGTCCAGGCCTCCTGGGATGCCGACCTGGAGATCGCCACGGCCAAGTTCCCGAACATCCGCCTCATCTCCGTGCCCCAGGTGGGCACCCAGGAGCCGCAGCAGGATTTCAAGGGTGCCTGGGTGGAATGCTCCCCTCAGACGGTCGGTGGCTTCAGCGCCGTCGGCTATTTCTACGGCCGCGTCCTTCATCAGATGCTCGACGTGCCCGTCGGCCTCATCAACAACGCCTGGGGTGGCAGCGCCGCCGAGGCCTGGGTGCGCCGCGATGTGCTGGAAAAAGACGCCCGCTTCAAAGCTTTGATCGCGAACTGGGTGCAACGTGAGAAGCTGCTGACCTCCGAAAAGACGGAGAAGGACTACGAAGCCGCCCTGGCCGCCTGGAAAAAGCTGGCCGATGACGCCAAAAGGACCGGCAAGCCCTTCACCGTCCGCGCTCCCCAGGGCCCTCAAGCCCAACTCACCGGCAACAGCCGCCCTGGCAACATCTACAACGGTGTCCTGCTCCCCACCATTGGCTACGGCATCAAGGGAGCCATCTGGTACCAGGGTGAAAGCAACGCCAACCGCGCCTATGAATACGGCTACCTCTTCCCTCTGATGATCAGCCACTGGCGCAGCGAATGGAAGCAGGGCGACTTCCCCTTCTACTGGGTGCAGCTCGCCGATTTCAAAGCCGAGCAGCCCCAGCCGGGCGACAGTGACTGGGCCGAGCTGCGCGAAAGCCAGACCAAGACCCAGAGCGCCATCAAGAACGGCGGCCAGGCCGTCATCATCGACCTCGGTGAAGCCAACGACATCCACCCCAAAAACAAGCGCGACGTCGCCGAGCGCCTCGCCCGCTGGGCTCTTGTGAAGGACTACGGCTTCCAGCTTCCCTACCGCAGCCCCGAGTTCAAGGAGGCCCAGTTCGGCAACGGCAAGGCCGTCGTCACCCTTGACACCTTCGGCTCCAGCCTGCGCACCGTGGACGTGACCGAGGCCAAGGGCTTCGCCCTTTGCGGTCAGAACAGGAAGTGGGTGTGGGCCACCGCCAACGTCATCGGCAACGACAAGGTCGAGGTCAGCGCCCCCGGCGTCACCAAGCCGGTCGCCGTCCGTTACGCCTGGTCTGACAACCCCGTCTGCAACCTCTACAGCAAGGACGGCCTGCCCGTGACGCCCTTCCGCAGCGACAGCTTCGACATGATCACCAAGCCGAAGCCGTAAGCCGCGGCACCTTCGATCCTTCAGATTCCACACCGGCTTCGTCGATCAGGCGAAGCCGGTTTTTCATGCCTGGCAAAAACCCGCCCTGGAAAAACACTGGCGTGAACTTTTCAAAACCGCAGGATGACGCTCCACGCCTGGCGTGAATCCTGTTTGCAGCCCTCATCCTGTGAATCCCGTCGAAGCCCATCCCGAATCCTGCTGGCGCATCACCACCGACACCGGCGGCACCTTCACCGACTGCCACGCCCTTGATCCCCAGGGCCGTGAAACCCGCTGCAAAGTCCTGTCCACCGGCTGCCTGCGGGCCGCGGTCGACCTGTGCCAGGGGCTTCGCGTGCGTCTCTCAGGACTGCCGGCCCTTCCCCCGGATTTCCTAACAGGCTTCCAGGTCCGCACGCTCACCGGCTCCGATTGCCGTCTCGTCACCGGCTTCGACCTAACCACGAATGAGATCACGCTCGACTCCCCGGCCGCATTGTCGGCCGGCAGCCTGCTCGAATTGAGCACCGGCGAGGAGGCGCCCGTCCTCGGCGCACGCATCCTGACCCGCACTCCGCCGGGCAGTCCCTTCCCACCGCTGAGGCTGCGGATCGCCACCACACGCGCCACCAACGCCCTCCTGGAACGCAAGGGTGGCCGCGTCGCCCTCTTCATCACCCAGGGCTTTGGCGATCTCCTCCAGATCGGGGATCAGCGACGCGGCGACCTCTTCGCGTTTCGCCACGAGCCGCGTGCCGTTTTTCACGAGATCACCTGCGAGGTGCCCGGACGCATGGATGCCTCCGGCACGGAGCTGGAGCCGCTTGACGATGCCGCCGTTCGCACCGCCGCCGTGCAATGCCTGGCCCGGGGCATCCGCACCGCCGCCATGTCCCTGCTGCACGGCCACGCGCATCCCCGCCATGAACAACGCGTCGCCGAAATCCTCCGCGAGACCGGCTTCACCCACCTGACCCTGTCGCACCAGACCGCCGCCTTTGCCAAGCTGCTGCCGCGCACGCAAAGCACCGTGGCCGACGCCTATCTTCACGCCCCGGTGCAGTCCTTTCTGAACGGCATCCGCCAGGCCTCGCCCGACATGCAGGTGATGACCAGCGCCGGCGGGCTCAGCGCCGCCGGGGACATCCGGCCCAAGGACATGCTGCTCAGCGGCCCCGCCGGCGGGGCCATCGGCGCCACGAATGCCGCACGCCGTCTCGGCCACAGCCGGATCATCACCTTCGACATGGGCGGCACCAGCACCGACGTGGCACGGATCGACACCCGTCCCGGCTACCGCTTCAGCCAGGAAGTGGCGGGCATGAGGCTGCTTGCGCCCTGCATCGACATTGAAACCGTGGCCGCTGGCGGTGGCTCCATCTGCCACCTGACTCATCACGGACTCGCCGTCGGGCCGGAAAGCGCCGGCTCGAACCCCGGCCCCGCCTGCTATGGCAAAGGCGGCCCGCTCACCATCACTGACGTGAACCTGCTGCTCGGCCGCTTTGATCCCGCGCTGGCCCCCATCCCGCTGGATGTCGAGGCCTCCCGCCGCCGCCTTCAGGAACTGCATGCACAGACGGACGGCTCGCTGACTGAGGACGAACTCCTGCACGCCCTGCTAAGGCTGGCTGTCGAGCACATGACCGATGCCATCCGCCGCATCAGCATCGGCGAAGGCTATGACCCCTCCGACCACGCCCTGCTGGCTTTTGGCGGCGCGGGACCGCAGCACGCCTGCGCCGTCGCCGAGGCGCTCGGCATGAACACGGTGCTCATCCCCGAACATGCCGGCATCCTCAGCGCCGTCGGCCTTCAGGAGGCCGTGCCGGAAACCATCCTCGAAAAGGAGGTCCGCCTGCCGCTGGAGCAGGCCTTGAAGGCCGCCGGCAGCGTCTCCGGCATGCCCGAGCGCCCGGACGAGCCGCTGCCGCCAAACCCCTTTCTTCCCGATGGCAGCCCGTCCGGGCATGCTTCCGTCACCCGCATCGCCGAGCTCAGGCTGAAAGGGCAGGACACGCCCCTGCAGGTCGAGTTTGCCGATCCTCAGGACCTTCCCCGCCTTTACGAGGAATCCTATCAACGTCTTTTTGGTTACGCCCCGCCTGCCGGACGGGCGGTCGAGCTTGTCTCACTACGCACCATCCTGCGCAATCCCGGCGCCGAGATTTCGATGCGGCGGCCGCAGTCGCATCACGCTCCGGCCACGACGGCGACGCAGCTCATCCAGGACGCGTTCAGCACCCTTGTCGTCGCCCCCGGATGGAGCGTGGAGCATGTCCCGGGCACGGGCCGTGTGCTGCGTTTTGAAGGAAGCCGCACAGCTCCTCCCGTGGCCGGCCGCGACCTGCTGCGCCATCGCTTCCACAGCATCGTCAGCGACATGGGGGCGCTGCTCTGCCGAACCGCCATCTCCACCAACATCCGCGAGCGGCTCGACTTCTCCTGCGCCCTGCTCGACCCGCAGGGCAGGCTGCTCTCCAGCGCCCCGCACATCCCCGTGCATCTCGGAGCCCTGGGCGTCTGCGTTCGCGAGGTCGCCAGGATGCTGCCGATGCAGCCCGGTGACACCCTCATCACCAACCACCCTGCCTGCGGCGGCTCGCACCTGCCGGACGTGACGCTCATCACGCCGGTGTTTCATGAGGGCGCCCTGCTCGGCTACATCGCCAACCGCGCGCATCATGCCGAGATCGGCGGCATCACGCCCGGGTCGATGCCCGCGAACGCCACGCGCCTGATCGAGGAGGGCGTCGTCATCGCCCCCCGGCACCTCATTCGCGCAGGCGTCTCCTGCTTTGACGAAATCAGCCGACTGCTCACCACCGCCCTGCACCCCACACGCAACCTGGCGGACAACCTCGCCGACCTGCATGCCCAGCTTGCCGCCAACCTGCATGGCGTCGAGAGGCTGCGATCCCTGGCCGATGCCGCGCTGCCGCGGCGGATGGATGAAATTCTAGCGCACTCCGCCGCGGTGATGCGCCGGCAGATCGAGAGGCTGCCGGAGCTCTGTGAAGCCTCGGAAAGGCTCGACGACGGCTCCGTGATCGCTGTCTCCATGCGCAGGGCCGGCGGCAGGCTTGTGCTCGATTTCACCGGCAGCTCCGGCGTGCACCCTCGCAACCTCAACGCCACCGGGGCCATCGTCCGCAGCGCGGTGCTGTATGTCATGCGCCTCCTGCTTCAGGAGGACCTGCCCCTGAACGAGGGCCTCATGGAGCCGCTGAACATCGTCCTGCCTGTCTCGCTGCTCAGCCCGGCCTTCACCGGCGACCCATCCGTCGACCCCGCCGTGGTCGGCGGCAATGTCGAGGTCTCCCAGCGGCTCGTGGACACGCTGCTCAAGGCGCTCGGCCTGCAGGCCTGCAGCCAGGGCACCATGAACAACTTCTTGTTCGGCGGTCCCGGGTTTGGCTACTACGAGACCATCGCTGGCGGAAGCGGCGCCGGCCCCGGTTTCGCGGGTGCTCATGCGTTGCACACCCACATGACCAACACCGCCATCACCGATCCCGAGATCCTGGAGCAGCGGCATCCCGTGCGTCTTCGCCAGTTCGCCATCCGGCGTGGATCCGGCGGCGCGGGAAAATGGCGCGGGGGTGACGGCGTCGTGCGTGAGTTTGAATTCACCGCCGCGCTGACGGTCAGCCTGCTGACCCAGCATCGGGTCGAGGCTCCCTACGGCCTGGAGGGCGGGCAGCCCGGACAAAGGGGTCGCCAGCGCCTTCTTCGGAACGGCGTGGAAAGCCTCCTGGAAGGCTGCGTCAGCCTGGAGGCGCGGCCCGGGGACCGCATCCTCATCGAAACCCCGGGCGGCGGCGGCTTCGGCGTGGCCTGACGAAGCTCGTTTCATATCAATTCCCGGCACGGAAGCGGTCTTGAGCCCGCGCAAAACTGCGCCACGATGCAGGTCCCAACCCGCCTCACGCCATGTCCACCCCCCGCCGTTCCGCCGCTGAAGCCTTCGAGAAAACCCCGACCCGCATCTTCCCCAGCTCCGCCGCCGCGGCCAGGGAGCTTGCCGCGGAAGTGCGGGCGCTGATCGAGGAGCGTGCGAAACAGGGCAGGCATGCCGTGCTCGGCATGGCCACGGGCTCCACGCCGGTGCCGTTCTACCGCGAGCTGATCCGCCTGCACAAGGAGGAGGGCCTGAGTTTCAAAAACGTCATCACCTTCAACCTCGACGAATACTACGGCCTCGGCCCCGACCATCCGGAAAGCTACGCACGCTTCATGGCCGACCAGATCTTCGACCACATCGACATCCCGAAGGCGAACATCAACATACCCAGCGGCAAGGTGCCTAGCGACCAGGTCTTCGCCCACTGCCGCGAGTATGAGGAGAAGATCGACGCCGTGGGCGGCATCGACCTGCAGATCCTCGGCATCGGCCGAACCGGCCACATCGGCTTCAACGAACCCGGCTCCAGCCGCGAGTCCCTCACCCGCCGCATCACGCTTGACCGCGTGACCCGCCAGGACGCCGCCGCTGACTTCCGCGGTGAGGAAAACGTGCCTCACTTTGCCATCACCATGGGCGTCGGCACCATCCTGCGTGGCAAGAAGCTCGTCCTCATGGCCTGGGGCGACAACAAGGCGGACATGGTCGCCAAGGCCGTTGAAGGCCCGGTGACCGAGGCCATCTCGGCCTCCTTCCTCCAGGATCATCCCAACGCGCATTTCTACATCGACACCGGCGCCTCGCGCGAGCTGACCCGCGTCAAGCTGCCCTGGCTCGTGGGCCCCGTGTCCTGGACGCCGCGTGAAACCCGCCGCGCCGTCTGCTGGCTCGGCAGCCTGCTGCACAAGCCCGTGCTGAAGCTCACGGACGAGCACTACAACGAGCACGGCCTGGGCGACCTGCTGAGCGAGCAGGGCCCCGCCTACCAGCTCAACATCCGCATCTTCAACCAGCTCCAGCACACCATCACCGGCTGGCCCGGCGGCAAGCCGAACGAGGACGACACCTACCGGCCTGAGCGCGCCAACCCCTATCCCAAGCGCTGCCTGGTCCTCAGCCCCGAGCCGCAGGACGCCGTCGTCTCCATGGGCGCCACGATCGAACGCCTCTCCGAACAAGGGCATGACATCCGGCTCGTCTCCCTCACCAGCGGCAACCTGCGCGTGCCCGACAGCGAGGTCGACAAGTTTGCCGAGACGCTCAGGGAGCTGGCCGGTGTCGTCAGCAACCCGTCCGCCTGGGCGCCGCAGACCGCCTATGCCGAACAAGCCTTGAAGATGCTGGCCGACAAGGGCGAGTTCGGCGAGGACACCGCGCTGCTGCGCCAGCTCAAGTCTCTGGTGCTCCGTGGTGAGCTGCGTGACGCCGCCAACGCCTGCCGTCTGCACAACGACCAGGTGCTCTTCCTCGATCTGCCCTTCTACGAATCCGGCCGCTACCGCCGCTTCAAGAGCGGCAAGGCTGACGTGGAGGTCCTCGCCGCCCTGCTGCGCGAGCACAAGCCGCATCAGATCTACCTCACCGGCGACGCCGCCGACCCCAGCAGCGTTGCCGGTGTCTGCTTCAAGGTGCTCGAGGCCGCCCTCAAGTCCTGTGAAGGCGAGGAGTGGGCAGGCGCCTGCAGCCTGTGGCTGTATCGTGGCAAGGAGAAGCCCCTTGAAGCGCATGAGATCGACATGGCCGTGCCGCTCAGCCCGCTTCAGCTCGAACGCAAGGCGCGCGCCCTCGGCCGCTACGGAGCGCTGTCCTCACTCGAACGCAGCTCGCCCGAGTCCAACCGCCAGAACGCCACTAACTACGACGCCCTCGGCCTGGCCCAGTATGAGGCGATCGAGACCTTCCAGCGCTGGCGCCGCGTCTAGCGCGCAACGCCGGGTTGTCGGGCTCAGCCCAGTCCCTCGACGCTCCAGCCGTCGCGATACTTGCGCGCGAGGGCGGCGTTGAGCTCAGGCTTGCTCGTGATCCTTCCAGAGGCGGCGTCCCATTCGATCCAGTCGCCCGGGTTGCGCTCGGAGAGCACGCCGAGAAGCACCGCCTCGGTGACAGGGCAGCCGTAGGTCGGCAGGTCCGTCGCGGCCTTGCTGCCGTTCATGCAGGCGTCCACCCAGTCGGTGTAATGATTGGCCACACGCGTTTTTGGATAGGCCGCACCCTTGAACTTCTCGTCCGGCACCAGCCAGGGACGCTGGCTGTGCGGCTTGAAGACACCTCCGTTCTCCCCGATGAAATAAATGCCGCTAGGCACCTCCTTGGTGAGCGCGGCAGGCTTGACCACGCGGCTGTCCGGGGCGTAACCGCCGTCGGTCCAGGTCATCTTGATCGTGTCCCCGGCCGTCAGCGGGGTGCCGGGAAACTCCAGCTCGAGATGGCGTTTCATCGCATACAGGTCGCCCCTGCTGCCTTCATCAAGGCAGCGCACGCGCTTCGGCGCCTGCAGGCCGAGGCAGGCGAAGACCACGTCAAAATAATGGCAGCCCATGTCCCCCATCATGCCCACGCCGAAATCCACCCAGGAGCGCCACATGGACGGATGGTAGGCACCCTCGAGGTAGGGCACTTCGTCAGCCACGCCGAGCCAGAGGTTCCAGTCAAGGTTCGCCGGCACGGGGTCGGCCTCAGGCTTGCGCCGCGTGACCTTGGGCCACCAGTTCGCCTTCTTGTTCTCCCAGCAGATGACCTCCTTCACCTTGCCGATCGCCCCGCCCCGGATCAGGTCCACCGCGAGCAGCGTCTCGATGCTCGAATGCCCCTGCGTGCCCATCTGCGTCGTCACGCCGGCCTTCGCCGCCTCGACGCCCAGGATGCGCGCCTCATGCAGATGATGCGTGAGCGGCTTCTGCAGATAGACATGCTTCCTCATCCTGAGGGCGGCGACCGCCTGCGCGGCATGCATGTGGTCGGGCGTGCCGATGGTGACGGCATCGACGGAATCAGCCAGCTTCGAGAGCATCTCCCGGTGGTCACGGAACGTCGCCGCGGCACCGAGCCTCTCCTTCGCCCCCGGGTCCTGCAGTTCCTTCCTGCGTGAAGACATGCCGCGCGTCGCCAGCTCCAGCGTCCGGGAATCCACATCGCACATTCCGACGATGCGCACCTTCGGATGCTGCAGCACGCTCATCATCGTGTTGCCGCCCATGCCGCCGACACCGATGGAGGCGACCTGGAACATGGAGTTCGGCGACCTCGCGCTGAGGATGGCGGGTGCTGAGATCGTGGTGGCGAGCGACTGCTGGAGGAAGCGGCGGCGGTTCATGGCGGCCGTGAACAACGCCGCCCGCCGCGCCCGTCTCTCGTGAATCAGGAATGCATCACCTGGCCGCCGTCGATGTTGATCGTCTGGCCGGTGATGTTTTTCGCATGATCGGAGGCCAGGAAGCAGGCCATCGCCGCATACTCCTCCGGCATCTGCCAGCGGCCGAGATGGGAGACCTTGCGGATCTTCTCCGCCGCCCAATCGTCAAAGCTCTGGCGACGGTCCTCGGGCAGCAGCTTCTGGCCGGCGGTCCAGATGGAATGATTCAGGTCCGTCTTGACCATGCCCGGCGCGAGGGCGTTGACGCGAATGCCGTGGGGAGCCAGGTCCTTCGCGGCGCATTGGGCAAAATTGATCAGGCCGGCCTTGGAGGCGCTGTAGGGCGGATCCGTCTGCGAGCCCACCTGGCCCGCCACGGAGACCAGGAAGAGCATGCTGCCGGAGCCGCGCCCGATCATCTTTGGCGCGAGGGCCTGGGCGGCGCGGACGGCCCCCGTGAGATTGATGTCCAGCACGCGGGCCCACTCGGAGGCGTCGACGTTCCAGAACGGAAAACCAAACTTCCCCGAACCCACCCCCACACAATAGACCAGGTGGTCCACATGGCTGAAGCCGTCGGCAAACGCGCGCACCTGCTCCATCGAGCTCACATCACCGACGCAGGTTTCCAGGGTCGGATGAGGGGCACGGTCAAAGCCGCGGACGTGGCAGCCCTCGGCCGCAAAGCCCTCGGCGATGGCGCGGCCGATGCCGTTGGAAGAGCCGAAGACGGCGACGTGATGACCGGAGAGGTTCAGGTTCATGGCGGGGATGGATGACGACCGCCTCTCAACCGAGGGAACCGGCTCCTGCCACCGGAAAAACTTGAGGATGCCCCCGCCGGAACCACGGATCCATGACCCCATGGTCATCCTTTCGGAACATCCGGCTCATGGCTGCGGCATCCGCCCGGTCACGCTCACGGGACGGCGCGGGGCTGACGACGGTAGATCCGCATCTCGCCCTTCTCCCAGCTCATCCGGGTGACGGGCACGGTGCCCGCCAGCTTCCACACCTCCGGGGCTGAAGCAAGGCTGCGGGCCAGGAGTTCATGATGGGCCATGCGCTGCTTCTCACCCATGGACTGGTCGAGAAAAACCGTGTCCACCCTGAGTGCATCGAGCCGGGCGAGCATCTGCTCCTCGGTACGGTCCGCCATCTGATAGCCGCGCCCCAGCCAGTCACTCGTGGAAAGGTCCTTGCTGGCGCGATGGACGCGAAGCGGGGAGGGCGCCCGCCGCGCCAGACGGAAGGCCGTCTCGGCGATGATGCCCCCCTCTCCACGCGGATCGGAGCTGACCAGCCAGTGCGCCTGGGCCTGGGGAGTCGCGGTGGAAATTGTGGGAAGTTCCCTGGACACCGCCTCGGAAAAGCCATGCACTTCCTTCGACCAGAACATCTGCCAAGGCTGAATCAGGCCGGCCAGCAGGGCCAGGGCTGAGACGGAGCCTTTCCAGTTTCGGAGCGGGGACAGACGCCCGGTCAAAAGCAGGGCTCCACAGGCCGACAGCAGGGCCAGGAAAGGAACCAGGGGGGCGAGGTAGCGTGAGGTGATGCCGGCCGGCACCAGAAGCAGGATGGCGGCGCCGCCCGCCAGGGTGGAGAGCAGCACGGCCTCTTCGGGCGTGACGGACCTGCTGCGGACACACCTGACCAAAAACCAGGCCAGACCAGCGCAGGCCAGCAGAATGAGCAGAAGGCCATGGCTGTGATGCCACTCGTCCAGGTAGGCCGGCAGGGCCTCCCGGAAATAATCGACCATGCCCTGTTCGACCATGCCTTCGCGCGTGATCTTCGCCGTCAGCAGCATCCAGGGAAAGGCCAGCAGCCCCACGGGCACGCCCGCCAGCCACCAGCGCCAGTCCTTCAGCAGGGATCCGCGGCGCAGCAGCACGATGCTCAGCACCGGCACGGCTCCAAGCATGAGGCCGGAGCCCTTGGTGAGGATGGCCGCCGCCGCCAGAAAGCCGAAGGCCAGCGCGGGCCTGACGCCCGGAGACTCCAGGAACCCCACCCAGCTTCGCGCCGTCAGCAGCACCAGCAGGGTCAGCAGCAGGTCGGCCATCGCCATCTCCTGGATCTTCAGCATCAAGGGCAGGAGGATCGTGAGCAGCCCGGCGGCGCCCGCGGCCATGTCGCTCATCATCCGACGGCCGAACAGCCAGGTCACCCAGGCAACGGCGGCGGCGGTGAAACATTGCAGCAGCAGCAGCATCTCCGGCCGGGGCCAGGCCAGCAGGGCGAGACCGCCGAACAAATAATACACCGGCGGATAGTGGCCGACCGCCACCTTGGGAAAGTCCGCGTAATAGCGCTTCGCAAAGGCCGCGGGAGGCTGCAGGAAGCCCCCCGCCAGGTAGTCACGCACCATCAGGCTCGTCACCGCATGCGCAGGCTCGTCAGGGTCGCCGCCGAGATCCATGTCAAGCCGGCGGTCCAGCAGCAGCGCGGCCCCCGCCGTGACGGCGAACAAACAAAGCATCAAAAGGTGGCGAGGGGTCATGAGGGCCCCAGCATCTACCCGAGCAGGCCGCCTGCTTTCAACTTCAACATGACGCGGCACGCCTTATTCCCTGGCCTTGGAATCCATCCAGATCGTCACCGGCCCGTCGTTGACCAGGGTCACCTGCATGTCCGCGCCAAAGGTGCCGCAGGCGACCGGGGCCCCGAGCTCCTGCTCCACGGCCCTGATGAACTGCTCATAAAGCGGGATGGCGTGCTCAGGGCGGGCCGCGCGGATGAAGCTCGGACGGTTGCCCTTCTTCGTGCTGGCGTGAAGCGTGAACTGGCTGACCACCAGGATGCCGCCCGCCACCTCCTTCACGCCAAGGTTCATCCGGCCGTCGGCATCGCTGAAGATGCGCATCTGGGCCACCTTGCCCGCCAGCCAAAGCGCATCCTCAGGCGTGTCTTCATGCTCGACGCCGAGCAGGACGACCAGACCGTGGGTGATGCCGCCGGTCACCGTGCCGGAGATGGAGACGGAGGCATTGAGGGAACGCTGGATGAGGGCTCGCATGCAGAAGGGGTCAGAGGTAGACGCGGGGGACGCGGGCGTTGATGTTCGTCAGCACTTCGTAGGAGATCGTGCCCGCCCACCCGGCCAGTTCATCCGCCGTGATCTCAGCGTCGCCCTGCCTGCCAAGCAGCACGACTTCATCCCGGTACCAGGCGGTTCCCCGGCCGATGTTCACCATGACCTGGTCCATGCAGACCCGCCCGGCCACCGGATGACGTTCGCCGCGGATGAGCACCTCGGCGCGGTTGGAAAGCGCGCGGAAATAACCGTCGCCATAACCCACCGGCACCGTCACCATGCGCACGGGATGATCCGACACCCAGGTGCTGCCGTAGCTGACGGGATGTCCGGGCTGCACCACTTTAAAGTAGGCCACATGGCTTTTCCAGGTCAGCGCCGGACGGACGGGCACGGTGCGCGCGCACTCCGGACCTGGATAGACGCCGTAAAGCAGGATGCCGGGGCGGACCAGGTCGAGATGGCTTTCAGGGAGCTGCAGAATGCCGCCGCTGTTCGCGATGTGGCGCTGCGGCACGGGCAGCGAACGTCGTTCATAAAAGCTGAGCACCTCAAGAAAACGCTCCAGTTGCAGCCGTGCATGGCCGAGATCGGCGATGTCGGAGTTCGCGAAATGCGAATAGATGCCCTCCACCTGAACGTGGCGCACGTTCAGGCTCGCCTCCAAAAGCTTGCCGGCGCTGTAATAATGAATGCCCAGGCGCTCCATGCCGGTGTCGATCTTCAGATGCACGCGGGCCGTGACACCATGAGCGGCGGCGGCGTCATCGATGAGCCGCAGTTTGTCGACCGAGGGGGCCGTCAGGGTCAGGTCATGCCGGAAGAAAAGCGGGATCTGGGTCTCGGCGATGCCGCCAAACACCAGGATCGGCGCCGTGACGCCCGCCTCCCGCAGCAGCACCGCCTCCTCCAGAAGCGCCACGCCGAGCGAATCGGCCCCGCCACGCACCATCTCCCGTGCCACCGGCACCAGGCCGTGGCCGTAGGCGTTCGCCTTCACCACCGCCATGACCCGGGCCCCGCCGACGTGGCTGCGGATGGCCGCCAGGTTTCCGCCCAGCCGCCCGAGATCCACCTCCACCCGTGTGGGGCGGATGGATTCATCACGGGTGGGAAAGGGTTCGTCGGCCGGCATCGGAGGCGCGATGTTCAACAGCACGAAGGGAAAGGCAAGGGCAGCGCTTTACTTCTTCGACTGCGACTGGATCAGCAGGCCGGCGACGTCATCCAGGGCCTTCGCCGCCTTGTCCGAGCCGCTGTTCGTGCAGGCGATGACGGCGAAGCCCTTTTCCGGCGCCAGCCAGGCCACGCTGTGGTTCATGGTGTTGGAGCCGTTGTGGTTCAGCACCCTGCCGCCCCACCTGCGTTCCACCGCGATCCAGCCGAAGGCGTAGGGGCTGCCGGACTGCGTGGCCGTGTGCAGGTGCTCGTAGGCGGCCTTTGTCTTCAGCAGCCGGCCCCTGCCCGCACGGCCCGCCAGATGCTCGGCGATGAAGCGGGACCAGTCCTCCAGCGGCATGTGAACCGTGCCCGCCGGGCCAAGCACGGCCGGGTTGTCCACCCCGGGGCCATTGTTAGGCATCGGCGCGCCGCCGCCGTCGTGCGGCCAGGGCTGGTCGAGCCCGCCGGGTGTTCCCAGGCCGCCGAAGCCGGCGTGACTGATGCCCAGCGGCTTGAAAAGGCGGCTCCGCATGAGCTCCTCCCAGGTCTCCTGCCAGACCTCCTCCAGCATGTGACCGGCGAGCACATAACCAAAATTGGAATACTCGTGCCTCTCTCCGGGCGCCGGAAGCCCAGGCGTGCGGGCGGCGAGCTCCAGGGCGGCCTCACGCTGCGCGCGCAGCCCCCCCCCCGCCAGCATGAGCGCGCCCCACATCGCGTTCGGTGGAAGTCCCGACCAGTGGCTGAGCAACTGCGTCAGTGTCGCCCCCGCGAGCGCTGACTTCCTGAGGTCCTTCTGCCTCGGAAAAATCTCGCCCAGCCTGCTGTCCCAGCGCAGCCTTCCCTCCTGCACGGCCAGCGCCGCCAGCGTGGAGGTCATGGCCTTGGTGTTGGATCCCAGGTGCCAGGCGTCCTGCTCGGTCACGGCAGCCTGCGCGCCCTTTTTGCGCACGCCGCACACGGCCAGTTCCTGGCAGCCTTCCGTGGTGACAAGCGCCGCACCCAGGCCAGGCAGGTCGTGCTTCAAACGCACCTCCTCGAGGCCCTTCTGCCAGACAGGCGCCGCCGCCGCGGAGCTTGTGCGCGGCGCCAGCAGGGCGCCGGATGCCACGGAAAGAAAATGACGGCGTGTCGTCGGCTTCATGACCGCATCTCACGTCATCAGCACCGCCCGAGGCAAGACCAAAAGCTGCCGCCAACGACCTCGTGTCACTTTGGCAGCCACGAAGCCAGAAGGTCCGCCAGCGCCTTGCGCGCCCGGTACAAGCGCATCTCCACCACCTTGGTCGTGGTGTCCATGACATCCGCGATGTCCGCATGCGAAAGGCCTTCGTAGGTGGAAAGGATGAGCGCCTCCTTCTGCTCGGCGGGCAGCGACTGGATGGCACGACGCACGGCCCCGGCACGTTCATCCCGCTCCAGACGGGCATCAGGGGAGACCGCATCCGACTCCAGTTCCAGCTCCCGGAGATCCCCGGGTTCCATCAAGGTGACCGGATGCCTTCTCTGCCAGCGGGCATGGTTGCGGGCGAGATTGGACGCGATGGCAAAAAGCCAGGTGGAAAACTTCTGCGACGAACGGAAGCGGTGCCGGTGCTTGTAAACCCTGACAAAGGTTTCCTGGGCCAGGTCTCCCGCCGTGGCATGGCTGCCGCACAGCCTTTCCAGGAAGGCGATGAGACGGGGGCTCCAGCGGCGCATGAGGAGGTTCAGGGCAGTGTCATTGCCACTGGCAAGTGCTCGCATCAGGTCTTGGTCCTCGTCGTCCAGATGTGCAGTCATGGAGGGCTGGCGGCCGCTGACTCCAGCTCGTTGAGTTCGCGCGGGTGAGTCAGTTCGGGCAGGATTTCCTTCAAAAAGCGCCGACCTTCCTCCGGAGGCATGAGCGCCGCCACGGACTCCAGGTGATTCACCATGGTGTTCATGCAGCGTTCGCAGAGCGCCTTCTGCTGCTGCATCGATGCCTCGCGCTCCTTCTGATGCCTGCGCTCGCGCACGTAATCCTTCTGATAGGCCCGCAAGCCTCGAAGGCCGGAGGGCCTGGCCGAGGTGACCATCTCGGCGCACATGAGATCGCACTGCTCGAAGTACTCCCGGTGCAGCACCTCGATCTTCCGGAAGCCCTCCTCCGGAATGCGATACTCCTCGCGCAGCCAGGCCAGGCCGCGCTCCTGCATGGACGCAGGCTTCGGCCGCAGGCGGTACACGACCTCATGAGAGGCGATGCCAAGCCCGGTCATCACCAGCAACACCAGGAACATTTTCCAGCGCAGCGTCATGGATCAATGCGAAGCCAGATGAACGGAGGCAAACGGGCTGACCGACTGCACGTAGGCTTCATGCGGCGACTGCCTGGCAGGAAGCGTCTCGACCACGGCCAGCAGGGCGCCGACGGCCACCGCGGCGGCGGCGGCGCAGCCAAGACTGAGCGGGCGCAGCAGGCTCAGCGAGAGGCGCTCCCACCAGGCAAGGTCGGCTTCACCGGCGGAGATGCGGGTCCACACCTCCCTTTGAAAACCCGCCGGCACCTCCCCATGCACCTGCCATGATCCGAGCAGAGCGTCTAGCGGATCGTCGTCAGTCTTCATGGGATTCAGGTGTGGGGAGGCGGGCGGGTGTCAGCATTCAGACATCAGCGCACATACGCAACCTGGAGACCGGTCTTGCTGGGGATCGGCGCGGTGGAGTGATGATACACCGTGCGGCCGCTGTCGCACGACTTCGTGCACACAGGACGGGTCTGCACATAGGTCAGGCCCGTCTTGCTCTGGATCGGATTGGGGGACATCGAGTAACGACGTCCGGTAGAGTCCGTGCCGAGGTTGGAGCAGCTGACATTCAGCAGGGCCGTGGCGGTCAGGGTGGCGGCGATGGCGAATTTCTTCATGGTTGGGTTAGGTTGGGTTGGGGTTGGGGTTGGGGGCCGCTGTCACCAGCGGGTTCATGAGGTGTTACACCGCCGCCACGACGACCCCTCAAAACTCAGGAAAAAATTTCGACCTCCCATTCCAGCCCCGCTGATGATCCCGGTGCAGCCTTCGCACACGGACCGTCGGCCTCGCCTTGGAAAACTGCCCCGCGCCCGACGGCGGGCGTCGACAACCCAGGATTCGCCGCCATCATCGGCAGCCTGATGAAACCCGGCCTTCTGCTCACCCTCATGCCAGCCCTTGCCCTCGCCGCCGACTCCCTCCACACGCAGAGATGACAGCGTCATCGACGACTACCACGGAACGAAGGTGGCGGACCCCTACCGCTGGCTTGAGGATGACAACAGCGAGGAGACCCAGGCCTGGGTGAAGGCGCAGAACGAGGTCACCTTCGGCTTTCTCAAGGCCATCCCGAAGCGTGGCGAGATCCGCGACCGCCTGCAGAAGGCCTGGAACTACGAGCGCACCGGCATCCCGTTCGAGCATGGCGGCAGATGGTTCTTCAACCGCAACTCCGGCCTGCAGAACCAGGGCGTGCTCCATGTGGCCGACAGCCTCGATGCCGAGGCGCGGGTGCTTCTTGACCCTAACCAACTTTCCAAAGAAGGCACCACCTCCCTCACCGAGACCGCCCCGAGCGATGACGGGAAATGGCTCGTCTACGGCGTCTCGAAGGCGGGCAGTGACTGGCAGGAGTTCCGCGTCCGGGACATCGCCACCGGCAAGGACACGGAGGACCTCGTCGAGTGGGTGAAGTTCAGCGGAGCCTCCTGGGCCAAGGACGGCAGCGGCTTTTACTACAGCCGCTACCCGAAGCCCCGCGAAGGCGCCGCGCTCACCGAGGCGAACAAGAACCAGGCCGTCTATTTTCACAAGCTCGGCACCCCGCAGTCCGAGGACAGGCTCGTCTATGCCCGGCCTGACCAGCCTGACTGGGGCCTGCACGCCCATGTCACCGACGACGGACGCTACCTCACCTTCAGCGTCACCCACGGCACCGATCCGAAGAACCGCTTCTTTTACCAGGAGCTGGGCGGCAAGGATGCCCAGGTGGTCGAGCTGCTGAATGACTTCGACGCCGCCTACGGCTTCATCGACAACGTCGGCAGCGTCTTCTACTTTCACACCGACCTGAAGGCGCCGCGCTACCGCGTCATCGCCATCGATCTGACGAAGCCCGCGAAGGAAAACTGGCGTGAGATCATCCCCGAGGGCGCCGACAAGCTCGACAGCGTCTCCTGCGTCGGCGGCCAGCTCCTCTGCAAGGCGCTCAAGGACGCCCGCAGCGCGATGACCGCCTACGATCTGGAGGGCAAAAAGATCCGCGACATCAAGCTGCCCGGCATCGGCACCGTCGGCGGCTTCGGCGGCAAGCGCAGCGACACGATCACGCACTACGCCTTCACCAGCTTCACCACCCCGGGCGCGATCTACCGTTATGAGGTCGCCAGCGGCACGAGCACGCTCTGGAAGCAGCCCAAGGTCGACTTCGACGCCACGCCTTATGAGACGACCCAGGTCTTTGTCACCAGCAAGGACGGCACGAAGGTGCCCATGTTCCTCGTGCACAAAAAAGGCCTGAAGCTGGACGGCGGCAACGCCACCCTGCTCTACGGCTATGGCGGTTTTGACATCAGCCTCACGCCCAACTTTTCGATCGGCCGCGCCATGTGGCTGGAGATGGGCGGCGTCTACGCCCTCGCCAACCTGCGCGGCGGCGGCGAATACGGCGCCGAGTGGCATCTGGCCGGCACGAAGCTGCGCAAGCAGAACGTCTTCGACGACTTCATCGCCTGCGCCGAGTGGCTGCAGAAGGAGGGCTACACCTCGCCGAAGAAGCTCGCCATCATGGGCGGCAGCAACGGCGGCCTGCTCGTCGGCGCCTGCATGACCCAGCGGCCCGAGCTTTACGGCGCCGCGCTTCCGGCGGTCGGTGTCATGGACATGCTGCGCTTCCACAAGTTCACCATCGGCTGGGCCTGGAAGAGCGACTACGGCAGCAGCGAGGACGCCGCGGAGTTCAAGGCCCTGCACGCCTACTCACCGCTGCACAACCTGAAGCCGGGCACGCGCTATCCCGCCACCCTCGTCACCACCGCCGACCACGACGACCGCGTCGTGCCCGCGCACAGCTTCAAGTTCGCCGCCCGCCTCCAGGAATGCCAGTCGAAGGACAAGGACACGCCGCCCGTCCTCATCCGCATCGAGACCAGCGCCGGCCACGGTGCCGGCACCGCCCTGAACAAGGTCATCGAGGAAACCGCCGACGAATGGGCCTTTCTCTGGAAGGTGCTGGGGATGGAGTGAGGTGCGTCCGGGCATCGACTTCAGCCTTTTAGCCATCTCGCTCCGCCGAGATGAGAGAAAGGCTTGCGCTGGCAGGAAGGGCTTTCGGATTTCGTGAACGGCTCAGTCTTCCAGACTGCTCGCTCATCTTGCGGAGCAAGATGTCTACTTTGCTTCGCTTGATCGACGCTGATGAACCTATCCGCAGGTTTCTGCGCGGACGTTCAAGCCCAAGGGGGATCATCATGCGCTTCATCAAACCGCGCGCAAGATCTTCCAAGCTGCAGGGTTCAAACGGGCTCGCGACGGGCTGAAGCCCATCACTGCCTGGGGACCTGTCCCTGCCTTGAGTCACCAACAGGCTTTTCATTTTCCGGAAGCAGAGGCACCTCCTTGCATCTCCTCGTGGATATTCCTCCCGAGGGTGGTTGTTCCGACGGCCCCGGACATGCTCACAAAAACCGAAAAGTGAGCCTTCATATCCGGCGACCGAAAGCCGATGGAGTAATACCATTTCCTGCTGTCTGAAACGTCATGAAGAGAAGCGGCATGCACCACCCACTGGTCCCCATCCCGGAAAAGCCTGCGTATCTCCTGGCGTGCCTTCCATTCGGCTTCTCGAGAGCTCAAGGGAACGGGCCGGGAAGGCTCCCAGTCAGGACCGGCGGTGACGTCGTCACGGGCAAGATTGTTTTGCAAGCACACCCCATCCACATGGCAGATTGAGTGGGTGAGATTTGAGGAATCGAAGGCGTCATAAGACTGCAGCCTGGCCAGAACCTCGGGCATGAGATGGATCAAGGGTTCCTTCCTGGCAGGCTGACTGGCGCGAGTTCCATAACCACCAGGCGCGCCACGGCTTGATGAGACAGTCGCCTGTCCCTGCCTTGCCTGAGTCAGTTCCTGCCGAACGGACTGCAACTCCTCCCTGAGCCTGCCGGCTTCCGTTCGCAGCGCCTGCGCATCAAACTCGTGTCGCAACGAAACCTTCCGGGCTCGCTCCAGATCCTTCTGGGTTCTGTCGGCTTCCTTCTGCAAGGCTTGAAGCTTCAGACTGTCGCGCTTCAGGCGGGTGACTGAACAACCTTGCATGACGATCACAACGGCCCCGGACATCATCAGCAGCGGCAGCATGACTTTGCGAATTTCGAAGTGCATGAAGCCAGGGATTATCCAGCCTGAATCTGAGCGACAATGCCCAATCGTTTTCCTTCGAAAGCGAAATGACAAACTGACGTCGCAGCCCATTCAAAGTTCATGGAGAAACCGGACTGGAACCGGCTTGGTTGTCTCTGCCTTGTCAGCCAGCCTGATGGAGTGTGAAGCCCGGAGTGCCGGGCGACAGTGAGCACTCTCCAGGGAACCCCGTCGGGTTTCCGCCCAGGCGATCCCCTCGTGGCCCCGCATCCTCGCCACGCCTCTGACGGGACCCCGACGGGGTCCGCCATCGGAATCCGCCAACGTGCACCTTTCCCCAGGAGAGGCCGCTGCGCGTCCACTCCTGGGCTGCATGACCGGACCCCGTCGGGGTCCTGGGGAACCTGTGGGCTTGATGAATCCATCGGCACAAAAGGACCCAGGGACGTGCGCACCTTTTTCAGCCTTCGTCTTCGGTCCCGGCGCAGCGGGGCCTACCAGGGATCTGCGAATCCTCTCGAGGCAGCGAGGCTGGCGTCAGCAAAGTGGCCATCTCGCTCCGTCGAGATGAGCGAAAGGCTTGCGCTGACAGGAAGAGCTTCCGGAGTTCGTGAACGCTTGAGCCTGCGAAGCCCAAGGCCTTCATCGGACGTTCATCGTGTCACCTCCGCAGCCCTGACCTGAGCTCTGGCAAACGGGGTCATTCCTCGGCCATTGGGCGCTGGACCTTGAGTATTCCCCACCCTGCGGCTCTGATTCGCGACAGCATGAAGATGGCGGCCACCTCACCCTTCCTCGGTCACGTCCTCCGTCGCGGGTTCCTCGCTGGCGGGCACTTCGACGCCGGCGTCGGGGTGGATCTGGTAGTCACCGGACTTGGCGTCCTTGGTGATGTGAATGTAGCCGCGCTCGCCAGCCGCCTGCACGAGGGCGGCGAAGCTGCGGAAGCCGTGGTAACGCTCGCTGAACTGGGGCTGGCGGCGCTTGATGGTCTGCTTCACTGCGGAGGCCCAGATGGCCTGGTTGCCACCGCGCTCGTTCATCATGGCGTCGACGGTTTCCATGAACACGTCGATGGCCTCGTCGGGATCGCCGGCGGACTTGACGGCGGATTCGGAGGAAGGGGGTGAAGCCGGCGCAGCACCGGCGGGCTTGGGCGGCTGGGCGGCGCTGTTTTCCTTGGACCTGCCGGGCTGGGGCTGCGGCTTCTTCGGCTGCGGCCTGGCGGCCTGCTTGCGACGCGACTGCTCGCGCACGAGGTCGTCGTAAAAGATGAATTCGTCGCAGTTCTTGATGAAGATGTCGCCGGTGGAGTTTTTCACGCCGACGCCGATGACGTGCTTGTTGTTTTCACGCAGCTTGCTGACGAGCGGGGAGAAGTCGGAGTCGCCGCTGACGATGACGAAGGTGTCCACATGCGACTTGGTGTAGCAGAGGTCGAGGGCGTCCACGACCATGCGGATGTCGGCGCTGTTCTTGCCACCCTGGCGCACGTGGGGGATCTCGATCATTTCAAAGGCGGCCTCGTGCATGGCGCGCTTGTGCTCGCGGTAGCGGTCCCAGTCGCAGTAGGCTTTTTTGACGACGATGCCGCCCTTGATGAGCAGGTGTTCGAGCACCTTGCCCATGTCGAACTTGTCATACTTGGCGTCGCGAACCCCGATGGCGAGGTTTTCGAAGTCGCAGAAGATGGCCATGGTGTGCTCCCGATCCGTGTTTCTCATGCTGCCAAGCTCAGGGCATTGAGGTGGCAGGGCAAGGCAAACCCTCAGCGGTTGCGGCCAGGGGGCCGGGATTCCAGATTCGACAAAGTTTGCATCCTGGGCGAAGGAGCGGCGTTCTATTTGGTCCGCCCCCCGATGACTTTTCTGATCAAGCTGCTGCGTGCCCTGGTTCCCCTGGCGATCCTGGGGGCCTGTGGTTATGCCGTGTGGTGGCTGGTTTCCAATCCACCCGAGCCGCCGAAGATGACGGCGCCGGCCATGCTGGTGCGGGTGGTGGGCAGCACCCTGAAAACGACGAGCCATGACCTGCAGGTGCATTCCCAGGGAGTGGTGCAGCCCCGGACCCGGAGTTCGCTGCTGCCGGAGGTGAGCGGCAAGGTGGTGGAGATGAGCCCCTCCTTCCGCCCGGGCGGTTTTTTTGCCAAAGGCGAGGTGCTGCTCAAGCTGGACACCACGGATTACGAGACGGCTGTGATCATCGCCAAGGCCGAAGTCGCCCAGACAGAGGTGGTGCAGGCGGAGGAAAAGGCCCGGGCGGAGCAGGCGCGTGAAAACTGGAAGGCCCTCGGCCGCGACGGCGAGCCTTCGGCCTTCGTGGCGCGCCTGCCTCAAGTCGCTCAGGCTGAGGCGAATCTGGCGGCGGCCAGGGCGCGACTGCTGAAGGCGGAGCGCGACCTGGAAAGGACGGTCATCAGGGCTCCCTATGCCGGACAGGTGTTGGAGCAGAACGTCGATGTCGGCCAGTTTGTCACCCAGGGCACCGTGCTTGGGCGGGTGTTTGCCGTGGATTACGTCGAGGTGCGCCTGCCGCTGCCGGAGCGCGAGAGCCAGTTCTTGAAGCTTCCCCAGCCCTTCCGGGATCAGGCGGTGGCGGCCACGCCCAAGGTGATCCTCAAGGGCACGGTGGGCGGCAGGCCCGTCTCCTGGGAAGGCCGGGTGGTGCGGGTGGAAAGCAGCCTGGATCAGCAGACGCGACAGATGATGGCCGTGGCCCAGGTCACGGACCCCTACGCCAGCAGGCCGGACGGCACCCCGCCGCTGACCATCGGTGCCTTTGTCGAAGCCGACATTGCCGGGGAGAAGCTGGAAAACGTCTTCATCATCCCCCGTCAGGCTGTCCGGGCGGGCAACGAAATCATCCTGATTGAGCGCCCACAGAACACCCTGCGACGCATGACGGTGGAGCCTCTGGCCAGCACGGAAAAATACATCGTGGTGTCCGCCCATGCCACCAAAGCCCCCAAGGAGGGCGCGGTGCTCTGTCTCACCCCCATTCCCTTCCCGGCGGATGGCGCCCGGGTGCTGCCGACCATCGATGGCCAGCCTGCGGAAACCCCTGGACGAGGCCCCAAAACCCCAGGAAACAACGAAACCGAAAAAAGTCAGAAGCCTCCGGTCGTGAGCCAAAAGGCTGATACCTAAGGGTTGAGGCGTTGAGTTTGATGAGAGTCAGACGAACCATCAGCTAAAGCGATGTCAATGAGAGACTTGTGAGAATGTCTCAAAAATGATAGAAGCTTCGTTGACGAAGTGAGCCACCTATTTTAGCATATTTAATAGTCAACTTTGACTCTCACATCCAACTGACCTTATGGCGAAACTAGTAATCATAGACGACGAAGCCGCAATCCTTGAGCTGATGAGCAAGCTCTGCCGTGCGGCGGGCCACACTGTATTTGGTTGTACGTCAGGCGTGGATGGCATTGCGGCGATTCGTCAGCAGCATCCTGAACTGGTCATTGTGGACCTGCGAATCGGCGACGTGAACGGTCTCGATCTCGTAAGCATGTGTCGCGAGCAGTTTCCCGGCACGGCGGTCATCATGGTCACCGGGCATGGCAGTGTTGAGACGGCGGTGGAGGCGATGCGACTCGGCGCCTTTGACTACCTGACCAAGCCTTTCGACCTTGGGGACCTGATCAAGACCGTGAATCATGCGCTCGCGAGGAATGGCGCCGCCGCCGCCCAGCCCGCCGCCATGCCGGCGCCCTCGACGGTGCGCAGCAGCTCCTCCTCGAAACTGATCGGCCACAGCGATGCCATTCAGCGCATCTTTGAAATCGTGCGTCGTGTGGCTGACAATGACAGCCCGGTGCTGCTTGAAGGCGAGTTTGGGGTCGGCAAGCACATGGTGGCCCGGGCCCTGCATGAGGCCAGCCGTCGGAGCAACGCGCCGTTCAAGGAGCTTCAGTGCAGCGCCCTGCCTGAGGAAACTCTGGAGGCGGAGCTGTTCGGCCATGGTGGCAGCGCCCAGACGGGCATCTTTGGCCGGGCCGGAGGCGGCACGGTTCACCTGGCGGAGATCCATGTTCTGCCGCCCCGCATCCAGGCACAGTTGAACACCTTCCTGGACGAGGCGATGGCGCGCCGCAGCGCCTGGAACACGAATGCGAGCGACTTCCGCCTGGTGGTCAGCACCACGATCTGCCTGGAGGAGGCCTCCAAGAAGGGCGGCTTTCGTGAGGACCTGTACTACAAGCTCTCCGTCGTGCCTCTGAAGATACCGCCGCTGCGTGAACGCCGCGAGGACATCAAGCCGCTGGTGGATCATTTCCTCAAGGAGCTGGCCGAACGCACCGACACCCGGGCGAAGGGCATGGATTCCTATGCGCTGGAGTTCCTCGAGAAGTATTCGTGGCCGGGCAACATCTCCGAGCTGCGCAACGCCGTGGAGCGGGCCTGCGCCTTCGCCGAAGGCGACCGCATCCGTCCGGCGGACCTGCCGACCAAGGTGAGCCAGCAGATTGAGGTGCCGACGCATCAGGCAACGAGCGGCACGACGCAGCTTCCCATCGGTTCACCGCTGGATGACTTCATCCGCGGCCAGGAGCGCCTGTTCATCAACGAGACGCTGAAGTACAACAACGGCTCCCGTGAAAAGACGGCCTCCATGCTCGGCATCAGCATCGCCACTCTTTATCGCAAGATGGGCCTGAACCAGGAACGCAAGACGACCGCGTAAGCCGTTGCCGCCGGACCGGATTCAGCGGCTCGCCGCCTTCACCACCTTGAAGCTGGTAAACTCGGCATGGCAGGGGCGTGTCGGCGCCCAGGTCAGGTCATTGCCGCCATGGAAGGTTTCGAAATACAGGCCATCCACGTTGAAGGTTTCGGAGCTGCGCCACTCCATGTCCAGGCGTTCGACCATCAGTCGTTCACCCTGGCCAGGCAGCGTGGTCCAGACTCGCAGGATGCCGTCGCGCTTGCCGCCCATGTTCATCACCACGGCGATGCGGACCTGCACCGGCTGACCGGGAGGAAAGCGGAAGTCCTCGGGAAAAGCAAAGCTCTCGCCATACTTCCCGGGCTGGTTCTTGTGATAAACGTAGGCTTCGCCCCGTCCGTCGCGCCGCCACATCAGCCGGGCTGAAAAGCCGTTTTCCCCGTTGGCCGGCCGTCCGCCGCTGACGTTTTCCGGACCTCCGCAGAGACCGGGCAGCTTGCCGCCCTTCACAAAGTCGAAGTCCTCGCCAAACCGGAGCGTGTAGTGCAGCTCGGCGGCCTTGTGCTTGCCGATGGGCCAGCGCCATCCGGCACCGCCCTTTTCGGGGCCGATCTGGCCGGGGACATAATCCACCCGCAGCCAGCGCAGGCCGTCGTGTTCGGTCAGGCTGACGTGCCCTTCCTTCAAGCCATCTTCAAACTCGCAGCCCGGCCAGTCCTGCCTCCAGCGGCTCTCCGTGTAGGACCCGGCAGCACCGCCGAAGTTCACGGCGACGGGCAGTTCGGCGGCGGAGAGGGCGGTGATGCAGAGGAGAAAGCAGGCGCTCAGGTGCTTCATGACGGCAGAGGTTGCGGGTGGGATTCGCAGGCGGCAACGCGTTTGTGAAGATCTTCCGGGGAAAAGGCGGCGGTCCCTGAGGTTTTCGTTGCGCGGCCAGGTGCGGCCGGAGTTTGATCCCGGTCCGCTCGTCATGCTCCGTCCACTTCTTCACTGCCTGCCCCTGCTCCTTCTGGGGCTCAACGCCTGCGCTCTGTCCGGGGCCGGTGACCCTATGGAACCGCCGGAAGGCTACATCGCGGTGAGGGACCTGGATTATGCCGGGCGGGACAACCCGCGTCAGAAACTGGACCTTTACCTGCCGGAGAAGCCGTCGGACAAGCCGCGGCCGCTGATCCTCTACATTCATGGCGGTGGCTGGGAGGGCGGCGGCAAGAACGATGCGGGCGCGTTGCTCCTTTTTGCAAAGCAGGGCGGTTATGCGGCCGCGTCCATCGGCTACCGGCTGACGGATGAGGCGCGCTGGCCGGCGCAGATTCAGGATGTGAAGGCCGCGCTCCGCTGGTTGAAGGCCCATGCGAAGGATCATGGCATTGACGCGGAGAAGGTCGCGCTTTTTGGCATCTCGGCGGGCGGGCATCTGGTGAGCCTGCTCGGCACAAGCCAGGGAGTGGCGGAGCTGGAGGGCGACTTGGGCGTCCCGGGAGAGCCGCTGAAGATCCGCTGTGTCGCAAATTTCTGCGGCCCGGCGAACTTCCTCACCTTTCCGGGCCAGGGGAGCGTCATTGATCCGGAAAAGCCTGGCACGGCCATCTACAAGCTTTTTGGCGGACCGCTGAGCCGGCATCAGGCCGAGGCGAAGGCGGCCTCGCCCGTCAGCCATGTCAGCGGCGATGAGCCTCCCTTCCTGCACATCCACGGCACGGCAGACCGGCTGGTGCCCCATGCCCAGGCGCTGGAGTTTGACGCCGCGCTCGACAAGGCGGGCGTGGAGAGCACGCTGCTGACCGGCGAAGGGGCTCCGCATGTCTTCTTTTCCCAGGATCTGACCGCCAAGATGCAGGCCTTTTTTGACAAGCATCTGCAAGGCAGGCGCGTTGATCTCCGGCAAGGTCCGGTCCTTTGGCAATGACACCACGAATCCTCATCATTGGCGGCGGACTGGCGGGAACCACGGTGGCATGGCGGCTGCTTGAGCGCGGCGTGCCCTTCATGATCGTGGACCGCGATGAGCCGCTGACGTCCTCCAAGGTCGCCGCAGGTCTTGTCACGCCGGTCACGGGCATGCGCCTGAATCTGAACTGGCGCTATGACACGATCCATCCCGAGGCGCTTGCGTTTTACCGGTCCATCGAGAAGCGGCTCGGGACCCTCTTTTATCATGAGGTGCCCATCGTCAGGCTGCTGCGCGACGAGGGCATGGCCGAGCTGTGGCGCAAACGCAGCCGGCAGGCGGAGATCCAGCCCTATGTGAATCCGGCGCCTCCGATGCCGCTGGTGGATGAAGAGGTGTTCTCCGCGCCCCATGGCGGCTTTGAGATGCGTCACAGCGGATGGATGGACACGGCGGCGTATCTTCAGGCGAGCCGCAGGCATTTTGAAAGCCTTGGATGCTGGCAGACCGGTGAGTCGGACGGCTCCCTGGTCTGGCGTGGCGAGGTCTTCACCCACGCGGTGTCATGCATCGGCTGGGAGGCGGCCCGGCATCCCTGGTTTGACTGGGTGCCCTTCCGCTCCGCCCGCGGCACGGTGCTGAAGCTGCAGGCGGACACGCAGGGGGAAAAGCGCATCATCAACCGGGGCTGCTGGCTCATCCCGCGCGCCGACGGCACGTTCCGCGCCGGGCCGACCTATGAGCTGGATTTTGACGTGCCCTTCAAGCCCTCGGCGGAATCGATCCTGGAGCTGGAGGTGAAACTGCATCGTCTCTACAAAGGAAGTTACGCCGTGCTGGACGCGCAGACCGGCGTGCGTCCGATCGTGCCGCGGAAGCGCGCCCTCATCGGCTTCCACCCCGCACGCCCCCAGGTCGGCTTTGTCAACGGCCTCGGCTCGAAGGGCGTGCTGCGCGCCCCCTGGGTGGCGCGACAGTTTGTCGAGCATCTCCTGGATGCGAAACCGGTGGAGGAGGAGCTGGACCTGGCGCAGAACCTTTAGCCAACCACAAGCTCCACCGGGCAGTGGTCGGAGCCGTGGATGTCATCGCGGATCGTGCAGGCCTTGAGCGCGGGCCTGAGCGCGGCGGAGGCGAGCCAGTAATCCAGACGCCAGCCGATGTTCTTGGCGCGGGCGTCGGGCGTGCGCTGGGTCCACCAGGTGTAGCGGCCGGGGCTTGGGTCGAACTCGCGGAACACATCGAGAAAACCGGCTTCGAGATGCTCGGTGAAGCTGGCGCGCTCGGCGTCGCTGAAGCCCGGGTTCATGCGGTTGCTCCTCGGATTCGCCAGGTCGATCTCCTGATGGGAGACATTCAGGTCGCCGCAGCAGAGCACGGGCTTTTTCCGCTCAAGATCCTTCAGGAACCCGCGAAACGCGGCGTCCCACTGCAGACGGTAGGACAGGCGTGCCAAGGCCATCTGGGAGTTCGGCGTGTACACGGTCACGAGATAAAAATCCGGGAACTCCGTCGTGATCACGCGGCCCTCGCGGTCATGCTCGGCGACGCCCATGCCGATGATCTCGGACTTCCAGGGGATGCGGCTGAGGATGCAGGTGCCGGAGTAGCCCTTTTTTTCCGCGCTGTTCCAGACAGCCGAATAACCCTGGAGGAAGGAGAGGTCCACCTGCTCCTCCATCGCCTTGGTCTCCTGCAGGCAGATGACGTCGGCGTCGGAGCCGAGGAGATATTCACGCAGGCCCTTGTTCAGGGATGCGCGGATGCCGTTGACGTTCCAGGTGGAGAGCTTCATGGACGCATGAGCTAGCCGGTGTCGTTGATTGTTCAACCAGAACAGCCGACGCGCAATCTGTGACAAGCGAGGTGGATCATGACGGGAGGTGCGATGCTTTTATATCTCCATGGACCCACAAACCCACTCCCGCTCCCGGTGGTTGCTCGGCCTTGGCGCCGCAGCAGCCGTGACTTTCGCATCCACCGCCGTCGCCGGCACCCCGGCCGTCTCGGCAAAGGCCCCCAACGTTCCGGTCGAGGCCGTGAGCTGGAAGGATCACACCATCGCCCCGGTGACGAACCCGATCTTCTTTGAAGACGCCGTCATCCGCTCCGAGATCCGCCCGATCTTCGTGTATCACAACATCGACGACCAGTTCCTCGGCGGCGGCAACGCCCAGCTCTATGCGATGCAGATCCGCTACGCGCTGACGGACCGCCTGGCCCTCATCGCCACGCAGGACGGCTACTTTGACATCCACAACAAGGCTCTTGCCGATCCCCATGGCTGGATGGACCTGGCCCTCGGCCTCAAGTATGCGCTGATCGACAACGAACCTGCGCAGTTCATCCTCACCCCCGGCTTCACCTTCCATGTGCCCACGGGTGAACGCGATGTGTTCCAGGGTCGTGGCGGCGGCGAGTTCAACCCCTTCATCTCGTTCCAGAAGGGCTTTGGCGACTTCCATGTGTCCGGCAACCTGGGCGTGCGCCTTCCGGTCAATGGTGACGAGCAGAGCACGGTGGGCCACTACAGCCTGATGCTCGACTACTACACCTGCCGCTGGTTCATCCCCTTCGTCAGCTTCAACGCCTTCAGCGTGCTGAGCGAGGGCAACAACATCGGCCTCGACACGGAGGGCTATGACGTCATGAACTTCGGCGCCGCGAACGCCGGCGGCCGCACCCAGGGCACCCTTGGCGTGGGCTTCCGCTCCAGGATCCTGGACAATGTGGACCTCGGCCTCGCCTATGAGAAGGCGGTCATCCGGCCCTACGGCCTCACGGAGGACCGGTTCACCTTCGACGTCTGCATCCGCTTCTGATTTCCCGGGATCGACGGTTCGGTCTCTGGTTTGTTGACACATCGGGCGCACGGAACGCGAGTTCCGTGCGTCATTTTTTGTCGGGGACCGCCCGGAAGTCTCCCGGAATGATCTCCCCGACGGCCTTGGCGATGATTTGCTCGACGCCGGAGGCGAAGCGTGTGGGCCGGCCATAATAAATCATGGCGCCTCCCGCCTCGTAGCCGCCCTCCTCCCAGACGCGCTGCGAGGGGATGTAGCAGGGCACGTCGTTCGTGTAGGCGTTCACCCAGGTGCGCGAATGATCGTATTCCCTCTTGAAGCGGAGGCCATAGTCCACAACGACCTCGCCGGGCAGGTTGATGGTGAGCAGGCTGTCGGCAAAGGCCCAGGACTGCACCATGTAGGGCAGCGAGTCCGGCACCTTTTCGTGACGCCTGACCTTGTCCAGAAAGTGTCTGGCATGGTGGGCGGTCCATTTGTTCTTGTCCTCGGCGCGGGCGCGCCAGCCGGCCTCGTCAGGAAGCGTGTCATAAGGCAGGCTGATCTCCTTGGTGGAGCAGGTGACAGGGCCGGTCACGGGCTTCATGGGCGAGTTGATGACGCGGACGGCCTCCCGGGCGAGGGTGCTGCCATGCAGGATGGCGTGGGACAGCTCCCGTCGCGGATAGGGGTTCTGATCAGCGCCGCAGCCGATGGCCGTGAGGGCCACGATGTCAGGAAACCTCATCTCCAGCTCCTTCTGGGCGCAGCCGGCCCAGTCGGGATGGGTCTTGTTGATGCTGAGGGTGGTGCAATGGCAGGCGTAGCTGGTGAAGATGGCGCGCAGCTCGCCGTCGGCCGATTTCACGCGCAGGACGGGCAGGGCATGATCCACGGGGCCTTCAAAATTGGGGCTGTTGGAGTAGCCGGCGGGTGTCTTGAGGCGGCGGTTGAGGGCGAACTTCACCTTGCCGGAACCCCAGTCCACCTGGGAGGGCTCCTGCCTGTTCAGGGCGCTGATGACCACCTCGGCCATGCGGCCGGTCAGAAAGGCGGCGTATTCGTTCACATGCCGCCGCTCCTCCTCGGACAGGTCCTGGCCGAACAAAAAGGGCAGCACGCCGGGCAGCGCCGGCGCGCAGTGGGTGTGACTGGAATGAAGGGCGAAGCAAGCGTCCTCCAGAGCCAGGCCCGCCTTTCGAACCCTGTCCAGGACCTCGGCGCGCATGGAGGCGGGCACGCCGCAGTTGTCCACGGTGAGCATGACCACGGGCCTGTCCTGGTCCCAGGTCAGCGCCAGCGCCTTGGCATAAAGCTTCATCTCCACGCCTTCATGCTCCGTCGTCCGGCTGCCATAGCCGCTCAGCCGCACCGGGGCCTGCGGAGTGATGTCAATGCTTGCCGCCCCGGCCTTCCACGCGGCTTGTGAACTGGCGGCGGAAATGCAGACGACAAGGCTGGTCCAAAGGCCGAGGCAGGCTGTGCGAAAGCGTCTTTTCAGGAGCATGGCCCAAGTATCCCAGCATGGCGCCGCCCTCGCCAAGCCTGCATTTGCATGCCGTGGTGACGAATTACCGGTGCAAATGTGACAAATGTGACCGACAACGGGCAGTCCGACCGCTTGTCAGGCGGGATTTTGGAATGGAATTGCTGTCTGCGGCGTCTGAACCGCCTCATCATGAAACAAAGAAAAGCCTCCTCACCGCATCGTCCGCCCCCGCGCCTCTCCCGCTGGAGGGCGTTCCGGCGCTGGATGGTGCTCGGGCTGATGACGGTGAGCCTGCTCGCTACGCTGGCCGTGGCCGTGGTGGTGGGCGTCTACTCCCAGATGGCGAAGAAGTATGACCTGGCCGCGCTCGGCCAGATGCCTGAACGAACGATGGTCATGGATGCGACCGGCGAGCTTCTCGGCCGCATGCATGGCGAGAACCGGGTGGTGGTGCCGCTCAGCCAGGTCTCCCCCCACTTTGTCCAGGCGCTGCTGGCACGCGAGGACAGCCGCTTCTACAAGCATGGCGGCATCGACTTCCACGGCGTCGCCAGGGCGGCTGTGCGCAATCTGAAGGAGCGGCGCGTCGTCCAGGGCGCCAGCACGCTGACCATGCAGCTGGCACGCAACAGCTACCCCGACCTCAACGACCGCTCCTTCCATCGCAAGATCCTGGAGATGATGCTGGCCCGGCGCATCGAGAAGATGTGGAGCAAGGAGCAGATCATCGAGCATTACGTGAACCGGATCTTCTTCGGCACGGGCGTCTACGGCATCCAGCGCGCCAGCCAGGTTTACTTCGGCAAGCACGCCAGCCAGCTCAACCTGAGCGAGGCCGCGCTCATCGCCGGCATCATCCGCAGCCCCGTGCGCTTTTCGCCCTTCCGCAACTTTGAAGGCGCCGTCAAGGAGCGCGACGACGTGCTGAAGCGCATGCTGATGCTCCGGCTGATCACGCCCGAGGAGGAGCTGCAGGCGCGCTATGCAGACATTGCGGTGCGCGCCCAGCCGCTTTTCCAAAGCCAGGGCGACTGGGCCCTGGACGCCGTTCGGCGCGACCTCGACCGCCTGCTCGAGCAGCATGAAATCGAGGACGGCGGCCTGCTGGTCCACACCACCCTGAGCAGGGAGCTGCAGACCGTTGCCGAACAAGCGATGGAACAACGCCTGGCCGCCGTCGAGAGGCTGCCGGGCTACAGGCACCCCGCCAAGGCGCAGTTTGACAGCACCTGGGACCCCTCCACCGAGCTGACAACCACGCCCTACCTCCAGGGCGCGCTGGCCATCCTCGACAATGAAACGGGCGGCATCCTGGCGCTCGTCGGCGGGCGCGACTACCGCCAGAGCAAGTTCAACCGCGCCACGCTGGGGCAGCGCCAGATCGGCTCCACCGTGAAGCCCTTCGTGTATGCCTCCGCGCTCGGCGCCGGGTTCCTGCCCGGCACCTTCATCGAGGACGCGCCGCTGCGCCCCGGTGAAATCGAGGGCGCCGATCCCGCCTGGAACCCGCAGAACTCCGACGGCCGGTTCCTGGGCATGCAGACGCTCACCAGCGGCCTGGTGCAGAGCCGCAACACCATGACCATCCGCCTCGGCAACTACGCCGGGCTCGACCGCGTGCTGCAGGTGCTCGGCGAGGCGGGCATCGGCGACCATGCGGTGAAGAACCCGCAGCTGTTCATCGGCAACCTGGCCGGCAATGCGCGTGAGCTGGCCAGCGCCTTCACGGTGTTTCCTAATGATGGCGTGCGGCGCCGGCCCTTCCTCATCCACAAGATCACCGACAAGGCCGGCAACATCCTCTACGACGCCAGTGTCATCGAGGTGGAGGTGCTCACCCCGGGCGTGGCCCATGTCATGCGGCGCATCCTGGCGCAGGTCATGGACAAGGGCACGGCGGCCAGCGTGCGCAGCCAGCACGGCTTCAAGGAGCCGGGCGGCGGCAAGACCGGCACCACCAATGATTACAAGGACGCCTGGTTCGCCGGCTACACGGACCGGATCACCTGCGCGGTCTGGGTCGGCCTGGACAAGCCGGCCACGATCATCGACGAAGGCTACGGCAGCCGCCTGGCCATTCCGATCTGGGCCGATGTGGCGAAGAAGGCGGTCGAGCTCGGCTACATCCCGGCCGGTCCGCGCACGGAACCGCCGCTGACCAGCGTCGCCCTGTGCCGCAGCACCAGCCAGCTCGCCACCCCGGCCTGCCAGTCCGCCGGGATGGCCTACGAGGACGAGCTTCCCTACGACCTGGTGCCCCAGGGCTTCTGCCAGCTTCACAGCGGCCTGGCAGGCGAGGCGCCGCGGGCCTCCCGCCCGTCCGGGCCCGGGCTCTTCGACCGTATCCGCAGCTGGTTCAGGTAGGCGGCTCCATCGCTAAGGCCGAAAGCCGGTCGTGCACGGCCCGGGCGACCTGCTCCGGCGTTATCAGCGTCATGCATTCATAGTGGCCGAAGGGGCATTCGCGCTTGAAGCAGGGGCTGCAGGGCACCTGGTGACGGATCACCGTGTGCGCGTCCCCCAGGGGCCCGGTGAGCACGGGTTCGGTCGAACCAAAAATGCTCACGGTGGGCACGCCCAGCGCGGCGGCGAGGTGCATGGTGCCGGTGTCGTTGGTGACCAGGAGACGGCAGCGGCGCAGCTCGGTGATGAGCCCGGCCAGGCGGGTCTTGCCGACCAGGTTTTCGTGCTTCGCCGCCTCTCCCACCAGCTGGGAAAGCTGCTCGCCCATCTTCGCCTCGCCCGGCGCGCCGAAGAAGACCCATGAGGCGGCGGGCTGCGTCTGTGTGACAAGCCTGATGACCTCCGCGAAGCGCTCCAGCGGCCAGCGCTTCGCGGGGCCGTACTCGGCTCCGGCGCAGATGCCGATCCTCAGGCCATCCTCCGCCGCTGGCGCCGTGACGACGGGAAGACGGGTCTTTTCCGGCTCGGCCCCCACGGACCAGGCAATATGAAGGTAGCGCTGCGTGTGATGCTGCGGCGGCCCCTTCGCCTTCACCTCCCTCACCTTGTGCTTGAGCAGCAGGCTCCGGAACGAACCAGGGTAGCCTGACAGATGCCGGACGCCGCCAAGCCGGAGCTCCAGCGTGCTGCGGGTGCTGTTGGTCAGCAGAATGCCTGCGGAATAGCGCACCCCGCCGCTGCGCAGGCGGCGCGCGACGCTGAGCAGGGACTCCTTGTCCTGCTTGCCGATGTAGCAGTCCACCTCGGGCTGCGCCTCCCAGAGGTCACGCAGCTTTTCAGGGCCGAAGACCGTCAGCCTCAGGTCAGGGCGGCCGGCCTTGAGGGCGCGCACGGCGGGGAAGGCCATGCAGGCGTCGCCGAGCCAGTTGGGCGACCTAACCAAAAGTTCAAAAGGCTGGAGCCTGGTGCCGTCATAGTTCGGTGGGAAGGCCGTGCCGCGGCGGTAGCGGTCGAGCAGGAACCTGGGATTGGGCGTCTTCCAGCGGTTGTGAACCCAGAACCAGTTGTGGGGCTGCCGGCGCACCATGGCCTCCACGACCTGGTTCATCTGGGCGGTCAGGCTTTCCACGGACGGCCGGGATTCCGACGACGTGAAGGGCGTGTAGACGAGCCTCCAGCGCGCCGGACCGTCGTCATAAACGGCCACGGCCACCATAAAAGCCTGGGAGCGCAGGGCGATCATCGAGAACACGGGCGTGGTGGAGGCGATGCGGTCGAAGAAGGGGCACCAGACGCCGAGGTTGCCCGCGTGCTGGTCCACCAGGATGCCCAGCATGCCGCCCCCCTCCCTGAGGTGCTTCATCGGGCCATGGAAGCCGTCATGACGGCTGAACACGGCGTAGCCCTGCCTTTCCCGGCGGCGCAGGACATGGGCGTTGAGGTAGGGGTTGCGCAGCGGCTGGTAAACGGCCGCGGGCCGGCGTCCGAACGAAAAAAAGGTCGGCACCTGCGCCAGGATCTCCCAGCAGCTTAGATGGCAGACCAGGCCCAGCATCGGCCTGCCGGAGTCAACCGCCGCCTGCATGTGCTCCATGCCCTCAAGGGTCACCCGGGACTCGATCTCCTCCCGGGTCATGGTGGGCAGCTTGAAACTGCAGAACACGTTGGCGAACAGGGAAAGAAAATGTTCCCGCGCCGTCTGCCGGATCCAGCCGGCGTCCTTTTCACGGCCGAAGGCGATGTGCAGATTGTCGAGCGCCAGGCGGCGGTATTTTCCCGCCACCAGCCAGGCGATGGCGCCGAGCATGCGGCCAAGCCTCCAGACGGCGGTGAGCGGCAGCAGCTTCAAAAACGTCTCGACGCCGCGGAACGCCATGAACGTGAGCCAGTGCCGCGCGAGTTCGAATCGCGTCTGTGAATCCGGGTCTGGCTGGCTCATGGGAACCTTTTTCTGGCACAGGCCGGGAGCGCTGGCAACGGAAGACGATTCATCCGCAGGCCCCGGCGAAGCGGACCAGCGCCCCCGCCCTTTCATGCCAGGTGATCCGGGCCGCCCTCTTTTGCGCACGACTGGCGGCTTCAGCGTAGGCTCCCGGGTCATCCAGAAGCCGCAGGGCGGTTTGGACAAAGGCCGCCGTGTCTCCTTCAGCCACATAGTGTCCAGAATCATCCAGCACCTCGCGGACGGAGGGAATGTCCGTGCCCAGTGCCGGGATGCCGTGGGAAAGGTAGTCGAGAGCCTTCACCGGACAGGTCAGGTGGCGGTTGTAATAAGTGTCCGCGAGCATCACCACGCCCAGGCTGCCCCGGGCGGCCAGGGCGGCGTTCAGCTCCGACGGCGGCCGGAAGGGCACGGCATGGATCATGGTTTGCAGCCCTTTTTGTTCGGCGCTGCGCCGGATGCGAAGGGCGTCCTTTTCATAGCCGCCCCAGAACTCGGTGCGCACGCCATGCCCGGCCAGCAGCACGGCTGCCTGCTCCATGAACGACACGCCCTTCGCCCCATGCATGTGGCCGACATAAAAAAGCGTCCTCGCCCGGCGGCGCGCCTCCACGTCCGCCGGAGGACGGGCCTCCGTGCCCAGCGGCAGGGCGATGGTCGCCTGTCCCGGAAACAGCCGCTGGTAGCGCTTCTCCATCCCGCGGGTGATGCAGACCAGCCCTGAGATGCTGGGCAGGAAAAGCCTTTCCAGCCATTTTTCCCGAAGCTCCCGCAACCTGGGCCGGTGCGGCCGCCACGACAGGTCGGCGTAAAGGTCGTGCAGCTCATAGAAGGTCCGGACCCTCCTGTTCCGGCTGATCCAGGCCATCTGCGGCAGCAGGCTCGCCTCCCGGGTGAACAGGGCGACCGGCCCCTCCCTGGCCTGCTTTTCGACAAACTCAACCCCCGCACGGCTGATGGAGGCGCTCGCGTTTCCCAGAAGCACCGGCCTGCGGGGAACGCGGTGGACCGTGAAGTTCGGCAAAGGCTCCAGCCCGTAGAAGTTCCGGAGGTCCTCCCCGGTCTCGTCATCCTGCCCGCCCTGCCCAACAAAAAGGTGCGAGGAGAGTCCCAGGGTGGCGAAGGAATGCGCATTGCGCACGCTCATGTTCACGATCGGCCCCGGGTGCTTCCAAACGCGCTTGTTGATCCAGACAACGGTCATCCGGCACTGCATCACGGCGACGAAGGGGGCGCAAAAAGGGCTTGGCAACCATGTTGTTACAAAACCCGGACAGGCCTGACAAAATTCTGATCTAGGCCTAGCCAATTCTGGAAATTATAGTAGAATCGCGCCAAAAAAGCGGCGCATGACCAAGCTCATCCCCTCTCTCTGCGGCATCCTGCTGCTCATGGCCGGCACCTCCCGGGCGCAGACAACCGGCGTGCTGCGCGAAGTCTGGAACAACCTGGACGGCAGCACCGTCCCCGACCTGACCCTGAGTGACAACTACCCTGCCGCGCCCGTGCTGCGTGTGGTGGACGGCAGCTTTGCCTCGCCGGTGAACTGGGGCGAACGCTACGGCCTGCGCATGAGGGCCTGGCTGACACCTGAAGCCACGGGCGCCTACACCTTTTATGTCAGCGGCGACGACAACTGCGAACTCTGGCTGAGCAGCAACGACTCGCCGGCAGGCAGGGTCAGGATCGCCTTCTTTTCAGGCTACACGAACCCGCAGCAGTGGACCAAGTTTGCCTCGCAGAAGTCTGCGGAGATCCCGCTGGTGGCGGGGCAGCGCTATTACATCGAGGCGCTGATGAAGGAAGGCTACGGCGGCGACCATGTTTCCATCGGCTGGGCCGCCTCTCCGACCGGGGCGGTTTCCGTCATTCCCGGCAGCGTGCTGACGCCTTTTGAAACCCCTTCTTCAACACCTTCAGGCGTGGTGGTGGAGGCGGGAAGACCGGTGTCGCAGTTCGCCCCCAACTTCGTCGTCGATCTTCACGCCCAGGCCGTCAACGTGGCCAACGCCAACATCACGCCCTCGATTCAGTGGACGCAGGTGAGCGGGCCGGCGGCCACCCTCGCCACACCGACCCTGGCGGCGTCCAAGGTCACTGTTTCAGGCACCGGCACTTATGTCTTCCGCGCCACCGGCACGGTGGGCGCCACGACCGGGTCGGACGACGTGACGGTGACGATCGCGCCGCCCCTGGCCCCGGACGCCGGCAAGGCGTTGGCAGAATATTGGTTCGGCGTCTCCGGCAGCACCGTCGCCTCCATGTCGAACAGCGTGCATTATCCGAAGTTTCCGCAGTCGCACCGCATGGTCACCTCGCTGACGTCCACAACCTCCCTGGCCGACCAGTATGGCGAAAGGATCCGCGGCTTCATCCTGCCGCCCGCCACGGGGAGCTACCGCTTCTTCATCGCGGCGAACGAGGCGGCGGAATTCCGCCTTGGCACGGACGCCTCGCCCGCAAGCCTGGTGCTTCAGGCCTCGGTGGGGCCGGCGGTGAACGTGGGTGACTTTGCCAGCCAGGCCTCCCAGGCCGGCGGCGTGGTGACGCTGACAGCGGGCCGCAAGTATGCCTTTGAAATCCTGCACAAGGAGGAGTGGAGCTCGGATCACGTGAGCGTGATGTGGCAGCAGCCTGGCCAGGAGTTCATGAGCGAGATCAGCGGCGAGTTCCTCGCGCCGCCTGCGGATGCGGCCGCCGTGACCGCCGCCGCTCAGGAGTTCCGGCTGACCCAGGACTACAACTTGTTCGCCGGCCGCGACGCCACGCTCCACTGGCCGCGCAACACGCTCAACCTCTCCGCCTTTGAATCCCGCCGGATCGGGGGCAGCGACACGCCCTCGCGCCTCTGGACGATGGTCAGCGGCCCCGGGGCCGCGCTGTTTTCCGCAGCCGACAAGGCGCAGACGCTGGTGACCTTTCCCAGGACCGGCACCTACGTTCTTCGTTATGCCGTCACCACGACCTCCAACACCAGCACGGACGACATCACCGTGCGGGTGGTGAACGCGATCAATGCCAACGTCGGCAGCTTCACGCGCCAGGTCTGGTGGAACCGCAACTACGGCAGCATCGCCCAGCTGCGTGCGGACGCGTCCTTTCCGGACAACCCCGACTTTGCCGACACGATCCCCGACCTGCGCCAGTCGCAGAGCTGGGCCGATCTTTACGGCACGCGCGTCACCGGCATCCTCAACGTGCCCGCCGGAGGCACGGCGGACGTGAACTACACCTTCCATGTCTCGGGCGATGACGAGGCGGAGTTTTCCATCAGCACGGACGCGACCCCGGCCGGCCTGCGCAAGGTCTGCTTCACCACGAACTACACCAGCGTCGAGCAGTGGAACCGCGACGCCTCGCAGAAATCCGCCCCGGTGCCGCTGAAGCCGGGCGGACGCTACTACGTCGAGCTTGTCCACAAGGCCACCTGGGGCGCGGATCATTTCGCCGTCGCCTGGTCGCCCGAGGGTGACAAGCTTCCGCAGGTCATCCTGGGCAGCTTTGCGGAGCCGACCCAGAAGCTGGCGGCCTTTGACAAGGACCTGTCCTTCTACGCCAGCGCGGGCCGTGACCTCTCCTACTGGTGGCCGCATGACCGCGTGCAGCTTCAGGGTCGCATCCTCAATGCGCTCGGCCGCAGCGGAACCGCCACGGCCCTGTGGACGCAGGTCTCCGGACCGAAGGCGACCTTCCTGTCACCCACCAGCCCGGCCACGGACGTGCAGCTGACCAGCGCTGGAACCTATGTCTTCGAGCTCGCCGTGACCGAGGGCACGCGCACCAGCCGGGATGCCGTGACGGTCACGGTTCAAAAGCCCTTCATCAACGGCACCGGCTCCCTGACACGCTCCGTCTGGCTGGATGTCGAAGGCGGCACGCTCGCCAACCTCACCACCTATGACCCGCAGCTGGCGTATCCGCATTTTGAAGACCTGCTTCCGGGCGCGGAGCCGCCGCGCAACTGGGCCGACTACTACGGCCAGCGGCTGAAAGGTTTCCTGACCGTTCCGGTTTCCGGCCGATACACCTTCTGGATTGCCTCCGATCATGCCTCGGACTTTCAGATCGACCTGCTGGACAGCCTCGGCCTGCGCCGCCTGGCCTACCTGGATCATGAAGGCCATCAGCCACGCGCCTGGGACGATCATCCCGAGCAGAAATCCGTCGAGGTCGAGCTTCAGGCCAACATTCCTTATCCGCTGCAGGTGCTGCACAAGGAGCGCGAAGGCAGCGATCATGTCTCGCTGGCCATGAGCGGCCCGGCCACCAACGGCCGGGAGCCGGTGTCCCGCGCCTTCCTGACACCGCATCATTCCGCCCCCGCCTTCAATCCGGAGATCACCGTGGCCCTCGGTGGTGACCGCACGCTGCTGTGGCCGCAGAACCAGGTCGCCATCGCCGCGCTGGTCTATGACCTGAACGCAGGCCCGGGTCCTCTGACCTATCAATGGAGCTGCGCCTCCTCCAAGGTCAGCTTTGACAACGCCCGCAGCCCCGTCGCCATGCTCACCTTCACCGGCCCGGGCGTTTACGAAGTCACCATGACCGCCAGCGACGGCAGCAACACGGCCACTGACTCCCTGCTCGTCACCGTGCAGAACCCGCTCACACCGAAATCAGGCGGGCTTCTGCGAGAGGTCTGGACCGGCGTCGGCGGCTACTACCTCACCGACCTCACCAACGCCGCCGCCTACAAGGAGAACAGGCCGAGCTTCAAGGACATCGTCCCAAACTTTGAGACGCCCGCCAACTGGGCCGACAACTACGGCCAGCGCCTGAGCGGCTTCCTTCAGGTGCCGGTGGAAGGTGACTACGTCTTCCTGATCTCCAGCGACGACCAGAGCGAGCTGTGGCTGAACAGCGCCGGGGAGCCCGCCAGTGGTGCCACCAAAATTTGTTCGGCACCCTGGGCCACGGGACGCTACAACTGGACCGCGAACGCCGCGCAGAAGTCGGCCGCCATTCATCTCGTGCCCGGCCGCCGCTACCACGTGATGGCGCTGCAGAAGGAGGGCGGCGGGGATGACTACCTGGCCGTGGGCTACCGGCTCGCCAGCCAGACGGATGCGCAGGTGCAGGTGATCCCCGGCGTGCTGCTGAGCCCGCCGGACGGCGTGACGGCGGAGCAGTTTGACTCCGAGATGAGCGTCAAGGCCGGCCCCGCGCAGACCGGCTACTGGCCGAAGAGCCGCTACACCGTCACAGGCACGGCCATCGACCTGGTCCCCGGCCCGCAGGCGCTGGCCTACCGCTGGAGCGCGGTCAGCGGCACCAACAACGTGAAGTTTGACTCGCCCACAGCCCTGACCACCGGCGTCGAGTTCACCGCTGCGGGCACTTATCAGCTGCAGCTCACCGCCACCGACGGCAAAAACAGCCGCAGCGCCTCGACAAGCGTCACCATCTCCCCGGCGCTGGGCGTCGGCACCGGTTCCATTCTCGCGGAAGTCTTCGAAGGCATCACCGGCAGCTGGGTCACCGACCTGACCAAGAACGCCAAGTATCCCAACAGCCCGGACAAGCGCTTCCAGCTTCGCCGCACGGAGATCGCCTCCAACACGGCCGACAACTATGGCATGCTCATTCGCGGCTACCTTTACGCCCCGGTCTCCGGCGTGTACCGCTTCAACCTCGCCTCCGATGACTGGAGCGAGGTCTATCTGAGCACCAACCGCACACCTGACAAAAAGGAGCTCATCTGCTTCGTGCCCTCCGGCACGGATTATTATGAGTGGCGCAAATTCCCCGACTATCAGCTCAGCCGTCCGGTGACGTTGACGAAGGGCCAGAGCTACTACCTCGAAATCCGCTTCAAGGAGAGCGGCTGGCGCGACCACCTGGCGCTCGCCTGGCTGTGCCCCGGCAAAACCAGCTTTGAGGTCATCGACGGCGCTTTCCTGGCCCCGCTGCAGCTCACTGACAAGGCGCCTCCGGTGATCTCGCTCACGGGCGGCGGCACGCTCACCGTTGGTGTCGGGGGCGGTTTTGTGGACCCAGGCTTCAGCGCGGTCGATGCGGTGGACGGCGATGTCAGCGGCTCGGTGCGCGTGGAGGGCAACGTCGACACCTCAACGCCCGGCACCTACGTCCTGCGTTATGTCGTGACCGACAAGTCCGGCAATGAAAGCGTCGTCGCCACGCGCCGGGTGACCGTCGCCGTCGCCGCCAACGTCGATCCAGTCTATCCGACCGACACCAGCGGCAGTCATTCGACCAAGGCCTGGACACCGCCGGCCACGATCAGCGACATCGACGCGGCGCGCTTTCTCAAGCAGGCCACCTTCGGCCCGACCGAGGCCGACATCGCCAAGGTGAAGCAGCTCGGATTTTCGAAGTGGATCGACGAGCAGTTTGCGCTGCCGCCCACGAGCCATCTGGAGCACCTCGACCGCATGGCCCTGTATGAAGGCGCGCAGCAGAAGCTGCTGGAGCTGTCCCGCACGGCCGGCACGCTCGGGCTTCCCGGGGCGGTGATGCCGACGGCCAGCACGCCGCTGAACACGAACGACCGGCTCTACAGCTGGTGGACGATCGCCATGACCGCGCCCGACCAGCTGCGCCAGCGGGTCGGCCTGGCCATGAGCGAGATCATCGTCATCTCCGACCGCTCCGGATCGGGCCTGCGCAACTATCCTCGCGGCTGCACCAGCTTTTACGACATGCTGGTGAAATCCGTGGTGCCCGGCAGGCCCTACCGCCAGCTTTTGGAGGAGGTCACGCTGAACCCCATCATGGGCACCTGGCTGACGATGATCCGCAGCTCGAAGGCGAAGCCGGATGAAAACTACGCCCGCGAGATCATGCAGCTCTTCAGCATCGGCCTGGAGCACCTGAACAAGGACGGCACCTTCAAGCGCGACGGCTCCGGCAACGCCATCCCGACCTACCGCCAGGAGGAGATCCGCGAGCTGGCCCGCGCCTTCACCGGCTGGACCTATGCGAACTCCCGCAGCTTCACCTGGACAAGCTCGGCGGATGTCATCAACCCGATGATGTCCTTCGAGGACCAGCATGACCGAGGCCAGAAGGTGATCGTCGGCGGCGCCACGGTGCCTGCGGGACAGACCGCGATCCAGGACGTGCGCCGCTGCGTGGACGTGCTCGCCGCGCATCCGAACGTGGGGCCCTTCTTCGCCAGGCGTCTCATCCAGCGTCTCGTGACCAGCAATCCTAGCCCGGCGTATGTCTATCGTGTCGCCAGGGTCTGGGACGACAACGGCAAGGGCGTGCGCGGCGACCTGTGCGCGGTGGTGAAGGCCATCCTGCTGGACTCCGAGGCCCGCACGCCGGGAGCCGCGGCCGTCTCCGGCAAGCTGAGCGAGCCGATGATCCGCCTGAGCCGTGTCATGCGGGCCTTTGCGAGGCCGCCGAGCAGCAACCCGCCGCTGCTCGGCCGGTATCTGATGTGGAACGCGCTGGATGAACTCGGCCAGTGGCCCATGCAGGCGCCGACCGTGTTCAACTTCTTCCACACCGACTACGCGCATCCGGGACCGCTGCTGGACGCCGGCATCGTTTCGCCCGAGTTTGAGATCACGACCGAGCTGACCACCACGGACACCGCGAACTATTTCCACGAGGGCGTCACCAACGGCTTCTACACCGACTCCGGCGGACGCATCTCGCTCGACCTCACGCCGCTGACCAGCCTGTGGGGCACGCCGGACAGTTTGTTCGGCAAGATCGAGACGCTGCTGCTCGGCAGGCCGATGTCCGCCAGCCTGCGCTCCAGCCTGCAGAGCATCCATGCGCTTTATCCCGCCAGCCCGACCACCGGCGTGCGGGTCATGCTTCAGCTCCTCACCGCGTCGCCCGAGTTCGTGACGGAAAAGTAAGTTCAGCCGCCCTCCCCCGACCTTTCATGAACGCAGAAAACCTCCCCTCGCTGCTGACCCGGAGAAGCTTCCTCGGCAGGAGCGCCTGCTCGGCGATGTCCACCGGCTGCCTGCTGAACACCATCCTGACGCTGCGCCGCGTCAACGCCGAGGCGCTGGACGTGCTGCAGCCCGGCACGCCCTACA
>Ga0315900_10000367_pt1 | contig 80678 bp, 61 predicted proteins | sample LakEriMetagenome_FD_203521 | JGI IMG/M metagenome (GOLD analysis project Ga0315900, IMG submission 203521) | Freshwater fungal communities from buoy surface, Lake Erie, Ohio, United States - Buoy 12 MA114 | ecosystem: Environmental > Aquatic > Freshwater > Lake > Lake biofilm | place: USA: Lake... | reverse complement strand
ACGGCGCTAATATTTTGCGGAATTGTTGTGTTGTTACAGCTATCAAGAAAAATAAGGCTTACCCTTATTAAAATAAAGCCTGTAATTACTTTTAAGATGTTTTTCATATTTTCAGTATTATAAGTTGTAAAGTAACAGAAATTTTAAATTTACAAGAATGATAAGAATCATCAATTTGAAAATGAAATTGTATTTTTTAATTGAGCAATGGATATAAATTTGTGGTTGAATATTTTGATCTTATCTAATTATAGATAATAATGTTATTTTATTTTTCCCCGCTTTTAATATTGTTATTTAATGTACTAACGGTTAAGTTAACTTGTGCTAAAAACCATCCTGAACTTAACGCTTATTTAATTAAATACTCCGAAATTAAAAAGAACGGCGGCTGGCCTCATATAAAATTTAATCGTGTTTTAAAACGTGGTGATATTAATTCGGGAATAAATTTAATTCGTAAGCGGCTTATTATTTCCGGTGATCATAAACTAATCTCTTTAACATGCGACACTTTTAACCTGAATTTAGAGGAAGGAGTTAAAAGATTTCAATATCGGCATAACCTTAAGGTAGATGGTATCATTGGTATTAAAACCATTACCGCAATGAATGTTCCGGTTGAAAGACGTATAAAGGAAATTGAGACTAATTTGAAAAGATGGAAATCTTTTAAAGTGCCGGCTGATACTTTTATTTTTGTGAATATAGCTGCACAGGATCTCGCACTGTTATACCACGATTCTGTCATATTAAAGATGAAAATAATTGTAGGCCGCGAAACGCGTAAAACCCAGGAGTTTACGGCATGGTTAAATGAGATAGAAATTAATCCGCATTGGATTGTTCCGCCGGGTATCATTAACTTAGATATTCTGCCAAAATTAAAAGAAGATTGTAAATTTACTGAAAGCGAAAAAATAAATGTATACCTGAATCATGCCTTGTTAAATCCATGTAACGTTTATTGGGATAGCATCACAGATGCTTCATCATACGTTTTTGTTCAGGAGCCCGGAGAAACTAATCCAATGGGTAAAATAAAATTTAATTTTCCTAATCCTCATTTTATTTATTTTCATGATACACCCGCTAAAAATTTATTTGAAAAGGAAACCAGAACTTTTAGTTCAGGTTGTATTCGATTGTTTGATGCCCGAAATCTCGCAGTTTTATTGTTAAAAAAAGACAGGGCCTGGAATGATAGTAAATTAGATAGTCTGATTAAGTCGAAAGAAAATATTAAGATTCCACTTCATACTGCTGTTGCTGTAAGTATAAATTATTTTACTGCATGGGTAGATAAACAGGGCTTACTGATGTTTGCATCAGATATATACAAACTCGATTAAATTAAATGCATCATTTATTTTTTCTTTTTAGCTTCTTGCATAGGATTACCTCCACTACTTTGTCCTCTACCTACTGTTTTAGACTTATATATTTCTATTCTGTTTCGTGTAAACTCTTTGGGCCAATTATTATTGCTTTCATTTATATCTGCTGTTTCACGCAGGGGATCTAAAACCACCGACTTTACTTTTTTATCTTTCATAAATGTTTTAACCACTTGCCTTTCATTTTTTCTCCATACATAGGCATTAATCTTCTCGTATTCACTACTGCCATCTTCAAAATTCCATTGCAATATAATGGGCATAATAAGCCCGCCAAGGTTACTAAAACTTAATTCGTATAAATATTTATTTTTCGTAAGTAAACTAAAGTCATCTTTAGGTAGTGTTTCAATTCCATCTGAGGCGGCTTTTAATTTATAGGTAGTTTTTTTTGTATTCGGATTGTAATAATAAAAATCTTTCAAACTAGTATCTGCTTCAACGGCAAAAGATAATTTAGCTTCACGATTACGGATTTTAGAGATGTGTTCAAAATCGTTCAGGTATTTGTTCTCGTAAACGGTATCAACTTTATTTGGAATATTATCTGCTCGGCTTATTTCAATTTCTTTAACTTCATCAATTGATATATCTGTAGGTTCTATGCCATAAAACCAACCCCTCCAAAACCAATCTAAATCAACTCCTGAAGCATCTTCCATTGTTCTAAAAAAATCGGAAGGAGTAGGATGCTTAAAAGCCCACCTTCTGGAGTACTCTTTAAAAGCATAGTCAAATAAATCTCTTCCCATAATGGTTTCTCTTAATATGTTTAATCCGGTTGCCGGTTTTCCATAACCATTATTTCCGAAGTTTACAATGTTTTCAGAATTACTCATTATTGGCTCCAATTGATCTTTTGGAAGCTTCATATAATCTACAATTTTATGAGCAGGTCCTCTTGACGATGGGTAATTGTTATCAAACTCCTGTTCTGTCAAAAACTGAACAAACGTATTTAAACCTTCATCCATCCATGTCCATTGTCTTTCATCGCTATTAATAATCATGGGGAAAAAGTTATGACCTACTTCGTGTATAATTACGCCAATCATTCCATATTTGGTGGACTCGGAATAGGTACCGTCTTTCTCAGTCCTTCCAAAATTAAAACAGATCATAGGGTATTCCATGCCATTGGATGCTTCAACACTTTGGGCCACCGGGTAGGGATACGGAATTGTAAATTTAGAATAGGTTTTAAGGGTATGTGCAATAACTTTGGTAGAATATTTTCTGTATAATCCATAAGCTTCTTTCGGATAAAAACTCATACACATAATCTTCTTGCCATTAATTATTACAGGCATTGCATCCCAAATAAATTTTGGTGAAGAACCCCATGCAAAATCCCTTACACTATCTGCCTTAAAGGTCCATATTTTTGAACCAGTTGCTGCATTTTCTTCTGATCTCTTCGCTTCTTCTAAAGTAACAATTTCTATAGGTTCCGAATTGTTTTGTGATTTTAGCCATCTTTTAAATTGTTCTTCACTTAAAACGTCTTTGTAATTGGTACACTCACCGGTAGCAGTTATTACATGGTTAGCCGGTGCAGTTATCTTTACATTAAAATTGCCAAATGTAAGAGCAAATTCAGCTCTACCGGTAAACTGTTTATTATTCCAACCCTGATAGTCGCTATAAACGCACAAACGAGGATACCACTGTGCAATGGTAAAAATATAATTCTTGTCCTCCGTAAAATATTCAAACCCTCCTCTTCCGCCTACTTTAGAGCGTTCAGCAATTTTATATTTCCATTTAATATTGAAAACAAAACGTTCTCCTGCTTTTAAAGTTTTCGGCAATTCAACCCGCATCATGGTTTGGTTAATGGTATAAGCAAGAGCTTTATTGTTATGATCTGTTACACTTATTATTTTATCGCCTAAATCTTTATTGGTTTCTTTATAATTAAATGGAATTAAGTCTTTGTCTGTAATAGTAGAGCCTAGCTTTGATCCATCAAAATTATGGCTATCAACATTGGGGTCGTGTTGGTTTTCGTCTAATTGAAGCCACAGGTAGTTTAAATCGTTAGGGGATTGATTAAAGTAAGTAATGGTTTCATAGCCCTCAATACTTGTGTTTTTTTCATCCAAAACAACTTCAATAGTATAGTCGGCTCTTTGTTGCCAATATTTGGGTCCTGGAGCACCGGATGCAGTTCTGTATTCATTAACATCTTGTAAGTAGGCCGGTCCAAGTTGTTCAAACTTGTTTCCATGGTTAGAACCCGGATTGTTTTGAATAACTTGTGCAAATAAACTAAGCGGTAAACTAAATAGTAAAATAAATTTTTTCATATCAAATTCTCTAAGCGATTATAACACATAAAAACACCCATCAAAGCTACTATAACACTTATAGTTTGTTTAAATTTTTGTTTAGTAATTTTAAATTGTTTAATGATAAGAATACTTAATAAAAGATAAGTAATAAATAAAAAAATTTGAGCAGTTTCTATTCCTAAATTAAAATAAAGAAGTGCCCAAAGAGCCGTATTGCTTTGGCCTAATAAAGAACTAATACTGTTGCTAAATGCCAAACCATGAATAAGTCCAAAGAATAGACAAATAAAACTTAATTTGTAAACATTCTTTTTATTTGGTAGTAAATTGCTGATGGCGCTGATAATAATAGTTATGGGAATTAAAAATTCAATCAGATTAGAGTCGATTTTAAATTTGGAAAACGTTCCGTAAATCAAAGATAACGTATGTCCAAAGGTAAAACCGCTTATTAAAAAAATAAATTTTTTGTAATCAGTATAATCAAATAAAAAACTGATTGAAAGAATAAACAATAAATGATCAATGCCTTCAAATGATATAATGTGGGTTATACCCAGGCTAAACCACGTATTAAATTCCTGCATTATTTTATATTTGCGATATGCAACCAAAAATAAGAATTCTAAAACTAGCTTTAGGGGTGATTTTTTGGGTGATTTTTTCTTCATTTCACCCTTTTTATTTAAGTGTAACAGAAATCAACTTAAATCAGAAGGAGAAAAATGCTCAACTCAGTGTAAAATGTTTTACAAATGATTTGGAGAATGTATTAAGAACTAATCTTAAAAAAAAAGTAGATCTGCTGGATCAGTCTAAGTTTGAGTATAATAAGGAAATATTAAATACTTACATCTTAAAAAATCTGATAATTAACGTAAATAAAAGAAAATTAGAACTTTCAATTATTGGATACGAGAAAGAAGAAGATGCTATATGGATCTATTTCGAAACGAGTAAATTTAAATGGACGAATCCAAATTTTTTTGAAATAACCAATACCATTTTATTCGATTTATCTCCCGATCAACTTAATATTATTCATTTAATTAAAAGCGAAAACAGGGTATCTGCTAAAATTAAACTTCCGGATACAAAGTGCATTTTCAAAATATAGATTTATTTTTGTAACTTACACTTAAATTAACGGAGCCAACAATTTGCTGATGAAATCATCTCTAAATTTTAAAACTTACATTTTCGTATTGGTCTTAGCAGTAGCTCCTTTTCAAGATTTCTTTGCTCAGGATATACAGTTAACTCAATTTTATTCTGCTCCATGTTTTTTAAATCCGGCCCTGGCAGGTGATGAATCATGTGCTCGGTTAACCACAAATTTTAGAAAGCAATGGCCCGCAGCCGGAAATGGATATACCTCAACTTTGGTCAGTTACGATTCCTACGTGCATGCTGTGCATGGTGGCTTGGGTTTTTTGTATACTCGAGATGTAGCGGGGACCGCAAATTTAGCAACCACCTCATTTTCAGGAATTTACAATTATCAAATTCAAATAGATCGTAACTGGCAAGCTTGTTTTGCAGCTCAGGTTGGTGGTGTAACCAAAATAGTTAATTATTATAACTTATTATTTGGTGATCAAATAGCCCGTGGTGGAGCACCAACTACTATCGAAGCGCTGCCTCAACGAGCAAATTTTTTGGATATTTCAAGTGGTATGATGATATACTCTCATGACATGTGGTATGGTTTGTCTGTTCACCATCTAAATACACCAAATGAAAGTATGTTAGGTGCTAAATCTAAACTTCCAATGAAAATATCATTGCAGGGAGGAGAAACATTTAACATTGGTGGCAAAAACGGAGATCTACGTGCAACTGATATGAGCGTTACGGTTGCAGTAAACTATAAACACCAAGCTAAATTTGATCAGTTAGATGTTGGAGCCTATTTAAACAAAAACAATTTTGTGGGTGGTATCTGGTACCGGGGGATACCTGGTTTCCTGAAGTCTTATAAACCAGGTTACCCCAACAATGATGCTTTGTGTTTTTTAATTGGGTATATATCAGACCGATTTAGACTTGGATATAGTTACGATCAAACTATTTCATGGCTAATTGGTAATACTCGCGGGTCGCATGAAGTTTCTTTTGCTTATCAATTTTGCGCTTATACTAAATTTAGGCCCAAAAAACGTTTCGTCGTTTCATGCCCGAAATTCTAACGACCACTATTTCGTTTTAAATAATTGATATACATTCATTTATCAAGGAGGTTAGTTAAACTTAAATTTAAATTTACGCATACCACTGCTATTAAATCTGGTTGTTCAAACAAAAGATTAGGCTTAAATAATTTGTTTGCAACGAGGCTTTCTCCAAGTTTTAATCATTTTATTCGGATTTTAACCCAAAAATCATTTTATAAACCTTCTTTTAATTGAAATTTAGCTTTGTAGTTTAAAATAAGTAGTTATTTTTGCTACAAGTACAATTTAGACGTATAACTAAATATGAAATTTTCAAAATTCTTTTTTTCCGCTGTTTTGGTTCTATCTTTTAGCATTTCAGCGTTCGCACAGAAAAACTATTTAAAAGATGCAGAATATGCTTTTAATAATTTGGAATACTATTCTGCTATAGAGCTATACAAAAAGGCTTATACCAAGGAAAAAGACAAAGCAATTAAATCCGAAATGGTTTTTAAAATTGCGGAGTGTTACCGTCATGTTAACGATCTAAAACAAGCCGAAACGTGGTACCAAAAAGCCATAAAAGCCAAATACGCTGATCCGGTTGTTGTTCTGATGTTGGCAGATATGATGAAGGAAAATGAGAAGTATGCTGAAGCCCAGGCTCAATATAATGCTTATAAAGCATTAAAACCAGAAGATAGAAAAGGTGAAGATGGATCTAAATCATGCGAATTAGCTCAAAAATGGAGAGACAATCCTACTCGCTACGTTGTTTCAAATGAAGCGCAGTTAAATACTAAATATTCTGATTTTTCTCCAACTTATATCGATAAAAAATATACTGATCTTTATTTTACTTCTTCCAGAATTGGTGCCGATGGTGCTGATATTGATGGTGTTACGGGGGAAAGCTTCTCTGATATTTACGAATCTAAACGTGATAAAAAAGGGAAATGGTCTTCGCCAATTCCAATTGGTAAAACGGTAAATTCTGCTGCCAATGAAGGCTCTGTATCTGTTAACCATAAATTCAACACTTTGTTTTTTACCCGTTGTCCTAACGAAAGAAAGAAAAATTTAGGTTGTGAGATTTTTCATACCGAGAAAAAAGGTACGGATTGGGCAGAAGCAACTATAATTAAGGTTACTGCCGATTCCTTTTCAGTTGGTCATCCAAGTCTTAATGAAGATGAATCCCGTTTGTATTTTTCTTCTGACATGCCTGGTGGTTTAGGGGGTCATGATATTTGGTATGTTGAATACAATAAGAAAGAAAAGAAATGGTTAGAAACTCCTATAAACTTGGGTGCTCCAATTAATACTCCTGATGAAGAAATGTTCCCCTATATCCATGAAGATGGCTCTATCTATTTTGCTTCTAATGGTCATTTAGGTATGGGTGGTTTAGATATTTTCCATGCTGAGAAATCTGGAACTAATTTTACCAACGTTACAAATATGAAATTTCCTTTAAATTCATCTGCTGATGACTTTGGTATCATGTTCGAAGGCGGTAAGGAAAGAGGTTTCTTCTGTTCTAACCGTGCTAATGGTAAAGGAATGGATGATATTTATAGTTTTAATCTTCCTCCATTGGTGTTTGCAATTCAAGGTAAGGTTAAAGATGTTGACACTCAACAGCCTATTGCTAATGCAACCGTTAAAATGATTGGCTCAGATGGCTCTTCTGTGGAAGTTAAGACTGATAATTCAGGTTTCTATAAATTTGCTGAAAATGGTGCAGAACGATATATTCATGCAAATACCTCCTACACTTTGGCAGTTAGTGCCGATAAGTATTTAAATTCTGATAAGGGTAAAGCTACTACTGTGGGTGTTGAGGAATCTAAAACGTTCGAACTTAATTTTACTCTTCAGGGTATTAAAAAACCAATCGAATTACCAAACATTTTTTACGATTTAGCAAAGTGGGACTTAAGACCGGAATCAATGGTATCTTTGGATAAATTGGTTTCTACTTTAAATGATAATCCAAACATCACTATTTCTATTGGTTCTCATACAGATTCTCGTTCTGATGATAAATACAATCAGGAGTTATCTCAAAAACGTGCTCAATCGGTTGTGGATTATTTAATTTCTAAAGAAATTGATGGCGATCGTTTACAAGCTGTTGGTTATGGCGAGTCTAGACCTAAAGTAACGGAGGCAGAAATTAAGAAAATGAAAACTACTGAAGAGCAAGAAGCTGCTCACCAAATGAATCGTAGAACAGATTTCTCTGTTTTACGCACAGATTTTGTTCCTAAGAAAACTGCTCCTGCTCCAACTGAGGCTCCGGCAGAAGGAGGCAAGTAGCAAAATAATTAATATATGGCATCCTGTCCCATTGGGCAGGATGCTTTTGTTTTTATAATATGGTAGAAAATAGATATCAGCAACGCGGCGTTTCTGCAGGAAAGGAAGATGTACATAATGCGATTAAAAATTTAGATAAAGGATTATTTCCTAAAGCATTCTGTAAAATTGTACCCGATTTCTTAAGTAACGACCCTAATTATTGTATAGTAATGCATGCCGATGGAGCCGGTACCAAATCTTCTCTTGCCTATATGTACTGGAAAGAAACAGGAGATATGAGTGTTTGGAAGGGAATAGCTCAGGATGCTTTGATCATGAATATTGACGATTTATTGTGCGTTGGGGCTACTCAAAATATTATGCTTTCTTCAACCATCGGCCGAAATAAACATTTAATTCCCGGTGATGTTATTTCTGCAATAATTAATGGCACCGAAGAACTGATAGAAGACTTGAAAAGATATGGTGTTAACATCATTTCTACCGGGGGAGAAACAGCAGACGTAGGTGATTTAGTTAAAACAATTATTGTAGACAGCACGGTGGTTTGCCGGATGAAACGAGAGGATGTAATCTCAAATCATAATATTCAGGCCGGAGATGTAATTGTAGGGCTGGCTTCTAATGGAATGGCAACATACGAATTGGAGTATAATGGCGGAATGGGTAGCAACGGACTAACATCAGCTCGCCACGATGTGTTTGCAAAATATCTGGCCGAAAAATATCCGGAAAGCTTTGACTCAGCTGTTCCAAATGATTTAGTGTACTCAGGAGGTATTAAACTTACTGATAAAATTAGGGTTGAAACAGGTGAAGAGCTTACTGCCGGAAAGTTAGTTTTATCTCCAACACGAACTTATGCGCCAATTATTAATGATATTTTAGCCAAGTTTAGAAAGGATATACATGGTATGGTTCATTGTAGTGGAGGTGCTCAAACCAAAGTCCTTCATTTTATTGATAATCCACTTCATGTTATCAAGGACAATCTGTTTCCTGTTCCTCCTTTATTTAACTTAATACACGAGCAAAGTAATACCGAATGGAAGGAGATGTATAAAGTGTTTAATATGGGCCATCGAATGGAAATTTATTGTGCTCAGGATTTTGCAAATGATATAATTGAAATAAGTAAAAAATATAATGTTAACGCTCAGGTGGTAGGTAGAGTTGAGGCGTCAGACACCAAAAAGCTTACAATTAAGAGTGATAAAGGAGAATTTATATACAATTAAAAACATGAATGATGAGTGAGTCCGGTTTATTGGCAAAATTAGATGCTATACGTAGAAGAAGAGAAGAGGTTGAATTAAAGCTTTCCGATCCCAAAGTTATTGGCGATATGAAAGTATTTAAACAGTTTAATAAAGAATATAAGGATTTGGAGCCTGTTGTAAAGGCCTATTTCGATTATAAAGCTTTAATGAGTAATTACGATACCGCAAAAGAAATTTTGGCCACCGAAAAAGATAAAGATATGTTGGAAATGGCTAAAATGGAGTTGACCGAAACGGAAGAGCGAAAAAATAAAATGGAAGAAGACATAAAGATGTTGCTTGTTCCTAAAGATCCTGAGGATGCCAAAAATGCTATTTTTGAAATTCGTGCCGGAACGGGTGGTGATGAAGCCAGTATTTTTGCAGGAGACTTATTTAGAATGTACTCCAAGTATTTTGATAAGGCAGGTTATAAAGTTGAAGTGGTAGACCATAACGATGGAACTTCGGGTGGGTTTAAGGAAATTATCTTTAATGTAATAGGGGATAATGCTTATGGAAATTTAAAATTTGAAGCTGGCGTGCATCGTGTACAACGTGTGCCTGATACCGAAACACAGGGTCGTGTTCATACCAGTGCCGCTACTGTATTGGTAATGCCAGAAGCGGATGAATTTGATGTGGAGGTTAAGGAAATTGATATTCGAAAGGATACATTCTGCTCTAGTGGTGCGGGCGGACAGTCTGTAAATACTACTTATTCGGCTGTACGGTTAACCCATATTCCAACTGGGATGGTGGTTCAATGTCAGGACGAACGTTCTCAGATAAAAAATTATGAAAAGGCTTTGGCTGTTCTACGTTCTCGTTTGTATGAAGTGGAGTTTAATAAACGAATGGAAGAGCAAGCTAAAAAGCGCAAATCATTAGTATCATCAGGCGATCGATCTGCAAAAATTCGTACCTATAACTACCCTCAAAGTCGTATTACCGATCATCGCATTGGTTTAACTATGTACAATCTTCCTCAATTTATGGATGGCGATTTGCAGGAAATGTTAGATTCATTGCAGTTGGCAGAAAATGCCGAGAAACTTAAAGAAGGTGGGGTAGTGGCATAAAAATGAAAGTTGCTTTATACTCTAATCGATTTAATCAGGCCTGGTTTCCCTTTCTCGAAAACCTGATCGAGATTTTATTAAAAAAAGAATTTGAAATTGTTCTTTGCAAAAAACTTTACGATGAAGTTAAACCATCAAGCCCAATTTCATTAAGTTATATCGAGGAAGAGCGTTTGTCTGATGTTAATCCGGATATTTTAATTACAATTGGTGGCGACGGCACTTTATTGAGTTCCATTCAGTATATAATTGGTACACGAATTCCTATTATGGGTATAAATACAGGTCGTTTGGGATTTTTGGCCAGTGTTTCTAAAGAGGAAATCGACGCAGCCTTGGAGTTAGTAAAGCAACAAAAATTTGTTTACGATAAACGTTCATTATTACAAATAGAAACTCCAAAGGGATTGTTTGGTAATGTAGATTTTGCTTTAAATGAGTTAACCATTCATAAAAATGAAGTGGCCAGCATGATTACCATTCATGCCTATATAGATGGTCAATACTTAAACTCTTATTGGGCTGATGGTTTGATAATTTCAACACCCACCGGTTCAACAGCCTACTCCTTAAGTTGTGGCGGTCCAATCGTTTTGGCAGATACGGATACATTTATTGTTACTCCCATCGCCCCTCATAATTTAAATGTAAGGCCAATGGTGATAAGCGACCGAAAAAAAATAACGCTTAAAATAGAAGGTCGTAGTCATAAATACCTCGTTTCTTTAGACTCTCATAGTAACTACATAGATGCCGATACCGAGTTAACTATATCCAAATCTCCCCACTCTATTAGCCTCATCAAATTAGAAGGAAATACTTTTTTTGATACCATTCGCAACAAATTACTGTGGGGAATAGACCGCAGGAACTAGTTTGTCGTTTTTTAATCTAAAACTCGTTTTTTTTCGTTAAATTTAAGTTGGAGTTAATTAAGAATGAGCCGTTTAAGGCATATCTTGGTTGCTGTTTTATTTTTAATCAGCAGCCAGTTATTTGCTACCCATATTGTAGGTGGTGAAATTTATTATACCCAACTTGATAATAACGGTAATTACAGAGTAACACTTAAGCAGTACCGAGATTGTTTCAACGGAAATCCGGATGCTTTAAATGGCGATTTACTCTCCTATATTTTTGTTTATAATACGGATGATGGATCACTTTCTGGTGTTTTAGCTGTAAATGCGGATACAAATCTGAATTTAAATGCACCACTTATAAACCCTTGTTTGGTGGCTCCCGGAAATGTTTGCGTTAATGAAGCCATTTTTAATATAGATGTATATCTCCCCCCCAATTCTTCTGGTTATGATTTAGTTTATCAAAGATGTTGTAGAAACGGAACCATAATAAATATTGTAAATCCGGGTAGTGTAGGAAGTACCATATTTGCGCATGTTCCCTCTGCCTCGATTTTCCCTAATAATAGTTCTCCCAGATATAATAATGCTCCACCCATTTTTATTTGTACTAATGATCCGTTAAGGTTTGATTATTCTGCAACCGATTTAGATGGGGATGTTATTAGATACGAACTTTGCGATGCCTTTTTGGGGGCAACTAGTTCGTGCCCTAAGCCGGATGATGCTGGCTCCTGCGACCCGGGTCCTCCTGTATATCCTGGTGTACCCTATGCAGCCGGATATAGTGGATTAATTCCTTTAAATGGTAGTCCGGCATTTGCCATAGATTCTATAACAGGATTACTAACCGGAACGGCTACACAAACCGGACAATACGTAGTAACCGTTTGTGCTAAGGAATACAGAAATGGTGTTTTAATCAGTATTAATCAACGGGAGTTTCAGTTTAATGTAGTTAATTGTAATGTTCCTATAGCAGCATTTCCGGTGCAAATAGAGAAGTGTAGTGGAATGGATTTTATTTTCACTCAAAATAGTTTTAATGCAACAAATTTTTACTGGGATTTTGGAGATGGATCAGCTACTACGGGTGGAACCGTTAATCATACTTATCAAGATACCGGAATATACACCGTTACATTAATTGCCACTAATAATAACCCCGGTTGCGCCGATACGGTTGAGCAACTTGTGTCGGCTTATCCAAAATTGGTCCCTGCATTCTCTATTCCTAATGCTCAATGTTTAGATTATAACAGTTCAGACTTTAACGCAACCGGAATTTTCGACCAAGCCGCCACATTTTCATGGAATTTTGGTTCTAATGCAATTCCAATTCAAGCATCAGGTCAAAATGTAAATAATGTTTCGTTTATCGCTCCCGGAAAACAAACGGTGTCTTTAACAGTTAGCCAGTTTGGATGTTCTAAAACAATTACCGACACACTGGATATTTATCCCGAACCTCGGCCGGCAATAATCCCCTCTAATAACCAGTGCAACGGGGATACTGTATTGGTGCAAATTGTATACGGAACAAACCCAATAAGCCAGGTAAATATTGATCCAGGGCATCCTACCGCAACTTTTCAAAACCTGGGAAATACGAATTACAGCTTTATTTATCCCGACACAGGCACTTTCTTTGTTACACTTATTGCTTCTACTTCATCTGGTTGTAGCGATACTGTTTTTGAACCGATAAAGGTTTATCCTAAGTTTAATCCGGTTTTTACAATACCTCCCGAACAATGCTTGCAAGGGAATCAGTTTAATTTTTCTGCCTCCGGAAATTTTACCACTACCGCCACCTTCTCGTGGTATTTTGATCCTTCAGCAAGTCAAGCATCGGCTTTTGGTAACACTGTTAATGGTATAACCTTTAGTACCGATGGTTTTCATGATGTTGTATTGCAGGGTTTTCAGTATTCATGTATTGATACTGATACTCAAAAAGTGTATGTAATACCCGAGCCTATTGCCACAATAGATGTGCAGGATCAGTTTTGCGAAGGACTAAAATATGATTTTAATAACTTAAGTCAGGTTTCCAATCAGTGGTTCTGGAACTTTGGTGTTGCCGGAGTTTCAAACGACACCTCTACATTAAAAAATCCTGTTTTTACTTTTCCTGATACAGGTTTATATAACGTTATGCTGGTAGCCGTTAATCAATCTAAATGTTTTGATACTACTTATAGATTAATTTCAATAAAACCAATCGTAAAACCATTCTTTAATAAACCGGGAGGACAGTGTTTGGATGACAATAATTTTAACCTTAATGGTACCGGAAATAATGGAAGTACAGCTCAGTTTGGCTGGAGTTTTCCTGTAAATGCCAGTATAGATACAGCTGTTATTCAGAATATCTCAAATCTTACCTTCTCGGCTAATGGAGTATATCCAATTACTCTTTATCTTTCCGAATACGGATGTTTAAAAACTTATACCGATACGGCTTATGTTAATGAACCACCGGTTGCTGCATTCGCTATTCCCGGCGCAAGGGGATGTAAGCCTGTTGTGGTATCCTTTAAAGATAGCTCAAAATCAACAGTTTTATATACCTATACCTGGAACTTCGGCGATGGTAATACCAGTAACCAGCCAAATCCAACTTATACCTATAACACCGCCGGTGTTTTTGATGTTAGTTTAATTATTCAGAATATTGAAGGATGCACCCGTAAAGATACTTTCTTATTGCAAGACGCCGTTACTGTTTTAGACTTACCTAAAGCAGGTTTAAGTCTGGATAGTATTGAACGGTCGGTATTTGAACCTTTTATAAACTTTACAGATCTATCTACTAATGCAGAAAGTTGTATAATTGCTTTTGGAGATGGGGATACTTCCTATTCTTGTAACGTTTTGCATACTTACCCTGATACAGGATGGTATGAGTATACACAAATTGTTACAAATCAGTTTGGATGTAGTGATACTTTAACCGGTAAGGTTTATATTAGGCCCGATTTTGCTTTTTATATACCCAATGCTTTTACTCCAAACGGTGATTCGTATAATCCCATTTATAAGCCCAGTGTATTTGGTGTTCTAGAGTATGAGTTTAGTGTTTTTGATCGATGGGGGTTGGAGATTTTTAAGACAAATGATCCTAAAGTAGGATGGGATGGTACTTTTAAAGGAAAGAATGCTCAACAGGATGTTTATGTTTATAAAGTAAAATTCTTAAATGTTTTTCGTGAGCAGGATTATATATCAGGAGCTTTTACTTTGATAAGATAATAAGGCGACTTTTTTGAGTTCTTAACATCTTAAACCCGAATTCCAATTACGCAAATATCATCAATCTGATTATGATGAGCCTTCCATTTAGTGTGGATACCAAGCAGATGTTTTTCTCCTTCAAGTAACGAAGAGTTATGGAAGTTTACCAATTCTTCTTTTAATCTTTTAGAACCAAATTTTTTATTTTTTTCACCCCCAAACTGATCACAATATCCATCACTGAATAAATAAATGCAATCTCCTTTTTCTAGTTGAATTTCAGTATTCTTAAATGGACTTTCCAGTGTATTAGTATTAACCCCTATGGCTTGTTTATTGGGTTTAAGCTCTATTAAACAAGATGGATTGTCCTCAAATTCATTTACTATAAAATCGGGAGCAATATTAAGTTTGTTTTTTCGCACAATCCAGCAAGGATTATTTGCGCCAGCATAAGACAATTTAAATGTTTGAAGATTTAAGGCTACCATGCTAATATCCATTCCGTCTTTAATTAAATCTGTATCATGATTAATGTCTTTTTTAAGAAGTGTGGATTTTACCTCTTCATTTAAATAATTTAAAGCATCTGCAGGAGTAATAATGCGTGGATCTTTTAGTGTCTGATTCAAAATGGTATTACCTACCATACTCATAAATGCACCCGGAATTCCATGGCCCGTACAATCAATTACAGCAATAACTGCTATTGGTTGAGTAGGAATATTTTCTTGTGGTGTTGTATTAATTTTGGAAAACCAGTAAAAGTCACCACTCACTATATCTTTAGGTCTAAATAAAATAAAAGATTCTTCAAATATCTTACGAAGTTGTTTTTCCGATTTAAGAACACCACGCTGAATTCGCTCTGCATAATTAATACTATCGGTAATATCCTTGTTTTTTTCTTCAATTATTTCTTTTTGAAGTACAACCTCTTTTGTTCTTTCAGTTACTTTTTTTTCTAAAGTCTCGTTAATCGATTGTTGTAAGGCAATGGTTTCTTCTTGTTGTATTAACAGGGCTTCCTGAGCTTTATTCTTTTCCAATTGAAGCGATCTTACTCTATCCGCTAACGCAAATGTTAATAGTATAATTTCTAATAGTGACCCAATTTGTATTCCAAATTCGGTAATAAAAACTCTGGGTAAAAGTCCAAAGTTTTTTATTTGTACAATTAAAATCATGACTAGGAGAAATCCAAATCCTAGTATAAAAAAGCGAGCCGTATTCGATTGTTGTTTGTATAAACGAATGGCGCCAATAAATATATATAAATCAACTAATAGTGCTGAAAAACTGATTAGCTTAATAGAAAGAGAATATAAAAAGCCGTTAAATAACGATATAAAGGCGAGTGAAGTTAGCTCAAGAAGAATAAACCGGTATAGTATTTTTGAAAATCTATTCTGTTTGGAAATAGTTAAAAGTTTGTCGGAGAACAAGAGTAAAAACAAAAGGCTTAAACCACCCGAAAAGGGAATTATATGATTGGCTATCCATGGATTATTGGGCCAGAGGTACTGAAAGCTAATTCCATCCAACGATCCCTGAAATAAGGTAAGTGATATCAGATAAAGTATATAATAAAAATGAGACCTTTCGCCCAGGGCATTTCCTAAAAAGAAGGAAAGAAAAAAGGCAAATAGTATAATGCCATAGTAGATGCCTAGTAAAATAGTCTCTTTACTGTCTTTTTTGTTTAAGCTTTCCGAGTCGGTTATTGTAGCCGGAAAACTTGTGGCTTCTCCATTGCACTTTAATTCTATAAAAATTTTACAACTCTTCCCTTTATCAATATTTAAAGGGTAAATAAAGTTTTTATGATCTATGGGTCTAGTTTCAAATTTAAAACAATCACCCGTGGTATATGTTTCTTCAATTGTATTTTGATAGTATATGTAAACATTTATTGTATCGAAAAAAGGATACTGAATTTCTAATAATGGATTTAATTCCGAACAGTTGTTTTTAACAATTAAATAAAACCAATGATTACCGCCTGTAAAACCTAAATTAGGTGTATTGTTTAAATTTCTTTTAAATTCTTTTTTATAAACTTGTTCTAGGGTTAATCTTTTGGATAAATCATGAAAATAATTCAAATAGGGGTTAGTGTTTACCCTAAAGTGTTTGGAATTTATTTGCAACGTATCAGGAAATTGATTTGCTTTCAAATCAATGGAGTTGCAGAACATAATCAGAACTAAAAACAATTGATGTTTAATAAAACGCATGATTCTAAAGGTATTTAAAATAAAACTTTTAATGGCGCTATTTTATCATGTTATCTAAATTTAGATCAATTCTTGTAAAGTTTTACAGTGCTTATTTGCCTATAAATATTGGGTGTGAAACTAACTTTAAACTTGCTTAAACCCGCTTATTTGAATGCATTAGGGCACAATTACTTTTTTTATCGGGGATTATTGCCCATAAAAATTAACTAAACGTTAAAAATGTTATTTTTGCTTTCTATTTATAATTATGAGTATAGTTGCAGATAATATAAGTATTAATGCTATAAAAGAATCCAGACTTCCGGGTGTAGATTTCTCTAAACTACCTTTTGGAAAAATCTTTTCAGATCATATGTTCTCGGCAGAGTTTTATAATGGTCAATGGCATGATGTTAAAATTGTTCCTTACGAAAAAATATTGGTGAGTCCCAGTATTTCCGCAATACACTACGGACAAGCTATTTTTGAAGGAATGAAGGCCTATATTCAGCCGGATGGTAGAGTAGGATTATTTCGAGGTCTAGAGAATTTTAAAAGACTAAATATCTCTGCAGAACGAATGTGTATGCCTCCGGTTCCTGAAGAAATATTTATGGGTGGTTTGCGTGCTTTATTAAACATGGATAGGAAGTGGGCACCAAATGATCTAACAGGATCTCTATACATCAGGCCTTTTTATTTTGCAACCGATGAAACATTAGGCGTTAAGTCCTCAGAGTCTTATCGTTTTATGATATTTACCTGTCCGGTAGGCCCCTATTTTACCGAACCTTTGCGTTGTTATGCCGAAACTACTTATGCTCGTTCCTTTGAGGGTGGACCAGGATATGCTAAAGCGGCTGGTAATTATGGTGCATCATTTTTCCCTTTAAAACAAGCACAGGCAAAAGGATATCACCAAATTATTTGGTTGGATTCTAAGGAGCATAAATATGTTGAGGAATCGGGAGCTATGAATTTAATGGCGGTAATTGATAATGTTTTAGTTACACCAAAGTTAAGTTCCAGCAAATTAGCCGGTATTACCCGTGATTCGGTATTGCATATTGCGAAGCACATGGGTATTAGAGTTGAAGAAAGAGATTTATCCATTACAGAGATAGTTGAAGCTGCCAGTAAAGGAAAGGTAAGTGAAATGTTTGGTTGTGGAACAGCTGCTCAAATTGCACCTATAATTCAATTGGGCTACAACGGAAAAGATTACCATTTGCCCGAACGAAATGATAGTTTGTTATCCTATAAAATAGGCAAATACCTTAGTGATGTTAAATATGGTTTAGAAAAGGATTTGTGGAATTGGATGGAAATTATCTAATTTAATTATTTATAGCTTCTACTGCTACAATCTCCGGCACGGCTTTTCTAACCGTTTCCTCAACTCCGGCTTTTAATGTCATAGCACTCATGTTGCAAGAGTTGCATGCGCCATGTAATTTAACCTTAACAATATTATCAGTTGTTACTTCAACCAGCGATATGTCGCCTCCGTCTGCCTCTAAATAAGGTCTTATCTGATTTAAAGCCTCTTCAATTTTTAAGAATACCTCCTGGTTATTGTTGTTCATAATAAATAATTTGAACGGTAAATTTAGCTTTTTAAGGCGTTTATAACAACACTTAAACATTTAAAACCAATTAAAGTGTTTTTTGCCTTTTATACGTTTGTTTTTTTATAGCGTTTTAACTGAGAAACAGAAAAAATCTGTCCTATCCTTTATCTTATTTGAGGTCTATATTTGTTTAAAATCTAAAAAAAATGAAAACAATTTTCTTCTTTTTAATGATGCTTTCTGCGTCGTTTGTATTTTCCCAAATAGGAAATACAACCATTACGTTTAATGATCCAACCAGAACCGGTGGATTTGGAAGTGGAGGAGGAGCAGGACGACAAATTCAGTGTGAAATATACTACCCAGCTGCTTCAAATGCTGCAAACGTTCCGGTTGTGGGTACTAATCTTCCAGTTTTGGTATTCGGACATGGGTTTGTAATGGGGTGGGACTCCTATACAAACCTATGGGAATATTATGTTCCAAAAGGTTACATTTTGGTTTTCCCGAGAACCGAAGGAAGTTTTTCTCCTGTTCATGCAGATTTTGGAAAAGATTTAGCACTTGTAGCAGATACTATGAAAAAGTTAAATGATTTATCAGGGTCCTTATTTTTTCAGAAATTAAATAAACGCGTGGCTGTAATGGGGCACTCTATGGGTGGAGGGAGTTCTATTTTAGCAGCGCAGAACAAAACTATAGGGCAGATAAATACAATTGTAAATTTTGCAGCTGCAGTTACAAATCCATCTTCGGTTACGGCAGGGCAAAATATTAGCATACCCTCTTTTGTGATTGCTGCTCAAAATGATTGCGTGGCACCTCCTGCAGAACATCAAATTTTAGAATACGACAGTTTGTTTTCGGCAGTAAAAATGTACGCAGAAATTAAGGGAGGCGGACATTGTTATTTTGCTAATACAAATTTTAATTGCTCTTTTGGAGAAGGTACGTGTAGTCCAAATCCTACAATAAGCAGGGTTCAACAACAAGATGCAGCCCAATATTATGCGTTATTGTGGTTAAATTATTATTTAAAAGATAATTGTGCAGATTGGAAAACATTAAACGATAGTGTTGGAATTTCACCCCGTATTTCCTCTTTTAAACGATCGTACACCTACCCTACAACCGCTACCATAAGCCAAAACGGGACTTTATTAGAGGTGAGTGGAACATATTCCAGTTATCAATGGTTTTATAATAATTCTCTTATTCCGGGAGCAAATGGCCCATCTATTCAACCTACAAATTCTGGAAATTACTATTGCCAGGTAACGAATCAATCTAACTGTACTATCACAAGTAATACAATTAATTATATAGCTACAGCAATAAAGGGTACAATTATTGATGGTGAAAATCGTTTATACCCCAATCCATTTAATAAAACGTTGTTTATCAATAGTTTAATAAATAGCAATAAGGTGGAGCAAGTTGTAATTAGCGATCTTACCGGAAAAACCCTTATTCAGCAAAAAATAAATTTTAAAATTGATAATCAAGGTTTTATAGAAATAAATACAGTGAACCTAGAGTCTGGCATATATTTTGTTAATATTATAAGCAGCAGCAACAAGCTAAGCTATAAAGTGGTTAAAGAATAGTTTAGTTAATTAATTTGGTTTCACGAGGCCCCGGAGTTTTTTACTTCGGGGCTTCGTGTTATATTGACATTTTAATAATTTGATTTAAATCAAAAAAAGGTTTTAACTTTGCAATATTAAAATTTCATGAAAAATAGAAAACATATTTTAATGGTACCAGTCGTTTTTTTGCTGGCTATTTTTCTTTTCCCTTCTTTTATAAATTTAAATCGCCCTATTCCGTTAAAAAGCAATTTCGGGAGTAAGCAAAAAATTGAAACAGGTCATATAAACGAAATTGGGTTTTACACCGATATTTTAATTGAGGAAGAGTTAATAAAAGACGAGCTTGTTCAGGAAGGTGTTTTAAAACTTGATTTACTCGATTACATTATTTTTAATTCTAAAAATCTAGCGATTAAAACCCTACTTTACAACAATCTTCCTCTTATCTCGATTAAACAAAACTTCCCTTGTAAATTTATACTTCAGAAAATTAGTAAATGGTTAATTTGATATTGGTATTGATTAAATAAATAATCAATAATTCTTTGTTAAATCCACATCAATACTAATGATACATCAACATAATAATTCCGAAGAGGAAATAAAATTCTTAAATAAATTACGTCATTTTTTACCTGCTCAGGCTCCTTTAAAAGATTTTATTCATCATAATTCCTTACACGCATTTCAGGATAAGACTTTTTTTAGGGCGTTGCATGAAGCCTCCGAAATCTTTGGTTACCGAACTTATCTTTCACTGGCAGAATTTAGAGAGTATTTTAATAAGGGGAGAATTAGTAAAAAGATAATTGATAAGATAATTGCAGATAAATGGTTTGGATTTGCAAATTCTGAAGTAATGTATAAACTCTTAATTGAAGATTATAACGAATCCACTGAACCCCGAATTGGTCGTTTAAGAGATCATTGGAAAATTAAATTACATTTTGATATAGATGGTGCTGTACACCCCTTGTTATTTAGAATTTTGTGCAGTTATACCGATCAGGGAATATCAGCCTGGCCCTTTCCTTATAATGAAAACGGATTAATTGAATCTATTCGCGACTTAGAACAGGATAATCTATCGTCATTGTTTAATACCAAATTAGCACGTGATTTATTATTTGATAAAGCCCAAACCATAACCAAATTATTAACGCTGCTCGTTGGCGATGAGCTTTTATTTGAACACTATATTTTCGATCAGCAATTTGCTCACCAGGGGTGGTCGGGTATGGTGAGTAATCTGGAAAATAATCAGGCTGCTATACTTGAACAAAGAACCATTACTTTGGCTGACTTAATTAAATTAGAGCTATTGCTGGAAATAGATGCTTTAGAGGATCATTATAAGGGCGATTGGAAGCCATTGTCTTCTTATCTTAAAGAAAAGCCTCAACAACTTTTCTCTGAAATTAAAAAAACAGAACTTTCATTGATATACGAGACCTGGCAGTTGGCTTACGAGTGGACCTATTACGATCAGGTTTTATGTGGAATTGCGAAACAACATAATATAAAAACAGCACCAGCAAAGAAATCATTTCAGGCTTTATTTTGCATAGATGACCGCGAGGGCTCTTTAAGAAGATATATTGAACACATTGATATAGAAAGTGAAACTTTTGGAACTGCAGGTTTTTTTAATGTTGAATTTTATTTTAAACCTGTTAGTGGAAAATTTTACACAAAGCTTTGCCCTGCTCCGGTAAATCCTAAATATCTTATAAAGGAGATAGGTTCTAAACACCGAAACGATAGAGAAATCCATTTTAACAAACAAAGTTCAGGTTTATTTAGTGGATGGATAATTACTCAAACCTTGGGATTTTGGTCGGCAATAAAATTGTTTGCCAATATCTTCCAACCTTCTTTTAGTCCAGCTACGGCTTCGTCTTTAAAGCATATGGATAAAAATTCCAAGCTTTTAATTGTAAATAAAAACGGAGAGCAAGAAAATGGTTTGCAAATCGGATTTAAAATTGAAGAGATGGCCGATAGAATTGAAAATTTATTTAAGACTATAGGGTTAACTCAAAATTTTTCTAGGATTATATATTTAGTTGGTCATGGATCAAGTAGTGTAAATAATCCGCATTACTCTGCATATGATTGTGGTGCTTGTAGCGGTAAACCGGGATCCGTTAATGCGCGTGTTTTTTCCTATATGGCTAATCTTAAGGAAGTGAGGCAAAAGCTGAGTGAAAGGGGTATTGAAATACCAGACCAAACCAGATTCCTAGGAGCACTTCATGATACTACCCGCGATGAAATTGTATTTTATGATGAAGATTTGTTAGATCTAGACCAATTAACTCTTCACAAGGCCAATGTTGAAACATTTAACAAGGCTTTGGCTTTAAATGCCAAAGAACGTTCCAGAAGATTTAGTAAGATTAATACTAAACAAAAACCAGAGGTAATTCTGGAGCAGGTAAAAAAAAGGTCAGTAACCATATTTGAACCTCGTCCCGAGTTAAATCATGCAACGAATGCTCTTTGTGTTGTTGGTAGTAGAAATTTTACACGCGACATTTTTTTAGACCGGAGATCATTTTTTAATTCCTATGATTGCTCTTCTGATCTAAATGGTGATTTACTTTTTGGAATTTTAAAAGCAGTTGCTCCTGTTTGCGGTGGTATAAATCTCGAATATTATTTTTCAAGAGTGGATAATCAAAAATTAGGAGCGGGTTCTAAACTACCACATAATATAATGGGTTTAATAGGGGTAGCTAATGGAACCGAAGGTGATTTAAGACCCGGCTTGCCTAAGCAAATGATTGAAGTACACGAGCCCCTGCGTTTATTGGTTGTTGTAGAGCAAACCCCCGAAATAGTGTTAAGTGCCATAAAAAGAAATGAGCCAACTTATGAGTGGTTTTTAAATGAATGGATTAATTTAGTATGTGTACATCCTATTACCAACGAATTATCTCTGTTTAGAAATGGAAAATTTGAGCTTTATCAATTAATTAATAATTCTATACCCGAAGTTTCGGATCTAAACAAGATTATAGAAGAAAGTGATGACCATCTTCCGGTAATGATTCTAAAAAGTTAGTTATGAAAATTTTATTAGAAAATTTAATTCTATTGCCACTTCTAGGGTTTTTAATAAGTGTTCTTATTAAAGAGGAAAATGAAAATCTGCTTTCCAGATTTGTTTTTTTCATAATGCTTACTTGTGGATTAATAGATTTAATTGTTACTGGCGGACTTATTTACAATAATTTTATTTCAATAGAGGATGAGTTTTTAACTATTTACGAATCGGATAAATATCATTTCGTAATCGACTTTATTTTTAATGAAACAACAGCAATTTTCCTCCTTATTGGAACCTTTCTGGTTTACCTGGTAACCATATACTGCAAGTATTATCTGCATAAAGAAAAAGGGTTTAAACGTTTTTTCACTGCCATAGTATTCTTTTATCTGGGTTACAATATTGTAGTTTTGTCGGGTAATATGTTTACTTTATTTATTGGGTGGGAGATATTGGGGGTTTCTTCTTTTTTTCTAATAGCGTATTACCGAAATCGCTATTTACCGGTAAAGAATGCTGTGAAGGTTTTTTCAATTTATCGGTTGGGTGATATAGCCATTATTCTCGCATTATGGATGAATCATCATTTATGGGAAAGAAACATCACGTTTAATGATTTTATCAATCAGGAATACGTTTTGCAAATAATAAACAAACACCCCCTCGAAGCCATTTTCGTGTCGCTTATGATTTTACTTGCAGCCGTTGCTAAATCCGCTCAATTCCCATTTTCCAGCTGGTTACCAAGGGCAATGGAAGGTCCAACGCCTTCTAGCGCCATTTTTTATGGTTCGCTTTCAGTTAATCTGGGTGTTTTATTATTAATTAAAACCTATTTATTCTGGAGTAATATTTTACTAATTAAAATCCTGGTTCTTATAGTTGGATTAATTACCAGTATAATGGCATCTTCTATAGCCAGAGTTCAATCTTCTATTAAAGGACAGATTGCCTACGCTTCTATTGCCCAAATAGGATTAATTTTTATTGAAATTGCACTCGGATTTAAATATATTGCGCTTATTCATTTTACCGGAAATGCATTCTTACGCACATATCAGCTTTTAATCTCTCCTTCGGTTGTTAGCTATCTGATAAAGGAGCAGATTTTTAACTCAGTTCCTCGTTCTCAGGCAATGGATGGTTTTCTGCCTTATAAATTGGAAAAGACCATATATACATTAAGTTTAAAGGAATGGAACTTAGGTAAATATTTAAATCATTTTTATTGGCACCCTTTAAAATGGTTGGGAGATAGATTCAAATTCATTACACCTAAAACTCTTGGAATAATTTTTATCTCTTCATTAATATATTCTTTTCTTATGTTTAATTTTTTTAGTCCTATACCCTATGCATACTGGCATGCGATGGTCTATGCTTTTTTCGGATTGGTTTTTCTCTTAATATCTTTTACCGAACGAAATTTGGTTAGATTAAGCTGGGCTTATATCGTAGCTGGTAACTTAATAATCTCAATAGCAGTTTCATTTAATGCCGGATTTAACTTAAATAATATTTTAATTTACAACAGTGGTGTTTTATTGAGCGGTATCGTTGGGTATATTGTATTAAATCAATTGAGGCATAAAGAGCACGGTCTTAATCTCGATCATTTTAATGGTCATGCATATGAGCATCCTAACATGACCATTATTTTTTTTATAAGTGGGTTAATGATGTTTGGATTCCCAATTAGTCCCACTTTTATTGGGCTTGATATATATTTTGGAGAGATTAAAACCCATCAGGTATTACTCTTATTTTGCATTGCCCTATCTTATGTGGTTTGTGGATTATCAGTTATAAGGCTATATACTCGTGTTTTCTTGGGTCCACATATTAAAACATATCATGAAACAGCCTATCGTTCCTCTTAAATATTTATTTTTGACCTAGAATACATTATGTACAACTTATTATGCCGCTAAAACAGTTAACAGCAGACTTTAAATATAATTGGAAAGAGGATTTACTGTCCGGTTTTTTAGTATCCCTTATTGCATTACCGCTTTCTTTGGGTATTGCCGGAGCTTCGGGTTTCCCCCCTATAATGGGCGTTTTAACCGCTATAACAGGTGGTTTGTTGGTTTCTTTTTTTGCCGGTAGTGAAATGACCATAAAGGGCCCGGCAGCAGGTCTTATAGTTATTGTTGCCGGCGCAGTATCAGAGCTTGGTAAGGGTGATGATATACTTGGATGGAAATTGACTTTAGTAACCATTTTAATCTCGGGTTTTCTTCAGGTTATAATGGGAGTTGGTAAGGTGGCAAAACTGAGTAGTTATTTTCCGGTTGCAGCTATTCATGGAATGCTTGCGGCAATTGGTATAATAATTATGTCTAAACAAATATTGTTAGCAGAAGGAATCAGTCCGGTTTTACTCAAGGGAAAAGAACCTATTGAATTAATTGAAATGATTCCGGCTTCAATAAGCAGAGTTGAATGGCGGATAGCAATAATAGGGCTATTATGCGTATTGATTATGTTCGCATGGCCGTTAATTAGCATCAAAAAAATCAGAAGAATTCCTCCAGCGTTAATAGCACTTTTAGTTTCTATAATTTTAGCTCAATTTCTTCATTTAGATGATAAAAGTTTTGCCTCTCTAAAACCTTTCGTTGATCCGGGAACCCTTAGTTTAGATTTAAATATTGGATTAGATCTAATTAATCGTACAAATATCTGGATAATAATAAAATATATAATAATGTTAGCTTTAATCGGTACAATTGAATCATTGTTGACAGGCAAAGCAGTTGATTTAATGGATCCCCAGAAACGAAAATCAAATTTGAATAAAGATATTACGGCTATGGGGATTGGAAATATGGTATGCGGTTTATTGGGAGGATTACCTATGATATCAGAAGTAGCGAGAAGTTCTGCCAATATTTCGAATGGTGGTAAAACTAGATTTGCAAATTTCTTTCATGGCTTATCACTTCTGGTTATGATTATTTTGTTAATACCAGTTGTTAAAATGATACCTGTTGCTGCACTTTCGGGTTTATTAATATACATAGGCTATAAATTAGCCAATCCATCCGAGTTTAGATACATGAAACAATTGGGGTCGGATCAGTTAATAATTTATATAGTAACAATTATAACAACTTTAATGACCGACTTACTAATTGGTGTTGGAATGGGAATCATAATTAAGCTTATAATTAATTTTATGGATGGGGCTAAATTAAATTATTTGTTTAAGCTGGATTATTTGGTAGAAGAAGATGATTATAAAACAACTATTAAAGTTAGAAGCGCGGCCTTGTTTACGAATTGGAATTATTTTAATAAGTGCTTGCCTCTTTTAACTGAAGAAAAAAAGATCGTGATTGATTTTTCTCAAGCAGAAATAATAGATCATACTTTTTTAAGATCAATAAAAATTTTACAAGATGATTATAATCGTTCTCAAGATAAGATGTCATTAATTTTTAGTGAAAAACATAAAAGTAAATCATCACATCCTTTATCAAAGAAGATATTAATTAAATGATTAAGTTAATTACCACCTTGTTTTTATGCGGTATTCTTTTTATTGTAAATGCTCAGCAATTTAAAAACGGCGCATTACAAATAAATTTGGATGAAGATGGAAAAACGTTCATTAAGGCCACATTTGTAAATCAGACATGGCTCCGATACAATTGGAATAATCCCGGTAGTTCGGTATTTGGTATACCTGAAAAGGAAACATTTGATGTTGGTTTACGCAGAACACGTTTTCAATTAATAGGGCAGTTAACTCCAAGAGTTTTATTCTACTCGCAATATGGAATAAATAATTACAATTATATAAGCACCCGGAAGGCAGGGGCTTTTTTTCATGATGCTTTATGCGAATATGCAGTTGTACCTTCTAAACTTCATTTGGGCGGAGGTTTGCATGCGTGGTCGGGTCCGGGAAGATTTTCTGCGCCAGCAGTAGTTTCATTTCTAGGTGTTGACGCACCCTTATTCGAGCAAACTACAAACGATGCAACCGATCAGTTTCTTCGTAAATTAGGTTTTTATGCGAAAGGTCAAGTTTCCAGAATTGATTATCGGTTTGCAGTTGCCAAACCAATGGCTATTCAAAATTCACCACTTTACATTAAGGAACCCGATCTGTATTCTAATTTCTCAACACGCCCTCCTCATCTTCAATTTCAAAGCTATGTGTATTTTCAGTTTTTTGATAAAGAGAACAACATACTTCCATACATGGCCGGAACGTATTTAGGAAAGAAAAAGATTTTGAATTTGGGTTTTGGTAATTTATTTCAACAAAAAGCCATGTGGAGAAGAAATGCAAATAAGGATACGATATATGAAAATTTAAACTTAATTGCTTTTGATGTTTTTTCGGAAATACCGCTTAGTAAAAATAAAAATGCTATTAATTTTTATTTAGCATCATTCTTTAATAAAATGGGAAAAGGATACATCAGGTCGGTTGGACCAATGTCCCCAACCAATACATTTTATGGTAATACCGGAACCTTTAACGGCTCTGGCTCTGCTTTTCCAATGATTGGAAGCGGAACCACTTTTTACGGACAGGCGGGTTATTTGTGTAAAGACAGTTTATTTAAATCACTTGGAACAATGTTGTTTTATGCCGCATCACAGTTCAGTAAATACGAAAGATTTAAAGATAAGATGCTGATGTACGAAGGCGGTTTATCCTGGTTAATTAAAGGAAACAATGCCAAGGTTACATTAGCCTATCAAAGCCGACCCATCTTTTCTTCTAATTTAAGTGGAGAAGGTATTGAAGTAAAAAGTGCCCGCAGAGGGATGTTAGTCATGCAATATCAAATAGCGTTTTAAATAAAAATTATTTAACTTGACAAATAAACATGAATACCTTTACGATTTTTACAAATTTTATTAATCCTCCGGTTTCTTTTTTCTTTCTAGGATTATTAGCAGCGTATGTTAAGAGCGACCTTGAAATACCTCAGCCCATAGCAAAGTTTATCTCACTCTACTTATTAATGGCTATTGGCTTTAAAGGAGGTTACGAATTACATCACAGTGGTTTTACCATGCATGTTATACTTACCATGCTAGCGGCACTTATTATGGCTATAGTAGTGCCTATTTATAGTTTCTTTATTTTGAAAAGAAAGCTGGATGTGAAAAATGCTGGGGCTTTAGCGGCCTGTTTTGGTTCGGTAAGTGTGGTTACTTTTATTGCGGCAGGATCGCTTTTAAAGATGCACATGATTGAATATGGAGGTGAGATGGTAGCGGCACTTGCAATTATGGAATCTCCTGCAATTATAATTGGGGTATGGTTAATCAGAAAATACGATTCAAGCGAACATGATGAGCACCATACGATGAAAGAAATTTTTCAGGAAGCCTTTTTTAACGGATCTATTATGGTATTAGTGGGAAGTTTATTAATCGGGTATTTTTCTAATGAAAAAGGTATGACCATTCTTTCTCCTTTTACTGAGGATCTATTTAAGGGGATGTTAAGTTTTTTCTTACTCGACATGGGGGTTGTTGCCGGGAAACGTATGAAGCCATTGTTGGAACAAGGCAAATTCCTAATAAGTTTTGGAATTTTAATGCCAATTTTAAATGCTTTTGTAGGAATTGGTATTTCAAATTTACTTGGTTTACCCGTTGGCGATTCGTTTATGTTTACCGTTCTTTGTGCAAGTGCCTCCTATGTGGCGGTTCCTGCAGCAATGCGAATAGCGGTTCCTGAGGCAAATCCTGGAATTTATATTCCAATGGCACTGGCAATCACCTTCCCGTTTAATATTACGATTGGGATGCCGTTTTATCTTTATTTGATTGAAAAAGTATTTTAAAATTATTTTATATGAAAAAGTTAGAAATTATTATCGATTATGTGATTCTTAATAAATTATTGCAAAAACTGGATGAACTTAAAGTTGAAGGTTATTCAGTTATTAAAGACGTAATGGGTAAAGGTTCTCAGGGCAATCGAGATGGGCATGGATTAATGGCCGGTTTTAAAAATTGCTATATTATGCTTATAGTAAAGGAACACGAATTAGAAGGCATAATAAACGGAGTAAATCCCTTAATTAAATCGTTTGGAGGTATGTGCGTAGTAACTAATGTAGAGAAATTTGTAAGTAGAGATTAAACTTTATAAAGTTAAAACAAACCCTAAGGCGGGGTCTTTAAATACTACTATAATTCTAGTTTATTCCTCTTTGTTTTTTAATATTCTCGTATGCTAGCTGAACTTCCTTAAATTTCTCACTGGCTGCTTTTTGGGCTGCATCACCTAAATGACTCACTTTATCCGGATGATATTTAACTGCCATTTTTCGGTATGCTTTCTTAATTTCCTCATTAGTAGCATTAGCATTTATTTCTAAAATATCATAGTCTGCTTTAACATTTGTCTTTTTAGTAAACATTGCCTTTATAGAATTTAAGTCGCGGGAGCTAATAGCCAGAAAGTGTCCGATGCGTTCTACAATTTCTATTTCAATAGAATTGAGTTCGGTGTCTGAAGTGCATAAACCATATAAATAATGAATTAATTGAAGGCGAGAGGGATAATCCATGTGTTGTTTAATCTGGTTGCACACTTGATATACATCAATCTTTTGGTTTATCAATTCCCTTAGCATTAAAAGCATTTGTCCAGCCTGCTCTTCGCCAAATTGTTTAATTAGAAATTTTCTAACAAAGCTCACTTCCGATTTAAGAACTCTGCCATCCGCTTTCATTACAGCGGCTGATAGAACAAGTAAGCTAATGTTAAAGTCGCCAGGTTTTGTATAAGCTCTTTTTTGTCTTTGGTTTAAAGGTGGATCTTCTTTTAATACAGTAATGTTTGCGGTATCAAACAATGAACCTAAAGCAAAGCCTAATAAACTCCCAATCGGGCCTCCCATTACCCAGCCTAAAGTACCTCCCAGCCATTTTCCAAATTTATACATCGTTACTATTTAATGGGTTGAGATTTGTGTTTAGGTAAATTATATCCAAGGAGAGTGAATGGAACATAACAAGATAGGCTCAATATCCAAAACCAAACCGGATGAGAAAATGACAATAAATTAAATAGTCCCAAGAACATTAATACTAAACCCAGTCGTATAGCCATAAATTTATTAAATACGTTACTTAATATTCTTAATATTAAACCACCCGTAAAGCTTCCCAGAGCATAGGCCAATAGCACAATTAGCATGGCTTTTGTACCTGTCTTTTGAGTATACTGCTCAACCTTAACAATATCATTTAGATTAGTGTCTGGATATAATGGAAAAAGATAAACACTAAACGCCTCCATTAGCATGATTATAAAAGTAGCCGCTAAAAATGCGGTACAAAAGGAAAGAACCTTATTAATCATTAACGAAATTCTTTTTAATTAAATACTTTTCTGAGATCTAAAGTAGAACGATGACCAACGTTTTCGTAGTTTTCTCTAATCCATTCGTCTGCTGCTTTATGCCCGAGTTCACGTAATTCGTTTAAAAATTTCCAGGTGGCATTAAACTTACTGCTTAAACTTAAATGGTCCAGTTTATTTTCAGCTCTAACGGCATGAAAATGAATTTTTCTGAGCTTACCTTTAATGTCATAACCGATGTTTAAGATTCGGTCTTTAAAATAGACCATACGCATTTCGGCCATTAAGCTATTGTTAAAGGATATGTCGTTTATACGATCCTGTATTTCTGCTACCGTTTTGGGCACATGATTAATTTCGATCGGATTTACTTTTAGAAGCAGTATGTCACTTACTTCCGTTCCATCAATTAAAGGGTAAATGGGAGGATTGCCCATATAACCGCCATCCCAATAGTGTTCACCATTAATTTCAACTGCTTTATAGTAATAAGGCAAACAAGCAGAGGCCAATAGTGCTTCGGGACTCATTTCATCGAGTTTAAAAATCTTTGGTTTACACTTTTTTACGTTAGTAGCACAAACATAAAGTTTAACTTCGCTCTTTTTTAATTCTTCAAAGTCAATTAAATCAACAAGTACATCCCTTAAGGGGTTTATATCTAAAGGGTTAAAATCATAAGGAGAAAAAACATTCGTAAACATGTTAAACCAATGAAAGCCCGGAGAGAAATGCATGTCTCCACCGCTAATTAAGTGGTCGAGAAAAGTAGGTTGCATAGGAGAGAGGGTTGCAGCTTTTGAAACTCTCCACCAAAATTTTTCAAGATATTCTATAGCACCTTTATTACCTCCCTTCATAAGGCCATAGGTAGCCATCAGTGAATTCATTGCACCAGCACTGGTTCCACTAAATCCTTTTATGTCAAAGATGTCACGTTCTAATATTCGTTCCAATATACCCCAAGAAAATGCACCATGAGAACCACCACCCTGAAGTGCGATAGCGATTTGTTTTTTTTGCGGTTGCTGATCTAAATGATGTTTGTTATGATGTTGATTCATGATTTATTGTGCATTCCAACCACCATCTACAGGTAGGGCTGTTCCGGTTATTAAATTACCTGCGTCTGACGCCAAGAAAACAGCCAACTTACCTAATTGTTCTACTGTTACAAAATCTTTAATGGCATGTTTTACAAGCATAACTTTAGATATTACTTCTTGTTCTGATATTTGATGAGCCTGAGCCTGATCTTTTATTTGTTTTTCTACCAAGGGGGTTTTAACGTAACCCGGACAAATAGCATTAGCGGTAATACCAAAAGGAGCACCCTCCAAAGCGGTAACTTTGGTTAGTCCAACTAAGCCATGCTTGGCCGCAACATAAGCCGATTTAAATTCACTGGCTATAAGTCCGTGGGCACTGGCTATATTTATGATTCTTCCAAATTTGTTTGTTCGCATATTTTCCCATACACCTTTAGTTGTATGGAATGCAGAACTAAGATTAATATTTAAGATGGCATCCCATTTTTCTTCCGGAAAATTTTCAATTGGAGAAACGAACTGAATGCCTGCATTATTAATTAAAACTTCAATTTTACCAAATACATCAATCCCGGTTTTAATCATGCTTTTAATCTCATCCGGTTTTAGCATATTGGCAGGATGATAAATAGCTTTTATATTATATTCTTTGCCCACTTTTTCAGCAATCTGAGGCCCATCTGTTTCGAGGCCGTTTAATATTAAATTATACCCGGCTTTTGCAAATTCAATAGCTATTCCTAAACCAATTCCACTCGTGCTTCCTGTAATAAGGGCTACTTTTCCCATGTAATAATTACTTGTTAATACTAATTAATGAAATTTACTTTAAAAATCCTTACTAAAAAAGACTAAAGAGCAAATATATACGACTAAATTTCAACACCTTATGTTTGGAGTTTTTTATTTTTGTACTAAATTATACTTAAATGAAATTATTAATCAAGAATATCAAGCAATTAGTTGGCATTGAGTATCAACATGAACTTAAAAGATACAAGAAAGGAATAGAGATGAAGCAACTAATTTGTTTGGAGGATGCTTATCTAGCAATTGAAGATGGAATTATCGTAGATTTTGGCAAAATGGACGAATGGCCCGGTATTAGCGACTGGGGAGGTTTAGAGATTATTGATGCGGAAGGCAAGTTTGTACTACCCGGATTTGTTGATAGTCATACACATCTAATTTATGCTGGAAGTAGAGAGAAAGAGTTTGAAGATCGAATTAACGGTCTTACCTACCAACAGATATTTGAAAGAGGAGGTGGTATTTTAAATTCGGCTAAAAAACTAGCCGAAGCAACCGAAGAGGAATTGTTTAATGCAGCATTCAAAAGGCTGAGCGAGTTAATCTCTTATGGTACAGTGGCTATAGAAATTAAAAGCGGTTATGGATTAAGTTTAGATTCAGAATTAAAGATGCTTCGGGTAATTAAGAAAATAAAGGATGTGAGCCCTATACCCGTTAAAGCTACTTTTTTGGGGGCCCATGCTGTGCCTGCCGGAATGGATAAACAACAATACATAAAATTAGTGATTGAAGAAATGATACCCGCAGTTGCTAAAGATAATTTAGCTGAATTTATTGATGTTTTTTGCGAACAAGGATATTTTACGCAGGAGGAAACAGAAGAAATATTAAATGCTGGTAAGCAATATGGACTAATACCTAAAGTACATGCTAATCAGCTAAGTGTTAACGGGGGTGTACAGGCAGGTGTTAAAACAGGAGCTATAAGTGTGGATCATCTTGAGTTTGTAGGTGAAAACGAGATAGCGTGTTTATTAAAAAGCAACACGATGCCAACGCTTTTGCCTGGCGCGGCATTCTTTTTAAGTTTGCCAGATCCGCCTGCGCGCAAAATGATTGATTCTGGTTTGCCGGTTTCATTGGCCTCGGATTACAATCCGGGTTCATCCCCAATAGGAAATATGCACTTTATGATTTCATATGCATGCATACGATTGAAGATGACTCCCGAGGAATCAATAAATGCCGCTACATTAAATGCTGCTTATGCAATGGGCATTGAAAATGAACTGGGTAGCATTGCAATTGGTAAACAAGGTAGTATTATAATTACAAAAGAGATGCCTTCATTAACGTATTTTCCATATTCATTTGGAGCCAACTTAATCGACTCCTTAATTATTAAAGGAAAAATAGTTAGTTAGAAGTGTTGAGCCAGGTAAAAATACAAGGGCATGCCAATCGTTATGTTTACAGGGAACGTAATGGCTAATGCCATGGGGAGATATAAGCCTGGATTAGCTTTAGGAACCGATATTTTCATGGCAGCAGGAACAGCAATATAAGAAGCACTTGCTGCTAATATAGCTAAGACAAATCGGTTAGTAATTTCAGAAGTAACCGAGCTACTTAATATTGCAACAAGGCTGCCATTAAATAAAGGAATAAAAAATGCAAATAAAAACGGAAACCATCCAAAAGAGAAAAATGCTTTGAGTTTTTTGCCACTAGTTATACCCATATCTAAAAGAAATATAGCTAAAAACCCTTTAAATAAATCGTTGGTAAAAGGTTTAATTCCTTCCGCCTGTTTTGCATTTGCAAGTAATCCTATAATTAAGCTCCCTATAATTAATAACACACTTCCATTGGTTAAGGAATGTTTAATTACTTCACGTTTTTTTATTCGATTATTATCACCCTCATTAAAAAAAGAGATTAAAATTAAACCCATTATAATGGCAGGTGACTCCATTAGAGCCATTATGGCAACCATATAGCCATGAATGTTTTGTTGCTGTGTTTCTAAAAATGTAACAGCAGTTACAAAAGTTACAGCACTTACAGAACCATAAGCAGATGCAATAGCACCTGAATCGAAAATACTGAGTTTTCGTTTAAGTATAAAAAAAGTATATAAGGGAATAATAAGAGATAAACCGATTCCAAATAAGATAACGGATAAAATCTCTCCTGATAAATTTTCATGTGATAATTCCTGCCCACCCTTAAATCCAATAGCAAATAAAAGATAGATAGAGATAAATTTTGATGAATTTTGAGGGATTTCTAAATCACTTCTAAAATAAACGGCTAGTATTCCTAAAACAAAAAAAAGTAAAGCGGGGTTAGTTAGATTATCAATTAATAAATTATGATTCATGTGTGTATTAATTTTTTGATACTCATGCTTATTTCTCTAACTTTTTTATTTTAATGTTTAAACAAAGAAATAACTATTCTAGAATTATAATGAATATTATATCTTTTAGTTAGAATTTATAAAAAGGTGTATAGAATGATACAGGCTAATAAACTATACAAAAAATATTTTTTACAGGAATTGTTATACCACCTTTAAGACTTATATTCAGTTCGTCTGCATGCCAGATAGTGGTAGAAGTTCTCTTAAGGCTATCGCTATCTTTAAAATAAATTTCAACTTTATGTTTAAACAAGTTGCCAAGGATAACGGACCTGTTAATATCAAATTTTCTTTTTTCTATCAATTTATATTCAGTAAGCACTTCCTCAATATTATTAAAAGATGAATTGATAATTTCACTTTTATCAACTCTAACGAAAGATTCTGGATTAAATTCTTTAGTGTTAAAATTTGCATTTGAAATCTTACTTAATGAAGTTAATCTTTTACTCTTAGATTTTGATTTAATTTCTTTTGGTTCTATGGAGTTAAGAAATTTTTTAAAGCTTATTAAACCAATTAATAAAGAAGAATAACTGATTATAAAGTAATGATGTTCTTCAAAATCAGCTAAGGCGTTAATTATACCTTCGGTGGAAATATGAAATATAAAGCTTATTACACCTAGTAAAATGAATAAAGTGCTTACAGATATGAATAAAGCAACTTCGGCTATTTTGATTTTTCTTTTCACTGTTTCCATGGTTATTTTCTTTTTTAACACCTCAAAACTAATGGATATTATTTATATATTTATATTTATAATAAATATAAAAAGCATAAATAAAACTTATGAATTACACATTGCATCAATTGCAGGTTTTTGTAAAAGTCGTTCAAACATTGAGTGTTACAAAGGCATCTGAGGAGTTATTTATGACACAGCCCGCTGTATCTATTCAGTTAAAAAATTTTCAGGATCAATTTGAAATCCCCTTAACGGAGGTTATAGGCAGAAGGTTGCATGTTACCGATTTTGGACATGAGATTTATAAAATGGCTGAAAGAATTTTGAATGAAGTATATGCAATAAATTATAAGACCAATCAATACAAAGGTCTATTGAGTGGCAGGTTAAAAATTGGGGTAGTTTCAACTGGAAAATATGTGATGCCTTTTTTGTTAAGCAGATTTATCAGTCAAAATGATGGAATAGAGTTGGTTATGGATGTAACAAATAAATCAAAAGTAATAGACTCTTTAACAAAAGGTGAAATAGAATTTGCTTTGGTATCGGTGCTTCCCGAAAAATTGGATGTTGATGAAGAAGTAATTATGGATAACGAATTGCATTTTATTGCCAATAAAGATTTTAAATACAATAATGCTAAATTTAGCAAGGAGGAATTAGAAAAGCACGCTTTATTATACAGGGAAGAAGGTTCAGCTACTCGAAAGGTGATGGAAGATTTTTTTCAGAAAAAGAATTTGAGAATTAGAAAGAAAATTGAACTAACCAGTAATGAAGCTGTAAAACAAGCGGTTTTGGCTGGTTTAGGAATCTCAATTATGCCAATTATTGGAATAAGATCAGAGCTTCAGTCTGGAAGATTAAAAATTATTCCAAGTGCGGGCATGCCCATTAAAACCAAATGGCGTTTAATCTGGTTAAAGAATAAACACTTAAGTCCGGTAGCTTTGGCGTATTTATCTTTTTTAAAGGAACATAAAAGCGAGATTATTAAGAAGTATTTTTAAAGTAAATAGTTTTATACTTTTAATAGAATACTGTTTTAAAGCTTTGATGATAACCTCTCTCTTCAGTAATTTTAACAATATAAATTCCGGATTTCCAATTATGAGTATTAACTGTAAAAGTATTGTAATCTTTAGCAATCTTTATTTTTTCGGATCGTATCGGTTTGCCTTCTATGTTTAATATTTCAATTTGAGCGGATGTATTATATTCGGAATAGAATTTTATTTCAAGTGCATTTTCTAATTTAATTAAATTAGAGGACAGTGAAGCCGCTATGTCATAATATGTATTTGTATTAAGCATGCGTATTGGAGAGTATGAGTATTTACCATCAAAGTCTATTTGTTTTAGGCGATAGTAATTTTGTTGACCTTTAATTTCATTAGTGCAATCTGTATATTCATATTTAATAGGGCTATTGCTATTTCCATTTCCATTAATAAAATCAATATCTTGAAATGTCATACCATTATTACTGTGTTGAACAAAGAACCCTTCATTATTTAATTCACTAAGTGTACCCCATTCTATTTTAGAGCAATTTTTGTCTTCGTTTACATTAAAAAATAATAAGTCAACCGGAAGTGCTGTTCTGCAACCGTTACTTAAGTTAGTTAAGTTTACTTGTATCTGACTAAAGCCATCATCCCAGAAAATTAGATATAGAAAATAGTCTTTACCTGCAGAAAGAGAGCAATTTGAAAGAGTTACAAAGCCATAATAGTCAAAACCACATTTTATTCTGGTGCCCGAAAAGCAGTCAGATCCAAAGTTTGTAGATTTTTCAAATAGCCATGCCCCAATATCTTTATTACCGTAATAGCTTACTTGAATATCGGTAACTACATTAGTTGGTACTGTAAATCTTAAAAATGCCTGATAGTCGTTACTACCTATTGTATAAGAGCACGAATTTGTATAGTTGGTTGTTCTTTTTTGAAGCGTGAAATTTGAGGGTGTTATATTCCAAAAACAATTGTTTGCAGGGTAAATGGGATTACTGCAGTTATTTGTTTGAGCATTTAAATGGGTAGTTGTTAATATTGAAATAAGTAAAAAGAGAAACGTGTTTTTATTAAATTGTAACATGTAAAATGGTTTGTATTCAATTTGATAATTGATACAATAGCACAAATAGTTTATTGTAAGCAGGGGGATATATCTAAATTAAATAATTAAGCCACAAAAGTACTTTCGGATAATTTTTTATAAAACGATATATTTTTTTACAAAATCAGTTTATAAAAAAGGGGCTCAACACGCTTAAGAGGTAAGAGCAAATAATAATTGCTTATCCTTTATAAAATAACCATTTCCCTAATTCTTTCCAAGTAGGTTTTTTGCCATACATTAATATACCAGTGCGGTAAATTCGGGCGGCTATCCAGGTGGTAAATATAAAGCCCGCAATAAGAAGTACAACGGATAAAATAATATCCATTACAGGTACACCATAGGGTAAGCGAACCATCATAATTACCGGAGAGGTAAAAGGGATTATGGAACCCCAAAATGCTACAGGACTTTCAGGATTTTGCATTACTGTTTGCGCCATAACAAATGAAAGAATTAGCGGAATAGTAATGGGCAACATAAATTGTTGCGTATCGGCTTCGCTGTCTACTGCAGCCCCAATGGCAGCAAACATAGCGCTATAAAGCAAATAACCTCCGATAAAATAAAACAGAAACAGCAAAATTAAGGTTTTATAATCTATAGCTTTTAATCCTTTTAAAAACTCAATTGTTTCGCCCGGATCTTTCTGAGCTTTTGAGATAGCCGACACATCGGCACTTTTGCTTAATACCTGTTCTTTATTTAATTCATATTCATCCAGCTTTTTATTAAATCCTTTTAAAATGGTTTCCTGCGCAATTAAATTAATCCCAATGGTTAGTGCAATCCATAAAATAAACTGGGTAATGCCAACCAGCGCTATTCCTACAATTTTTCCCATCATCAGCTGAAATGGTTTTACCGATGAAATCATAACCTCTATTATTCGGTTTGTTTTTTCTTCAATTATTCCACGCATTACCTGGGCACCGTATAAAAAAATCAGAAAATAAATTATGAAAGCACCACCAAATCCAACTGCCATATTTGCGTCGGTATTGGTTTCTTCTTTATTACCATCTTCAGTAATTTTTTCGGTTAACATAGAAATACCTGTTTTTGCTTGCTCTATTTGAGCGGGATCGATATTATTTTTTAGGAGTTTCCATTTAAAAATGGCTTCCTCAATTTTATCTTTAATGTATGTTTCGGATAAGGCGCCGATATTTTTTTTGTATGAAAGCTTAACAGTTATACCTCCTTCAATTATATTTTTTGGTATATACAAGAGTGCATCATAATCCTTTGTTTGGGAGAGGATGAGCTGCGCTTTTTCGTAGGTAACATCTGGCTGGTATGTAAAGCGGATGCTTTTTGAAGCAGGTAAATTATTTATAAACATTAACGATTCGTCTACAACCATAATTTGGCTTTGATCGTTTTCGCGTGTGGCAAGCCAAACCGGCACTACAAACATAGCCGCCATAAGAATGGGACCTATTATAGTCATTATTAAAAATGACTTCTTCTTAACTCGGGTTAAATACTCTCTTTGAATTATTAATAAGATCTTATCCATAATTATTCTGTCATGTTTGCGTTAATTTCTTCTGGTCTTAGGCCTGTTTTTTCACTAACTACTTTTATAAAAATATCATTCATACCCGGCAACAATTCTTTTATGCTTACAATTTCAACAAAAGGTATAATAGACATTAATACATCGTTTAATTTATGAGTAGTTAATTTAATTTTTGCACACATATAAGAGCCCTTCAATTCAGGTTTGTCAATTAGCTCTGCAGTGCTCCATAGTGCGTTGGTAAAACTTAGGTTATTCCCCTTGAAAACAAGCTCATAAAGATTTTCACGATATTGATCTCTGATCTCATTAACAGGTCCATCTAGAATTTTTTTCGACTTATTTATTAATGCAATACTGTCGCATAATTCTTCTACAGATCCCATATTATGAGTTGAAAAGATTACAGTAGTACCCTTATTACGCATTTCTAAGATTTCATTTTTAAGCAGATTGGCATTAATTGGATCAAACCCGCTAAACGGTTCGTCTAATATTAATAGTTTTGGTTGATGTAAAACAGTTACAATAAACTGAACTTTCTGAGCCATCCCTTTAGAAAGTTCCTCAACTTTTTTGTTCCACCACGATTGTATTTCAAATTTTTCGAACCAATATTTTAGTTTTGCACGGGCTTCACTTCTGGATAAACCTTTTAACTGAGCAAGGTAAAGTGCTTGTTCTCCCACCTCCATTTTTTTATATAAACCACGTTCTTCGGGTAGGTATCCTATCTGCTCAATGTGTTTTGGATTTAGTAATTCGCCGTTAAAATAAACTGTTCCTGTATCAGGTCCGGTAATTTGATTGATGATACGGATTAAAGAAGTTTTGCCGGCTCCGTTAGGACCCAATAAGCCGAAAATCTCACCTTCCTTAATGGTTAAGCTTACATCATCCAAAGCTACATGGCCGGCATATCTTTTACTTACGTTGTTAACTTGTAATAAACTCATAGTTATTTTACTGGTTTATGTGCGGAAATAATTACTGATCCCGCAATTTCTTTAGTTAACGGTAAACTCTCAAACAATTTCCCTAGTCCATTTACCAAACCTATTAATGGTTTAGGGGTATATGGATGAAGAAAATCGTAAGGAAATATATTAACTTTTTCGAAATTATGTTTTCTTAATAATTTGCTAAAACTCCATCTAACAATAGCTGTTTCATCCGGAGAATCGCCTAGCCACTCTTTAATAAAACCAACATTCTTCTGAATTAGAATCTGTGGGTTAATCATATTGGGCTCTGCAAAAACTAGTCGGCCACCCGGTTTTAAAACGCGGTAAATTTCATTAAGCGATTTTTCGAAATCGAGGTGGTGCAATATTGATGAGCCAAATACCACATCAAACGACTCATTTTTAAAAGAGAGATTCATGGCATCTTCTGCTTTAAACGTAATAGGCAAGTCTTTTTTACGGGCTACTTCCAGTAAATCTTCCGATAAATCGGTTGCTGTAATTTCGGCTTTGGTTTGGTTAAATACTTTTTCGGTAAATAAGCCCGTTCCGCAACCAATCTCCAAAACTTTGTCTCCTTGCTTTATTTGACCCTCACTAATAAAGTATCCGGCCCTTCTATTTGCTCTTATTTGTCCTGCCGGCGTGGCCCAGCCCCAAACATCTTCAGCATTTTCACTAATCTTTTTTCCGTGAGCTATTTCGTTTTCAATTCTATTACTCATTTTTGTTATTTCTGTAATTCGTACAAGAAAGCGGGTTCAGCATCGCCAATTTGATGAACCAGTTTAAATTTAGTAGGATATTTATTTAGAATGATGGCCAGGTAGTTATAAGTGGTAGTTATAATCTGTCCGTCGTTTATGTATGGATTTCTTCTTAAACTAGCATGTAAAATATGCGTTATTTTTCTTTCTTGTAAATTATTAATTAGGCTATCTGCATCCTGAGAAGGTACTTTATAAATTTCACTAAAATTTTTACCGTTTGCATAAATGCGACTCATTCCCGCTTTTCTACTCATTACATTGGATTCGGGTTTTAAATTCTTTCCGCACCACTCGCTCATTAGTAACATATTTCGATAATCATCAGTATATCCAAAATATTTATCACCCGCTAAATTCTTTTTAAGCGCTTTAAAATTTTTACTTGAGTTCGATAGGGTATCTTTAACTAAAATAAAACTTAATAGCCCAGAAATTATTACCGGTATAATTTGAACATTGCGCGTTATATTACTGGAAAACATATAGTAGAATGCATACAAGTGGAGTAATACAATATAGGGAACCGTTATAATAAACAATCGTTCCGAATCCCATTTGGTTTGAAGTACCAGAAAAATAATAAATAAAGAAGAAAGACATGTAAACCAAATAAATTTAATGGTATTATTCTTCTGTTTCCACGCACCTATAATTGCCAGAATTAAAAAGGCTGTTATTAAAAAGGTAGAGCCTTTACTTAATTCAATATCCTCAAACTTTTTTAGGTTGTAAATATGCATTAAATGTTTAGACAAATAAATATCTGCATTATCAAACACACGGCCGATAAAACCCGAAAGATCTTCTTTTCCCTTACTTTGATCGTACGGATCTTTGTAAAGTAAAATATCTCCTTGTGCTTTTGCTTGTATACCCTCTACTTTCCAAATGGTTTTTTTTACCATTTCGAACGGGATATAAAAAACAGCCAATGAAACAACCGTTAATCCAATGGCTAACCATTTTTTATTAAATAAAAAGTAAGCAATAAATCCACCAATTAATCCAAAAGCTACATTTTTGGTAAGAACACAGGCCGTAATGAGGAGACCTGCTAAGAGCCATTGTTTAAGGTTCGATTTTAAATTTGCAAAGTTGGTGTTGCTGAGTTTCTCTAAAGAATTAATGAGTACAAAAAGTAAAGCCGACTGGATAAAGAAATAAAAGGCCTCAGTGTAAGTCTGACTGGAATAATAAATTAAGGAGGAGTGGAAAGAGATAAAAAGTGTAGAAAAAATGAGGACAAAACCAGGAACTTTGCCTTTAAACGTTTTAAAAAACAAAAAAACATGCAAGGCCATAAACAAAATAGAGAACGATTTCAATAAAGGAACATTAATTCCCCAAACCGCCACGGGTAACGAGAGTAGCATAGGGTATAATGGCCCCTGGAAAGTGGGAAATTTTCCATCTTTTAAAAACTCAAATGCTCTTAATATATAATACGAATCATCACCGCCAATGCTTAACTTAACATCAAAAAGTAAAACAGAGCCTAAAATATTTATGCATAAAAATAAAATAAGAAGAGGTTTGGACTTGTTATCAACAAGATTATCAAACCATTTAAAAGTACTGCTATTGTTGTTCTCCTTCGAGGAGCTGATTTTTGGGTTAGTATCTTTTTTAGCCATGTTTTAAACAAAAGCTAAATATACTAAGAAAATGTACGTTTTTAAGCTTTAAAAAATTCTAAAATTAGATATCCAATCTCCAATTGAGAGGCCCATTCTTTGCTAAGATTCCTGATTAATCTCCCACGCAATAATACTTCTGTCATCGCCAGCCGAGAGCAGTATATTTGCGTAACGAGTCCATAAAAGCGTATTTACCGATAAAGTATGGCCATCGTATTCATTTTTATCAATCCGAACCATAAATTCATCATTTAAAGGATCTATAATTTTTATGGTTTTGTCGCGACTAGCACTTGCAATAAAATTTAGTTGAGGATTATAAGTAAGGTCGTAAATGGCATAGTTGTGTAAGGGAACAGATTTTAATGCTAAAAAGTTTGGGTTCCAGATATTTAAATGTGCATCACGTGAGCCGGAATAAATTTTATCATTTACCACTAATAGTTTATTTACGCTAAGATGATGGGCTTTTATGGAATTAATTATGTTGAAATCTTCTAATGATAATTGATAAATAGTGCCATCGCCACAGGCCAGTATAACAGTATTATTTAAAAACTGGAGGTCTCTAATTTTAAAGTCGCCCAGTTTAATAGTTTTTTGATGGTTAAATTCTTTATTGTAAATATGCAGGGAGCCTTCTCCATCACCAATTAATAGGGTATTAGTATCATTGATGTATAAAATTGAAAAGACAGGAGAATGAGAGGGTTTTATATTTTTAATTTCCTTGTTTAAATCCAAATCAAATATTAGTAGCGAACCTGATGTAGTCCCGCAAAATAAAAGATTATTTTGGTTGTAGTGGAGTGTGTAAGAGTTGTCGTTTAGTTTAATTGCAAAATGGTCTTGTTCACCCTTTTGTAAATCCCATCTGGCAATATAACGATCGGAGCTAACCGAATAAAACAAATGCGGTTGGTGAGCCGATATTAATTTATAAATTGCTCCAGCATGGGCATTAAATGACGTGATTTTTTTGATCTTTAACACAAAAATGATTTAGAATTTACCTTCAAATTTAGGCTTATATTAAGTTTATAGATAAATTTATTGGATTAAATTTTTAAAGATGCATAAAGGAAAAGTTAAATTTTTTAATCAAGATAAAAAGTTCGGTTTCATTATTGATGATTTAGATCAAAAGGAATATTTTGTTCATGCTCAGGGCTGTATTTCGCCTATACAAAATAACGACGCAGTAGAGTTTGATATTATACCTGATGGCAGAGGCCCGAAAGCCGTAAAGGTGAAGAAGTTATAACTGACTATTTGACTTGTTTTTTCTTCCTGGCTCAAAAAGTGATTTTATTAAGGAGTGGAGATAAATACTCATAACCGAAAACTTTTTCATTCGCTCTTATACCCTTTTCTTTTCCTTTTTTTTATTTGGTTGATAAAGGCAATTGAATTTTTAGGCGAGTATAATTTATATGAATATGGTGTTTACCCTCGTCAGCCAGATACATTTTTAACCGGTGTTTTATTTATGCCTTTATTGCATGGCGATTGGCAGCACCTGTTTTCTAACAGTATTGCTATTGGAGCTTTGGGATTTATGTTAGTTTATTTTTACCGCCCTCTTCATTTTAAAATTTATTTTATAATATATTTTTCGTCTGGTATTTTTACATGGCTTATAGGCCGCCCTAGTTTTCACATAGGGGCAAGTGGTATTGTTTACGGTTTAGTAAGTTTTTTATTTGTAAGCGGTATCATACGTAAGCATCTTGGATTAATGGCTGTTTCTGCTATTACTGTTTTATCATACGGGAGTATAGTTTGGGGTGTTTTTCCATTGGTTAATCACATCTCATGGGAAGGTCATTTAGGTGGATTTATTTCTGGAATAACACTTGCTTTTTTATATCGAAAATCGGGCCCCCAGAAACCCGAATATATTTGGAAAAGCAAGCATATACCTGAGCACGACGAGTGGCGTTTGGATTATAATGATGAAAACTCTGTTGATCAAGAGAAACCCGATGATAATAAAATGGAACAAACCAAACGTGAAATAAGTATTATTTATACTTATAAAGAAAATCGGGATGATAAATTAGGCACTTAAAAAAAATTAAATTTAATCTGATGTCAAAACTGCTGCAACGTATAGTTTAAAAATTCAATTTTGAAATTTTAAATAAAAATTAAAATTCGAAATACTAATCGACTATATCAAATTAAATAACCTTTTTAAAGTGTGCTTGCTGAGTTTATCTATGTAATGCCAGTTATTTATGCAATTATAATTACATATTTCTTCTGTATTGCCCTCCTACTTCAAATAAAGCTTTGGTTATCTGTCCTAACGAGCAGTATTTAGAAACTTCCATTAATCCCTCAAACAAATTCTTATTCTGAATTGCTCTTTGCTGCAATTCGCTCAATAATTTTGAACCGGTTTCAGCGTTTCGTTTCTGTAATTCAGTTTTTGTTATTATTTGATGCTCTTTTTCTTCTGTTGTAGAACGTATAACTTCAGCCGGAATTAAGGTTGGAGATCCTTTTGAAGACAAGAAGGTATTAACCCCAATTAGAGGATATTCGCCTGTGTGTTTTAAAGTTTCATAGTAAAGGCTTTCCTCTTGTATTTTGTTTCGTTGATACATCGTTTCCATGGCCCCCAATACACCGCCGCGTTCTGTTATCTTGTCAAATTCAGTCATAACAGCTTCTTCAACTAGGTCGGTTAATTCCTCAATTACAAATGAACCTTGTATTGGATTTTCATTCTTGGCTAAACCTAATTCTTTATTAATAATTAATTGGATGGCCATTGCGCGTCTAACGCTTTCCTCGGTTGGTGTGGTAATGGCCTCATCATAAGCATTTGTGTGAAGCGAGTTACAGTTGTCGTATATGGCGTATAGGGCTTGAAGTGTGGTTCGTATGTCGTTAAAATCAATCTCTTGTGCATGTAATGAACGACCTGAAGTTTGAATGTGATACTTTAACATTTGTGAACGCTCATTTCCTTTATATTTAAACTTCATGGCTTTAGACCAGATACGACGTGCTACACGACCCAAAACACTGTATTCCGGATCCATTCCGTTAGAGAAGAAGAAAGATAAGTTGGGTGCAAAATCATCAATATTCATTCCTCTTGAGAGATAATACTCCACATAGGTAAATCCGTTAGATAAGGTTAAAGCCAGCTGTGTGATAGGGTTGGCTCCGGCTTCGGCAATATGGTAACCCGATATGGAAACGCTGTAAAAATTTCGTACTTTATTATGGATAAAATATTCCTGAACATCTCCCATTACACGTAAAGAGAATTCAGTACTGAAGATACACGTATTTTGAGCCTGATCTTCTTTTAATATATCGGCCTGCACGGTTCCGCGCACCTGCGATAATGTATCGAATTTAATTTTGTTGTAAACATCTGCCGGTAAAACCTGATCACCGGTAACACCCAAAAGCATTAAGCCCAGGCCATCGTTTCCTTCGGGCAGTGGAGCATTGTACTTTGGTCTTTGAGCCCCCTTAACTTTGTATATTTCCTCAATCTTTTTATTGACTTCAGCTTCTAAACCATTTGCTTTAATATATAATTCGCATTGTTGGTCTATGGCGGCATTCATGAAAAAGGATGCGATAATAGCCGCTGGGCCATTGATGGTCATGGATACGGATGTTTTAGGATCAGCTAGATTAAACCCGGAGTATAATTTCTTAGCATCATCCAAGCAACATACCGATACACCCGAGTTGCCAATTTTACCATAAATATCCGGACGATAATCCGGATCGTTGCCATATAAGGTAACGCTATCAAAAGCGGTACTTAAGCGAGCAGCAGGTAATCCTTTAGAAACATAGTGAAATCGTTTATTGGTTCTCTCTGGGCCACCTTCACCGGCAAACATACGGGTAGGATCTTCACCCTCCCGTTTAAAAGGATATATACCGGCTGTATATGGAAAGTGTCCTGGAAAATTTTCCTGTAACTGCCAGCGTAAAATATCGCCCCAGGCAGTAAATTTAGGTGTAGAAATTTTTGGAATTAAGGTATGCGACAACGATTCGTATGAATTCTTAATTTTTATTTCTTTATCTCTAACTTTAAACGTGTAAAATTCTCCTTTGTATTTATTTTTTTCTATCTCGAAAGTTTCGAGTAAACGTTTGTTTTCACCCTCTAAACTTATTGCGATTTCATCATATGTTTTATTGAGTTGAGCAATTAATGAATCTTTGTATTCCACATTTAAACTTTCAACCGACAGTATAGAAGTTTTTATTGCGTATAATTTTTGTGCTAACTGCGCCTGGTCTTCCCCTTTTTGATTGTAATTGCGTATGGTATCTGTAATTTCTGTTAAATATCGGGTTCTGGCAGGAGGTATGATGTAAATCTTCTCACTCATTTCTTTAGAAATGGTGTATTCGGATTTAAGATTAGCTCCGGTTTTTTCAACTAGTTTATCCATAACTGCCCGATAAAGCCTGTTCATTCCGGGATCGTTAAATTGAGAAGCGATGGTACCGTATACAGGCATTTCATCAATGCTAGTATCCCATAATTGATGATTGCGTTGATATTGTTTTTTTACATCGCGAAGTGCGTCGGCAGCACCTCGTTTATCAAATTTATTGAGGGCTATTAAATCAGCAAAATCCAGCATATCAATTTTTTCTAACTGAGTGGCTGCTCCATATTCGGGTGTCATTACATAAAGAGCCGTGTTGCTGTGTTCAATTATTTCGGTATCACTTTGACCAATACCGGAAGTTTCGAGTATAACCAGATCAAAACCGGCTGCTTTAACAATATCCACAGCATCCTGTACGTATTTACTAAGAGCCAGATTACTTTGGCGGGTAGCCAGTGAGCGCATGTATACACGAGGATTGTTAATTGAATTCATTCGGATTCTATCGCCCAATAAAGCCCCACCTGTTTTACGCTTAGAAGGGTCAACCGATATAATCGCTATGGTTTTTTCTTCAAAGTCTATTAAAAATCTTCTCACTAATTCATCTACTAACGAGGATTTACCTGCACCGCCTGTACCCGTTATACCCAATACAGGAACTGTTTTTTGGGCTATTATTATATGTTCTTTAACCGTTTTAAAGAGATCGGGAAAATTTTCGGCAGTTGATATTAGTTTTGCGATCGATTTAACATCTTTTTGAGCAATGTGCTTGGCCTCTCCATTTAAGTTTTGTCCGGTTGCAAAATCGCAACGTTCCAACAAATCATTTATCATACCCTGAAGTCCCATAGCCCTGCCGTCGTCTGGCGAGTATATTCGGGTAATCCCATAGGCGTGCAACTCTTCAATTTCGGTAGGAAGAATTACACCCCCTCCGCCACCAAAAATCTTAATATGCCCGCAACCGCGTTCCTTTAACAAGTCGAACATATATTTGAAATATTCGATGTGTCCGCCCTGATAGCTTGTCATGGCTATAGCCTGTGCATCTTCCTGAATAGCACAATTAACAACTTCTTCTGCACTTCGGTCGTGGCCTAAATGAATTACCTCGGCACCGGAAGATTGCAAGATTCTTCTCATAATATTAATTGCAGCATCATGTCCATCAAACAAAGAAGCGGCGGTTACAATTCTAATATGATTTTTTGGATTATATTTTTCTACTATCTGCATAATTTAAATTATTTGCTAATATGCGAATATACCAAAAATGCCTCCAAAAAAAGCCACTTTTTACATCCTTTTCGCCCTATTAATAAGGGCCTTTAATCGAAAAATAAAAACCTAATGTTTAAAATTAATTGCGAAATTCGACTCATGAAATTATTGTACCAGTACCTGAAGAATTTTTGGCCCTTGGTTATTTTAGCTTTGTTGTTAGCTGCTGTAAATCAGGTTTTTTCTCTTTTAGATCCTTATGTTTTTAGGTTAATTATAGACAAGTATTTAAATAACTACAAGCAATTTACTAACGATGAATTTTTTAAAGGGGTTATATTTTACATCTTTCTGGCCATGGGTGCCGCTATGGTATCCAGAATTGCCAAGAATTTTCAGGATTATTTTGTAAATGTAATTGTCCAAAAATTAGGTGCAAAAATATATGAGGACGGTTTGAAACATTCGCTCGAGCTGCCCTATCAGGTATTTGAAGATCAACGAAGCGGCGAAACTTTGGGTATTTTACAAAAAGTAAGAACGGATGTGGAGAAATTGGTAAATGCTTCTGTAAATATATTATTTACCAGTATTGTGGGGGTAATTTTCGTTTTAGTATATTCTATTAGCTTGCATTGGCTAATTGCACCTGTTTATTTTTCGGCAATTCCGGTGTTGGGGATATTAAGTTCCTTTCTTAGTAAAAAAATAAAAAAGGTACAAAAGATTATAGTGGGCGAAACCACTGCCTTGGCGGGGTCAACCACCGAATCGTTAAGAAATATAGAATTAGTTAAAAGTTTGGGTCTGGCTCAGCAGGAAATAAAACGCTTAAATACAACTACCGAAAAGATTCTTAAGCTTGAACTTAAGAAAGTGCGTTACGTTAGGAGTTTAAGTTTTGTACAAGGAACCTTTGTAAACCTGATGCGAAATTTAATTCTATTGATGATGCTATATCTGGTTTTTAAAGATAAAATTACAATTGGTCAGATGTTTTCGTTATTTATTTATTCTTTTTATATATTCGGACCCCTTCAGGAATTGGGGAATATTATCAGTATTTACCGCGAAACGGAGGTTTCTTTAAAAAACTTCGAAAACATCTTAAACACACCAAAAGAACCTCGCCCTGATAAAGAAAAAGAGCTTGGTGCGCTTCAGTCTATTACTTTCGAAAGGGTTTCTTTTAAACATTTATCGGCAACAACTAACGCTTTGCAGGATATTAACATAGGTATTAATAAAGGCGAAACAATTGCTTTTGTTGGTCCATCTGGTAGTGGTAAAACTACACTTGTAAAATTATTGGTAGGTTTATACAGGCCAGTTGAGGGTGATTTAAAATATAATGATATATCAGTAAAGGATGTTAATATAGATAAGTTGAGAGAGCAAATAGGTTTTGTAACTCAAGATACTCAACTGTTCTCGGGAACGATAAAAGAAAATTTGCTTTTTGTTAAACCCAATGCCAGTGATGCTGAATGCATGGATGTACTTAAAAAAGCAGCCTGTGATAATTTAATGAAAAGAGCACTCAGAGGTTTAGATACCATAATAGGTGAGGGTGGTGTAAAAGTTTCGGGAGGAGAACGGCAGCGTTTGTCGATTGCCCGCGCACTTCTTCGTAACCCTCAGCTAATGATTTTTGATGAGGCTACAAGTGCGTTGGATTCGCTTACTGAGGAGGAAATTACGGAGACCATTAAAGAGATCTCTCAGCAAAACAACCAAATTACAGTTCTTATTGCACATCGGCTGAGTACTGTTATGCATGCCAACCGAATATTTGTTTTGGAACATGGTAAAGTAATTGAAACAGGTAAACATCAGGAGCTATTGGATCAAAAAGGACTGTATTACGCCATGTGGAGGCAACAAATAGGAGAGAGAAAAAAATCTTCTGTTTTGGCTGAGAATTAAACCTTAAGAAAATTGAGAAGTCTAATTAAATATTAACCAAAATTTTTATAAAATGGAAAAATTAATTCTAAGTTTCGTTATGGCTGCAGCTTTATTTTTTTGCTTGGATAGCCAGGCTCAGGATGTAAAGTCATCAAAGGCAGAAAAGAAACAACAACCGGAAGATTCGGCACAGGACCCTAAATTAACTCCCGAGCAACGGGCAGATAAGCTCGTTAAAAAGTTTACAGAGAAATTAAAACTGAGTGATGACCAAGTTATTAAGGTCCGTAAAATTTTAATTGATCGTGAAAATTCTGTTGATGTTGATAAGGAAAAATGTAAGGGTGATGTAACGTGTTTAAAATCTGCAAAGAGAGAAAGAAACAGGGTTTGCGAGTCGCAATTAAAAAATGTTCTTACGGCCGAGCAATATCAGAGGCTGCAAGAGATCCGTAAAAAGGCACGCGAAAAAGCAAAAGAAAAGGGTAAAAGTGCAAATCCTGATGCCGATCCAATAGAAGAGGCTGTGGAAATACCACAGCAATAAAATGTAAAGAGGCTTTAAGCCTCTTTTTTATTTGCCTTGAGCAGCTTTTGCCTTAGCTAGTTCTTGCTGATAGAATGTATATTTATCGTTTTGTTTTAATCCTAAGTATGCAAGGCTTAAATTAGAGAGCACATCGGTATTACCGGGATGGGTAGCCAGATATTGCTCGTAAAAAGGTACAGCATTGCTAAAGTCATTTTTGTAATGATAGTGTAAACCAATTTTAAAATTAGTTTCCATAAAATCTTTATTTACTCTATATACCTCCATAAAATGTTTTAAGGCCAAATCATGGTTCTTTTCATTGGAATAAATCATGGCCAGATTGTATTGAGCATTGGAGTAATTAGGGTTTATGTTAACGCAGTTGTTATACCATATTTTAGCTGAATCAAGTTTGTTATTGTAATAATAACAAATGGCCATATTAAAGCAATCATCGGCCAATTTAGGGTAAATTGCCACCGCTCTTCGATAGTATGTAGTCATATCTTTTAAATACTGCCCTTTTTTTGTTGTATCTGTTTCTTTTTGAAAAGTAACCAGATTTTCAACTGCAAATGCACGGTTAGTTCTGTAACTATTGGGTGCCGAAATGGTTCCTGACTTAAATAAACTATAGTTGCTTTCCCATACCGGATTACGTTCGCTTGCTTTAACATACCAGAATCCTGCAATAACAATGGCTGGAGCAAGCACGGCCCACTTTATATTTTTTTCATCATTTAGTTTAATTTTAAACATACTTACAAATCCGCCGGCAATAGCAAGTGTAAATGCTAATGAAGGAACAAATAAAAATCGGTCGGCCATGGTTGCAGCTATCATAACCAATACGTTAGAACTAACACTTAGCGTAGCTAAATAGAATAAGATTGAGAAAACCCAGATGTTTTTTGTTTTAAATTTCCAAATAACGTAAATAAACATCCAAACAAACATGAGGAAAGTGGTTATTACAATGGGGTCCGAAAATTGTTTAATGGTAATGTGTGCATAACCATAATCAAAGCTTAGTCCGTTACTTGTTAAAAGATTTTTAATATATAAAAACATAATAAAACTAATGGTTGCAAATTTTTCGCTCATGTTTTTGGCTTCTACCAAAACATTGTTAATAACAGGCATATTGCTGGTAATTGGGTCTAATACTGCATTTCGGGCCAATAAATAAACAAATAAAGAGGTTAAATAAGGTGCGCAAGCCTGCAATACTTTTTTTAGAGGAACTTCTGTAAAAAAGTAGAACATTAAAGGAATTATAAATAAAAATGTTACGGCGCTTTCTTTCGAAAATAAGGCCATAGTAAAAAATAACCAGGATAATAATTGCCGGCTTCGTTTCTGTTGTTCAAAATAATCAAACATAAATCCTGCAGCTGCAAATAAAAAGAGCATGCTCATGATCTCGTCTCTGCTTTTGATATTGGCTACCACTTCTGTATGAACAGGATGAACTATAAAAAGCAAGATAGCAATCAGCGGAATAAAAGGATTAAATTTTTTCAGGAACTTCCGAAGTGTTATATATACTACTACGCAACAAACACTGTAAAATAATACATTTAAAAAGTGATGTATGTAAGGCGATCCTTTGGCAATGGAGTATTCGTATGCAAACATAGCCATAACAAAAGGACGATAGGTACCAAAGTTTTCTCCGGTACTGCCATAAACTGATGATTCTTTAAATAATTGTACAATAGCTTCGGTACCTCTTTTAACGGTTTTATTGTCAATTATTACTGCGCCATCATCCATTACAAATCCGTATTTTAATGTAGGATAATATAAGGCAAAGGCAATAGTAAAGATGAGGCCTATAATAAGTAAATTATATTGATCAAATATAGTTTTAGTTGGAACTTTAATTTCCTTAACCGGGGTAGATAGTTTTGTATCTTTCTTTTGTAAAGTTTGTTTTTTTTTAAAATCTGCTTTCGCCATATTTTAATTTTCTATTAATCGGATTTTGTGTAAAACATATATGTACGATGCAAACAGAATAAATGCACCACACTGGTGAAGCACGCCTAATGTAACTTTAAAAGTATCGATATTTATAAATAGTATGGTTAAAATTCCAAGTAAAAACTGAAATGAGACTGCAACCATCAAAAGATTAGCTGGTGTTTTAAGGCTTATATTTTGTTTTTTAAGTTGAAGTGAAAACAAAATAGTGAAAGCTACTACTGCATAAGCTAAATAACGATGCACAATTTGAACACCAGCTTTGTTGTTAAGAAGGTTATAAAAAACGCTTTGTTCCGAAAAAGAATCAGTAAAAAATAATTGATTGTTCATGAGTGGCCAGGTATTAATCTCGAAGCCTGCATGCAGCCCCGCTACAAATGCTCCGTATATAATTTGTAAAACTAACAAACTAAAAAACCACTGCCATAAACGGATATTTTTTTTCTGTTCATTTGTATTATTCAGTCGTTGTTTATAAACATCTAATGCAACCCAAAAAATAAAACCAAAAGTGGCGAAGGCGGTAATTAGGTGAGCAGCTAGTCTAAAGTGGCTAACATATGTTAATTCAGTTAAGCCACTGCTTACCATAAACCAACCTAAAAAACCTTGTAAGCCTCCCAATAAAAAAATGATTATTAGTTTAGGTAGCAGTTCTTTATTAACTCTACCTTTAATCCAGAAGTATATGAAAGGGATAATAAAAACCAAGCCTATTATCCGACCAATTAAACGATGAAACCATTCCCAGAAAAAAATAAATTTAAAATCGGACAAACTATAGTAGTGATTTATTAGTTTGTATTGGGGTATTTGTTTATATTTTTCAAATGCTTCTAGCCATTCGCTCTCGTTTAAAGGAGGCAGCGTTCCCATAATTACTTTCCATTCAGTTATAGATAAGCCCGAACCGGTAAGTCGGGTTATTCCTCCAATTACCACCATTAAAAAAACTAAAAAACAACCACTTAATAACCATAGAAATACAGGTTTATCAAAATTTCTATTTACTCTTGTATCAGTCATGCTTCTTTAACAACTGGAATGTTTTTTTGTGCTAACAAAGTTAATTTTTGTTATGTTATAAATAACAAATAGTTTAACTTTAATGCAATTATTAATGATTTTAGGGGTTAATTAAACAAACAAAAAGTCATGAAAAAAATTCTTTTATTTTTTAGCTGTTTCATTCTGCTCCACCCCAGCATAGTTAAGGCTCAAGAACCTATTTATGCCGGGCAGTTTAGTTTGGGCGTTAGAAACACCGGGAGTATATTTGGAGATGCTGGTTCTTTTGGGCTGGGATTTGGAGGACAGTTTCGAGTTAGACTTGGTAAGCATATTAATACTGAATGGTTTGCCGATTATATGAGCACTAATATTCAAAATTTGGGTTACAGAAAAGACGGACATATTGGTTGGTCGGTTATGTTTTATCCCGGCAAAAATCCTTTGCAATCTAATAAGTTTACCCCTTATTTTTTGGCCGGTCATTGTTTCGATTATACAAAACTTACCAGCTTAGATCCAACAGAAGTGCCTGCAGATAAGTGGAGTAGTGCTGTTCAGATGGGTATTGGGACTCATTATTTAATTTCTGAGAACTTTGATGTTTCTTTTTCAACGCAATATATGATACATCTGGGGGGGCATCTGGAAAGCCAGATTGGTAATCATGGTCAAGGTCCGCATATGCATATTAAACAGGAAAGCGGTTTAGATCTTGAAGGCCATCTTATAGGCACACTTAGTTTTAATTACAAAATTGCTCAATTATGGCAGCCCAAGTAACCCGTATTATATTTTTTTTGTTGCTATTTAAAAACCTAATGGCTCAGGATCCTGCAAAGCCCTTTATTCATAAAAATTTAACCCGAGCTACTCTTACTTTTGGAACAGGTTATATGCCTCAAAGTGACTTGACCAATGTGTATTTATGTTCAGATTTAGAATATTATACCGGAAATAAAATTTCATTAAGAGGAGAAAACTTTATTTTTTTAAACTCCTTAAATAAGGAGAGAAATTTAATCATCAATAATGGGATTTTTGCCGGCCCCCTGTATCACGTTACCACCGGTTCGCATTTCGATCCTTATATGGGCATTTTAACTGGTCTTTCCTTAACCGAAACCCAGGAAAAATCAACATTAGACCCTAATTACTTTATACGTTCAGGTTATGGTTATAACCCCTTGTTTTCTGTTTTAGCGGGTTTCAATTATTATGCAACACGTTATTTTCATTTGTTTATTAACGGTCGGTGGGTAGGCGGTACACACCTTAGTCGTACTAATACACCATTTAGTTTAAATGAATTTAGATTTAGTTTCGGACTTGGATTTAATGTTTTTTAAATTAATCTGTCTTTTTTAGCTTTTGCAATTGCATCAGCTTTTGAATGAACTTCCAGTTTTACATATATATTCTTGATGTGTGTACGAATAGTTTCTTTGTCAACAAAAAGTTTATCTGCAATACTCGTATAGCTTTTGCCGGAAGCTAATAACTCTAAAACTTCCTGTTCCCTTGGAGTTAAGGGGTTGGAGTTAATGTTACGGTGGAAAGAAGAGACCACCAAACGGGCAATATTGGAACTCATAGGAGCACCACCCTTTAAAACCTCATGAATAGATTCAATTAGTTTTTCCGACTTAACATTTTTAGTTAAATATCCAGAAGCTCCGTTGCATAAAGCTTTAAATACCAATTCGTCATTTTCGTAAACCGTTACAACAATAATAAGGCAATTAGGTAATTGTTTCTTAATAAGAGGAATTGCATCTATTCCGTTTGTGCCCGGAAGTTCTATATCCATAAGCACTACATCGGGAGTTAATGGAGCAATTTCCTTTAAAGCCTTGTCTGCACTGCCAAAAGCTCCGGCTAACTCTAAGCCTTCACTGGTACTGATTAAGGTACTGAATAACTGACGAATTATATCGTCATCTTCTACAATAATTACACGGTGTTTCATAATCTAGTATTTTAATTTAAAAATCAGTGTTAATCCTTTGTTTATTTCAGTATTAAATGAAATATGTGCACCCATTTTTTGTGCACGGTGTTTAATATTGTTTATGCCATTTCCTTTTCCTGAAAGTTTATTTGTATCAAAACCAACTCCATTATCAGACAATTGGATAGTTACCTTTTCTTTATTGTAGCCAAAATCAAGCGATACTTCAGTAGCTTTTGCATGTTTGGCGATATTGCTTATGGCCTCTTTAAACATTAATACAATTTGTCGGCTGTAACCAGCATTAAGCTTAATGTTTTTAAAATCTTCAGTTAAACCGTTTTGTATAAAATGGATGTTTTGTTCGTGAAAGAGATCATCAGCAAAATCTTTTATACGGAAAGCTACTTCATAAAAATTATCATTATCAGGATTTAACGCCCAAACAAAATCTTTAGAACCGTTGTATAGGTTAAGAGAGGACTCGCTGATTTTATTTAGCATTTCTCTGGCCTCCAAACTTTCTTTAGGTATTAGTTTGGAAGCCACATCTGCAAGCAAAGAAATACGGGTTAAAGAATTTCCAAATTCATCATGTATATCCTGCGCAGCTGTTCTCCTTAATTGATCTTTTTCATCGGCTCTGGCAGCCTCTATGGCCATTAAATTATTGATATTGGTTCTTAATCTATAACTGTAAAGGATATAAACAATTATTCCAACAATTAAGGCAAGTAAGCTATAAAACCAGAATGTTTTATAAAAAGGAGGTAAGATAATAAAAGGGATAACCAATAGTTGTTTCTCGTTCCACAGGCCAATATTATTAGCCGACTTTACTTTAAGGAGATAACTTCCGGGTGATAGGTCGGCAAAATTAATTGATTTTTTTACCCCAAGATCAATCCAGGTATCCCCTCTGTCCGAAATTTGGTATGCAATCTTATTTTTAGTAGGATTCGTGAAATCAATAGATGCAAATTCAAACAACAAGTCGTTTATATCGGGCTTAAATCTAAGCTCGTTTAAAGTATTTTTATTTGAATAAGAAAAATTACTGAGTTGATTTAGACCGATTAATGCAACTTTAGATAAATGTAAATTAAGCTTTAGTTTTTCAGGTTTAAATGAAATTAAGGTGCCAAGGCCACCAAAAAAAAGTTCACCTTTATTATTCTTATAAAAGGCGCCTGAGTTAAATTCATTAGCTCCTAATCCGTCGCTGGCATCATAATTAGTAAATTCAATTTTAATGGTATTAAAGCACGAAAGACCTTTGTTTGTACTTAGCCAGAGCTGATTGTTTTCATCAACCGTACCCCCATAAACAAAGTCGTTAGGCAAACCATTTTCGGTAGAATAATTAATAAAGCTAATCTTATTATCTTGTTTTAGCACTTTACTTATTCCTTTTGAGGAACACACCCATAACTGATCTTTTTTATCGCGAATGATTTCTAATACTAAAGGACTTAAAAGAGAAAATTTATTTTTAGAATTGGTATTAAAGTATTGAAATTTATTTGTAGCAGTATTATAGAAATAAAGCCCTTTTGTTGTGCCAATCCACAGGTTATTATCCTTATCAAATCGAATGGTTCCTATTGTAGCTAAACGTTGCGACTTATTGTTTATAACGGCATCGGTTATAACCTTAAAAGTATTATTCTTTAAAAAAGCAATATATCCTATTGCTGCAACAACTATATCACCATTACCATCTTCTGTTATTCTAACTATTTCGGCATTGGGATTGTTCGCTCCTTTTATTGGTATATGAGTAAAAGTTTCTTTATTAGAATTATAAAGGAACAAGCCTTGTTCACCTCCAAACCATATATTACCTTTAGAATCCTGAAAAATATGCTGAAACAATTGTGAAGGTTTGTTGCCGCTAACAAAGAAATTTTTTACAGTTTTATCTTTTAAATTTATCCTCGACAAACCATTATAGGTTGATGCCCATAAGTAGTGGTCTCCTTCCTGAAAAATTGAAAAAACGCTGGCTGCAGATGCCGGGTTGTTTTGTAATAACATCGACTCGTAATGCCTAAAGTTGTTCTTGTATGCCGAGAAAAAATACAAGCCTGCATCGCGAGTGCCTAACATTACAACATCCGCATTAGCGTCTGGTTCCTGGTATAAATAACTGATGTAATTACTTTTTAAACCATAACTTACTTTCAAATCTTCCTGCAGGCTGTCTACCAGGGTGTATTTATTAGATTCAAATTTGTATCGGAAAACTCCTTTATTTTCTGTACCAACCCATAGTCTGTTTGATTTATCGAACATAATGTAAGAGGTGCCATTAGGTAATTCAACCGGTTCTTTTTTTATTTTTAGGTATTGATCTACAACTAATAAATTTTTACCATTTACAAAACACAGCTCCTCTTTCTTTCTAAAAAATTGCTTGTAAATGCTTCTCGATTTTATTGAAAATTCAATCTCAACTAAAGTGTCATTTTTTATAAAATTACGGTTAAAATTACCGCTTAGTAAGGAGTTGAAAGTGGATGCAATAAAATTTCCATTCTGAAAAACCTGTACATCTAAAACCGATTTTTGGTATAACCGTTGCTTAATCCATCCATCTTTAATACGTTGTATTTTATAAAGACCGCTCATGGTTGAGACCATGAATTGAGATTTATAAACGCATACTCCGGTTATAATCTGACTTACTTTTTCTCCATCTTTCGCCTCGAAAAATAATTGTTCAAAATTATCGGTTGCAGAGTTATAAATATTTAAACCATTTCTGGAGCCGACTAACATAAGTCCATTAGATGCTAACGCTAAACACGTAATATCATCGTAACTCAAGCTTAAGCTATCAAATGGATTTGTCTTGTATTGTTTAATCCTTTGTCCGTCGTATCTGTTTAGGCCATTTTGAGTACCTATCCAAAGAAAACCCTTTTCATCTGTTAATAAAGAATTAACACCACTTTGACTTAATCCCTGGTAGGTGGTTAGCTGATCAAAATATTGCGCATTACTTTTATAAGTTTGTAATACAATTATCAAAAACAGCACTAATAGTTTCATTTTAGGGTAAGTTACTGAGAGCGGTTAATTCTTCAATTTTATTTTAGCTATTTAACTATTCTTTTATTAGTTCACGTAATCTATCCAGCAACTCAGTTTCCGAAGGCCTTTTGGCGTTGAAGTCAACAAAATCCCCTTTTTTATTTACAATCATGTAGCGAGGGATGCTGTTTATTTTAAAGTATTTTACTGCTTCAGATTGCCAATTGCCGGGCGAGTGAAACTGAGAACCTTCGAGATGATTTTGCTCTATGGCTTTTTTCCAAGTTTCCTCATCGGCATCAATACTTATAAATAGAAAAACTATTTTCTTTTTTTCCTTTTCTTCAAGGCTTTCAAACAACTTTTTACTGTATGGAAACATCATACGGCAGGGTCCGCACCAGCTCGCCCAAAAATCAATATAAATTACTTTACCTTTAAATTCTTCTAATGAATGTTTTTTACCATCAAGTCCATTAAAAGAGATGGGAGATTCTGAGCTTGTATTTGTTTTTTCTTTTTCTTGTATTTTATTTGTATGGTCTTCTTTTACAGGATTAGCTTTTATGTAATTATTTACATAATTGAAATACATTTCAGACGATGAAATTTCTTTAAAATTATTTAATAATTGTTTGGTTTCCGGCTTTGGCAGATAATTATAAAAGTCAATTAAAATCTGACCATAGTGGTATGCATAAACCTCATCTTTTAATAGTTGCCTAGATAAATTAAGTTTTCTATTTACCGATACACTATAGTCAGTAAATTTTTTAAAATTGTTGCTCTCGGATGATTTATAAGTAATGTAGTATTTTAATAATCTGGTATATTCAGGATAATAAAGTAGTGTTTTATTTGAGAGTTGATCCTTTGGAAATACCTCCAGCATTAAATCCGGAATTTTACTAACGTTTAGCTCCTTACTTGCATTTGCTTTTTCTATAGGATAGGACAAGAGGTTAGACCAGTAAGAATACTCAATCGTATTTTTGATGTAGTTATAAAGTTGAGAATCGATTTCTTTTTTTCTGTTTTCCAGTAATTCATTTTGTTTCTTTTTCAGGTCAAATAAACGCATTTCAAACTGATCTATCGTAGAATTTAAAATATAAGGTTGGTTATAATTTTCAAAGGTTAGAGAAGGAAATTTAGCATAAAAATCATTTACAAATAGTTGATTTTTTTGGTCGATCTCAAAAGATAAAGTGGAACTTAAATAATTTTTTGTAATGCCAATATTCTGATCTTTACCATTTAAATAAATATAAACGGTATCTGAAGGATAAGTTAGTTGAGCTATCTGATTATGATCGCAATTTATTTTAAAATCATAGTCGGATTTACGAGTCATTACTTTTGATTTTGATACCGACTGCCTATATGAATTTTGATAATAAATAAATTCTACCGAGTCGGGTATATAGTTTATAAAAGAAACTTTTATGCTATTTTGAGATTTTACCAAACTATAGGATGAAATAAGTAAAAGCAAAATCGAAAGTCTTTTTGTTATAATTAGAATTTTCATTAACTTGAAGTAATATATTGGCTAATTGAGATTAATTAAAAGTAAAATAGATCTCATAAAGTTAGTTTACCTAATTGAATTTGGAACGATATTAAACGATTAGTTTGAAACAAAATATAATATTGAATTAAATCATTTAAACAGTATTATATTCTATATATATTAAATTATTTGAAATTTTTATTATGTTTTTGTAGATTTATCGTAATATAATTCTGATTATGGCAACAATTACTTCAGCTTCAACTTCTTTAGATACCAAACTATTGTTAAGGGCATATGAGTTGATGTTTACAGCCAAAACAATGGCTGAAATTTATGAAGCCAACAAAGAGATTTGTAGTAAATATGTTCATGCTACTTCACGAGGCCACGAAGCTATTCAGTTGGCTTTAGGTTTACAATTATTACCTCAGGATTATTTATCGGCTTATTATCGTGATGATAGTATTTTGTTGGGTATTGGAATGAGTCCGTTCGATTTAATGCTTCAGTTACTGGCCAAGCGCGACGATCCTTTTTCGGGTGGGAGAACATATTATGCTCACCCTTCGTTAAACAGACCGGATATGCCAAAAATCCCCATGCAAAGTAGCGCTACTGGAATGCAGGCCATACCTACAACCGGTGTTGCTCTAGGTTTAAAATATAAAGAGCAAGTTGGTTTAAATGATAATACTATTGATAACCCAATTGCCGTTTGTTCGTTAGGAGATGCCTGTGTAACCGAAGGTGAAGTTGCAGAAGCATTCCAAATGGCAGTGCTTAAGAGTCTCCCTATCTTATACCTAGTTCAGGATAATGAATGGGATATATCAGCACACGCAAGGGAAATAAGAGCTCAGGATGCCTCCGAATACGCTAAAGGATTTAAGGGATTAGAAACCAGAAGCATTGATGGGACTGATTTTATTAAATCCTATAAAACATTACAGGAAGTAATTAATATTATAAGAAAAGAGAGAAGGCCATTTCTGGTTCATGCTAAAGTTCCTTTATTAAATCATCATACCAGTGGCGTTCGCAAAGAATGGTATAGAGATGATTTAGAAGAAGCTCAAAAAAGAGATCCATATTCTAAGTTTAGAAATCAACTATTAATTGAAGGTATTGAACTAAATTCCTTAAAAGAAATAGAAGAGAAAGTAAAAATAAAAGTAGAGGAAGATTATCAAAACGCTTTAAAAGCAGAAGATCCTCGTCCGGAAGATTTATTTAATCATGTTTTTGCTCCAACACCAATTACAGAAGAAAAAGGCCAACGTTCTCCGGCTGGTAAACAAGCAACAGTTATGGTAGATTCGGCCTTGTTTGCAATACGTGAGTTAATGAATAAGCATAAAGAATGTTTACTTTACGGACAAGATGTGGGAAGAAGATTAGGTGGCGTTTTTAGAGAAGCTGCTACTTTAGCTCAAACATTTGGCGACGAACGTGTTTTTAATACCCCCATTCAGGAAGCCTTTATTGTAGGATCAACGGTAGGCATGAGTGCGGTTGGTTTAAAGCCAATTGTTGAGGTTCAGTTTGCAGATTATATTTGGCCCGGATTAAATCAGTTATTTACTGAAGTTGCCCGCTCCAATTATTTAAGTAATGGTAAATGGCCCGTTAGCATGATTTTACGTGTGCCAATTGGTGCCTACGGAAGCGGCGGACCTTATCATAGCTCGAGCATTGAAAGTGTTTTATGTAACATAAAGGGAATTAAAATTGCTTATCCTTCAACCGGTGCCGATTTAAAAGGATTAATGAAATCGGCATATTACGACCCCAACCCGGTGGTAATGTTGGAGCATAAAGGATTATACTGGAGTAAAATTAAAGGTACCGAAGAAGCTAAAACAATAGAACCAGATGAAGATTATGTAATTCCTTTTGGAAAGGCACGAATTGTTCAGTCATCAAATGAACAATTGGCCAACGAAGGTAAGTCTTTAACCGTTATAACTTATGGTATGGGGGTATATTGGGCCAAAGCGGCTGCAAAACATTTTGGTGATGCAATTGAAATTATTGATTTAAGAACACTAGTTCCATTAGATGAAGAAACTATTTACAAGAGCGTTATTAAAAATGGTCGTGCAATTGTTTTAACCGAAGAAACTTTGGGTAATTCATTTGCCCAATCTGTAGCCGGTCGTATTCAAAAAAATTGTTTCGAATATTTAGATGCTCCTGTTGAGATGATGGGTGCAGAAGATATGCCAGCCATTCCCTTAAATTCAACACTGGAAGCAACGATGTTACCTAATGCAGAAAAGTTGAAAACACTAATAGGGGCTTTGTTGGCTTATTAATAAAGGAGTTTACCCTTTTTTTATTGCAGCTGAATTTGAAATGGAATCTTAAATCAGAAAATTCAACTTAACACAATAAAGATTTATTCCATGGGCACCTTCTATCCTAAAGTAATTTAGCTTAAGCTAAGGATGGATAGAGAATTTATAAATCTAACTTTATGATGTCCCAAAAATTTCATAAATTATAATTAATTTTATATTTATGAACCAAACAATTTATTCGGATATTGAGAAAAATGCGATTCGGTTTTCAGCTTTTAAAAGATTGGAGAGTGATTGTCCTTTTTCGGGTATAGGTTTAAAATTTGTGGCATCCGGTGAAGAGATATATTATGCAAAAAATAAAAAATATAAGGTAAAGGCCGGAGAGTACATAATTGGTAATGAATATACAGATTCAAAAGTAAAAATTAACAGCAGCCAACCGGTTTACGGAGTTTGTATTGATATCTCGTCTAAAATTGTATCAGATATTGCCGAATACTATGTTAAAAATGGTTCAGAGTTAGAAGAATTTTTACTTTCCGATCAGTTTTTTGTTAATTGTTATAAAGTTAATAATACCAGAGTGGGTGTTGCACTCAATGATATTTATTATAAAATTAAATCTGGTAAAATTGTTAATGATTTTCAGGAAAACGAACTATTTTATAGTTTGGCAGAATACATTATTACGGATCAAAAATTTGTATTTGAACATTTATCTAAACTGGATTTTAAGAAAAAAAATACAAATGAAGATGTTTTTAAATTGCTAATTAAGGCTAAGTCGTTTATAGATGACAATATCACTGAAAATCTCTCCTTAGATATAATTGCAAATCAAACAGGAATATCAAAATATCATTTCATTCGAGTTTTTAAAATGACTTTTGGCATTTCACCTTATCAGTATCAAAACAATAGAAGACTTGAGTTTGCTAAATCAGATTTAATAGGTGGTAACGAAATTTTTTCAACAGCTCTTCGTTATGGATTTTCCGATGTGCCAACTTTTGCGAAAGCATTTAAGAAACAATTCGGACAAACCCCCGGTTCATTAAAGAACAAATAATTTAGGTTATTAGTTTTTTACTTTATAAGAAATTGTTTGATTTCAACTTATGAAGAGTTTGATGAACTAAAATCAGGAGATGCGCTTCTTCATTTCTTATTTGGTATTGCTTCCAGAGTTTAATCAAACCAATGAAAAAAGAGAAAACCGAACAACGACTTATTTAAATTAAATGCTGAAATTAAATTTGTTGACTTGCTGATTCTGTAAAGCAGAATTTATATGTGATCAAAAAAAAGCAATTTTTGACAACGAAAATCTGAAACAATGTGGTTTCTTTGTTCCAAAAATCCCTATGTTTAACAATCTGGCACTTATTTTATTAATCTTAATTCCTTTTAATGTTAATGCACAACTTACACGGAAACCTCTTTTAGGAGCCCGTATTGAATATGGAACAGAAGCTGGTAATTCGGGTTGTAAGGTAATTCAGGTAATTCGCGGAACTAGTATTGAACTTAAACTTCAAGAGAATGATATCATTACCAAAATTGGTGATAAATCATTTCAATCTGCTGATGAACTGATTAATGAATTTCTAACGTATGAACCCGGAAAGAATGTTGAACTTACAGTTATTCGTGGAAAAAAGACACTAAAACTTAAAGGTAAGGTAATTGCACGTCCTCTCGAAACAGATAACAATGCCTCAGTAATATATGATCAGGCCAATTATAAAGACGGTCAGTTAAGAGTTATCATCAATAAGCCTTTCAAAGAAAAGAAAATGCCAGCAATGCTTTTTATCCCGGGATATACTTGCAGCAGTATTGATGAACTTAGTAACGACCACCCCTACAAACGTATTATTGATGCCTATGTTGATGAGGGTTATGTAACACTTCGAATTGAGAAAAGTGGACTTGGTGATAGCAGGAATACCCCGCCATGTGAAAATTGCGACTTACTAGATGAAATAGATAATTTTGAAGTGGGATTAAAGAAATTAAAATCACTTTCTTATGTAGACACTAATCAGATTATAATAGTGGGTCATTCTATGGGCGGTATTATTGCTCCGGCCATTAGCGCAAAAAATAATGTTGCCGGTGTTGTTGTATACGGCACTACCGCAAAATCATGGTTCGAGTATCAATTAGAAATGTATCGGATACAAAATGCACTTGCAGGAATGAATCCGATTGAAGTTGAAAAATCGGTACGGGAGCAGTATGAATTAAATTACAGGTATTTTATCAAGAAAGAAAAATTAGAGGAATTAGCTAAGAATCCAAAAGCAGATAGTTTATTAAGGGTAACCTGGGAATACAACGGCAAAGGAAAAATTTACGCGCGGAATGCAGAATATTGGCGACAGATTCAAGATTATCCTCATCTGGAAAATTGGGAAAAGACAAAAGCAAAAGTTTTGGTTCAATTCGGGGAAGCCGATTTCCAGGCATTCTCTAAAGCAGATCACCAACAGATTGTTAATACCGTAAATTACTTTCACCCGGGAAATGCTACCCTAATGACATACCCGTTAACCGATCATTTTTTTGCAAAATCTGGTAGCATGCAGGAAGCCTATAACAAATTTGCAAGCGGAAAGATACAGCAATTGTTTGATGAATATAATCAAGAGGTTGGATTATCGGCAGTAAAATGGAGCAATGAAATTCTATCCATAAAGGATGAGGTTAAACTTCAAGAAAAAGGATGGAAAAAACTGAATACCGAACGCTATCCCGGAAAACAAGACGACATTACGTTCATCAACGAAAACGAAGGGTGGTATGTCAACGGATACGGAAGTATTTATCATACAAAAAATGGAGGCGAAACCTGGGAAAAACAGCTGGAAAAGAAAGGAACCTTTTTCCGCTGCGTTGCTTTTGTAGATAGTTTAATTGGTTTTGCAGGAACAGTGGGCACCGACTATTTTCCAAATGTAATAGATACTATTCCGCTTTATGGAACAACTGATGGCGGCAAAACGTGGAATCCCGTTTCGTATTCCGGACCTTATGTGAAAGGTTTGTGTGCTATAGATATCGTGAAAGAGCAATACATTAACCACGGAAAATCGGATTATAAAATTCATCTATACGCAGTTGGACGCGTAGGAAGCCCAGCCAATTTAATGGTTTCACATGATGGTGGACTTACCTGGATATCAAGTAGTATGAATAATGATTGTAAGATGCTATTCGACATTAAAATGTTTGATAAGAATAATGGAATTGTTTGCGCTGCTTCAAATGAGGATATTGAAAAATCGAATGCGCTGATTTTAAAAACGAGTGACGGAGGAAAAAGCTGGAAAAAAGTGTATCAATCTAACCGCTCATTTGAAGGAACTTGGAAGGCATCATTCCCTTCCGATAAAATTGGTTACGTCACTATTCAATCCTACAATCCAGATCCGAATGTAAAACAACAACGTGTTGCAAAAACTACAGATGGCGGAAACACCTGGCAAGAAATCAACTTAGTGGAAGATGCTTCTGCGCGTGAATTTGGAATAGGATTTATTGATGAAAATCATGGCTTTGTAGGAACGATGAATAGCGGATATGAAACTAAAGATGGAGGAAAAATATGGACTCCCGTATACCTCGGAATGGCCTGCAACAAAATCCGAATTTACAAAGATATCAATGGAAATGTTTATGGTTATTCTATTGGCTTAGACGTGATGAAAGGTAAATTTTAAACTAAAAAATATTTACAAAAAATTAAGTTTAAATTGTAACTTTTATGATGTTTTATTCGTCATACCCTAAAATAAAAAAATGAAAAATTTAATATTGTATCTATTATGCTCATTAATAACATCTTCACTTTGGGCACAACATGTTTATGAAATTGATTTAAACGCTATAAAAGATGATAATTTAAATGTAAAACTTACCTTATCTAAACAATTACAAGTTAACCAGGTGATTTATTCATTTCCAGCAACTGTTCCCGGAACCTATGACACGCAAGACTTCGGTCGCTTTGTTCTTTCCATGAATGCAAAAACAGCAGCCGGTAAAGAATTAAAAGTTAATAAAAGAGGCAATAATTCATTTGTTATATCAGATGCAAATGAGTTAAAATATATTGAGTATACCTTAGAAGATGTGATGGATAAGAAATTGAAGAAAGATCCAATTTTTGATCCGGTAGCAACCAATTTTATGGAAGGTAGAAACTTCCTTTTTAATAATGGTGGAATTTTTGGTTTTTTTGAAGGTGAAGAAGCTGATCCCATTGAAATTAAAATTACTAAACCAAAACAACTTTATGGTTCCACTTCCTTGCCGGTAACATTAAACACAAGCACCCAACAGAATTTTAAAGCGAAATCGTATCATCAGTTGATCGACTGCCCCATTATGTTTTCAATTCCTGACACTGCACAGTTTTATGTTGGAAAAACTAAAGTTACGATTTCTGTTTTCGATGTTAATGGAGTGCCAAGAGCCAAGCACTTTTATGAATTATTGAAACGAGATATGCAGGCTATTGATGACTTTTTACCCGACTTACCAGTTGATAACTATACTTTTATTGTTTATGTGGACGACCTAAAGGAAATAGGCGAGGCAATGAGCGGAAAATTAGGCCTTATCAAAAAAATTAAACTCGCTTTAAAATTTCGAAACTTAGGATTGGGCGCTTTAGAGCATGGTAATTCTTCTACTTACTATTTGGCTGATTTTGGGGGCTCTTTATCTAATGTAAAGGAACTAAAATTGGATAATCAACTCTCGAGTGCCGCCATACATGAGTTTATGCATATTCTCACCCCGCTTGGCTTGCATTCAGAACGAATTGGGGATTTTAATTATACTAATCCATTAATGAGCAAACACCTGTGGCTATACGAAGGTGTTACCGAATATTTTGCGAATCTTATAAAATATAAAGGTGGTGTTATAACGCCAGATGAATTTTTAAAAGAAATGGGATCGAAACTAGATAATGGGTTAACTTTTCCTGTAAACGAAATGTCATTTACAGAGATGAGTGAACATGTGCTCGAAAAAAAATATCACAAACATTATGGGCAAGTTTATCAGCGCGGAGCGGTATTAGCAATGTTGCTGGATGCAGAAATTCAGCGGCTTACCTCCGGAAAAAAATCACTTATCGATGTGATTCTAACTTTAAATGCACGATATGGAGCAAGTAAGTCTTTTAATGAACAAACCTTTATTGCAGAGTTGGTAAAAGAAGTTCATCCTGATTTACAACTATTTTTCAATAACTATATTGAAGGAAAAAACCAATGGAAACCCAACGATCAACTTAATTACCTGGGTATTGGTTATTATGAAGTGTTTAAGGAGACAGCTCAATTAATTCCAATTGACGAATCAGACAATGATATCAAAACGAAAACTATAGGCATTGGTTTGGAGCGAATGATTGTAAAATCAGGACCCAAAGAGTGGGCAGGGTTTAAGCCCGGAGATATTGTTAATGTTAGCGATTACCGCGATGCCTTTGAACCTAATAACCAAAAATTAAAAGAAGGTGAAATAGCTAAACTAAAAGTAAAACGCAATAATGAATATATTACTTTAAATATTAAAGTAAGATACGGATTAAAAGAGAAAAAGAATGTTCTTCGATGGACGGAAAATAAATGAATTTAATGGAGAATGATTACTTTAATTGTAAGTAACCTGATTTGTTTTAATAATTGAATTTTAATAATAAAAAATTGAAATGATTTTAAAAATTGAAAAACTAAACAAGCAATACGCTAATGGTGTTCATGCTTTGAATAATGTTAGTCTTAACATCGAAAAGGGAATGTTTGGATTACTTGGTCCAAATGGTGCCGGAAAATCTTCCTTGATGAGAACATTGGCAACCTTACAAGATGCTGATAGCGGAAGCGCATACCTGGATAACATTGATGTTCTAAAACAAAAGGATGATGTTCGTAAAGTGCTGGGGTATTTGCCCCAGGAATTTGGAGTTTATCCACGAACCTCTGCAAACGACTTACTTAACCACTTGGCAGTTTTAAAAGGATATACAAATACAACAGAAAGAAAAGAAATGGTGGCTTTTCTTTTGCAAAAAGTAAACCTTTACGACCATCGTAAAAAAGCAGTTAGCAGTTTTAGTGGAGGTATGAGACAACGTTTTGGTATTGCTCAGTGTTTGATTGGTAATCCTAAATTAATTATAGTTGACGAACCTACTGCAGGGCTTGACCCCGGAGAAAGAAACAGATTTTATAATATATTGAGTGAAATAGGAGAAAATGTAATTGTCATATTATCGACACATATAGTACAAGATGTGCGCGAGCTTTGTACTTCAATGGCTATAATGGATAAAGGTAAAGTTTTATTTGCCGGAAATACAGATGATGCACTTGCTCAGATAAAAGGAAAAGTTTGGGAAAAAAGAATTGAAAAATCAGATTTGGAAGATCTTCAGAATAATCAAAAAGTTATTTCCAGTAAACTGGTTGGGGGAAAACCACTTATACATGTTTTTTCTAATGAGAATCCGGGGAATGGATTTAAGTCGGCCGAAGAAAATTTAGAAGATGTATTTTTTGCAAAACTTAACGAATTATTATAATCTGATGTGGAAATTTATTAAATATGAATTAAAGTATTGGTTAAGTACACCAATGCTTTGGATTTTTTTTGGAATTAATACCCTCCTGATACTTGGGGCGGTGTCTTCAGACGATATTACGATTGGAGGTGGCGTTGGAAGTGTTAACAAAAACGCACCATTTGTCATACAACAATATTATGGTGTGATGTCTTTAGTTTGTCTTCTCATGACTACTGCTTTTATGAATGCAACAGCTAATCGAGATTTTCAATTTGGTATGTATCAGTTCGTGTTCAGTTCCCCTATCAGGCAGTGGCATTATTTCTTTGGAAAATTTACAGGAGCATTAATTATTTCTGTTATCCCTTTATTTGGTATATCGCTAGGCGCCATTTTAGGGCCCTTGATGCCTTGGGCAGATCCGGCCCGAAGCGGCCCGGTTTATTTATCCGGACATATCAATGGAATCTTATGCTATGCTATTCCAAATACAATCATTGCCGGAGTAATCATTTTCAGCCTGGCTATTTTATACAGAAGTGCTATTGTTTCGTTTGTAGGTGCCATATTGGTGCTAGTGTTATACGGTATAGCATCAGGATTTATTAAGGATATTGAAAAAGAATGGCTATCTGTAATCCTGGATCCTTTTGGGTTTAGACCTGCAGGAGTAATATCAAAATATTTTACTGTTAACGAAAAAAATACTGCTGCAGTTCCGCTTGTAGGTTGGCTCTTGTTAAATCGATTGGTTTGGATAGGAATATCGATTTTTGTTATTGCAATTTCCTATTTGCGTTTTTCTTTTAGCAGCAGGAGGGAAAAAAGTTCCTCCGCTAAAATCATAGAAAATAAGAAGGACGAGCTAATAATTGAGCCTAAATGGGACCCGAATATTAAAACATCTTATTTACCAATAAAATCTCTTTTTCATAATATCCTTTTTGAAACAAAAGCAATTTTGATTAATCCAACTTTTATTATCATCTCATTTATTGGGTTAATTAATTTAATTGTGAATCTGGCCAGTTCTACCGAAAACTATGGAACCAACCAATATCCGGTAACTTACGATGTGGTAGATGCTATAAGGGGTTCTTTTTATATTTACCTTGTAGCAATAATAACTTTTTACAGTGGCGTGTTGGTATGGAAGGAGAGAGATTCTGCAATTAGTGATATTATAGATGCCACGCCAGTAAAATCCTCTATACTCTTTGTTTCCAAATTATCGGCTTTAATATTTTCAATTTTAGCTGTATTAATGAGTGCAATTTTATTGGGGTGTATCGCACAAATCTTGTATGGATATTCACGTTTTCAAATAGATGTTTATATTAAAAGTCTTTTGCTAATAGATCTTTTAAGTTTTGTTTATCTTATAGTGATGGCCTTATTTTTTCATTATATAATAAACAACAGATATATCGCCTATTTTACATTTGTAACTTTTGTTATTTTAAATTCTTTTATCTGGCGTGTATTTGATATAAACAGCAATATGGTAAAATTTGGAGGTACACCTAATGTTACCTATTCTGATATGAACGGATTTGGACCGTTTGTTAAATCAATTGTTTGGTTTAACCTGTATTGGATTTTAGCTTCCATATTAATCTGTTTTCTTGTCTATGGTCTTTTTATTCGAGGTAGAGAACTTCATTTTAAGAAGCGATTAACTATTTCATTTTCTACTTTTAAGCAAAATAAAATCGTAATTGGCGTTTTCTTTTTATTGTTTATACTTTGCGCCTCTTTTGTTTATTACAATACAAAGGTTTTAAATAAATACATCAGTAGCGATGAAACAGAAAGAAGGCAAATTCAATATGAAAAGCTTTTTAAAAAATATGAAAATTTAGCTCAACCTAAAATCGTAAAAGTAAAATATACTATTGACCTACTTCCTTATGAAAGGAGTATGATTGCGAAAAGTGAATTATGGTTGAAAAACAAGACTAAAGAAAAGATTAAAGAGTTACATTTTACAATGCCACCATCTATAGATAGTGTAACAATGGAGGTAGAAGATTCAGAATTGAAGTTAAGAGATCGTGAATTGGGCTACCGAATTTATAAATTAAATAACGAACTTCTTCCGGGAGATTCCATGCAAGTGAAGGTTACTTCTATATTCAGGAACAATGGATTTGAGAATGAAGTTAGTTTTACATCTATTACTCAAAACGGCACTTTTTTTAATGAAACTGATATAGTTCCGGGTATTGGATACAATAATCAATTTGAAATTTCTGACAAAAACAAAAGAAATAAACTTGGTTTAGCTAAAAAGAAAAGGTCTGTACCCCTCAATGAATTAGATTCTGTGGCCAGAATGAAAAGCTATGTGGTACAAGATGCCGATTGGGTTGAGGTGGAAACGATTATAAGCACTGCTGATGATCAAATTGCAGTAGCGCCCGGGAGTCTTCTTAAGCAGTGGAAGCAAAATGGAAAATCATACTATCATTACAAGTTAGATAAAGCGTCATTAAATTTCTATTCCTTCATTTCAGCAAAATATGAAGTTGCACGAAAAAAATTCAATGGGATTGATATAGAAGTATATTATAGCAAAGAGCATGCTTATAATGTTCCTAATATGCTTACTTCGGTAGAGAAGTCGTTGGATTATTACATCCGTAATTTTGGACCTTATTATCATAAGCAGGCAAGAATCATTGAGTTTCCTAGATATGGATCTTTTGCTCAGGCTTTTCCCGGAACGATGCCCTACAGTGAGGGGATAGGATTCATTATGGATTTAAGAGAAGTAAAAAACGACGACATAGATTTGGTCTTTTATGTGGTAGCCCACGAGATGGGACATCAATATTGGGCGCATCAATTATGTGGAGCATCCATGCAGGGAAGTGAATGGTTAAGTGAAGGTTTTGCTCAATATTCTGCTTTAATGGTTATGGAAAAAGAATATGGAAAGGATAAAATGAAAAAGTTTCTGAATTATGAGATGAACGGATATCTTACCGGGAGAAGTAATGAATTTGAAGCAGAAAGGCCTATTTATAAAACCGAAAATCAGCCATACATACATTATCAAAAAGCAAGTGTTGCAATGTATTATTTAAAAGAAATGATTGGCGAACAAAATGTAAATAGGGCCTTGCAATCATTATTAAATGAATTTGCCTTAAAGGAACCTCCTTATGCAACCTCAATTAATGCTCTTAGGGCCTTAAAAAGATTTACTCCCGATTCTCTTCAATATATAGTAAGTGATTTGTTTGAAAATATTACATTATTTTCTAATCGTATACAGTCTTGTACTTTCAAAAAAATAAATAAGGAATACGAGGTTACAATAAATGTAATAACAGAAAAATTTCTGGCCGATAGCCTTGGAAAAGAAAAATCGATTCCGGTAAACGATTTCATAGATTTAGTTATTATAGGGGAAAAAAATATTGCAACCAACTCCGATAACATATTGCTTAGGAAACGTATTAAGTTTAAGGGTAGAGAAAATAAATTTATTTTTTATGTAAAAGAATTACCTTTAAAAGCAGGTATTGATCCCTATAATTTTTTGGTAGATCGTTTACCGGATGACAATATTAAAATAATGAATAACTAACTTTAGAATTAAATAGGAGAGTATAGCGCTGGATGGAATTAACTTTGAATTAATCATAAATTAACGGTGGGGGCAATAATGTTAAACCGTTATAATTATTGTAGATGCTTTTGGATTTTTTTAGACAGTCACTCTGCGGAGAGAGAGATACTCATACCGCATACGCTATTTTACTGATTATCGATTAGTTGTCGTTGTTCATGACGCATCAACGTCACAAGTTGCAAAATGTTTTTTGGCAGGGCGACCCTTAGTGCCAAAATCCCTTTTAAAACGGTTCAAATTGAGAAACAATCCCGAACCTAAACAACAAAATTTTGATTTATTTTCATTCTTATCAAACCACAAAATACCCTGTCGATTTACCCTGTCCCTCTTTTGTGATGGTTCCTTTTAAAACTAATTCAGCCAAAGATTTCTTTACGGTTGGTAAAGCCATGTCAAGTTTCTTAGCAATCAGCCCGCTTTTTATTATATTTGAATTAATAGTTAGCGGGCCGACCGCCAAGCCGTGAACCGTTATAGGGCATTTTAAAACAAACCGCAAACAGACAAATAGATGGCATACTTAGTATTAGCATATCCAGAACTGACAAGTGAAAGTTTCGACAGAATTCAAAGTTATCGCAAGGACAATGACGAACTATTTTTCAACGTAGTCAATCCTCATTTTACGATTGTTTTTCCTGTGTTTGACATTTCAGAAGAAGAATTTACTAGAGAAGTTAAAGACAAATCTGCAAATTCGGTAAAATTTGACTTTATTATTCGGTGTGCAACAATTAATAAAGATGCTTTTAGTGACTATTTTCATACTTTCTTAGTGCCGGACGAAGGATACAGTAGAATAGTGAAACTTCATGACAAACTTTATAGCGATAAACTCAAAGACAACTTGCGACTTGACCTTGATTTTGTACCTCACATAGGTATTGGAAATTCACAAGACAGATATAAATGTAAGAAAATGGTTGACGAATGGAATAAGAAGGAGTTTGAGTTACAAGGTACAATTTCACGGCTGACAATTGTAAGATATGAAGACGATGTTGTAACGACAATTGAAGAAATTAAACTTAAATAAAGAAAAACGCCCTATAACAGGCGTTTGGCTCAATGGCGGGTGAAGTGGTTAATTAAAAATTCTACCTCGCATCAACTTTTGTGGTGTATTGACAGTTTTTTGCTCCGAAATCCGCCACTGCGCCAAGCGCCAACCGTTAGCTGTAATACGATCTTAGGAATACAATTCATCATGTTGGAAAAAGCTATATCAACATATTTAAATTCGGTTAAGTCATTATGTCCCAAGTTGTCTGATGAGGAGCTGGAGTACTTTAGAAGTGGCTTAAGTATTACTGAACTTCAACCTAAGCATTTTTATATTCATGCAAACGCTCTGCAACACGAAATTGGTTTCGTATATCAAGGCTTACTTCGTGCGTTTTACGTAGATGAAAAGGGAAATGAGATAACAGTCAATTTTGTTCGTGAGAACCGTTATGCTACTCATTACACGGCATTTATTTCCAGAACACCCAGTAAGTATTATTTCCAGTGCATTGAACCTACGATTCTTGTCAATCTTTCATACGATCATATTCAAGCCGGTTACGACAAATACCCGAACATTGATCGCTATGGACGTTTGGTAGCAGAAGCTGTTTTGAAGTTTCAGCAAAAGCGTATCGAGAGTTTTCTTTTTGAAACGGCCGAACAACGATACCTTGATTTCATTCAGGAAAATCCAGATCTTTTCAATCGTGTTTCTTTATCGCACCTAGCTTCTTTTTTGGGAATGGAGCGCCAAACACTAACGCGTATTCGACAGAAGTTGGTTAAAGGTAAATACATCTAAAATATTTGCTTTTCTTTAAAATTAGATTTTACTAAAAAATGAAAAAAAGATATCACAAATACAAAGTCTTAAACTTGTTTATGACCATGTTTTTTATCGCTTATGCGATAATTGTTCTTGGCCAAACACCAAGTCCAACGAAGAATAAATTGAATAAAACAACACCTGCGGATTTTGGATTTAAACATATAAAAATTCCTTTCCAAAAAGATAGTATTGACGTTTTATTATTATCAAAACAAGGAGATGAATTGAAATCAAAACCTTTATTTTTCTTTTGTCAGGGTAGTATGCCAATACCTTTACTAATTACGGATGGAGCAGTAAATTATCCATCTTTTCCTTTTGACACCAAAGCGTTGAGTGAGAAATATCATCTTGCAATCGTGGGTAAACCTGGAATTCCTTTAATTGCTGATGTTAAAGAATTACAAAGTGATTTTTCATTTCTTGATTCAATAAGTAATCAACCACCAGTGAAGTATATTAGAAATAATCACCTTGAATATTATGTAAAAAGAAATATTACGGTTCTTCAATATTTCATCAAACAAAAAAATATTGATAAGAAAAAAGTTATTGTAGCCGGTCATTCTCAAGGAGCTCGTATTGCTTTTGAAATGGCATTGAAATCAAAACGAATCACACATTTAATCTATGCAAGTGGTAATCCCTGCGGACAAATTATGTCGATGATTTCACAATCGAGACAGAGAGAAAATCCATTCGACACAACGAATTTAACGGAAAATAATTTTAAGGATTTTGAAGCGATTGTTTTGAATCCTAACGATACCAGCAACGGAACAAATGATAGTTTTAAATCTATTTATAGTTTTTCGAAATCATCACTATCTTCCTTCCCCAAGTTAAAAATACCCGTTTATATTTGCTACGGAACCTTGGATCCGATTACTCCTTTCAATGATTTACTACGAACTGAAATAATCAGGCACAAAAAAAATAATTTTACTTTTAAGACTTATGTGGGATTAGATCATAATTATTTCGGTATGAAAGAAACAGGAGAAACAGACTATGAAAAATTTAATTGGGATCATGTTGCCAATGAGTGGTTAAATTGGTTGAATACAAATTAATTATGAATATAGATAGCTTGATGAGAATCACTCACACGCATTCGATAGAAGTTGGTGAAAGGTTGAATTTGAAGATCTGTTAAGTCAATTATTCCTCTTGAACAAATGTTCTTCATTTAATTTATTAGTAAAAAGCACTTAAACATGAAAACAGCCATTTCACACGATTTCTTTATAAGGTTGTCATTCTTATTTTGATAGCAGTAAATCAATTAAGAAGTTTGTATGGATAAATTAACTGTAAACTCATCCATATATGAAAATTAACTCCCTTTTGTTGTTGGCAACCTGTCTGATTTTTATTTCATCCTGTGGGATAAAAAAATATTCCAAGACAATGGAACAATTGTCCACAACTGAAATTATAAATATAAAGTATACAGAAAAACAGATTTCCGAGGACATCGATTATTTCATCAAATCGGTTGAAGAAGTTTCTCCTTTTCCGTACATGAATGCAGATTCACTCACCATTCAATCCCTAGTTAAAGATTTAAAGCAAAAAGGTGATCGAATGGGAAATGAATTATACCTCGATTTTATGCGCTTATCTGCCGCTTTTAACGTAGGTCACATTTACACCTTTCCACCCGAAGCAATGTTGGATGAAGCGATTAAGAATGGGGATCAATTTTTCCCCTTGTTCCTAAAAAAGAATCAGGGCAATTGGGAAATTATGGGAATTATCGACAATACACTTCCCGAAAAAAACATTGGAGATAAAGTGAACAAAATCAACGGAATGGAAATGAACGAAATTATTAAGCAAATTCAACCTCTTCTCGCCAATGACGGAAATAGTGAAGAAATGATTGGAAATTCGTTGCCGTTTTTATTATGGGCAATAAAAATTGGGCAACCTTTTTCTGCAGAGATTATTCATAAAGAAAGTGGTTTATCAGAAGTTGTTCAATTGCAGGGAACGAATGATCTCTCAAAATACAGATCGCAAAGACCAAAGAAAGAAAATGAAAAACTGGATGATTATATAACCTTTGAAATTTTGGATAAAAACATCGGATTTATCGATGCGAAATCCTTTTATTTTGTTCAAAACAATAAAATAACGAAATCCTTCGACAAGGAACTGGAATCTTACTTTGCTCAATTAAACCAAAAAGGAGTATCAAATTTAATCATTGATCTTAGAGAAAATGGAGGTGGGTCAAGTTATCCTGCGGAAGCCATTCTCAGAAAAATAGCTCATAAACCTTATCAGCAAGAAGGAGGATCAACGATGCGTGTAAGTGCTCAGTTCAAAGAGTTTATAGATAATTTACCACGACCAATTCGTTTGATTGCAAAAAAAGGACAGATGAAAAATTTCTACCTGCATCCAATTGGAACAAATGTGAAAGAAGAGAATAAACCAGCATTACCGAAAAAAGTAAAAAACAGTTTTAATGGTCAGGTTTATGTTTTAATCGGACCAAATACGCATTCGGCAGCTATGATGATGGCTAATGCCGTTGAAGATTTTGACCTCGGAATTTTGGTGGGTGAACCTACAAAAAGTATTCCCAGAGAGCTGAGTAATGCGCTCCCCTTAAAAACGCCTAACGCGAAAGTAGCTTTTGTTGTTCCAGCTACCTTGTTTACTCGTGCCAGCGGTGACGCAAACAATTACAAACCTGTGAAACCGGATGTATTGATTGAAACTACGCCTGATGATGTTCAACTCAAGCGTGACCCTGTTATGCAGTATGTTTTGGGTAAAATAAGCAGGAATAACTAGTATAAACCAAAATCAATACGTTTCGTTTAAATAGTATATTGAATGGAATGATTAGTTCAAAAAACATAGTGAAATTACTTCTTCATTTGCTTGGTTGGGGAATTTTGTTGCTGTTAGTTTTGTTGCAAAATAATCTGAGTGATTGGAATGACGAAGACTACTTTTTGTTTGCTAATGTTCTTGTTTGTATAGGAATTGTGGCATACATAAATCTTTATTTTTTGATACCGCGTTATTTGTTCGCAAAGAAGTACGCTCATTATACAGGATTTCTGTTTGTACTGGTTTTTCTGACGGCTTCATTGATAACCTGGATCATTAATGATCTTGATCTTGACAGTATTGATTGGTCTTCACGATTTGTGGTCACATTGATCGCCTTGACTGCTTTAGCATTGTTAACGAGTGGCGGAAAGTTACTTGTAGAGTATCTTCGGAAGATGATGAAGTTCAAGGAAATTGAAAACAAGCAGCTGAAGGATGAACTTGCATTACTTAAAGAACAAATTCAACCCCATTTTCTATTCAACACCTTAAATAACCTCTATGGTCTCATTACCCAAGATCAAAATCAGAAAGCGGCGGAAATCACCTTAAAATTGTCTGATCTAATGCGTTATTTGCTAGAAAGCAGTGAAACCGATAAAGTCAGTTTGAAAAAGGAAATACAGTTTTTAGAGGATTATTTAAGTATAGAAAAAATACGTTTGAGCAAAAATACAGATATCCGCTTTGAAGTTTCAGGAATTGTTTCAGATGTTTTCGTGGCGCCATTGTTGTTTATTCCATTGGTGGAAAATGCATTTAAACACGGATTAAATACAATTACAGCTGACAGTTTTGCCCACTTTTCATTGTCTGTGCAGGGGAAAGATTTATTTTTTGAAGCTAAAAATTCATTAGGAAAAAGCCTTAAAAATTCACCAGAAAGCGGAACAGGCATTGAAAATCTCAGAAAACGATTGCAACTTATTTATCCCAATAACCATCTACTTGATATTCAAAAATCGAACGATGAATATAAAGTCGTTTTACACATTCAACTATGAAGTTTAATTGCTTAATCGTAGATGATGAGCCCATCGCTCAGCAGATTTTGGAAAAATACATCTCACAAATAGATGTACTGAATTTGGTTGGTAAATGCGGGAATGCCTTTGAAGCGTTGAACGTTTTACACAAGGAACAAATTGACATTGTATTCCTGGATATTAAAATGCCTTCCCTTTCGGGATTAGACATGCTTAAAACGTTGCAAGCCCCTCCTAATGTTATACTAACAACCGCTTTTTCAGAATTTGGTGTAGAAAGCTACGAATATGGAATCACCGATTATTTACTTAAACCCATTTCGTTTGAGCGATTTTTAAAGGCCGTTAATAAACTAGTAATTCCTCAAAATTCTAATTCTAAATTAACCCTACCTCAACCCGAGGACAAAATAGTTGAACCCACATTTATTTTCTTCAAGGCTGATAAAAAGATTCACAAGTTTTATTTCTCGGACATCCTATTCATTGAAGGGAGCGGTAACTATGTGAAAATCCATTCGCAACATGAAAAACCTTTGATGGTTCTAGATAAATTGACAGATTTACAAAACAAACTACCTCAAAAACAATTTATCAGAATACATAAATCATTTATTGTAAACGTTTCGCACATTCAAAAAATTGAGGGAAATATGCTGAACATTCATCACAAAACAATTCCAGTCTCTTCAACCTTTAAGCAAAACCTTGAAGAGTTAATCAATGATAATCAGTGAATTAGAATTAAAAAAAGATGTGTTACACATGAAAAACATCAATGCCATTTTGTAAAAAATAATCATTTCCTAAATTTTGAATAGCAGCCAAAATGAAGAAATATTTGGTGTTTTGGCTGCATTTCAACTTAGTTTATAGAGAATCTAAAAAAGTCAAATTCCTAAAAGTATCATAAAACAAGAAGTTTTAGGAATTTCGTTTCAGAGTCTTTTATGTAATATTAAAAGTAACACGTAATTTAGTATCCTAAACTATTCGTATGACTGCTCTCACAGAAAGTATCAACCAAATCGTAAGTCTCACCGAGGAAGAAATAAACGCCATTGAAAAAGCGTATTCCACCGTTGAAATTTCCAAAGGCAATCTTTGGGTTAAGCAAGGAAAAGTTTGCAATCAAGTCGCATTTGTGGTTTCTGGGAAACTGCGCAATTTCTATTTTGATGAAGCCGGAAATGAGGTTACTTGTTATTTTGTCACCCCTAACAATTTTGTTTCTGCATTTAGTAGTTTTCTAACGAATGCACCTACTCATGAAAATATTTCTACGTTAGAAGATACCATACTCAGAACAATCTCAAAAAAAGACTTGGAAGCGCTTTGTGACCTAATACCAAAGTTACAGATCTTTAGACGAGTAATTGTCGAAAACCTTTTCATTATCATGGAAAAAAGAATCATGATTTTACAGTCTCAATCGGCGCATGAACGTTATGAAAAAATGATCAAAGAAAATCCAGAAATACTCCTTAGCGTTCCACTGCAATACACTGCTTCGTTTCTTGGAATCACGCCTCAACATCTGAGCAGATTGAGAAAAGAGTTGGCGAAGTGATTTCTTAACAATTGTTCAGTATTTTTTGAGTAAAGCAACTTAAGTTTGAAATTTATCAGTGCACAATACAATGAACATTACAGCTCAATTGTTCTTAGTGAAGTTTAAATTCTATTTTTGACTAAATAAAAGTTCATTAAGGGTAAAAATCAAAAGATAAATGTAGTGATATGAAGTTAAAATTGTTTTTTTTGGTAATTTTTATTGGAGTATTTTCATTTGAGTTGTTCGCTGATTCACAAAGCAATGGCTTTACTAATAAGGCTGTTGATGGAGGTATTGGATTGGGTTCAATAATAGCCGTTGTTGCATCTTGGTCGAGAAATAAATCAATACTGTATGGGATTCTTCATGGATTTCTGGGATGGATTTATGTAGTTTACTTCGTTTTTACAAAAGAAGAATAAGGTAATTTCTTAACAATTGTTCAGTGTAATACCGATCATGTTTTTCAACTTTGTCGGAGAACTTGAATAAAAGAATATGAACATATTAATAATCAATTGCCACAACAGAGAAAATAGTTTCTGTTCGGCTTTGGCAGAGGCTTACAAAGAGGGCGCAAGTTCCGCTGGACATCATGTTCAAACATTGAATTTGCGTGAGTTGGAATTGGAGAAATACCTGCGTTACGGACATGAGAAACGTTACGTGCCCGATGGTGATGTGCTAAAAGCACAGGAACTCATTACTTGGGCGAATCATTTGGTATTTGTTTATCCTACTTGGTGGGCTGGCTTGCCTGCTTTGTTGCGTTTGTTTTTTGAAATGGTATTTTCACCGGGTTTTGCCTTCAAGTATCGTGACAAACAAGGCAAAATTGTAAGCTGGGACAAATTGTTAAAAGGAAAATCGGCACGAATTATCTCAACGATGGACGCTCCGCCTTGGTATTACAAATGGATCATTGGAGATCCGGGAGGAAAAATTATGCGAAAAGGAATTTTGGGATTCTCAGGAGTAAGCCCTGTGAAAACCACTTACTTTGGATCGGTTAAAGTTTCAACTGAAAAACAA
>Ga0315900_10000364_pt1 | contig 81023 bp, 65 predicted proteins | sample LakEriMetagenome_FD_203521 | JGI IMG/M metagenome (GOLD analysis project Ga0315900, IMG submission 203521) | Freshwater fungal communities from buoy surface, Lake Erie, Ohio, United States - Buoy 12 MA114 | ecosystem: Environmental > Aquatic > Freshwater > Lake > Lake biofilm | place: USA: Lake... | reverse complement strand
ATTCAAAATCAGTACGATCTTTCTTAAACATTTCAGCAAGTTTATCCGCCACCTTTTTTGTAATATGGGCAGATATTTTTTTCACGTTCCCATCAGCTTGAAGATAGGATCTAGAAACATTGAGTGGAATATCCGGTGAATCAATAACACCATGTAATAGGGTGAGGAATTCAGGGACAATTTCACCCACACTGTCTGTAATAAAAACTTGATTGGAATATAGATTTATTTTGTTCCGCTGAACCTCTATATTTTCCTTCAGTTTTGGAAAATATAGAATGCCCGTTAAATTGAAAGGATAATCAACATTCAAGTGTATGTGAAAAATAGGTTTATCGAATGTCATTGGATATAATTCACGATAAAAACTATCGTAATCTTCTTCTTTCAAATCCGCTGGCGCTTTTGTCCATGCAGGTTGTGTATTATTCACCAAATTGGGAACATCAATTGCAATTCTTTTAATATTTCCTTTGTCATCCTTTTCTCCATCTGGTGAATCAATGTACTCCGTTTTAGTACCAAAAATAACAGGAATAGGTAAAAACTTGCAATACTTATCAAGAATACCTTGAATTCTTGATTTCTCCAAGAATTCCTTAGATTCTTTCGAAATAAATAAAATTATGTCTGTTCCTCTCGATTCCTTTTTAATTTCTTCAATTGAATATTCAGGTGAACCATTGCTCTCCCATTGAACTGCTTGGGCGCCTTCATGTCTCGAAAGTGTTTGAATTTGGACTTTCTCTGCCACCATAAATGCAGAATAGAAACCTAAACCAAAGTGCCCAATAATTTGATCTGCACCCTCTTTTCCTTTGTATTGTTGAACAAATTCTTCGGCTCCACTGAATGCAATTTGATTGATATATTTGTCAATTTCCTCGGACGTCATGCCAATGCCATTGTCTCGAATCGTTAAGGTTTTCTTTTTCTCATCCAAAATTACCTCCACTTTGAGTTCGCCTAGCTCGCCCTTGTACTCACCATTCGATGAAAGCACTTTTAATTTCTGCGATGCATCTACGGCATTTGACACCAATTCTCGTAAGAAAATCTCGTGATCTGAATAAAGAAATTTCTTTATTATCGGAAAAATGTTTTCTGTTTGAACATGAATTTGACCAGTTTTCATAGGATATTTTTTTGATAGGCATTTGTCAATCCTTATGCCAAGCCAAAAAAACTGACAAGATGTCTTGTTTTAAGAAGAATTGACTTTTTTTACCTAAAACCCTATAAAAGGCTACCTTTGCAGCTCAATGAATCCATTTATAGATGTCCTTATGGGTGTAATCTTAGCATTTCTTCTGCTCTGGTGGATGGGTACTTTAAATTATTTTAAGCTTGCTGGTTTTTCTGTCATTTCTTTGCGATTTGCCTTTTCACTAAAAATTATCGTCGGGTTTTTACTTTTTATGATTTATAGTTTTCATTACACTAACAGAATGGAAGCCGACACATTTCGATACTTTGACGACAGCGCAATTCTCTACAATGCCTTTTATTCTCATCCTCAAGATTTCTTAAAAATGCTCACAGGAATTGGTGTTGAAAATGAGTATTTTAATGCGAATTATTTTTCAAAAATGAATAATTGGTATCGTTCTTACGAAAACGGTTTAATCAATGATAATCGCTTAGTAATTAGAATTAATTCTGTGATAAGATTTTTCAGCTTCGGCAGTTATCATTTTCATTCGATTTTGTTGAATTTTTTTGCTTTTATTGGGGCGTTTGAACTATACAAATTTTTCAATAAAATTAGTGGGGAAAAGTGGAAATCATATCTCGCAGCATTTTTAATCCCTTCATTTGTTTTTTGGAGTTCAGGTATTTTAAAAGAAACTCTTCTTGTTGGATTTTTTGGCATTTGTTGCAATCGTGTTTATTTACTTTGGCATAATCGTTTTAACGTTACGAATTTACTTTTATTAATAGCCTGCTTTTTTTTCTTGTTTATTCTAAAAGTATACGTTTTGCTAGCATTTTTACCTGTCATGATGTGGTGGACAATAAAAAAATATATAAATAATCGATACCTTAATGTAAGCGCTACTATCGTATTTTTTATAGTTCTTCTTTGGCTATTACCGAAAATTTTTATTCAAATAGATCCACTTCATATCTTAGTGCAGAAGCAGCATGACTTTATTAATTTAGCTGAGGCATTTCAAGCACAAAGTAAAATCGTACTACCCATATTGGAAGAATCTTACCTGTCAGTCTTACGAGCAGCACCCATGGGCCTTTTGAATACATTTTTGCGTCCCTTTCCGTGGGATATCAATTCTTTTCTTGTGATTTTCCCTTTTCTAGAAAATCTTCTTCTTTTCTTTTTGATCATCGGAGCAGTATTTTATGGAAAAAAACTTGATATAAAGCAAGTTGATTTTATTCTCTCGTCACTCCTATTTATAACCGTACTTTTTATTATTATTGGAATTAGTACGCCAATAATTGGTGCCCTTGTACGCTATAAAATACCTGGATTGCCCTTTTTATTTATGATTTTCTTATTAATTATTGATACAAAAAAAATACCTCCACTTATTAAAAATCAAAAAATATTCAAATGGATACATTTGCAGTTATAACCGGTGCAAGCTCCGGATTTGGTGAAGCCATTGCCAAGAAATTTGCTTCTTTAGGAAAAAATATAATCATCACTGGGAGAAGAAATGAACGATTGATTCAATTACAAGCGGAATTGAATAGGTTTTATCCTAGTGTTAAATGCATTATTTCGTGCTTTGATGTTCGCAACGAAAATGAAGTTTTTGATGCATTTAATAACCTAGCTGATGAAATTAAAAACGGCATAAATTTATTAGTAAACAACGCAGGTCTAGCTGTTGGAAGAGGTCCAATTGATGCAGGTGATTCTGATGATTGGAACCGAATGATTGATACCAATGTAAAAGGATTACTTTATGTCAGCAAGGCCGTTATTCCATTATTGAAAAATCACAAAAACAGTCAAATCGTAAATATTGCAAGTATTGCGGGGAAAGAGGTTTATTCGGGAGGAAATGTTTATTGTGCAACTAAGCACGCCGTTGACGCCCTGTCTCGCGCAATGAGAATTGATTTACTACCTTATGGAATAAAAGTCAGTAACATTGCTCCAGGTGCAGCAGACACAGAATTTTCAGTTGTTCGATTCAAAGGAGATACAGAGACTGCCAAATCCGTCTATGAAGGTTATCAACCATTAATTGCAGAGGATATTGCCGATGCTGTTGAATATGTTTGTTCAAGGCCAGCGCATGTTACAATTAATGACCTTGTTATAATGCCGACGGCTCAGGCATCTGCTACACAATTAGTTAATCACTAAAATTCCATAGGGATTTGATTCAACCTATCCGCCAAATTCTCATATTTAACTTTTAACAGCTCAAGACCTTGTGAGGCATCAGCTTGTTCTGCTATCCGCGTATTCAACTGATCAATTTTAGCGGAAACAACTCCCTGCTCATATTGAACAATCCGAGAGAGATAAGTTTTAATTTGTCCTTGTGGATTCAGTGCCTTCTGTTCAGTTAAGGCAACCAAACTTTCCATCCAATTAAAATGGTCTTCTTGTTCTTCTGCCATTGCAACGAAAACAACAAACGAAATAAATGCCCTTAACGCTTCTGAACCTGATAATTTTTCTTCAGCGACTTGTTTGATAAACTCATAATGTTCAGTGTCTCCTGACTGACTCAAAGCTTCAGAAACCATAACCTTAACTTTAACATCTTTCGTTAATTTTAAATCGTCCAAAATACTACTTGCCTCTTTAAACGCTTCAATTCTTGTTCCCAACTCAATCAATAATGAAATCGCATTACTCTGCACTGTATATGATGAGTCTGATTTAATAGCATTTGTCAATAAAGGAACCATCTTATCTTTGTCAGCAAAAAATACAGCCGCTTCAAGTGCTTTAGAACGGGTTGAAGATTTAGGATCAGCACTCGCCATATTTACTACTAAACTTTTAGACTTACTTGACAAGTATTTTGCTTCGGGATCTTGTTTCAAATTTTCCACAATGTACGAAGCTGCCAACTCGCGAATATGCCAAAATTTATCTGTCAACGCCAAATCGAGAATCTCAGCAAATTGTGCGCTCCCTTTCAGACGATTGAATGCCACTGATTTAGCCTTCCATCGGTCCATATTCTTAAATTGATGAGCATACTGCGCCATTGGTTTATCCTCATACAACCTGCCGAGTAACATTTGCTGGTGGTCGAACAAAATGTTTTTTAATTGTCCAGTGATAGGAAATGAAAAAGTTTGCTCTAGGCTGTCTAGTATTACTTTTTCTATTCTCTTACCGTTTTCATCCCAAATAGCAACTTCTACTGGAATACGGTAAATTGGGAACTTTTCTTCAAGATTTTGTCTTTGCACAACCTTTAACGTTACATTATTTTTGTCTACGACCTGTTCCGTGAAAATTACTGGATGTCCTTTACCTAAAAACCATTGATCGAAAAACCAATTTAAATCTTGACCACTTACTTCTTCGAAGGCCAAACGCAAATGGTGTACTTCTGCTGCTTTATATTTGTTGGATACTAAGTAGTTGTTCAATCCTTTAAAAAAGGCATCTTCACCTAAATGATTGCGAAGCATATGTAAAATTCTACCTCCTTTGTTATAAGAGTGACCATCAAACATATCTTCCTTATCGTTGTGATCATACCAAATCAGGTTGTGATACCCTTGAAAAGAGGAAGAATTAAAGTACCCTTGAGCTTCTTGCTCTGCTTGGTAGTCGGCCTCGTCTAACCCATACCGAAATTCATCCCAAAGGTATTGTGAATAATTGGCAAACGATTCGTTTAACGGCAGATTCGCCCAAGATTCGCACGTTACCAAATCTCCAAACCAATGATGGAAAAGCTCATGTGCTATAGTCGATTGATCATTACCATCTAAAAGTTCTCGTTGATTCTTGTACACAAAATCACCAAAAATTACAGCACCTGTGTTTTCCATTGCACCGGAAACATAATCTCTCACCACAACCTGGCTATATTTATCCCATGGGTATTCCACATCTAGTTTTTGAGAAAAGAACTTAATCATGGCAGGTGTTTCACCAAAAATTGCACGCGCATCATTTTCATATTTCGGTTCTACGTAATAATTAACTTCCATTTTTGATCCATCTTGGCGTGTGTAGAAATCTTTTATCACTTTGAATTCACCAACAAACATCATAAATAAATAAGGTGCATGCGGTTGGTCTTGTTTCCAATAATCAGTTCGCGTCCCATTTCCATTTTTTTTGGATGAAACTAACTTTCCGTTAGACAGCGTTAAAAATTTCTCTTCTACTGTTATGTAAATTTCTTGAGATGTTTTGGCATTAGGAGCATCTATTGTTGGGAACCAAACGGAGTTTGCTTCAGTTTCACCTTGCGTCCAAATTTGTGGCATTTTATCACTGTCTTCCCCCTTTGGATTTATAAAATAAAGCCCTTTATCTGAAGTGATTGCAGCACTTCCGTTTGTTTCTCGCTCTTCAGGTTTTGCCACATAGTCGACCAATAAAATAAACTTCTCATCCTTTTTGTACACTTTATCCAATTTGATTCTGAGGTGCAATTGATCGTCATAGGTAAATGAAAGTTTTTTACCATTCAACGACACACTATTGATATCCATTGCTTTAGCATCTAAGGTAACAGAGTCAGTGTTATAAAAGTGTGGCTTCATGGTTAAAGTGGCCTTTCCCATTAGTTTTGAATTCGCCCAATCAAAAGATACTTCGAGTTTTGTATGCACTAAGTCTACCCACAGCGTTCTAGAAGGATTATATATAGCCCTAACCGTTGGCATCTCATCCTCTAAACTAAATATATCATCTTCTAAAAGAGGATCCCCTTCTATACCTCTTGCATATTCAGAATAATCAATTAGCTCGTCTTCCGGGCTATATTGTACTTCTTCTGTGAGTTCACCTGAAGAATTGACTTTTTCTACTGATTTACATGCTGATATTAATATAATTGCACAAGAAAGGACAAGAATGATTTTTTTCATTAGTTATTTTTATACAAAACTGCATAAATAAATTCATTACGCAGTAAGAGTTACAAAAATTTTAAATTCCCCAACGATTGTTTAGTTTTGTAAAAAAGATTTTTCATGATAAATTTTAGCACCTATTCTTTTGCTGGAAAAAAAGTTCTCGTGCGGGTAGACTTTAACGTACCCCTTAATAAGGAAACTTTCGAAATTTCAGACGACAAGCGCATACGAGCTGCTGCTCCGACTCTTTTGCATATTTTGGATAACGGTGGTGCTTTAATTTTGATGTCACATTTAGGACGTCCAAAAGAAGGTCCTGAAGATAAAAGTTCACTCAAGCATATTATTAAAGGAATCGAGAATGTGCTCGGAAGGGAAGTAAAATTCGCCGGAGATTGTATCGGTCATGAAGCAAGGAGTTTAGCAGAAAAATTAACACCTGGGGAAGTTCTTTTATTGGAAAATGTACGTTTTTACAAAGAGGAAACTAAAGGTGATATGGAGTTTGCTCAAAAATTAAGTGAATTAGGTGATTGTTACGTAAATGATGCATTTGGCACAGCACATCGAGCACACGCCTCCACAACTCAAATTGCAAGCTTTTTTCCTCACGATAAAATGGCCGGATTTCTCATGGCTGCTGAAATTGAAAGTGCTAAAAAAGTAATGCAAGAAACAAAAAGACCTTTCACAGCAATAGTTGGAGGGGCAAAGGTTTCCGATAAGGTACTTATCGTGGAAAATTTATTAACCGTTGCTGATCACATTATTATTGGTGGAGGTATGGCATATACCTTTTTCAAAGCTCAAGGTGGCACAATTGGAGCGTCATTATGTGAAGAGGAACGATTATCCACATGTCTTGAAATTCTCAAAAAAGCAAAAGAAAAAGGAGTTCAAATTCATTTACCTTCAGATTCAATTATAGCAGATTCATTTTCACCAACTGCTAACACTCAGATTAGTGAAAGCAACGCTATAAATGCCAATTGGATGGGTTTAGATATAGGTCCTGCCTCTCAGGCTGCTTTTTCAAAAGTAATAGAAGAAAGTCAAACCGTTTTATGGAATGGGCCGATGGGTGTATTTGAAATGGATGCATTTGCATCGGGAACTAAGGCTGTTGCAGAGGCAGTTGCAAAAGCAACATCTAATGGAGCTTTTACTTTAATTGGCGGTGGAGACAGCGCAGCGGCTGTTCAAAAATTTGGATTTTCAGACAAGGTAAGTTATGTGAGTACAGGAGGAGGTGCCCTATTGGAATATTTCGAAGGAAAAGTATTGCCAGGAATTGAAGCTGTAGAAAGTTAATATCTTTTTACCAATTCAACCAATCGATTGGCATAACCCGTTTCATTGTCATACCATCCCACAACTTTCACAAGGTTATTGAATACCATGGTTAAGTCTGCATCAAAAACACAACTTGCCGGATTTCCAATTATGTCAACAGATACAATTGGATCTTCCGTGTAAGCCAAAATACCAGCTAATACTCCTTCTGCAGCAGCTTTCATCGCTGCATTTATTTCAGCAACACTAATTTTAGTGGGTGTTATAACGGTTAATTCAGTCATGGAACCGTCAATTACAGGAACCCGAACGGAACCTCCCGTTATTTTTCCTTCCAATTCTGGAAAAATCTTCGTAATTGCTTTGGCTGCGCCTGTTGAGGTTGGAACAATGGAATTTGCCGCGGCACGCGCTCTTCTCAAATCTTTGTGCGGAGCATCGTGCAAACGCTGATCAGACGTATAGCTATGAACTGTTGAAATATACGCAACATCTATTTCTAGAATATCTTTTAGTACGCTAATCAATGGCGCTGCATTATTCGTTGTGCATGAGGCATTAGAAATTATTTGCGCGTTATAATTTATTCGACCATCATTCACCCCAAGGACAACGGTCTCAATATCTTCTGAAGCCGCAGGGGCTGAAATTATTACTTTTTTTGCTCCTGCTTGAATATGTTCACCCGCTTTTTCCTTTGTTAAGTATATACCCGTAGATTCAATGACAGTTTCTACCTCAAATTCCTTCCATTGCAATTCAGTTGCCTGTTTAATTTGGGTAAAAACAATTCGTTTACCATTCTCGAAAATTAGGCTATTTCCTTCTTTTTTAAAGGATAAAGGAAAAAGGCCATGAATAGAATCGTATTTTAGTAAATGTGCTAATGTATCAATATCCGCTAAATCATTTATTAGGCAAACCTCTAATGTTGGATCTGTCAATACTATCCTTGCAACTCCCCTGCCAATGCGACCGAAGCCGTTAATTCCAATCTTTTTCATCATTCTGCTCGTTTACAAAAGTAACTAAGAATATTACAACACCTACAACAACAAAAAAGAAAAAGTGTTCAAATGACACTATGAGTACTTTTGGGTCTAAATTTCAATAGTTTATTCAATTTATTGTGAAGGTATATCCATTGACCGTTACAGTAAAAGAATAATCACAGCTACCATCTCCATAGTTAATAGTTCTTACAGGTCGGTCAATCGGTGTAATTTGAAGCTCTCCGCTCACAGGAAATCCACAACCTACTTTAATCCGAATAGGAGTGATTGTTTGACTTGTATATCCTCCTCCACTAGAAAAGGTGCCGCTCGCCGAACCTGTAATGTCATATTCGTCGTCAAATCTGTCCAACAATGTGTTAAAACCAGTTATCCAAGTGCGGACGCGTGATGAGGTATAATTTAGTACCTCACCGTCTGAATTGGTTGCAGAACCATTGATTTCTACTTGAAAATATGGTTGTGATGACGCATTTTGTCCCATGTTTTGAACTGTTTTTGTACCGGAAATAAGCACATCGTTTACATAATATGACTCTGGAGTATGTGTAATTACTGTTCCTGGAGCTAAATATGGTCCTGTGTAGGTAGTAATTATCTTTCCTCTACGAACTTTACCGTCATTACAATCACAGTTTGTATTGCCATAGTCAACAGTTACTGTCCTGGGAAATGTTGTTGTATCAAGGGTAATGATGACATTACATGGCGTTTTAGGTAGATTGGTAGTTGCGCCAGGCTTGGTGTAAACTACTTCACCGGACTTATAATATACCATATTTCCGGTAACCGCTTGGTCAGAAATGTTTGTCATTTCATCGAATGCTGTTTCTATTTTATAATTCATCAAAGCCGAAGGATCATTGTCGTATCGCTTGCGACATGAAGAGAATAATACGAGACTTGCGGAGATTGAGATAAATAGTATTTTTTTCATTTTTATCAATTTAAAATTAAACAAAAGGTGGATTAATAATACTCTTATTAGTTAATCCCAATGGTTGATTTCATTTCTTGGGATAAGGCATCTTTATGTAAATAGACATTAATCGTTTTGAATTTGAAATAGTTTTCCGATACATATAGATATCCCTTTGGGAAATTTCCTGTCCCCCAAGAATTCTTAACTAGAAAATACCTAGTTCCATTTTGATCTGTGTAAAGTCCTACAATGTGCATCCCATGGTCATCTGTTGTCGTTTTATTATCGTAACCATTTTGTCTTACCTCTTGCGTGATTTTCATTTCTTTTACTGGGGATAAAAACGCATTTCCCATTCGATCGGCACCTGCATCATTGAAATTTCTATTGTCTTTTCCTCTTACTTCAATAGTCGCAGAATTTTCAGGAACTACTGCGATTCCATTTTTAAAGCTAAATCCTTTCTCAGAAACATCAGCACCCCATGCTAGTGTATAACCATTTTTCAAGGCTTCAATTGTAATATTCACTAAATCTTCTAGCGGAACATTATAACTTTGTCCCCAAGCCCAATTATCAGGGATTTCTAGCATACAGGGTTTGTTGAACTCATGGTTTGAGAATGAAGTGATTGATACATAATCATCCATATTCAACCCTAATTGATTAGCATAAGATTTCGCATCAACTTTTTGACCTTTAACCGCAAATGATGCAGGTTCTGGACCTAGATACTTATCCAAAATAGCCGAAATCCTCTTTTTGTAATCTGAACTAATTCCTTCTTCTGCTCCAATTTTCGCTAATACAAGTTTCATTTCATTGTCTAACTCCTTAAACAACTCACTGTGATTATAGGATTTCGCTCCATTCAATCCATCGTACGCTAAATAAGGCACTATTCCATATTTTTTGATTACCAGGGGAATGTCGTGAAATGCACCACCCTCTGCAAAATTTACTTTTCCATCCATTCTCAGGTACTTCTCTGCTTTCATCTCGTATGCCTTCCTTACGATGAACATTTCAGAAAGGGGTTGTACGTCTTTCTGACCTTTTCTGATGAGTTCAGACTCCAAAAATGACAAGGCGGAAAAACTCCAGCAGGTTCCTGTCATTCCTTGGCTCTGAACCGGTGTCGCTTCATAGGAAACAATTTTGGAAAATTGATACTTACTACCTTCGATATTTTTTGAAAATTGCTGGGTGTAAGAAAATCCAGTGCCCAATAATAAAGCACTAATAAATAACGATAATTTTTTCATGAAATTATTTTTTTAATAACCAACCTTTGTAACCCTTCTGACGAGATAAATCAATCATATCAGTTGCCACACTTAGGGTGTCTGTGGAACTGATGACTACACGAAATAAAGTGCCAAACTTTTCATGTGCCGCATCAAAACCATCGGCTTTGAGTTTTTGTTTGAATTTTTCAACGTTGCTCATTTTTGAAAAGCAACCCACAACCACTTTAAATTTAGCTCGTTTTGGTGCAATAACGTTTATTAAATTATTTGATTTATTCGAGGATTTGAGAGACTTTTTTCCTGGTAGACTTTTCTCTTTCTCATTTCTAACAGGAAACACCGTATATTCATCGAAAATGTAATTTGATATTGAATCTGATTCGGTTGGTTGAATTGTAATTTTTTCTTCGCCTTGTTTTGTGTCAAGCAAAAATGAAAAACTTTTATTTTCTTCATACAAAGCTTTCATTCTCCCTTTGAATGGATTAAAATCTGACAAAGAAATAACTTTTGACTGTAAAACATTCGTTTGCGTTGGAAGCCAAAAACTATAAAAAGCAATTGGCAAAATACAGGCTGCTGCTGCGTATTTCCACAAATGATGAGGCTTTTTAGTTTTATTGATCTCTATGATTTTTACAGGAATTTCCTCTTCTATTGCCGGAACAAAAGCTAATTCTCTGAGACCAAAAGATTGTAAAAGTAAATTTGAAAAAGTGTCTTGTGTGAATTCAAGTATCCCGGTTGAATTCCGCTGCAAGGAACCAAGCTGTCGAATAATTACAGGCCTTCCTGCTGCTAATTCTTCTTGCCACTCATTTACATGTTGAACAATATGTTTTTCAGCAATTTGAAAAGAAATAGCACTTTTTGATGCTAGGTAATGGACTAACAGTCCATCATTTTCAATCAAATTGACATTAAAAAGAAATTGCTTTGAAGGTGGAAAAACCAATCCGTTTTCAAGATCTACCTGAGCTGAGATTTTTTTACCTATAAACCCACCAAAACCGGGAATAACAACACAATTGTGTTTGACTAATAATTCTACTATCCCCGATTCTATTGCGTACATTTCTCAAAATTACAAAACTAAAATGAAATTACGAAGCAAATATTCACAACATCTTTAAGACCTTTTCTATATCTTGAGGTACGTCTATATTTGGCGTCTCAATTTGTGTTAACCCCACTCGAATTTTCCACTTGTTATACATCCATCTTAATTGTTCGAGTGATTCTACTTGTTCTATTTCACAAACCGGTAATTTAGCTAACGTAAGCAGAACATCGCGTTGAAATGCATAGACACCAATATGTTTTAACCGTTCAATTTTCAATGGATTTCCATAGGAAAATGAAGGAATCGGTGATCTACTAAAGTAAAGTGCATCTCTGTCTACATTAAGCACAACTTTAATCCTGTTTTGATTCAAAAATTCAGATTCGTCTTTAAAAGGAGTTGCAAGTGTAGCAATGGTAACAGATGGATCTTTAAATTCACCAATCAACTCATCCAACTGTTTGTAGTTAATTAAAGGTTCGTCTCCTTGGATATTAATTACCAAATCTGCATTCCTATGCCTTTCTGCAATTTCCGCACATCTATCCGTTCCAGATGCGTGATCCTTACGTGTCATTTCAACGTTCCCTCCAAATCTAAAGACTTCCTTATATATTCTTTCATCGTCCGTAGCTACGATTACCTCATCAATTAATGAAGATTTAGAGGCGCCTTCATAAACACGTTGAATCATTGATTTTCCCATTAAATCTATTAACGGTTTTCCGGGAAATCGACTTGAGGAATATCGAGCGGGTATGATACCTATTACTTTCAATTAAAATTTTATTTGCGCTTGAATAGCAAGATTTCGAGGAGGTTGAATATCACCTGGACGAGATGTGTATTCGGCATTGAAAATATTATTACCTATCAAGCTGAAACGAACTTTATCATTTAATTTGTATGCAACCCGGGCGTCAAAAACGAGATTTCCTTTGTTATATATTTTCCTATATTCCTTTAATCCAGGCAAGATGTATGTGGTACCGGCAATTTGTTCCTCAAAAACCTTATCAATATTGGCCATAAAACTATTATATCTGCATGAAAAGCCAACACTCAATTTCTTGTAATTCACTTCTACGTCAGCTTTCGCCAAATGCCTAAAACGATATTTTAACATTCCCGAAGCCGTATCGCTAAATGTTGAAATATAAATAGAATCGTTATTTAAACTAATTGGATTCATATACGTGTAACCAATTAGAGAAATAATTTCCACTTCACCAATTTTTCCCATGCTATTAAATGAAAGATCCAATCCGCTAATTTGAGCAGCCTCTGCATTGTTAGCCCTAAAACCTACCCATTTATTTATATAACCTGGATCATTGGGATTTGTCGATAGGATAATGTTTGGTGGATTGTAAATACCAAAAGTAAATTCAATCATATTTTGGTATCGATTGATAAACCATGCAGCATCAAACATACCTTTCCATTCACCAATCTTTACGCCTTGTTTTATCCCAATTTCTCCAGCCCATCCTTTCTCTGGAGTCAATTCAGCATTTGGAAAAATATTTAATGCGCCTACCGATGTTGCCGTATAGCGTTCTGCTACTGCAGGGTAACGAATTCCTTGACCTGCACTTATTCTAAAGTGAGTGTATTTTGCTATTTCATAGTGTAATCCCATGCGTAAAATAGGATAGACTGGTATGGTTAATGCACTTGAATCTTTGCCAAATCTAAAATCTGAATCCCCACTTTTTCCATCCATTATAAAATGCTCTACCCTGAAACCTGCACTCAAATCGAGTTTGTCCGTTATTTTGTGCTCGTATTGGGTGTAAGCTGCTACGTTATTAGATGTGTGATCTCCAAAGAGCTCTGAGAATACTACATTGTAAATATTTGAAAGTCCTGATGTTAGCGTAATACCGTTATCCCACTGCTTTTGAAATTGGTAATCCGTAAAATAAATAATTGCGCCATTGCTTTGGTCAGGATTGTTTATATTGGTGTTCTGCGCATAATACATGCGCGTTTTCAATTGATGTTTGTTATTGTTCTTATCGATAAATTTCAAATATGGATCAATAAATAGGCGCTGACCAAGATTATAAGTCAAGGTTGACGCTGCATTACTCGTATCAACGCCACCACTTGGTGTATATCCGAGAGAATCACTTTGCCAAATTAAAAAATTACCGGTTTTTTGAATCTGATAATTGTAACCAATACCAGCTTTCAAACGCTCCCATCTAACAGGACGAAAATAGAAAGTACCACTAACTCTACCCCTATATTCATTCTCCCCTTGTCGATAACCATCATTGTGAAATAATGTAGAAGATAACGTATAGCCGTATCGCGCGAACATTTGTCCTCTATAAACTTCGATTTGTTGGTTCATAGGATTAAACCGTTGCATGGAATCTTTTCCCCACCATTTCATAGATTCTCGTCTTGGGCCATCGTAAACTCCATATTGAAGTTTAATCTTAGTTTCTGCTTTCGGACTGGGTTCTTTTTCCTGTAATGAAATCACCCCATTCAATGCGCCACTGCCATATAGAACCGAGGAAGCTCCTTTCATCACCTCCACTTGAGAAGCTTGTTCCATTGGAATTGCATTCCATTGCGTATCTCCGGCATATCCGGATAATAGGGGCATACCATTCCATAAAAGCAAAACGCGACTTCCTGTACCGTAAGCAAAACCTGACCCACCTCGAATACTCACTTGACCATCCATAGTAAATACACCAGGAGTTTGATCAACAGCCGATTCTAAATCTGTGATCCCTTTATTATCGATTAATTGAGGACGAATTATTTCCATTGATACTGGAACTTCTTCTATTGCTTGTTTTCTGCGACCAGCAGATACTACTACTGTCCCTAAATCTTTCGTAGGTACTTTTAACGTAATTAATATTTCACCTGGACCTTTTACTACTGTTGTATCATTTTCAAATTGTAACATAGACGTTACAATAGTGACAGGAAAATTTGTACAATTTAACTTAAATTTTCCTTCAAAATCTGATTTCACTTTATTTCCATCTGATGCGATGATCTTTGCCTCAATTATCGGTTGATTATTTGATCCATCAACAACTTTTCCAGTTATTTGTGCCTTGAAAAAAGGTACAACAAAACAAAAAGAGAAAATAAATAAATTTCCTTTCATAGACATAGTTTAGATTTCAATATTAGCAGTTTTTCATGGATTTTTGCACGATTCAATACATTAATTTTGTCTCTTACAAGTTATACTGAAATTGAAAAATGAAATTACGAGGAGGTTGAACATCTCCTGGTCTTGATGAATATTCAGCATTAAATAAATTATTGATAATAAAATTTAACTTGTAATTCTTTTGAAGGGTAATCCCAACCCTCATATCAAAAACCAAGGCTCCTCTGTTATATTTTTCACGATATTCCCTTAAACCCTCCAATATTTCATTTCCTGCAATACTCTCTTCAAATACTTTGTCGATATTAACCATATGGCTGTTATATCTTGCAGAAATACCTAAAAAGACATCTCTATAACTTGCTTGTATATCCATTTTTGCCATGTGTCGAAACCTATATTTCAACATATTCGTGCTTGTGTCGGAAAATGTCATTTTATAGGTCGAATCTGGATTTAGGCTAATTGGATTCATGTATGTATACCCTAGTAAGGAATTTAGTTCTACTTCGCCAATTTTTCCTTGACTGTTAAATGATAACTCTAAGCCAGCTATCCTAGCCTTTTCAGCATTTGTTGCTTTAAAACCAATGCAATTATTAATCGTTAGGCCTTGTGCGACGAGCCCGTTCCAAGTTGCAGAATCTTCGGGTGAGGCAGGACCTGCACCCAGCCATGTTAAGTTATCACCCGTCAATGGATTGTATACGCCAAAAGTAAATTCGGTCATGTTGCTGTATTCATTAATGAATGCCGCAGCATCGATATATCCTTTCCAATTTTCACCAATTCCCACGATTTGTTTCCAACCAATTTCTCCTGCCCAGCCTTTTTCGGGTTGTAGACTTGGATTTTTAAATATAACTAAGCCCCCAACTGATGTGGAAACAAATCGTTCTGCAATAGAAGGAAAGCGGACACCTTGGCCTAAAGAAGCCCTTATGTGTGAAAATTTATTTATTTCATAATGTATACCTGTTCGGAAAACTGGATAAACTGGCATATATAATGAGTCTAAGTATTCAAATTTCGAATCGGGCTTTGTGTTGTCCAGTTGGTAATATTCTAGGCGCATTCCTGCTGAAACATCTAATTTCTTAAATCGAGAGTCAATCTGTCCATAAGCTGCCAAATTTTGAGAAACATGATCGCCGAAAACCCAACTCTTTACGGTACTTGTATTATTCGTTACTCCTGCCGATAGGTTTGTACCTAAACCGATTTTTTTCTGAAGTTGATAATCTAGATAATACATTTGAGCGAAAGAAGCATCTTTGTAATTTACATTGTTTCCTGTAGTTACGAGGTAATACCTAGCTCTTAAAAAGTGTTTGTTTTTGTATTTATCAAAGACTTTCAAGTAAGGGTCTACACTTAACCTTATTGCTTTTTGTTCATTAATTGTTCCATCCTTAGCCTGGTAGCAAAGGGAATCATTCTTCCACAAAATAAAAGCTCCAACATCTTGGTATTGGTAGTTATAACCAATTCCACTTTTTAAATTAGGGTATTTTTTACTTTTAAAATAAAGCGAACCGTTCAACCTAACTCGCAATTCATCCTCACCTTGACGATAGCCGTAATCTTTGTAAAAATTTGCTCCTTGTGTAAAGCCAAATTTCTTGAACGCTTTACCTGCATATATGTCTGCCATATGAAACGTTGGATTGCTTCTCCACCATATCAAAGATTTACGGCGTGGATCTCCATATACACCAGATTGTACTTTTGCAGTAAGTTTTAATTCTGGTGTTGGTTCTCTTTCGGTTAAAGCGATTATACCATTAAGTGCACCACTACCATACAAAACCGAAGAAGCTCCCTTCAGAATTTCAATCTGGGAAGCTTGTTCCATGGGTACAGCATTCCATTTAGCATCCCCAATATCAGGCGAAAGCATCGGCACTCCATTCCAAAGTAACATAACTCGACTTCCTGCTCCGTAGGCGTAACCGCCACCACCACGAATACTCACTTGACCATCCATTGCGTAAACACCCGGAGATTGATCCACGGCTTGTTCTAAATTGGAAAGTCCTTTATTATTAATCAATTCAGGTCGCAAAATCTCCATTGAAATTGGTACTTCCTCGATTTCTTGAGAACGTCTTCCAGCTGTAACAACAACAGTCTTAATCTGTATCGATTCACTATATAATAGGCGTGAAAACAGCGTATCCTTAGTTATCCAAAGTGAATCAGATTCATAACCAAATGCGCTAATCAAAAGTCGGATTGGATACTTAGATGGTTTTACTAAAAATTCCCCGGCAATATTTGTTGCTAATTTCTCACCACTCGAAAGTGCAACTTTTGCTCCCGGAATCGGTTCTCCATTTTTTCCATCGCGAATGATTCCCTTTATTTGACCAAAATAATTGAATTGAAAAAAAAGTACAAAAAACAAAGCGGCTAATTTTCTTGTGGATGTCATGAAATTTTTAATTAACTTAATGTAACGAAACTAATAAAATTTTGAACGAGCAAGATACCTTTCATAAAATTGCCTTAAGCCAACTATTCGGTATTGGCACTAGTAGATTGTCAAAATTATTAAATCAACTCTCTGATTATCAAGATGTTTTTAACTTAACTGAACGGGAATTATGGTTACAAACCGGTGTTAATAAATCTATCATAGGATCTTTACAAAGAACCGAAGCTTTGCGATTGGCTGAGAAACAATTAAAATTCAATGAAAAAAATGAAATTCGAACAAGTTTCTTTTTAGACAGTGATTTTCCAAGAAGACTTCGGCAATGTCCCGATTCACCGATTGTACTTTTTTCTAAAGGTAATTTTGACTGGAATCAAGAAAAAATTATTGCAATAGTAGGAACTCGTCACCCTTCGGAATATGGCCGGCATTTTCTTTCAGAGCTTCTTGAAGAATTCAAAGATGATGACGTATTGATTGTTTCTGGATTGGCCTACGGTATAGATGCTCAAGCACACACACTAAGTTTAACTCATAATATTCAAACAATTGGTGTATTAGGCCATGGAATGGATAGAATATATCCAAAGCATCACCTCTCATTAGCCAGAGAAATGCTTAATAATGGAGGTCTTGTTACTGAATTTATGATCGGTACAAAACCTGACAGAGAACATTTTCCAATGCGGAATAGAATAGTTGCTGGTCTGTGTGATGCAACCGTTGTAATTGAAAGTAAGGAAAAAGGAGGTTCGATAATTACTGCTGAATTGGCCTTTGATTACAACCGAGATGTCTTTGCTTTACCAGGAGATGTTCAGCGGGAGACTTCTCGTGGGTGCAACTATTTAATTAAAAAAGGAATCGCAAATATTCTGACAAGCGCAATGGACATTCGTAAGGTATTGAATTGGTCAACAACTCCTACACGAATGCAACCAAACATAGGCTTTGAGTTGAATGAGGTAGAACAACTGCTTGTTGATTTTATTGATTCTTCACCGCATATTCATGTGGATGTTCTATTCTTAAAATCTGGGATTCCATTTTCTCAACTTCAAGCTATTCTTTTGCAATTAGAAATAAAAGGCGTAATAAGTCATCTTCCGGGTAACAGAATAGCTAAGTGCAAAAAAAAAGCTTCTTAATGTGAGGATAGAAAATAAGTAACCCCACAATAATTGAAATTAAGGCTGCAATTAATACAGCAGCAGCTGAAATATCTTTGATGGTTTTTATTTGTGGATTATAATTTAAATCAACCATGTCAGCCAATTTTTCTATCGCAGAATTTAAGCCTTCTGCAACAAATACAACAGCTGAAATCAATAATATACAAATCCAATCATATCTATTCAAGTCTAGTATTGCACCTGAGAAAATAACAACAAAAAATAGCACTAGTTGAAATTTTAAATTATTTTCGTTTTTTATCAAAAACACAAGTCCCACAAAGGCGGGAATAAAGCTTTTAATCATTTTCATCGGTTTCATATCAAAATCAAAGTTACAGCTAAGTTTCATAAGTTGATTTCTGTTTGTATCTTTGTCACACGTTCATTTAAATAAACTTATGAAGAAAGGTGGAGGGACAGGCCCTTTGAAACCTTGGCAACCTATCGTTTAGTATGAAAAGGTGCCAAATCCGATTCCGGAAGGAAAAAGATAAGTTGACAAGTTCTCTCGAACCATTTCTTCCACAACCTTACACACATGAATAAAGAACTGGAAAAAGCGATCGAACAAAGAATACTCATATTAGACGGTGCCATGGGTACCATGATACAGCGATATAACCTAACAGAAGAAGATTTCCGTAGAGGTCATTTTGAGAATCACCAAAAACCGCTCAAAGGAAACAACGATCTTTTATCGCTTACCCGACCAGATATTATTAAAGAAATTCACAGGGCCTATTTCGAGGCTGGTGCAGATATTGTTGAGACGAATACATTTTCAGGCACATGGATAGCACAAGCGGATTATGATTTACAGGAGGCAGTTTATGCAATTAATTATGAAAGTGCAAAAATTGCGAAGGAAGTCGCTCTAGAGTTTTCGGAAAAACCAAGATTTGTTGCTGGTTCTATAGGTCCTACAAACAGAACCGCATCAATTTCACCAAATGTTAATGATCCTGGCTATAGAGCTATTTCTTTTGACGAATTAGTTGATGCATACAAAGACCAAGTCAATGCATTAATTGAGGGTGGGGTTGATATTTTACTCGTTGAAACAGTTTTTGATACATTAAACGCCAAAGCTGCTTTATTTGCCATAGACGATGTTTTTGAAAAACGTGGAGAAATATTACCTATCATGGTATCAGGAACGATAACAGACCAAAGCGGTCGCACACTCACGGGCCAAACTACCGAAGCATTTTTAATTTCACTGTCGCATATGCCATTAATGAGCATTGGTTTAAATTGTGCATTGGGAGCCAATTTAATGCGACCTTATTTACAAATTTTAAATGAAAAATCTCCTTTTGCTGTAAGCGCCCATCCAAATGCCGGTTTACCTAATGAATTCGGTAATTATGATGAAACACCAACTATTATGGCAAACCAAATAAAAGAGTTTCTTGAAGAAGGATTGGTAAATATCATTGGTGGTTGTTGTGGAACTACACCTGAACATATAAAAGAAATTGCAGAACTCGCAAAAAATTATACCCCTAGAAAATGGAAGTAACATTGAAACTATCTGGTTTAGAACCACTTTTAGTTACGAAAGAAAGCAACTTTGTAAATATCGGAGAACGCACAAATGTCACCGGTTCTAAGGCCTTTCTAAGGATGATTAAAGAGGGTGACTTCGAGGCGGCTTTAAGTGTCGCGAGAGAGCAAGTCGAGGGTGGTGCTCAAATCATTGATGTCAATATGGACGAAGGAATGATAGATGGTAAAGATTCTATGGTTAAATTTTTAAACCTTATTGCTTCGGAGCCAGATATTGCGAGAGTACCTATTATGATAGACAGTTCGAAATGGGAAATCATCGAAGCAGGATTAAAATGTATTCAAGGAAAGGGTGTCGTGAATTCAATCTCTTTGAAAGAAGGAGAACAAAACTTCATCGAACAAGCAAAAAAAATTAAACGGTACGGAGCAGCTGTTATTGTAATGGCATTTGACGAAAAAGGGCAGGCTGATACTTATCTACGAAGAATTGAAATCTGTAAAAGATCATATGATATTCTTATTGAAAAAGTAAAATTCAATTCACAGGACATCATTTTTGATCCCAATATTTTTCCAGTGGCAACAGGTTTGGAAGAACATAACAATAACGCAATAGATTTTTTTAAAGCCACAGAATGGATTCGAAAAAATTTACCTGGAGCTCATGTAAGTGGAGGTGTATCAAATGTGTCTTTTTCATTTAGAGGAAACAATAAAGTTAGAGAGGCTATGCATGCTGCATTTCTTTACCATGCAATTCAACATGGTATGGACATGGGAATTGTTAACCCTAGTATGTTAGAAGTGTATAGTGATATAGAACCTATGCTTTTAGAGCATGTCGAAGATGTATTACTCAACAGACGATCTGACGCTACAGAACGGTTATTAGCATTTTCAGAAACTGTTAAAGGTGAGGTAATAAAAAAGGAAGCTGATCTATCCTGGAGACAATTACCAGTAAAAGAACGCTTAAGTTATGCATTGGTGAAGGGGCTTGTAGAATTCATAGAAGAAGATGTTGAAGCATGTAGGCAGTTGTTTACCCGACCAATAGAAGTAATTGAAGGTCCATTGATGGATGGAATGAACGTGGTAGGAGATTTATTTGGAAGCGGAAAGATGTTCCTTCCTCAGGTTGTTAAATCAGCTCGTGTAATGAAAAAAGCGGTCGCTTATTTATTACCTTATATAGAACAAGAAAAAGACGGCAAGTCTTCCTCAAGTGGGAAAATTTTAATGGCAACAGTGAAAGGAGACGTTCACGATATCGGTAAAAACATAGTTGGAGTTGTATTAGGTTGCAATAATTATGAGGTAATCGACCTTGGTGTAATGGTTCCTGCTGAGAAAATTATATCGGTAGCCATCGAGGAAAAAGTTGATGTCATAGGCCTTAGCGGCTTAATTACGCCATCCTTGGACGAAATGGTTCATGTAGCTAAAGAAATGGAACGTGCAGGCTTAACTATTCCATTACTGATAGGTGGAGCAACCACGTCAAAAGTTCACACAGCAGTAAAAATAGAGGAGCATTACAAGAAAGGGCAGGCTGTTCATGTATTAGATGCCTCTCGGTCAGTTACTGTCGTTGAAAGTTTATTGGGTCAACGAAAAGAACCTTTTATCAACGATTTAAAAGCGGAATATGAGCGTCTAAGAACACACCATGCGAAAAACCGTGCTGCAAAAGAACTTTTAGACCTTGAAACAGCTCGTAAAAACAAGTTGAAATTAACATTTAATGAGGATACTATTTCAACACCCCAATTTTTAGGAACGAAGACGTTTGTAAATGTAGATTTGGCCGAAATTTCAAAATTTATCGATTGGACACCATTTTTTCAAACATGGGAACTTCACGGAAAATTTCCAGCTATATTGAAAGATGAGCTTGTTGGTAACGAGGCGACAAAATTATTCGAAGATGCTCAACAAATGCTTCATACACTTATTACAGAGCGTTGGCTCGAAGCACGTGCAAGATTTGGATTGTTTCCAGCAAATTCTATTGGTGATGACATAGAGATTTACAATCCTCAAAATATTTCAGAAGTTCTTGTAATTCAGCGCTCCTTGAGGCAACAAACGAAAAAAGTAGACGGTCAACCAAATCTTGCTCTTGCCGACTTTATAGCGCCCAAATCATCAGGAATTACAGACTATATTGGGGCTTTTGTTGTATCCACAGGGTTTGGCATTGAAACCCGTATTGAAGCATTTGAAGCCCAACACGACGATTACAATGCTATTTTATTAAAGGCATTAGCCGATCGATTAGCTGAAGCTTTTGCAGAATATTTACATTTGGAAGTTCGATGTAAATATTGGGGGTATGCACAACATGAAGTGCTTTCAAACGACGACCTAATTGCTGAAAAATATCGTGGTATACGACCCGCACCAGGTTATCCAGCATGCCCAGATCATTTAGAAAAGATTGGTTTATTCAATATCCTAGCTGCACAAGAAACTATTGACGTTAATTTAACTGACAATCTTGCCATGTATCCAACTGCTGCGGTAAGTGGTTGGTATTTTGCTCACCCTGATGCTAAGTATTTTGGTCTAGGTAAAATTTCACCAGAACAAGTTGTTGATTTGTGCACGCGTAAAAATGTCTCATATGAGGAATATAATCGCTGGTATAATAGTGTAGTAGTATAAGCCAAGCATCTATTTTTTAATATTTAACGTCTTTTTAATACATTTACACTAAGAAAAAGACAAATGACCTCTCAATTCAAAGCGTTTTTTACAATTTTATTTTTCGCATTTATAAGTTTTTCACAAAATCCAGTAGCCAACTTTACAGGAAATCCACTTTCAGCATGTGCCAATTCACCAATTCTTTTCACAAGTACCTCCACGACCGGAGGAGGAGCGGCAATAACGAGTTATGCCTGGGATTTTGGTGATGGATTTTCCGGAACAGGAACTTCTGTATCACATAGCTATGCCAACCCTGGAACATACACCGTAACTCTCGTGGTTACAAATGCTAATGGGGCTGCGGATGCCGAAGTAAAGCCAAATTACATTACAATACAACCTTCTCCAACTGCCGATTTTTCTGTAAATGGATTAGGTTGTACGGTACCGTTGACTGTTAATTTTTCTAATACAGGGAGTAGTGGTGCGGGTTTTTCTTATCTATGGAATTTCGGAAACGGACAAACCTCAACTGTTTCTAATCCAACAGCTCAAACCTACACCTCGGCGGGAACTTACTCCGTTTCTTTAATTACTACCAATACAACCACCGGATGTAAGGACACCCTGATTCAGTCGATAGTCGTTTCAAATTTTCAAACGAACTTCCAAATGCCTAATACAGCTTGTGTTGGTCAAAGTATTTCATTTACAGATAATTCAACCGCTGGTGCCAATCAATGGTCGTGGAATTTTGGAGGAATGGGAGCAAGTTCTGAGCAGAACCCTAGTTTTACTTTCATGTCCGCTGGAACATATACAGTTCAACTTTCTTCTCAAAATACTGCGTCAGGATGTTCAGGAAGTTCTAGTCAAACGATTGCGGTTCAACCAACACCTGTCCCAAGTTTTACGGCAACACCTCTAACCAATTGTGCTCCATCTAACGTTACATTTAATAACACTTCTGTTGGGGGATCTTCTTACAGTTGGAATTTTGGTGATGCTACCTCATTGAATAATACCTCGACATCAACTTCGCCATCTCATATTTATAATAACAATGGGACGTATGACGTAACCTTGACAATGACAACGGTTGATGGATGTTCGGGAACCATTACACTTGACGATTATATTGTGATTACTAATGTTGATCCGGTCATTGTAGCTACCCCTACGGGTGGTTGTACGCCTCTAGTTGTGACGTTTACAGATCAAACACTTCCTCCAAATGGTTCGAATCCAATAACTTCATGGAATTGGAGTTTCCCTGGTGGGACACCAAGTTCATTCAACGGACAAAACCCGCCAAGTATAACCTATGGTATAGGGGTTTATGATGTTTCATTAACTGTAACAACTCAATCCGGTTGTACGGAAACGTTAAATTTAACTGATTATATCACCGTTGGAGATATTTTAGATTTGAGTTTTAATGTAGATACTACCGTAAATTGTATAAAAACAGATTTTGAGTTTACTTCAAATGTAGTTACAAATCCAGCTAACCCAAATCCATCAGAGATAAGCTATTTTTGGGATTTCACGGACGGAACTTCAACGGATGAAAATCCACAATATCAATTTACATCAGATACGGGTTACTTTGATGTTCAATTAGTTGTTGATTTCAGAGGTTGTAAAGACACCGTTGAGATTGATTCATTCATTTACATCAATGCCCCGATTGCAAAATTTTCACCGGATCAAACACTTTATTGTAATCAAGGTAATAGTGTATTAGTTCCTTTTACTGATGATGCTACCCATGGAATTACAAGTGACGACATATTAATGATCTATGAATGGGGAGATGGTACACCTAATACTGTGTTAGATGACCCACAATTAGATGATGCAGATGCCGGAAATGTATCGCATCAGTATACAAATTATGGAACTTACACGATAGAACAAGTGATACATAATTATACAACAGGATGTAGTGATAGTATCACTAGTGTTGTTCATATTTCTACTGTTAACGCTAACTTTTATTATTCAACAGATTCTATCTGTCAAGGAGATTCTTTAGTCATGTTTGATAACAGTACATCCTGGGGCACTCATCCACTTGAGGAATGGGAGTTTAATATGGGAAATAATCCTCCAGGCATAGTTAATATGGGCGATACGGCATATTATGCATATACTGAACCAATTTTCTCAACACAGAATTACACGATTACACTGACCGCTACCAATGATGTCGGATGTTCTGATCAGGCCACGCTACCAATTACTGTTTTGCCAACGCCATTCCCGGTATTATCTTTACCCGATCCTAGTGTGGGTTGTGCACCATTTGAAGTTACACTCACGAATAACACGATGAGTTTTGGAATGCCCATTGATTATTTCATTTATTCTTATTCTGATAATTCCAATATTGACACTGTCGATTACATTCCATTTACTCCACCTAATCCAAATCCTAATACCATTACGCATTCATTTGTAGATGAAGGATTTAATAACCTTACCATGACAGTAGTTGATGTGTTCGGATGTTATGCTGTTCAAGCTTCTGCGGCAATAACTATTACAAAACCTTTTGCATCGTTTTCAATGGACAATGTTATTTGTAATGGAGATTCTTTACTGACCGAGAATTCATCCACAGGGGTGGAACCACTAACTTACGAATGGTTTGACGTAAATCCAGTAGGAGCAACCGCAATTTCAACGGATACAAATGCAACGGCCTCCTTTACCGTTTCTAATGTTCCGTTTGGTCAGACAAGTGCTGTAAATCCTTTGTATTTAGTTGTAACAGATGGTAATGGCTGCAAGGATACTGTCAGTAATTTGTTGAGTATTTCTATTCCTTGGGCAGTTCCGAACTACTCATTTTCAGGCGCTGCAATTGGGCCAAACGGAGAGTTTGTGTGCCCTCCACTTTTTGGAGCTTACATTGACTCCTCATTTTCATATGGAAATATCGTTGAATGGAACTGGAACTTTGGTAATGGAAATCAATCTGTTCTCCAAAATCCAAGTAATACATATGCACTTCCAGGAACTTACGATCTTTATTTAGAAGTAACCGATGAAAATGGATGTAAAGCGGATACAACACTATTGGAATATGTCACCATTGGAGGTCCTTATGGAGAGCCGGATTGGCTACAACAGGTTGGACAATGTGCTCAAGGTGCTTTATTCGTAGTGAACAATGCCTTAAATGTTGACAGTTCATATTGGGAATTAGGAGATGGCGGAACCCTTTCTGATACGATTGGTTTCTTTTACAATTACGGAGAACCAGGGACGTATACACCGGGGGTTTATTTATACGATAGTACCGGTTGTGAAGTCTTCTACCCTCTCGATCCGATAACGGTGCTTGATGACGGACTAAATGCTTTATTTACTGCAACTCCAAACCCTGCTGAACAAGATGAAACAATAACATTTGTTGATGGTTCAACCTCTCAACAATCTACAGTAGTTTCCTGGATTTGGGACTTCGATCAAGATGTGGTCAATAGCTTTACGGATACGAACCAATATTATGCTTTTCCATTAGCTGGTCAATATTCGGTAACCTTAACTGTATATGATGCATTGGGCTGTGAGGATGACTATACATTAATTATTAACATCAAGGATCCAGACATTTGGGTACCAAACGTAATAACCACCAATGATGATGGTATCAATGATTTGTTTACACTTCCATTCGATGGATTTAAAGAGTATGAAATCGTAATAGTCAATAGGTGGGGAAATACTATTCATATTGGGACAAGAGATCCGTTAAACCCTTTATTGTTATGGGACGGAACAACCGATTCTTCCGGAGATAAGGTTGTGGATGGAGTATATTTTTGGCATCTGACGGGTACTATGCTTGGTGGTACTCCAGTAGACAAACATGGAAATGTTACTGTTCTAGAGTCAGGTCAATAATTTTAGCCTTCTTGGGATTCGAAATTTTCGTCTACTGATAATACATTAGAAAGCGCAGCGGCTACAGCAAGTTCATCGCAGCGTTCATTTTCAGGATGACCCGCATGACCTTTTACCCAATTAAATTGGAGTTGAAACTTCGCATGAATGGCTAAGTAACGCAGCCATAAATCTTCATTTTTTTTACCCTTAAAGTTCTTCTTTTGCCAACTAAACACCCAACCTTTTGTAATGGAATCAATTACATATTTAGAGTCACTGTGAATACATACTAAATACTTATTCGTGGTGAGGTGCTCAAGACCTGCAATAACAGCTAATAATTCCATCCTATTATTGGTGGTTCTCCGAAAACCTTGACTTAGTTCTTTTCGTTTTCCTTGAAATTCTAATATTACTCCGTAACCACCTGGACCGGGATTACCCCTTGACGAACCGTCCGTATATATATTGACAATAGACACTACTTTTTGAGTCTTTTTGGATTTTGTGTAAGAAAACTAGCCCAACCCTTTCCTTTTGATTTATTATGTTCCCCTACTCCTTTAGAAAAATGATGACAAACAGCAACTGCCAAGCCATCAGTTGCGTCCAAATATTTAGGCATTTCAGGAAAACTCAATAATGTTTGAAGCATTGCGGCAACTTGTTCTTTGGATGCACTACCACTACCCGTTATCGCTTGTTTTACTCGTCTTGGGGAATATTCTTCAAAGGGAATGTTGTGATTTAAACAAGAGGCAATTGCGACTCCCTGCGCTCTTCCAAGTTTTAACATTGATTGTACATTTTTTCCAAAAAAAGGTGCTTCGATGGCCATTTCATCTGGTTTGTATTCAGCGATTAAACCATTCAGTCTTTCCAAAATACGTTTTAATTTATCAGGTTGATTGGCCAATTTATTTAATTGAATAATACCGAAATTTAATAAACTCAATTTATTATCCTGCACATGAATTAATCCATAACCCATTACAGTTGTCCCTGGATCGATTCCTAAAATCACCTTGTCTTTTGAGGTTTTTTGCACAACGTAAAACTAACAAAATATGTGCTTCCCCGCACACACCTCCCCTGTTAGGAATGTACTATCTTTGTTTTATTGTAAATGAACAAGCGAATCCGGCCTAAAAATTACCTACTATTTTTTAAATTCCTGCTACTGCTCGGATTCATATTCCTATTTCAGCGAAAAATAATTTTGAATAAAGTTTCCTTTGAGATCGAAGAAATTAAATACTGTTTCATTGCTTTGTTAATTCCTCTCATCCTATTAAATTGGTATTTGGAATTCATCAAATGGCAACTTATTACACAGACGAATCATCAGACTAACAGAACAACGAACCGAGCTGCTTTTTTTGCTGGAATGCTAGGATCATTCCTTACTCCAAGTATCGCGGGTAATTTCCTTGGTCGGATTTGGTATTATGCACCAACCCTGCGTTGGAAAATCGGTATACACTCAAGTCTGGCAAATTTTTCTCAATCGCTAATCGCTATTTGTATTGGAATACCTTTTTTAATTTACAACCGACCACAAGAAATATCTAATTTATTCATTTGGGCGGCATTTCTACTCTTAATGATTTTTACGTACCTTTTTTGCGACCTACTATTTAAACTAATGCCTTGGCAAAAGATGCATTTGATTGGAGAAAATCTCTTAACAATAAAAATAAGAATAGCATTTTTAACAATTTCATTTCTCCGTTATTTAGTTATGTTTACTCAATACTATATGGCACTTCTCGCTTTTGGTGCAGAAATTTCCGCTCAATTGATTGCTCCGATAGCATTGATATTTCTTTTTGTTACTTTAACACCTTCCTTATTTTTTGGTAAAATAATCGTTAGAGAAAGTATTGCAATAACTGTGTTCTCATTTTACACCTTTCCGTTGAATGAGGTGTTTTTTGCTTCCCTGCTGGTTTGGTGCCTTAGTATTTTTATTCCTGCACTACTAGCGTTAACTGTATTAAAAATGCCAAAAATCGATCGTGTATGAGTATATGGGTATTTATTATAATTTATACTTTTTTTATACTCTTTATAGTATACTTGGGCAGTTTTCTTCAACAAAAAAAAGAAACCTCTTACTACCAAGGAAACAAAATCACACTTGACCAACTAACTGTTTTAGTTCCCTATAGAAACGAAGAACAAAACCTTGGTAATTTTATTGATTGCCTTGAAAAATCAACTGCGCTGCCCGAACAAGTCATTTTTATAGATGACCACTCCACGGATAATTCCACAAACCTTATCAAGCAGCGATTAAAGGATAAATATTTATTGCTTAAACTTGATGAATCTATAGGTAAAAAAGAAGCGTTAAGAGAGGGTATTTTCCAGTCGAAAAATTCATTCATTTTAACCATGGATGCAGATGTTGTTTTCGACTCAAAATATTTTGAAAGCCTTATGCAGTTGGAGGAAGCAGATTTGTATTTGTTTCCCGTAGTTTTAAAAGGCAAGAAATTTCTTCAGGTTTTCTTTGAACTGGATTTACTCATGGTGAATGCTTTAAATAGCTCCTTACATGGCTGGCATAGACCAATCATAGCAAGTGGTGCGAACTTGTTATTTCGCAAAGAAACTTACCTAAAGGTTAATCAATACGAAACTCACAAGCATGTAATGAGCGGTGATGATATCTATTTACTTAGAGATTTCCGAAAAGCAAAAGCAGACATCCGGTTAGTATTAAACAAAAATTTGACTGTATATTCCTATACGCCAGACAATTTGATTGATTTTTTTCATCAACGCTTACGATGGATAGCTAAAACTGGCAATGTTAGAGATCATTTATCTACATTCATAGGTGTATTTCAAGCACTTATGATTTTAACTTTCTGTTGGATGACTATTTTTTTCATCCAACGTGAGGAGTATCACAATGTCTGTGTCCTTTTTACATTTAAATCATTGATAGATCTTCTTGGATTTTTTCCCTATTTCAAAAAGTTTAACGCGTTTAAACAATTGGCTATGTTAGCGCCTTACCAACTTATTTATCCTATTTACCTATTAATTATCAGTGTGTTACTTCCTTTTTTTAAACCTGTTTGGAAAAACCGTATTGCAACAGTATATGGAAGATCTGGTTAAATTTTGTACTTTTACAACGTGAAAAATATTTTACTCTTTCTTTTAATTGCATTCATAATTGTGGGAAATACAGGAGTTAAAGTGTTCACCCATCATTGCGAGGAAGAAGGGACCTTTACTTCTTTTGTAGCGCCAATTGACGATCATTGCGAAGAAAAGAAAAAAGATCTTCCAAGTTGCTGCCAAAAAGCAAAAGAAATAAAGAAAGATTGTTGTTCTGATGAAGAGAAAATTGTAAAACTCTCCTTTGAATTTCACGAATATTTCGATATTTCTGTTCCCATCTTTATTTCAGAAAATCAACAATGTCTTTTCATCGCGAACATCGAAGATTGTAATACCGATGAACAAGCTGCAATTGAGCTCAACAAGCCTCCACCAAAGCGCTTCGGAAAGGAATTATTAATTTATCATCAAGTGTTTCGTATTTAAATCCTGTAGAAAAAATTATTTCTTACGCTTTAAATTTATGAAACATGAAATCTATTATTTATTGTCTTTTTCTATGTAACTTGGCAACTACGTCATATGCTCAAGTAAAAGGCTTGGTGCAAGGCAAAGACTCATTAAAAATTAAACCAATACCAGGAGCAAAAGTAAAATTACTTCATGCCAATATTGGAACTTACACCAATGAGGAAGGCACTTTTGAATTGATATTGCCTAAAATACTTCCTGATACCCTAGTTATTATTGCTTCGGGATATTACACTGACACGATTATCGTTTCGAAAAAGGATCGCTTCATATCACTTAACATCCTGTTATTTTCAAAAAATTTGATGAAAGAGGTTGTACTTGAAGCAAGAAAGCGATCTTCCTCCATATCACGAATGAAGACATTGCATGTGGAGGAACTGACTGCGGCAGAATTAAGAAAAGCAGCGTGTTGTAATCTATCAGAGTCATTTGAAACTAATGCCTCTGTGGATGTAAACATCACGGATGCTGTTTCTGGAGCTAAAAAAATTCAAATGATGGGATTAGATGGAGTGTATACTCAATTACAGCTTGAGAATATTCCATTTTTGAGAGGATTGGAAAGCTCTTTTGGCTTGCAATCTATGCCTGGAACATGGATTGAATCCATTCAAATCACAAAAGGAACTGGAAATGTTGTAAATGGTTACGAATCAATGGCTGGACTAGTCAACTTGGAATTGAAAAAACCACAAGAAATGGAAAAATTTTATTTCAATTTTTATCAAAATTCTCAAGGTCGATCAGAACTTAACTTAAATGCAGGGCATCAACTTAGTAAAAAGTGGACAACAGGTTGGTTTGCGCACACTTCCTCCGTTTACGGAAACATTGACCATAATCACGACAAATTCAGGGATTTACCAATGGGAGATAATATCGCTTTTTTCAACCGTTGGGATTACCGTGGAAAAAAAATGGAGGCCCAATTTGGTGTTAACCTCAACCAAGATCGAAAGGTTGGTGGACAAACGACTTATTTTAGAGACGAACCGACCATTCTTCCTTTTCCCCCTTTAACTTACGGGGTACTTATAAATTCAAAACATGCCGATGCCTTCGCTAAGACAGGTTTTTTCGGAAAAAAACCTTCACAATCTTTAGGGATTGTTTACCATGCAAAATACCACCTTTTGGACGGAACCTTTGGAATTCGACCATTCTCTGGTGAAGAAAAACGTGGGTTTATTAATGTCATTTACGACGATTACATCTCGACTACTGATCATAAAATTAAATCTGGATTGAGTTTTTTGTATCTTGACATCACGCAATCCGCTGATAGCATTTCATCAAGAAGAGAAGAAATAGTTCCTGGAGCATTTATAGAATATACACTCACTACGTCTCGATGGTCAGTAGTTTCCGGTATTCGGTACGATTACCATAATCTCTTTAAAGATCAAATCACTCCACGTATACATGCAAAATATACCTTGGATGAATTTACGGATTTACGTTTCACCGCTGGAAGAGGTTGGCGAGTACCTAATTATATGATAGATAATATCTCTCTTTTGGCAAGTTCTAAACCTTGGGTTTCCCCAACGCAGATTTTACCAGAAATTTCTTGGAATTTTGGAGGATCGATTGTCAAAGATTTCAAAATTCTGAAAAAGAAAGCAAATCTTGCTTTTGATGTTTACCATACCCGATTTACAAATCAATTGATTGTTGACCGCGATAGTATATCAACCTCTGTTGTCTTCAAAAACCTAGAGAATGCCTCTTTTTCAAACAGTGTTCAATTAGAATTAAGTTGGACACCTATCCGAAATTTTGATATTCGACTTGCTTATAAATTTTTGGATGTCAAAGCGCTTTATGGTGGTCAGATGCAACAGCAAGTCATGATTCCTAGACACAGAGGATTCACTAATATGGCATATCGTACTCGAAACAAAAGATGGGAATATGACTTCACGCTCTCTGTTTTTGGACAATCAAGATTGCCAGGAAGTATGGTAGGACAATCTCAAGATTACAGTAAGGTCTATCCTATGGTGAATGCCCAAGTAACGCATATCTACAAAAAGTGGGACTTTTACCTAGGTGGTGAGAACTTGAGTAACTTCAGACAACAACACCCCATTATTGATGCTGGGAATCCATTTAGTTCAGGTTTCGATGCAACAGAAATTTGGGGACCCGTTATGGGAATTACCATTTATGGTGGAATACGTTATCAACTAAAAAAAGAAAAGAAAAAATAACTTAAATTTATGCTAATGAAAAATATACTAATCGTAATGATAATCTTTACTGCTGTGTTTCAAAATATTGCAGTTGGACAAAAAAGCCCTAAAACGCAAACAATATCCATACAAACTTCAGCAGAATGTGGAGATTGTAAAAATAGGATAGAAGATAAGCTCAATTATACCAAAGGTATTTTGTTTGCAGAACTTGATTTAGAAACTAAAAAGGCAACTGTAAAATTCAAAACAAAAAAACTTGATGCTCTTGCCATTAAACAAATTATTGCGAAAATTGGATACGATGCTGATGACGTTAAAGCAAAAAAAGAGGATGTTGAAAAATTACCTAAATGCTGTCAACCAGGCGGGATGAACAAGCAATAGTTAAACTGTATTGTTATCGAATTATTAATTTATGTAACTCAGTGGTAAGTCACTTTTCAATTCTCTACCTTTGAAATAAATGAATAAATCCAGACCTAGTGTTCTTATCCTTTTGGGAAGCATTGCCTTTAGTTCGGTAAGTTTGGGTTTTACCTTGATTGTACATTATTGGATGGTGCGTTTGACTGTCCCTTTAATTATTGCCATTCCGTTGATTTCAGGATTATTTGCCTACTTTATTTTTTACTACTTATTAAAACAATTTATTCAACAACGCCTAGGTTTAATCTATAGATCGATTCGAAATAAAGAGCCTTTGAATGAATCTATCGATCGCATGGTCGAAACAGCAGAATTAGATGTGGCCAATTGGGAAGAAGGGCAAAGCTCAGAAATTAGTAAACTAAAAGAGCAAGAAGCATTTCGCCGAGAATTCCTTGGTAACTTAGCGCATGAATTAAAAACACCAGTTTTTTCCATTCAAGGCTATATTTTAACCTTACTTGAAGGTGGTATTGAAGATTCTAAAGTCAATAAATCATTCTTGGAACGAGCGTCAAAAGCAACAGACCGAATGGCAACAATGTTGGAGGACCTCGATCAGATAACTAAGTTGGAAGCCAATGAACTCAACCTCCACGAAAGATCGTTCGATTTGACTGAATTGGTAACTGAGATCATTGAATCAACAGAACTATTCGCAAAAGAAAAACAAATACAAGTCAGTACTAAAAGAGATTATCCAACGACAAATGTGATCGGAGATCGCGAAAAAATTGGACAAGTGTTTACTAACCTCATCAACAACGCCATTTTTTACGGAAATAAAGGAGGATACTGTAGAATTGGTTTCAATTATTTTGATGACGTAATTGAATGCGAGGTCAGCGATAATGGCCCTGGAATTGACAACAAACACCTTCCTAGATTATTCGAACGCTTCTACCGAGTCGAAAAAAGTCGTAACCGAAATGAAGGAGGATCGGGACTAGGATTGGCTATTGCAAAGCACATTATCGAGTCGCATGGACATAAAATCACTGTGAAAAGTGTGGTTGGATTAGGTAGTAATTTTTATTTCACCTTAGAAAGAAGTAAAAACAACATTCCTTTAAGTTCTAGAGGAATTCCACTAAAATAAAGTAACTACTTGCTTTTTTTTTGCCGTTTAATTTCTATTTCATATCTTCATCACAGACAAATTACTAAATTCAACGATTGACATGAAAATTCTTAAAATTCAAGCATTACGAGGTCCGAACATTTGGAGTATTACACGGAAGAAATTAATTCAAATGCGTCTTGACCTTGAGGAACTTGAAGAAAAACCAACTAATAAAATTCCAGGTTTTAGAGAGCGTATTGAAAACCTTATCCCGACTATGATTGATCACCGCTGTTCAGAAGGTTGCAAAGGTGGTTTTTTTCAACGCGTTGAACGAGGAACCTGGATGGGGCATGTCATTGAACATATTGCGTTAGAAATTCAAACTCTTGCGGGAATGGATGTAGGTTTTGGCAGAACGAGAGAAACTAAAACTCCTGGAGTTTACAATGTGGTGTTTAATTACATTGAGGAGAAAGTAGGACTCTACGCTGCTGAATCGGCTGTTCGAATTGCTGAAGCACTTATCGATGGTACTGAATATGACCTACAACATGACATAAAAAAAATGCGCGAAATCCGCGAAGATGTTCGTTTAGGCCCCAGTACTGGAAGTATTGTTGACGAAGCCGTGGCACGTGATATTCCATGGATTCGAATGGGTACTAATTCACTCATTCAACTGGGTTACGGCGTAAATCAAATGCGCTTTCAGGCTACTATAACATGTAAAACAAGTAACATCGCAGTAGATATCGCATGTGACAAAGAACAAACCAAACGCATGTTGGATGCTGCATCAATACCTGTGGCGAAAGGTTCAATTTGTGTTGACGAAGAAGATTTAGAAGATACTATTAAAAAAATTGGATACCCAATCGTTATTAAACCGTTGGATGGAAATCATGGTAAAGGAGCTTCAATAAACGTGACCAATTGGGAAGACGCAGTAGACGGCTTAGCCTATGCGAAAAAATATTCCAGAAGGGTAATTGTTGAACGTTTTATTACCGGATTTGATTTCCGCGTATTGGTAATTGATAACAAAGTAATCGCAGCTGCCCAGCGTGTACCTGCCCATGTTGTTGGCGATGGGAAAAACTCCATTCAATCGCTAATCGACGAAACAAACAAAGATCCAAGAAGAGGTTATGGACACGAAAATGTCCTAACAGAGATCACAGTGGACAGAGACACGGAAGAATTACTCGAAAAATTAAATTACACCCTTGAAACAATACCATCACATGGAGAAATTGTTTACTTAAAATCTACTGCAAACCTAAGCACTGGCGGTACTTCTATAGATGTCACTGACATGATGCACCCGGAAAATGTATTTATGGCAGAACGCATTTCTCGTGTAATCGGACTAGATATTTGTGGAATTGACATCATGGCCCAAAATCTTACCGAACCTCTGAAAGAAAATGGAGGTGTGATTCTAGAGGTAAATGCCGCTCCTGGATTTAGAATGCACCTTGCCCCGTCGGAAGGATTGCCAAGAAATGTTGCTGCACCCGTTATTGATATGCTTTATCCTCCGGGAAAACCATCACGAATTCCAATTATCGCCATCACAGGTACAAATGGAAAAACCACTACCACAAGATTAATCGCACATATTGTAAAGAATAACGGTTATCGCGTAGGATTCACAACATCGGATGGAATTTATATTCAAAACCATATGATGGAAAAAGGAGATACAACCGGTCCTATGAGTGCAGAATATATTTTAAAAGATCCAAATGTGGAATTCGCCGTCCTAGAAACAGCACGTGGAGGAATCTTGCGTTCAGGTTTAGGTTTCAGTCGATGTGACATTGGGGTAATAACGAATATTCAAGAAGATCATTTAGGAATTAGTGATATTCACGATTTGAAAGATTTATCTCGTGTAAAATCCGTTGTTTTAGAAAGCGTAAAGAAAGACGGATGGGCGGTGTTAAACGGTGAAGATGAAAACTGTTTGGAAATAGCAAAATCTCTTCAATGTAGCGTGGCACTTTTTAGTATGGATGAACATGCGCCTGCGATTGTGGAACATTGCAAAAAAGGAGGAGTAGCTTGTGTCTATGAAAACGGCTTCATTACCATCAAAAAAGGAGAATGGAAATTCCGAGTTGAACGTGCTACGCATATTCCACTCACTATGAATGGAAAGGCTAAATTCATGATTGCAAATGTATTGGCTGCAACTCTTGCATCTTATTTGAATGGATTCAAGACAGAAGATATTAAACTTTCATTGACAACGTTTATTCCTGGAGCTGCACAAACACCTGGAAGAATGAACATCTTTGAATTCTCTAAATTCAAGGTAATGATCGACTTTGCACATAATCCAAACGGATACCGAGGCATTGAAGAATTCTTGAGTACAGTGGAAGCCACACGGAAAATTGGAATTATTTCAGGTGTTGGAGACAGACGCGATGAAGACATTAAAGAATGTGCACGAATCGCGGCTAGAATGTTCGACCATGTTGTTATCCGCCAAGAAAAACACTTGCGAGGAAGAACTGAACAAGAAATTATCAACCTTATTGTTGAAGGACTAACCGAGGCCAATACAGGCGTGACTTATGAAATAGTGACTTTGGAAGTAGAAGCAATCAAACATGCCATTTTAATCGCAGAAGAAGGAACATTTATTACGGCGCTAAGTGATGTTATTGATAATGCTATAGATATTGTGCAGAATTATTTAGATATGGAAATAGAGCAAGGCACAATTGCCTAATGGAAGATAAGCAGATTTTCACGCTTTCACAAGTAGCGACATCCATCAAGAAAACCTTGGAAAATCGCTACAATCAACTTTATTGGATTAAGGCAGAAATGCATAAAATTAACCGCTATCCTAGTGGACACGCATTTCCCGAATTAGTTCAGAAAGAAGGTGATAAAATCGTTGCTCAGCTCACCGGAACTATCTGGAAACAGCAATTAGAACGTATTCAAAAAAGTTTTGTAGACGTTGTTAAAGAACCCTTGAAAGATGGACTTACCGTTCTGTTTTTAGGAAAAATCGTATTTAGTGAAACGTTTGGGCTCAGCATCCAAATTATGGATATTGATCCTTCATTTAGTTTAGGAGAACTTCAAAAAGAGCGAGAGGAAACGTTAAAAAAACTTTCTATTGAAGGTTTATTAAATAAAAATCAGCTTCTCCCCTTCCCTCTATTACCTAAACGAATTGCCATAATTTCAGGGGATACCAGCAAAGGATTATCCGATTTTATGGAAGTTTTAGTTCAAAACCCTTACCAGTACAAGTTCGAAACAACCTTATTCAACGCGCTATTACAAGGAGATGTAGCGGTAGATTCGATTATTCAATCGTTAAATTCAATTAAATCTTCCCTTCATCAATTTGACTTGGTAGTTATCGTACGCGGTGGAGGTGCCGAGGTAGGCATGACATGCTATAATCATTTTAAACTTTGTAAAGAAATTGCCCAATTTCCCTTGCCTATTCTCACAGGTATTGGACATTCCACCAATTTAACTGTAGCAGAATTAATCGCATTTCGCAACGAGATTACTCCGACAAAATTGGCAGCATTTCTTGTTCAAACGTTTCGAGAATTCGACTTAAGGGTACAAGAATTAACAAGTAACCTGCGCGATATGTCCATGCTAAAAATTGAACGTGCGCAACAACAGGTATCACAGCTTAAACACGCATTTGAAAAGTCATCCAAAAACTTAATGCAGCAGTTTAGCTTCTCTTTACAGACAACTCAACAGCAAGCAGCACAATCGGCCATTCACGTGCTTCATCGAGAGAAAACACTTTTATCGAAAATACAAAGTGAAGCGTCTGCCTCTGCCATTGAAAAATTACGAAACGGAGCATTTCGATTGGAACGCAAGCAATACGAACTTTCCCTATTTACTGCTAAAATTTTAGAACAGCAACACCAACAACTGGAAGGCCTTTCGTCTAAAATAGAATTATTGGATCCTATTCGCATTGTAAACCGAGGATTTAGCATAGCACGAAGAAATGGCAAGGTAGTTTCTAGTGATAATAAACCAGAAATTGGAGAAGAAATTGAGCTTTTATCAGCAATTGGAGAAATGAAATCTGTCGTTACTTCGATTCAAAACAATGAGTAAGAATCTAAAAAATAGTTTTTATTGTCGTCTGTACTTTAATCTTTTCTAAAAAGTGATGCTTTTAAAATAGCAGGGTTTCCTCGTAAATTTCCTGTATTCTTTCCTCCACATCGCGCTTCCGTTAATCGTAGTTGTTTACTTTCCCTAAAGCTGACTTCGATAATCACTTGCGTTCCTCCCGTACAACCGTTTCTTTCATTCTCTTTTCCTTTTCTCAATTTTGCTTTTTTGTAGGCGCTTTTAATTTCTCGCCACCACGCTTCGGTCATCTTTTGTGTAGAATCGGAAATAATTGTTCCGTAAGAATCAACAGTATAGTGCCAATCTTGCTTGGTTGCTGTTATGGTGAAACTTCTGTGGTAATCGGGTGGAACAGATGCATCCACAAAGCGGTATTTTATCGAGGTAATTTCATTTTTTTGGGCTAGAGAAGCATTAATTAGCAACAGAAAAAGTGGGAGAATGCGCATTATATTTTATTAGCTAAAGATACTCATTAAAAATTATATTGCTTTATTTTGATGTATATAAAAATGAGTCTAAACAACATGAGCACTAATCGAGAAATAATTGGCGTTACAATTATTATGGCATTTCTTAACTAAAATGTAAATTCAAACATTTTTTTTCTTAAGTTTGGTTAAACAATAAAAAATTATTTATGAAAAAAATTATTATTTTAAGTGCATTCTTTGGGATTTTAGGAATTGCATATAGTTTTAAAAATGAGTCTAATAAAAACTATAAATTAAAGGGACAATGGTGTTATTATATAAAATGCAATGGTAAATCATGGCACGAATTGAGTCCTACCTGTTTTTCATCTTCGGAAGGTTTACAAATAATGAAAGCCAAATACCCAAATTGCAGTGTGAGTTATGCCGCAGACGGTCATTGTAAATAATAGCGCAAATTATTCATAAAAAAAGGGAGCCTTTCAACTCCCTTTTTTTATGGCTATTTTTCAGATGCGAATAATATGGATAGTTGCATAAACAATCAACTTTCAAATTTCGGCAATTTGTTTTTAAATTAATCTCAAGAATCATAAACAAAAGTTGGGCAGTAATCCAACAAAAAACCCTGACTTTTACATCAGGGTTTTGTACTCGAGGCGGGACTTGAACCCGCACGGGCAAAACGCCCACAGGATTTTAAGTCCGGCGTGTCTACCAATTCCACCACTCGAGCATTCCCGACAAGACGGTCGGGCTACAATCGTTCTTTCGAACTTTTGTGGTTTGGCGAGCGAGAAACGGGATTCGAACCCGCGACCCCGACCTTGGCAAGGTCGTGCTCTACCAACTGAGCTATTCTCGCTTTATAATTATTAATTCCCGACGTTTTCGGGGTGACAAAAATAGTTATATTTTTCATTTTAAAAAACTTTTTACTCAAAATTCACCTTTAGTAATTCATAATTCTATTTTGGATAAACGTATATTTACACTTCAAAAATATATCGTGAAAAAACTCTTCCTATTTTTCTTATTTAGCGGCAGTATAGCCATTGCGCAAAAAAACTCAAAAGTTGATACCAAAACCTCTGCGATTTCAAGCGAAATACTTGGTGGTTTTAATTTTAGAAGCATCGGCCCTGCCTTCATGTCGGGACGGATATCTGATATTGTGATTGACCCTAGCAATGAAAACAAATGGTATGTTTCTGCAGGTTCTGGAGGTGTTTGGAAAACTGAAAATGCAGGTGCTACCTGGCAATCCATTTTTGAAGGAAAAGGATCTTATTCCATCGGTTGCCTAGCCATAAACCCAAATAATAATAACGAAATTTGGGTTGGAACAGGAGAAAATGTTGGGGGCAGACATGTAGGTTATGGTGACGGGATCTACAAAAGCGCAGACGGTGGAAAATCATGGCAACACATGGGACTTAAATCAAGTGAGCACATTTCAAAAATTATCATTCATCCAAAAAATAGTCAAATCATCTGGGTCGCATCACAAGGCCCACTTTGGTCTTCCGGTGGTGATCGCGGTGTTTACAAATCTATTGATGGTGGTAAAACTTGGAAAAAGACCTTAGGAGAGGGAGAATGGGTAGGTGCAACCGATTTAATATTAGATCCAAGAAATCCTGATGTGATATACGCTGCTACATGGCAACGACATCGAACAATCGCGGGTTACATGGGTGGTGGACCAGGAACGGCGATTTATAAATCAACCGATGGTGGAGAAAATTGGAGCAAGTTGAGTAGTGGATTACCTTCATCAAACCTCGGAAAAATTGGACTAGCTATTTCACCTCAACAACCCGATGTTGTATATGCTGCAATTGAATTAGACAGAAGAAAAGGCGGAGTTTTTAAAAGTGTCGATCAAGGAGCTTCATGGAATAAAATGTCGGATGCTGTCTCCGGTGGTACTGGTCCGCATTATTACCAAGAACTGTACGCTGATCCTCATCAATTTGACAGGATTTATTTGGTCAGTTATATGATGTTTATTTCAGATAATGGTGGGAAAGACTTTTACACAATGAACGAAAACAACAAACACGTTGATAATCACGCAATTGCCTTTAAAAAAAATGACCCAAATTATTTGCTTGTTGGTACGGATGGTGGCGTTTACGAAAGTTTTGATAAAACAAAATCATGGAAATATGTCTCCAACCTGCCACTCACTCAGTTTTACAAAGTTGCCGTAGACGACCAATTGCCCTACTATAATGTTTACGGAGGAACTCAAGATAACAGTTCGCAAATGGGACCATCAAGAACAACAAATATTAACGGAATTCGCAACGCAGATTGGAGCATACTTCTAGGTGGAGATGGTCATCAACCTGCCACTGAACCAGGTAATCCAGCTATTGTATATGCTCAATGGCAACAAGGAAATTTGGTACGTCATGATCGTGCGACAGGAGAAAATGTATACATCCAACCACAACCGGAATTAGGTGAAAAATCGGAGCGATTCAACTGGGATGCACCAATTCTCGTGAGTCCACATAAGTCGTCTCGGATATATTTCGCTTCTCAAAGACTTTGGAAATCTGATAACCGTGGCGATTCTTGGGAAGTTATCTCTCCGGATTTAACAACCAACACACCAAGGACGCAAACACCATTTTTTGGTAAAAAACAAGCCTGGGATAATCCCTGGGATATCTATGCTATGTCAAATTACAGCAGTATCACTAATATTTCGGAATCACCAAAAAAAGAAGGTTTACTTTATGTGGGTACTGATGATGGAAATCTCCATGTTACAGAAGACGGTGGTAAAAACTGGAGGAAAATTCCTTTTTCTTCAATTCCTGGTTTACCGGCACAAGCATTTGTAAATGATGTGAAGGCAGATTTACACGACGAAAACACAGTGTATGCTGTATTTGATAACCACAAAAGCGGAGACTACAAAGCTTATGTATATAAAAGTAACGACAAAGGAAAAACATGGATATTGATTACAAAAGGAATTGCTGAACGCACGATAACCTGGCGCATTTTACAAGATCATGTGAAAAAGAATTTAATGTTTTTAGGAACTGAATTCGGTGTCTATGTTTCGATTTCCAATGGAGATAATTGGTTGAAATTTAGTGCAGGTTTACCCACAATTTCAGTGCGCGACATGGCCATTCAAAAACGTGAAAACGATCTTGTTTTGGCAACTTTTGGTAGAGGGATTTATATTCTCGACGATTACAGCGCGTTAAGAACCTTGGATGAGGAATCTGTAAAAAAAGAGGCATTCATAACAACTCCAAGAAAAAGTTATTGGTATCAGCAGCGCTCCGTACTAGGGGAAGGAGGAAAAGCTTCCCAAGGTGATGCTTATTTTGTTGCTCAAAATCCAGACTTTGGAGTACAATTCACCTATTACATGGCAAATTCTTTGAAATCTTCAAAAGAAAAGCGAAAGGAACAAGAAAGTGAAGCACTAAAAGCTCAAAAAGAAGTGGCAATTCCGGACTGGGCAATTCTTGAAAAAGAGGAACTTGAAGGAGATCCAAAGATTATGCTTGCAATTTATGGCGCTTCAGGAGAATTGGTGAGATTAATCGAAGCGTCAAACGGAAAAGGATTTCAGCGTGTAAATTGGAACTTACGTAGAAAAGCTGTAGGTACTATTACTCCTGAAAATAAAGACTGGAAAAATGAAGGTCCTATGGTTGCCCCAGGAAAGTATCAAGTTCAACTTTTAAAAATTGAAAATCAAAAATGTTTCGAGTTAGGAGAGAAAGTTTCCTTTGAAATTGAGCCTCTTCCGGGATTAACACCTACAATTAAAGGAATGTCAGCTGAGGAGGTTACAGCGTTTTGGGTAAAACTAGACCAAGCGTATAGTGCCGTTCAGTTATTTAACGAGCAAGTGAAAAAAGAGAAAAGAAAAGTGGAAACAATGCTAAAAGCGTTAACCCTTTCTAGTAAAATTTTAGCGGATGAATTTTCTGTGCTTTCAGCTTTTAATAGTAATTTTCTAACAATTGAAAACCTCATTAGTGGAAGTAATATCAAACAACAAATAGGTGAAGAAAACGAGTACCCTACTGTTTATCATTACCTAGGTGTAGTGAGCACAGGAGTTGGAGGATCAACCTATGGTCCTACACCTACGCACCTAAAATGCATGAATGCCGCACTTTCTCTTTTAGAAAAAGCAAAAAAGGAATTAGAAAATGTTAGTGCCAAACTTCCTGAAATAGAGAAAAAAATCAGAGCGGCTGGGGTTGAAATAAGATTAGACTAAGATTTCTTTTCGAGCTGCCCGTTAGAATGCTTGGCAAATCGTCCCATTTCACGATCGTGCACATGGTCGTAGGATGGCCAAGGCCAACCTCCAAATTGCGTTTGTTGGTAATCTTGAAATGCCTGATAAATTTCTTCTCGCGTGTTCATTACGAATGGACCATGCTGAACCACAGGTTCGTTCAACGGTTTACCTTGAAGAACTAATACTTTACATACTTCAGCTCCACTTTTAAGTTGAATAGCCATATTCGGCTCCACATCAACCGCATGGTAATGTGGAATAGATGCACTGCCAAGGGTTAATGAATTTCCTTCATAAAAATAAAGTGACCGATTTACACCAAGTGACGTAGCTTCAAGCGTGAAAGTACTATTCGCTTCAAGGTGGATATTGTATATGCCTACTTGATTATCATCTAAGGCTGCCCAAGAATCTGGAGGTGCTGATTCTGCTCGATGCACACCTAATTTTCCTATTAAAACCTCAACATGAACAGTGCTTCCCTCGTCATCCACCGTAAATTTAGGTACATTTTCAGACCATAGCATTTTAAAATGCGGCTCTACCATTTTACTTTTCTTTGGTAGATTCAGCCAAATTTGAAAAAGTTCCAATGGATTATCTTCTTGAGCATTTAACAGCGGAAACATTTCAGCGTGCTGAACCCCTTTACCAGCGGTCATCCACTGAACATCTCCATTGCCATATCTTCCTGCTGCCCCTGTGGAATCCGTATGGTCTACTAAGCCCTTTCGCACAACAGTAATGGTTTCAAAACCCCGATGAGGATGACCAGGAAATCCTGGAACCTTCATTCCGTGATACATCCTAAAACCATCTTTCACAATAAAGTCTTGACCCATATGTCTACCTGTGAAATAAGATGTGTCTGGCCCCAACTCTTCATTTCCTTTTGGAAAAAAATCTTCGTGATGTACACAAAATAAAAATGGATCGTGTGTTTCCCACTGAAATCCTAAGGGTCTTATTTTCTTTATCATATTTTCTTTATTTTTCAATTGTCTATCATTTCTAAACCAAGCAACTAAAGGAGCTGATAATACTGCACTTATTCCTAAAGTTAATTTACCAACAAAACTTCTTCTTTCCATAAATCTATTATGTTGTTTTTCCAAAAGTAAACATTCTCTCAAATTCTGAGAATTAACGTAGGTTATGAAAATCAAAAAGCCCCGAAACGGGGCTCATTGACGAAAAAAGTATATGTGATTTAATTATGCTTTACACTTAAACAAGGTTTTTATGTTCAAGTAGTATGTTTTAGCGTTCACATATTAACAAATACTGTGCCATAAAAAACAAAAAGTTCAACACCGTTGAACCTTAGCTAAACTATTAAAAAATCATATAAAACTTCGACAAATATTCTTTATTTATCGTTAAACGTGTACCCTACACCTTTAATAGTTCTTATGTAATGATCTCCTAACTTCTCTCTTAATTTTCGGATGTGAACATCAATTGTTCTTTCGCCTACAATGGTTTCGTTTCCCCAAACAATAGCAAGAATCTGATCCCTATTGTATACTTTTCCTGGTCTACTAGCCAAAAGTTCTAAAAGCTCGAATTCTTTTTTAGGAAGCACCAACTGATTTCCTTCGATTTCGACCATGTACTTTTCCCTGTCTATTTTTACGGAGCTCTCTCCTACTTCAACCTCTATTCCCTTGGATTTATCTAATCTTCGCAATAAACTTTCAATTTTTGTAATCAACAAACGTGGTCGAATTGGTTTTGTAATGTAATCATCTGCGCCAGCTTCAAAACCCGCAATTTGAGCATAGTCCTCTGCTCTTGAAGTAAGGAAAGCAATAATTGGTTGGGATAAATTCAAATCTTTTCTAATCACTTGGCACGTTTCAATACCATCCATTTTCGGCATCATCACATCTAAAAGTATTAAAGATGGACTGATTTGTTGTGTCATTTTAATCGCTTCTTCACCGTTGGAAGCTGTAAAGACTTTATACCCTTCTTTTCGAATGTTATAGGATAAAAATTCCAAGATATCCGCTTCGTCATCGACTAACAAGATTGTATGGCCTTTAAGATTTTCCATATTTGAAGAAGTTAAAAACCGGGTCAGTTTCCCAACCCGGTCTCTCAATTAATATTATTTATTAACGATTAATTTTAATATTACGCTATCGTAAGCATTCGTCAATACCACTTGATAAAGACCTGCACTAAGCGTTGATGTATTTACTGTAACTTCATTTAATCCAATGTTAGAAGTCGTATTGCTCTCCAAAATTCTTCCAAACTGATCTTGAAGTGCGATTGTCGTTTCAGTTCCTAAGTTATTTACAAACTGTAGGGTTGCATTTGCATTAGTTGGATTAGGATATAATTTCACTTGTTCAACACCTGTCATTTCATTCAATGATGAAGTATTGATTACAACATTAAATGTTACCGTATCTATACAGTTACCATTAATTGCCGTTAAAACAACTTGGTATGTACCGTCAACAGCGTAAGCATGTACCGGAGCTGCTGCCGATGAATTTGTGAAATCTCCAAAATCCCATGAGTAAGAAGAGGCACCTGTAGACGAATTACTAAACGTTACTATGTTACCATTTGAAGTAAATGAACCAGCTGCTGTTGGAGTCGCTGTGAACGTTACGTTTACTGTGTTTGACGTTCCAACACCTGCACAAGCATCCGCATTAGTTGTAATAACTGAATAATTTCCTGAAGCAGAAACCTGAATCGATTGCGTTGTGGCGCCATTTGACCATGCATATGAATCCGCAGTTGAAGAAGTTAATGTAACAACATCTCCTGAACAAGCTTGCGTTGCTGAGGCTGTTACAGTAGGAGCCGGTGCGTTACTAACGTTTACAGTTGTTGCTGCAGAAGATGCTGAACATCCATTGTTATCAGTAACAGTTACGGAGTAGGAACCAGAAGAAGTTACAGTAATCGCTTGAGTTGTTGCGTTTGTTGACCATGTATTACCTGTTGAAGCAGATGATGTTAATTCAACGCTTCCACCTGTACAGAATGACGTCGCACCGTTTGCTGAAATTGTTGGTGTTGAAGGAAGTGCATTTACAGTAACCGTTATTGCAACTCTTGGACTTTCATCTCCGGCTGCGTTTTTTTGACTTACATAATAGGTATACACTCCTGGGGAAGAAGTACTCGGCGATGGAGCACCAGCCAGTGAAGTTCCTCCAGTCGCAACATCGTACCAGCTTAATATATTTCCTGCGGTAGCAGTAGCTGACAATTGTATTGCCGTTGCTCCTTGACAATAGGTAAATGAATTAGTGGCAACAGAAGGAGCCGTAACGCTAAAAAACTTAGGATTTGTAAAAGATGCGCCAGAACCAGCAATTGAACCACTTGCTAGTCGTGCATCAGGAGTTGCGCCCAACGCAGGAAATAAGTTTACCCAATTAACTTGTGCTAAAGTAGCTGTTGAATCATTTGCATCTCCAGACCACCATGACTGATACCATGAAGTGGTTGCTCCTCCTGAATTTAGAACAGTATTTGTATTAGTTGCCGACCATGTTGGTGTTGCAAAATTTGTCAAGGTATTATTAGCAAACACTAAGGTGTCACCATTTAGGTTCGCAACTACAGGAGCGCCTTCGATAGATAACCCCTTTTCCCAACCAGTTACTAAAGAGTTTAATACAGAAGTAGCTGTATTCCTTCTTAATCGGAATGCTTTTTCAAATTTCTCTCCAACAGGTAGGGCTGTTGTTCCATTTCCTTTTGGGCCAACCAAGGTTACATTTGAAAAAACTGGTGCTGTTTTAGGTGTTGCCACAGATCCTGCAGCATCATTATCCGATTCGAATGCATTGGAATCTCCCGCAGCATCTGACATGTCTTTGTCACGAATAGATAAAGCAAACTGCACTTTTCCTCGATAACCAAAATCTGTGTCAAAATCGTCGTCAATGCCTCTGTAAGCAATTAGGTGCTTACAATTTACTGTACCTCCAAACCACTCAAATGAGTCATCACCTGAGAAAGATACTTGGATATAATCCACTGTGGTAGCTGAACCAACTGAACCAAATGTAATTCCGTTTATCTCCTTGTTGGGCTCCAATGCAATTCCAGCAAATTCTATTCGAACATACTTAATTGTACCTGAATTATCATTATCGAACGCACCACCATATTGTGTATCAGTTGTTGGAACAATTCCTTCAATATTTGCTACACCACCTGGCTGATTATTTCTAGCTAATCCCAATATTACTACTCCACCCCAGTCTCCTTCATTTTTTGAACCTACAGGTTCATTCGATGTAAAAACTATCGGTTGTGATGCTGTACCTTGAGCGTTTATTTTTGCACCACGAGTAACAATTAGTGTTCCCTGAGTGGCCTTATCACCACGAATAACTGTTCCGGGAGCTATCGTCAACGTAGCATTGTTTTTTACATAAATTTTATTTTGAAGTAAAATAACACCTGACCATGACGTATTGGTGGTAATGTCGGCTGATACTGTTTGAGTGATTGCAGGATAAACTGTGTTTTCAGGATCAAAGTTCGACCAACCTGATGTCCAATCTGTTGCTGGTGTGTTGTCCGTTACAGGAAATGCTCCTTTATATGTCGTAGGAGTCCAAAATGCATCTTGGGCAAACGACGCAGCCGTTAAAAGTGTTGCGGCTAAAGTTGTGTAAATCTTTTTCATTTTAATTTAGTTTTTATCGATACAAAGTTCCGATGAACTGAAGCGCACAGAGTTACAACATCCTTAAATATTCATTAAGTCTTCGTTAACAATTGTAAACAATTTGGTAATATTGAAACCTTGAACTTTTCTTAAAAAAAAATGACTGCCCTTTAAGACAGTCATTAAGGGATCTCACTGTATTATAATTAAAAAGTATACTTCAAGCTAAGCGAAACCGTTTGACCGAAGGTAATACTCTGCCACTCACTATCTATTCCTTTATCTAATTTGTAGTTCTTATTAATATCTTGAAAGAAAATAAGATCCTGAGCTAACAAATCCTTGACATTCAACTTTAATTCAAGTTTTTCCTTCCATGTCTTAGTAACCTGAAAATCTATGACATGACGACCATTTTCCCAAACGCTTGGCTCTTGCGTACTGCCAGCAATCGCAATTCGTTGAGCAACATAATTATAAGATGCTGAAAAATTCCAATTATTTGGCCCATTGTAAAATATACCCGTATTCAAAATGTAAGGAGATTGTCCTTGAAGCGGCCTAGAGCCATTTCCGTATTCATTAAGGCCCGGGAAATCACTCAAATCAATGGTTGATTTAATATAGGAACCATTAAAGAACAAGGTAATATCTTTTAAAAAGCTTGTAGAATCCGCTGGTTTTAACAACCCTAAATTCATCCGGTACTCTATTTCTGCACCAAAATTTACGACATTTCCAACATTGTCATAATACAGTTCCGGTTGACCTGACGTTCCTGTTCGCAGTAATAATTCAATAGGGTTGTAAAATTGCTTGTAGAAAGTCGATACGCTAAACAACTGACCTTTACCTGGAAAGATTTCATAACGCAAATCAAAATTATTAATCTTTGCACGTTGTAAGGTAGGATCTCCAGAGGTCAAGTTATCGTTGATAAAGTTGTAGAAAATAAAAGGTGCTAATTCCCTAAATTCTGGCCTAGAAACTGTTCTTGAAGCACTCGCACGTATATTCATTTTTTTTGTCAGCGAATAAATTAAATTGATGGAGGGTAATAAATCAATAACCGTAGTGTCTAAATTTTGAGGTTCATTACTGCCAAATTCGATGTAGTTGAACACTTGATTATATGATTCTACACGCGCACCGCCCACTGCCTTAAATTTATCGCCAAATTTTAAATCGACCATTCCGAATGCTGCGTTGAGAAAAGAAGAAGCCTGATAACTGTCATCAACGTTAGTTCCTTCCTCCAATTTGAATCCACCTTGACCATCAGCTGTTAATCCCATATTCTCAGGGGCAAAAATCTGATCACCCGGTAAAAGAAGCAAATTAGAATTGAAGCTGGCACTACCGACAGGATCGTATTTTGAAAACCCTAGGTTTCGAGCGGAAAACGAGCGCGACCTAAATTGGTGTAATCCCCCTGCCTTAATTTTATAATCTTTTTTCTCGCCTCCAAATGGAACAATTACATCGTATTTGGCGTTGTAGATTCCCTCTGAAAGTGTTGACCAAAACATATTTCCTGCGCCAAGCGTAGTAATATCGTTATTTTGAATGACAGCAAAATATGGAAGTGTCGTATCAACTTGCTGGTAAACCGTTCTTCTTAAAAATGGAATTTCTCTTCTCACATCACTCATTCCTGTATTCCAATTTATCTTGATCTTATTTTTTAGTTCATGTGAACCTATTAATTGAGAAGTATATAAATTATTCTGCGTATACCACATGTTCGTTGATTTTTCGTTGTATACCGATTCAATATCCATGTCTCTTTTTCCTTGTCGAACACTCAAACGATCATCAGCATTAATGGAGTATAAGTTTTTAAAAGAGATCGAATTTTTTGAATTGATCGTGTACTTTAAGTTTAACATGGCGCTATTCAATATCGCGTTGGTAAAAACAGAGTCCTTCAATTCATTCTTGGTAATGACACCCGTTGCTTGTTCTTCGAATTCTCTTCGAGTATTTAAACTAAAAGTTTGATTGTTTTGATAGATATATCCAAATACAATACCCAAGTTACGCTTATTTTTCAAGGCAATCGAATGACTTAAATTATATTGAAGAGATAGGTTAGGTAAGGCGCGAGACGGCGTTGCACCCCATGTAGTATTTACCAATTTAGCTTGTTCAGCTTTGTCTGCCGAAGTCATTGTGCCAAAAGCCTCAGTACTTGCCAAACCTTGAGGAATCTCTCTTGCACCTTTTCCGAAACCAATAAAATCAGTGCTTGAGCCACTATATGTTTGATTGGCTCTAAATGTGGTAATCGCGTTGAAAGCCCCACCAATTTGAATGTTTTGATAATTTGTGTCTTTTGGTTCAGAGGTATTTATATCAATTACCCCCCCAGAAAATTCTCCAGGAAGATCCGGTGAGGCAGTTTTTATAATTACTAGATTGTCTAAAAAGCTAGAAGGAAAAATATCAAACGAAAAGGCTTTTCGATCAGTTTCAGAACTTGGCAATGAAGCCCCATTGATTAAAGCAAAATTATAGCGATCGCTCAGCCCTCTCACCACCACGAATTTATTATCCTGAACACTTGCGCCACTTACGCGTTTAAGCACCTCTGAAACCTTTGAATCTGGAGTTCTTGAAATTACTTCTCGACTGATAAGACTGATGTTATTTGGGGTCATACGAATCATTCGAATATTATCGACTGTTCCATCTCGCTTAACTTTACCCTGTAGAGTAACCGGTCCCAATTGAGAAGCTTTCTCCAGTTTTAGGTCCATGATTAAATTTTCATTTTCTTTCAATGAAACATCCAAAAGTAAATTGTTATATTCATTATATCTGACATCTATCTTATAGGTGCCCGCAGGAAGACCTTTGATGCTATATTTACCTTCGATATCTGAGGTAGCTCCTTTACCTGAACCCGGAATTACCAACTTAACACTAAATAATTTTTCACCAGTTAAAGCGTCAGTTATTACTCCATTGATACTTGCATTTTGCCCATAAATTGCGTGAGACGCACACACCAACAAGAAAAAAACCAGCCCATTTATTACTCCTTTCATATATCTATTTTATTGCTGCAAAGGAAGGGCATTGCCATAATTCTGAAATTAATCAAAGGTTATGTTTTTGTTAATTGAAATGTGTAATTTCTTAACATTGAATTAACATTGAAAACTTATTGAAATTGTTAATAGAAATAGATTAAGTAAATTACTAAATACATGTAATTTTGCACTTTATTTTCAATTATGGGTGAAACGAAAAAGATAAAATCGGCGTTAATTTCTGTTTTTTCTAAAAATGGGTTAGAGCCAATCATAAGACAACTGCATTCTAATGATGTAACTTTATACTCAACTGGCGGCACACAAAAATTTATTGAAGAATTACTGATTCCTGTTACACCGGTGGAATCTTTAACGCAATTTCCTGAAATATTAGGGGGCCGAGTAAAGACACTTCATCCAAAAATATTTGGTGGTATTCTGAACAGAAGAGGACTGAACGAAGATCAAGAGGCAATTGAAACCTATGATATTCCTCAAATTGATTTAGTTGTTGTAGATCTTTATCCATTTGAAGAGACTGTTGCATCAAAAGCCTCTCATGAGAATATCATTGAAAAAATAGATATTGGAGGTATATCGCTTATTCGCGCAGCCGCGAAAAATTACCAAGATGTTGTAATTGTATCTTCGGTTTCACAATACGAACACCTGCTTGACTTATTGAAAAGCCAGAATGGAGCAACCACCTATTTTCAACGAAAAAAATTGGCAGGAGAAGCTTTTCACATCTCTTCACATTATGACACTTCGATTCACTTATATTTCACCAATGATGAAAGTAATTATTTGAAAATAAGCGAACAACAAGAAGAAACTCTTCGTTATGGCGAAAACCCTCATCAGCGGGGTTGGTTTTTCGGTGATTTGTCCGCACTTTTTGACAAACTTCATGGTAAAGAACTGTCTTACAATAATTTGCTCGACGTAGATGCCGCTGTTAATTTGATGAATGAATTTAAATCGGACGGGCCAACTTTTGCAATTTTAAAGCACAACAATGCCTGTGGAATCGCCACGAAAAACACGATCAAAGAAGCATATGAGGCAGCCCTTTCAGCAGATCCGGTAAGTGCATTCGGCGGTATTTTAATTTCAAACGCATACATTGACCAAGAAACTGCAGCGTTAATAAACGAGTTGTTTTGTGAGGTGCTAATTGCTCCGGGATTCGACAAATCCGGGCTTGACTTGTTAAAATCGAAGAAAAACAGAATCATTCTCCTTCAAAAACAAGTTGAATTTGGTCAAAAGCAAATTAGAACAGCATTAAACGGATTTTTAGTTCAAGACAAGGATCTTCAATCAGAAACTGAAGTTAATCTGACAACAGTCACAAAAAAAGATGTTTCATCAGATGAAATTTCTGATTTATTGTTTGCGAACAAAATTGTAAAACATACGAAATCTAACACAATCGTTTTAGCCAAAAACAATCAACTTATAGCTAGTGGAACTGGTCAAACCTCCCGTGTAGACGCCTTAACACAGGCTATTCATAAAGCCAAATCGTTTCAATTTAGTTTACATGGTGCCATAATGGCAAGCGACGCATTTTTTCCTTTTCCTGACTGTGTTGAAATTGCGCACAAAGAAGGAATTCGATCAGTTATTCAGCCGGGAGGCTCTGTAAAGGACCAATTATCTATCGATTTTTGTAACGAGAACGACATGGCGATGGTTTTTACTGGTGTTCGTCATTTTAAACACTAATTTTTTAAATTCAACTGAACTTTTATATCTTTACAACTTATACGGAGACTTGATTCTGCGATTTTGCAAAAAGAGAGCTCTTTTATTATTTAAAGTGGGAACACGAAATGGGATTATTTAGCTTTTTAACTCAAGAAATAGCCATAGACTTAGGTACTGCCAATACACTGATTATTTGGAACGACAAAGTAGTGGTAGATGAACCATCAATAGTAGCAAAGGACATTCAGTCTGGAAAGGTAGTGGCAATTGGGAAAAAAGCGCAACAAATGCATGGTAAAACCCATAAACTAATTGAAACCGTAAGACCACTCAAAGATGGTGTTATTGCTGATTTCCAAAGCGCGGAGCAAATGATTCGCGGAATGATTAAAATGATAAATCCTGGAAGAAGCCTATTTAACCCTACCCTGCGTATGGTTATTTGTATTCCATCGGGTATTACCGAGGTAGAAAAGCGTGCGGTTAGAGACTCTGCTGAACATGCAGGAGCAAAAGAAGTTTATCTTATTCATGAACCAATGGCAGCAGCAATTGGTATAGGTATCGACGTTGAAGAGCCAATGGGTAACATGATCATTGATATTGGCGGTGGAACATCTGAAATTGCTGTAATTGCCCTCGGGGGAATTGTTTGTGATAAATCCATTCGTATCGCAGGAGACGATTTTACCAATGACATTGAAGAATATATGCGGCGTCAACACAATATACTTGTGGGAGAACGCACTGCTGAGCAAATAAAAATAGAAGTTGGAGCGGCACTACCTGAATTAGAAAATCCACCTGCAGATTTTGCTGTAAGAGGACGCGACTTAATGACAGGTATTCCAAAAGAAATCATGGTGTCATATGTGGAGGTAGCTCACGCATTAGATAAAACTATCTCTAAAATTGAGGAAGCTATTTTAAGTGCTTTAGAGATGACACCGCCTGAATTATCGGCAGACATCTACAAAACAGGAATTTACCTTGCTGGTGGTGGATCAATGTTGCGTGGTCTCGATAAAAGAATTTCCGCCAAAACGAAACTACCTGTACACATCGCAGAAGATCCTCTAAGAGCGGTAGCAAGAGGAACAAGTATCGCACTCAAGAATATTGATAAATATCAGTTTTTGATCAGGGATTAGTTTCTTTTACGAATCCAAATTTCCTCTTTCCCAATAATCGTATCACGAACGTAGTTTTGTAACACGTAGTCATGAACTATAGGTATTCTATCAAAAATGTGAATGCTATCGAGATATGTAATATAGGATGAATTATCAAAATGAATGTACTTTACACGCTTCTTATCTAACGATTCAATGAGTTGTTTTTGATAATCATTTCTTTGGGCAAAATAAGTTACTGGGAACCGTGTAGGACAAGGCCGATTTATAAAGTAATACCAAGAAGCCTTTGAGGATAAACTATATACTCTTGCATTTTGATCCTTATCTTTATTAATATGATTTACTACTTCAAAATATTCATTCGACACATATTCTTTGTCGGACTTTGATAACGGAAAAATCTCCAATAATAAGTTTTTATCATAAATCCTGTATGACACTGCAAGGAGTACACAAATCAAAATAAGATTAAATCGTTGTTTTATCCATGTGATTTTATCCCAATAAAATTGCAAAAAAACAATAAAAAACAATAGAAGTGAAACATGAACACTATAACGTAAATGAAAGAGGTCCGACCTTCCTAAAACCGATCGATAAAAAATTATTGCACAAATTAGAATAGACATTTCAATAAAATAATCTGAGATAAATGTCTTGAAAGCCATATTCCAATTTTTATGTTGCAGATAATATTTTAGAAACTGTGTAAAAGCGAACAAAACAAGAAATGCCGTAAGTAGGAGTGCGATATTAAAGCGAAAGTCAAAAATTGGATATGGGGTGCCGTCTAAAAACTCTTTGTATTGAGGCATCTCAATAAAAGTGTAAACTATAAAATCGGTGAACCCCTCTTTGAATACCAAAAATATAACACTAAATCCCGAAAGGATTCCAAACAAATAAAATAGTAAAGTGCGGTATTTAAGACCCTTGCTCTCGAAATTAAAAAAGAAAAGTAAAATAAATATAAAAAAGGATGAACCGGTTAAATAAAAGCCTCTGTCAATAGAATAGATAAAGGAAATTATTGGAAGGAATGCCATGAAAAAAATTACAAAAAATTGCTTTTTCCAACCAGACAAACTAAATTCTTTGGGATTGAAAAAAGTCAAAACAATAAGAAATAAATAAAGTGTGCTATCCCTTCCTTGTTGAAACGAAATTGGACTCACCCAATTGTTTCCTCCATGTGAGAATATAAAATCAAGTGTTTTTTGAAGAAAAATTAATAAGATGAAAGCACATGCTGCCTGCTGAATATTACCCTTAAAATATCGAATTAAAAAAATAGATAAGAATATTACAGCAAGTAATTCCAGTAAAGAACTCATGGTTCTGAAAGAACCAATAGATTGACCAAATAACTCAAAACCCCACGCCGCTCGAAGAGGATCTTGTATCAATCCATGACAAAAAATAAAATCTTTATAAGGAACCTTTCCATGCAAGTAATCTATAGCAGGACCAAGGGACTCACCTTCATGAAATGAATCAAAAACCGGGTTTTCTTGAATAATAAAAATCCCACAACTTATGGAAATAATGAAGTATAAAACCCAAGTGGTTTTGCTCGAAATTTCTTCATTACGAGTTAATTCTAATGAATAAATCGGAATTGATGATGAAATTTTCCAAAACATCGTATACAAGAAAATTGGAAGTGTCAGGTATACAATATACCGAACAATGTCATTAGAAGGATTCTCTTGAATATTGTTTAATAAACCAACTATTTCGAGAGGATTTTCAAAAGGCAATCTTATGAAAGACCAGCAAATCGTTGCTAAAAAAGACCCTAAAACCAAAGAAATAAAAAATGGTTTATTTACTCTCATGGTAAGTTTGCTCAGTATTTATTTCCCAAATTAATGTTTTATCTCGTTTGTTTGAATGTATCTGATTTGCTACCTCCATCGCCGTTAACATTGAATGGTCTTGATTGTTATAACGATGCATACCGTTTCTACCAATTAAGAAAAGATTAGAAATTTCATCTGTGAATGTTTTTACAACATTAAACTTATCATATGTTCCGAAATAAGCTGGATAGGTCTTCTCCTCTCTTACAATGTGAAAATCTTCAATGGCATTTGCTTCAATTAATTTAAGTTTTTGTAATTCATCACTACACAACTTAATCAGTTCTTCATCTGACATTTGCCAAATAGCATCCTTGGTTGTGCAAAAATATTCCAAACCCAACCAAAGTTTATTCGTTGCCTGTACTAAATATGGCGACCAATTATTAAAGAGTTGCAATCTGGCCAATTTAACATCACTTTCCTGAATATAAATCCAATTATCCTCATAGGAAGACAAAACCGTTTTATCCCTATCCACTAAGACACCTACCGTTATAAAATCACGGTATTTAAGTCCTTTTCCAATTTCAAGTACCGTTTGCGGAACTTTTGGTAGGGCTATCAATAATTCAGTGACAGGCATGGTAGAAATTACCTCATCTGCCTCCAATATTTCGATAATTGAATTATTTGAATAATGAACTTTACTTATGCTACCATCTCGCTCAGATAATTCTGTAACATGAGCTCCGAAAATAATTTTTCCACCCTTTTTCTTTATTTCTTCAGCAACGGTCTCCCACATTTGACCGGGCCCTAACTTTGGGTATAAAAACCGCTCAATAAGTGAGGTTTCTATATTTTTTTGTGAAATTTGTCGATTTTTGGACTTGAAGAAATGTAGAAGTGCTTTTGAAAATGATAATTTCTTAATCCGTTGTTCTCCCCATTCAGCTGAAATTTCATTACATGGCACTCCCCAAACTTTCTCTGTGTAACTTTTAAAGAAAGTGAGATACAAGGTTTTTCCAAATCGTTTTATAAAAAACTGCTCAAGATTTTGAGGTTTAGAAACGATAAATTTCGAAAGGAAGTAACTCATTGAAATTTTAACCAAAGGCAAAAATCCAAATTTTTTCATCGTCTCCAATGACAGATTTAGTGGATAGTCAAATCGTTTCCTGAGATAAAGTATACTGGACCTGCGATTTCTCACCATCATACTTCCTCTTTCCGAATCAGAGGCGGGTATATTTATTTTCGTTTTTTGACCCTGATAATTCAATATATATTCTCCTTCTTCAGTTGATTCGATTGGTAGAATATTTTGCCACCATTCCATTACAACATCAGACTTTGAAAAGAATCTATGACCACCAATATCCATTCTCAATCCTTTATAATTAACTGTTCTTGACAGTCCTCCAAGCGCATGACTTTTTTCTAAAATTATCAGCTCATAATTACCCTTACTAAGTAATTCGTAAGCAGCTGTAAGTCCAGCCGGACCCGCACCTATAATCACAATTTTTTTGGCTCTTTCTTCTCTTCTTTCCATTTTATTATTCAGGGATCAATTGAACCTCAACCTCTCCGGTTGTTAGGATATTCCCATTATACATGTAGCAATTCGGAAATCGGATTAAAAACTTCTTTCGGTTTGCAACTACCTGAATAAATAGTTGATTTTTAGGCCCTGCTGATTCATTTAAAAGTCTCATTTCAATTACGCTTACTCTTTTGCTTCGCATGCCAAGATTCCGTTGTGAGGTCATCTGTTTATCAAACAATTCACGCGCTGAAGAAAAACTTGAATTATACAATGTCAATAATTTAACTTTTTGATCATCTGATAGTTGTGCGTTTACTATTGCATCTCTCGTTAGGAGTACTTTTTCTAAATCATCAAAATTACATGTCCGAACTGTTTTAATTAGCGCACGTTTCCAAGTATTATCTTCAAATTCTTTCGATTGCGCATTAAGAGAATTGCCTTGAAATAAAAGCATTAACATAAAAACGCCCCTCATTCTGCTATTAACTTTATAATGATTTCTTTCATCTCCTTTTTATAGTCTTCGTAGACCTTTCCCGTCGCAGGCCCACTAAAACCTGTATGAATATGTCTAATTTTTCCATTTCGATCTACCAAAATACTCGTTGGAAAACTCATTACTTGATTGAGCATAGGAAACGTTGCCGAAGCAATCTCTTTTGAGGCATTTCCGGCATAACAAATGGTGTAAGGAATTTCCATTCTTTTTCTAAATGTTCTAAGTTTAGTCAAAGCAGATCTTAGATCTTGTTGATTTTCGTAGGCTAAGGCTATGATTTCTAATCCCTCTTTTGCAAAGTCATTGTGTAATTCTTTAAAAAACCGCATTTCATCCAGGCAATTTGGACACCATGACCCCATAATTTGATATAGTTTAATGGAAGCATCATTTTTAGGACGGTAGGGTTTACCTTTGAGTGTCGTAACAGAGGAAAAATTAATGGCTTGATCATTTATCACATAAGTAAGGGATGACGCTTTTCGTAGCATTACAATCTCGTCAGCCTTTCCTCTCCATGATGTACGATAACTTGACCCGCTGTAAAAGTTTCCAACGATACTATCGCCTAGTATCTGTCCCTCCACCAACATAGCCCAAATCCCATTGAATGTTGACAATTTAAATAAATTGCCATTTATACTTCCTTCTAAGTAACGGTAATCGCCTGTCTCAGTCATTATTGTACCTTGAACATTCCCATTTCTTGTATCAAATATACCTACCGAATTTTTTTTATCTGTATCGTCATCAAATACAATACGGTATTTATTTCTCAGAAGTGATGAAGTATCTTTTGCAGCCCATTCAAATCTTGAAGTTTTTTCATTTGAACCATACATTGGGATTTTTTGTATCTTTTTCTTGTTGAGATTCAGCCAATATCCTCTTACTTCGTTGCCTTCAATTTTAAATTTTAAATGTGCATCAATTCCAGGAAAGAAAGCTGTCAGGCTATCATTTTTTTGCAGACAACTCATGTGAATACTCTCTTTACCATTTATTACAGTCATCGAATACTTTTTTCCGATTTTTTCGAGATGAAATAAAAAAGGGATTTCCAATCGATCATTCATGCTCAGAACGCCTCTCCACATGTTTTCATTCAACGAAGGATGTTTTTGTGCACATAAACAAAAGGTTAAAATAGTACTTAAAAGTGTCGTTAGAAATTTCATTGCTATTAATATTAACTAAATTACCTTCTTTCCTCTAATTATAAGACTTTTTTTAACGACTTTGTCACGTTACTTTCAAAAAAAAAATAAGTTTGTGCAACTTTTATTTAACGACCTAAGTCTTACGAACGCATGATGGATGAAAATACACTCGTCTCCGAATGTTTAATAGGAAATCCAAAAGCACAAAAAGCGTTTTTTGACAAGTATGCCCCAAAAATGATGACTGTTTGTTTGCGTTACATGAAGAGCAGTGAAGAAGCTGAAGACATGTTACAGGATAGTATGATTAAAGTATTTAATTACTTAGACCGATACAAAAACGAAGGTTCTTTAGAAGGATGGATTCGACGAATTGTAGTTAATACATGCCTTGACCAAATTAGAAGAAATTCTAAACTTCTCGGTAATCAGTCTACTGATGACATTGAATATAAATTGGTCACAAATGACCTGACTATTGAACATATGGCTGCAGCAGATTTGCTTATGCTGATTCAAAAAATGCCAGATGGTTACCGAGTTGTATTCAACATGTTTGCTATTGAAGGCTATAGCCATCAAGAAATTGCTGAACATTTAAATATAACGGAAAGCACTTCTAAATCACAATATTTAAGAGCAAGGGCATATTTGAGAGACCGGTTAGAGAAAAAATAATGGAAGAAAGAGATTTATTTAATGACCTATTGAAGAACAAGTTAGATAACTTGGATTCACCTGTTCGGGCTGACATCTGGTCATCTGTATCTTCTTCAATTTCCACGAGCTCTGCCGCTGTAGGCGCGGGTCTGAGCGTATTGACAAAAATTGCAATTGGAGTTTCCGTTGTGGCAGCAACAGTAACCGGCGTTCTCTTTTACTCGGTTGATAAGCATCAACAAGAAACAGAAACAATTGATACTCCAAAGCAACCTAAAGAGAGTCTAAAGGAACAAACAATACGCAAAGAATTCAAGGAAATAACTTATAAAGAAAACGTAGAAAATCTTCCTGTTCTCACCGAGAACAAAACCGAAATCAATCTTAATACGAATATTGAAAATAATAACCCTCAGGTTATTACTGAAAATATTATTGAAAATAAGACAGATCAAAACGTGGAAAAACCCGTTGAAATTAGTCCGTTGCCAATTGTTTCAAATGGTCCTTTAACGGTTAATCAACTTCCATCGAATGAGGAAATTCAGTTGCCTAAATCAAGTACAATTGAGTTAATTCTTCCAAATATTATCACGCCGAATAGAGATGGGGTTAATGATGTTTTATCTGTTGATATATCCAAGCTATCAGAAGCTTCGGTAGTAATATTAAACAATAAAGGGCAGGTCGTATACGTTATGAAAGGCACAGAATTTTCTTGGGATGGATCTGACAAAAATGGCGATTTAGTACCTGCAGGAAGTTACATTTACTTCATTACTGGATTAGATAAGAATGGATTAACCTATAAAAAATATAGTAAACTAGAAATTAACTACTAAGATCCTGTTAATTTTATGCCGTGATGACCGTCCACTGCATATTCAATGGAAACAAAAAGAAATCAGCTTCTTTTCTATTATTTATTGCCGAGTGCCGTTCATTATTAACGAGTAATTTCATACTTTCAGAAACTACCTCATCAATGCACGCAAGTGAAATAGCTGAAAAGGTAAAGGAGGAGCTCATATTAATCATCGGTGGCGATGGAACAGTGAATGAAGTCTTAAATGGATGGGTTAAAAACTCAAGTAAACCGAAACTTGCCATTATTCCTTACGGAACGGGAAATGATTTTGTTAGAGGGGTTAAATCCAACGTTGATTTTGATAATTTCATTGAATCAATTAAACGACCAAAGATGCTGATGGTCGATTTGCCTTATATTCAATTTGATAGTTCTCTTCGATATTTTGTTAATATTTGCGACCTAGGATTTGGTGGAGAAGTAGTTCTTAAACTAAATAAAAATAGAAAAAAATTTGGTCCTGCATTTTCCTATACCGTGTCTATTATACAAGCATTTTTGTCGTTTAGAAAAAAAGAGCTACAACTACGTTCTGATAATTACGAAATCAACGGGAAATCATTGATGATTGCTATTTGTAACGGGCCAATGTTCGGCGATGGTTTAATTGTTCAACCCGATGCAAACGTCCAGGATGGAATTTTACATTTTGCTTTTTTTGGAAAAGTTTCTTTATACGATTACTTAAAAAATCTAAGCAAACTCAAGAAAGGGAATAAACTCAAGCACAATGAGGTTTTTTATGGCGCCGACAAAAGCTTAAATGTCACATCACAAGAAAACATTTACGGAGAATGTGATGGGGAACTTCTTTACGGAAAGAATTTCAATATTGGAATGTCTTCGTATAAATTCCCTTTAATTATCGGTTTTTTAAAAAATTGAGTAGATTTGAGTAATGACGAGTAGAAGTGTTATTATAACAGCCGGTGGTATAGGAAAAAGAATGAGCAGTGACATACCCAAACAATTCTTGTTATTGGGTTCGAAACCCATACTTATGCATACAATTGAATTGTTTTATCGATTTGATGAAAATATTGAAATTTTATTGGCACTTCCTGCTGATTGGAGAGGGTATTGGGAAACCTTAGTAGAAAAACACTATTTCAGAATCCCGCATTTAGTAATTAGTGGAGGAGAAGAGCGTTTTTATTCTATAAAAAATGCATTGAAAAGAGTAACGGGTGAATTCGTTGCAGTTCATGACGGCGTTAGACCTCTTACCTCACCGGAAGTTATTAGAACCTGTTTTGAATCATTGGAAAAATTTAAGGCTGTAATACCTGTTATTCCAATTAAAGAATCCATTCGACAATTTACCCATGAAAAGAATCATGCGGTAAAAAGAGAAGAATATAAGTTGGTACAAACCCCTCAGTGCTTTCATACGTTTGTTTTAAAAAAATTATATGAACAAACCTACGATGCGTCTTTCACTGACGATGCAAGTCTTGCAGAACGTCTTGAGATTCCTATTCACCTGATTGAGGGTAATGAGGAAAATATTAAAATCACTACTCGATTAGACTTGCTACTCGCAGAAACCATATTCGCTAAAAATAAATGATCACACCTGCAGCCCTACTTCCTGGCGATTTAATTTACATTACTGCACCTGCTAAAGCTATCGAAAACACATTAGTGGATTACGCAGTAGAATTTTTTAAAAGTCAAGGTTTTAGGGTTTTAGTTTCGCCCAACTGCACAGGTAAATTTGGATATTTTTCCGGATCCGATCACGAAAGAGCATCGGATTTACAGAAAGGAATTGATAACGAGGAGGTGAAAGCCATTATTTGTGCAAGAGGTGGTTATGGCTGTGTTCGTATACTTGACTCAATCAATTGGGCTGCAATGCTCAGAAATCCCAAATGGCTAATAGGATTTAGTGATATTACGGTACTTCATCATAGGTTGTTTAATTTAGGTATACAATCTATTCATGGAACCATGCCGCTTAATTTTAATACGAATTCAACTGAATCATTGACCACGCTCATAAAGACATTGAGTGGCAAAAAGGTTCACATACACTACCCGTCCAATCGTTCAAATAAGGTCGGGGATGCAGAAGGGATTTTAATTGGAGGTAATCTAAGCATAGTATATTCTCTTTTAGCTACAAAGGATAGCTTTCATTTTCAAGATAAAATTTTGTTCATAGAAGACCTTTCCGAACAACTTTACCATGTAGATAGAATGATTTTCACTTTAAAAAAATCAGGTATTTTTGACATGATTAAAGGTTTGATAATTGGTGGTATGACGGATATGAAAGACACTACCGATTCGATTGGTATGACTGTCCATGATATCATCCTTCAACATTTTTCCTATTCAAAAATTCCTATTGCCTTTGATTTTCCTTGTGGGCATATTGCTGACAATCGTGCAATGATTATTGGTGCTTCCGTTGAATTTTCAGTTTCAGAAAAGGAAGTCAAACTTTCTTATCTATAATTGTTCTAAATAAAGAACTAATTACTTATTTAGTTGTTCAATACATTAAATTTGCAAACTAAATAACGATTTATCATATGAGTAATTCTGCACTAATTAAGTCCTCGATTGCCAAAAAATATTGGATGGCTGTGACAGGTTTATTTCTTTGCTTGTTTTTGGTTGGACACCTACTTGGAAACTTGCAATTAATTTTGCAATCTGGAGAAGAAGGACGACGCGCATTCAATGAGTATGCTTATTTCATGGGACATAATATTTTTATTAAAATTCTTTCCTATGTGACATACGCATCAATTATTTTTCATGCTGTTGATGGAATTATGCTTACCATAAAAAACAAGAAGGCAAGACCTGTAAATTACGTCTATAATAATCCTTCAGCAAACTCCTCCCTTCCATCGCGCTGGATGGCATTGTTAGGATCACTTATTTTAGTTTTTATTGTAACACACATGGCTAATTTTTGGTGGAAAATGAAGATTTCAGAGGAAATACCACTTCATACGTACAAGGTCAAAATTGATGAGCGTCTAGGGCAGTCCCCTGATATAGATTACTATTACACACATGTTCCAAGTACAAATCCTATACCTAAAGATACCGCTCAAATCGAAGAAAAAGGAACTGACTTATACCTAAAATCTTCGAACTTAAAACTAGCGGAAGGATACAGGGATTTGCACACAGTAGTCATGGAATTCTTTAATCCTAATGTCAACGATGAGGCTATGCTCTATGTATTAGTTTACGTCATAAGCATGGGGGTTCTTGGATTCCATTTATGGCATGGCTTTGCTTCTGCATTTCAATCACTCGGTTTGAATCATGCGAAATACAATGCGATTATCAAAAAAATCGGTCAGGGCTTTGCTGTTATTGTTCCTCTATTATTTGCCTTGATTCCTATATTAATTTTCATCAAATAAGGAAAAGAATATGAAATTAGATTCTAAAATTCCTGAAGGTCCAATTGCTGATAAATGGACAAATCATAAAAATCACATGAAACTTGTGGCGCCTAATAACCGACCTAAAATCGATGTCATTGTCGTAGGTACAGGTTTGGCTGGTGCTTCTGCCGCGGCCTCTCTTGGTGAAATGGGATATAACGTGAGTGCATTTTGTTTTCAAGATTCACCAAGACGTGCCCATTCTATTGCTGCACAAGGTGGAATTAATGCTGCCAAAAATTATCAAAATGATGGTGATTCAGTTTACCGTTTGTTTTATGACACAATCAAAGGAGGAGACTACCGCGCGCGCGAAGCAAATGTACACCGATTAGCAGAAGTTTCTGGAAATATTATTGATCAGTGTGTGGCACAAGGTGTTCCGTTCGCTCGCGAATACGGTGGCTTACTAGACAACCGTTCTTTTGGTGGTACGCAAGTTCAACGAACATTTTATGCGGCTGGTCAAACAGGTCAACAACTTTTATTAGGTGCTTATTCTGCCCTCTCTCGTCAAATTGGTCTTGGAAGGGTTAAAATGTATCACCGTCACGAAATGCTTGACATCGTTATAGTGGACGGTAAAGCACGTGGAATAATTGCAAGAAATCTAGTAACAGGCGAAATCGAGCGTCACGCAGCACATGCTGTAGTGCTCGCCTCTGGCGGTTATGGCAATGTTTATTTCCTTTCTACTAACGCAATGGGAAGTAATGTTTCGGCAGCATGGAAGGTTCACAAAAGAGGAGCCTTGTTTGCTAACCCATGCTTCGTTCAAATTCACCCTACGTGTATTCCTGTTCATGGAACGAATCAATCGAAATTAACGCTGATGTCTGAATCATTGAGAAACTCAGGAAGGATTTGGGTTCCAATGAAGAAAGAAGATGCTGAAGCTATCCGAGAAGGAAGGTTAAAACCAACTCAAATTGCGGAAGAAGACCGAGATTATTTCTTGGAAAGAAGATACCCAGCTTTTGGAAACTTAGTGCCACGTGATGTTGCCTCGCGTGCAGCGAAAGAACGATGCGATGCTGGTTTTGGCATTGAAGCAAATGATACAAATGAAGGTGTTTACCTTGATTTTTCATCCGAAATAAAAAGTAAAGGTCGTCAGGCAGCATACGCCAAAGGAGAACACTCACCTTCCGAAGATAGAATAATAGAACTTGGCAAGAAATGGATAGAGGAAAAATATGGTAACCTCTTCCAGATGTACCAAAAAATTACAGATGAAAATCCATATGAAACACCTATGAAAATTTATCCAGCTGTCCACTATACTATGGGCGGAGTTTGGGTGGATTATAACTTGCAAAGTACCATTCCAGGATGTTTTATCACAGGTGAAGCAAACTTCTCGGACCACGGAGCTAATAGATTAGGTGCTTCAGCGCTTATGCAAGGATTAGCTGATGGTTATTTCGTATTGCCTTATACCTTGTCAGATTATTTAGCTAACGAGATTCGAACTGGCAAAATTTCTACAAATTCACCTGAGTTTGAGGATGCAGAGAATAACGTTAAAAATGCAATCAATAAATTCCTTACAAATAACGGCACTAAGTCAGTTGATCACTTCCACAAAAGACTAGGATTAATCATGTGGAATAAGGTTGGAATGGGACGAAATCAAGAAGGACTCAAGCAAGCCATTGACGAAATTGGAGCGTTGAGGGAAGAATTCTATAAAGATGTTTTTGTCCCTGGCGCTGCAAATGAAATGAACACAGAATTAGAAAAAGCTCTTCGCGTGGCTGACTTTATTGAGCTCGGACAATTGATGGCTGTAGATGCATTGCATAGAAATGAAAGTTGCGGTGGACATTTTCGAGAAGAATTTCAGGACGCTGAAGGTGAAACCTTACGTGACGATGACAATTTCAAATACGTTGCTGCCTGGGAATATAAAGGAATGGACGCGACACAGTCGGTTTTACATAAGGAAGAGTTAAAATACGAAGCAATAAAAATTGCAGCAAGAAACTATAAATAATGTGATATGGCATCGAAAATGATCAATATTACCTTGAAAATTTGGCGTCAAAAGAACAAAGACGCGAAAGGTCAGATGGAAAGCTACACCTTGAATAATGTATCAACGGATAGTTCCTTCCTAGAAATGTTAGATCAATTGAATGAACAATTGATAAACGAACGTAAAGAACCTGTTGCATTCGACCACGATTGTAGAGAAGGAATATGCGGAATGTGTTCACTTTACATTAATGGGCGAGCACATGGGCCTGATACGGGTACTACGACCTGTCAACTCCATATGAGAAAGTTCAATGACGGTGACACTATTTATATTGAGCCTTGGCGATCTGCTGCTTTTCCAATAGTTAAAGATTTAGTGGTGGATAGAAGTGCGTTCGACAGAATTCAACAAGCCGGTGGATTTGTTTCTGTTAATACTTCAGGAAAGACAATGGACGCAAACGCGATTCCAGTACCTAAAGCAGATGCAGATAAAGCATTTGAGGCGGCAGCTTGTATCGGATGTGGCGCTTGTGTAGCTTCATGTAAAAATGGATCTGCCATGTTATTCGTTGGAGCGAAAGTCTCACAATATGCTTTGCTTCCTCAAGGGAGAGTTGAAGCTAAAGAAAGGGTCTTAAATATGGTAAGGCAAATGGATGAAGAAGGCTTTGGAAACTGTACGAATACAGGAGCGTGTGAAATAGAATGCCCTAAAGGAATTTCTATTGAAAACATCGCACGAATGAATCGAGAATTTTTAAAAGCGAGTTTGAGTTCTGAGAAATAAATTAAAAGAATACCAATAAATAAAAAAGGCTACATTAACGTAGCCTTTTTTATTCAATAATAATTTATCTCAGGACATTAACAAAACCATTTACAACAAGTTTTTCATCGTTATTCTTTGGTTTATAGCGAATCACCCAAGAATATAAACCTGCCTGAACCACACCACCTTTAGATCCAAATGATCCATCCCAACCTTTTGTGTGATCAAAAGATTCGAAAATTAATTCTCCCCAACGATTATATATCGACATTTGCCAGTTTTCCGCCGAAAATCCAGAAGTGAAAATCGGTTGGAAAATTTGGTTATGTTCATCTGCATCTGGAGTAAAGGTATTAGGCACGTAAAATATGAGTTGTTCTTCGTATTGAATAGGTACTGAAATCGTATCGGAACAACCGGCCTCAGATGTAGTTATCAAGGTGGCAATATAACCTGTCTGAAGCGACGTTGAGTATGTATGTATTGGTTCGTTTGCACTCGAAGATTCACCATCACCAAATAACCATTGATAGGATACTGCTCCTTCTGACGTATTGAAAAAACTTACTGTTGAATTTGCTGCACCAATAATACCAGGACTTACATAAAATGAAGCGTTTGATTCCTCAGTACAAACCAAATCAACAAACGATACTGACGTATCGCAACCTTGAGAGTCGGTTGACTGCAACGTAACATCGAAACATCCAATTTGATTATAAGTTGTACTTGCACCTATACATCCCTGATATGTTTCCCCATTACCAAAGGACCAAAAACAATTAGTTGCTTGCGAATCACCATGAGTGAAATTTACAGTCATCGGAACACATCCGAGAATAGCACTAGGTATCACTGTTGGGACTTGTGCAAAAAGTATACTCACGTTTACTTGATCTGAATTACTACAATTATTTTGATCTGTTCCTGTAATAGTATACGTTTGGTTTTCAGTTGGAACAAATGGTACCGCATTTTGTATTCCATTATCCCATGAAAAGCTGTTCGCACCTGAACCAGATAAAGTAACGGAACTGCCCAAACAAACGGTCATGTCATTTCCAGCGTTAACAACTGGAAGAGCGTGAATAGTAACATTTGTAGATGAAGTACACACATTTCCTATTCCATCAGTTGCAGATACATTAAATGTGTAAACTCCGGGGGCCGAAGCAGGTAAAGAACTTAGTGTTTGTGTATTCCCTACAGGTGTTCCATTCAATGTCCATGTATAACTTCCAACCGGTACTGCAGAAGTAGTAACATTAAAAGTTCCGCCTACACATACAGGTCCGTTGTTAGTTGCAATTGTCGTGCAACCACATTGAGAACTAGTTGCGGATAATACAGTAACTGTTCCGCTTGACACACCTGTTGATGTTCCACCATTCAAACCTGGACCAGTAGCTGTACATGTATAAACTGTCGTAGTTGTCGGTGAAATTGTTATTGATGCTGTTGTTTGACCACCAGGAGACCAAGAAAAAGAGGTAGCACCGGGTGCATTTGCAGTAAGTGTTGTTGATTGCCCAGGACAAATTGTCGTACTATTTACAGTTATTGGTAAAACTGGATTACAACTTACATTCGCAGACCCATAAAAATTTAAAGGCAAATTTGTGGTTTGGGAACTATAATTCGATAAGCATAATAGATATTGCTGACCCGCTGTAACGTTTAATTCTGGTTCAAAATTACTCGGATCTCCTCCAGCTGGTGGAGGGGTTGAAATCCCTGTGAAACCTTCACACATTCCATTCCAATTACATCGAATTGGCGCAAGTTGATTATTCAATATTTGTGTACATGCATTAGAGGAATATGGCCACATGATCCAATCAAAACAACCGGTGCCCATGTCTTGTCCTAAAGAAAATTCCAAAGTCCCCGAACCTGCAATATTAATTACCATCCAAGTAGGATTTAATTCACCAGCAAGCAGACAACCTGAATTACCCGATGCCGGGTTTGTGGAAGGATTAGAAATTGTTCCCGACTGAAAATCAGCCACCGACCCAGGGCCATTTGGATCAATTGAAAAGGTTGCATTTTGACAGATATTAACTGCGTTGATGCAATCAGCTGCAGTCACTTGGGCAAAATTTACAAAACCTACAAATAAAAAATTGAATAAGAATATTCTCCTCAACATGTCATTAAAGACGCATAGCCTTTTAAAAGGTTGCTTTATTTCAGTTTTCTACCTTCCTCGTTATACCAACCTTTAAACGACGGGTCAGATACTTCGGTAGATACATTCGCCTTTGCACTTAGTTTCCTTTGAATATTCATCCAATAAAAAAATCCGAAGAAACCGAGAAGAATTAAAAAGTAATTGAAATAATTACCCACATTATCATAAAACAAAAATGCTTTTTGAAATAAATCACCTAAACTCCAAAAAAAGTCTGTTGTACTCATACCTAGATTATTTGTACAAAGAAACTAATTTTTTATAACTTTTACTAGGATTTTCTAAATTTCCCCCATCAATTGAAATGTTTCTCGTGCGGCTTCCTGCTCTGCCGCCTTTTTTGACTGTCCAGTGCCTATTCCGTACGCTACATTATTGATTATTGCCTTTACTTTGTATGTCCATTGACCGTTTTCGTGCGATTCTGACATAACGCTAAATTCTATCGTTAGTTTTCTTTTTTGACACCATATGAAAAGCTTAGATTTAAAATCTATTTCCTCTTCCAATAGTTTAGTCAAATTTATATATTTTCTAATGACATAATTATTTATTGTTTGTCTTGCTTTTTCAAAACCTCCATCCAAATAAATTGCTCCAATGATTGCCTCAAATGCATTGCCTTCCAATGAATTTAGATTGATTGCACGTGTTTCATTGTAAACAAGTACTTCTCTAATTTTCATTTCATTTCCAATATCACTTAAATTCTTTCGATTAACAATTTTTGATTTTATTTTAGTCAAATATCCTTCGTCTTCTTTTGGGAATTTTGTAAAAAGATATTCAGCAATAACAGCATCTAACACTGCATCGCCAAGAAACTCAAGTCTTTCATTTGAATCTTCTGAATTGGGATTGGATAAACTTGATTTATGTGTAAGCGCTTGAATAAATAAAAGTAAGTTCTTGGGTTTATAGCCAAATCGTTTAAGAAGGAACGCCATTAAGTTACGTTCGTTCTCGTCACGTTTTCCAGAAAATAAAGGTAGTTTCAGTTTTTATCCTTTAAATTTCTTTACTATTACCGAAGTATTGTGTCCACCAAAGCCAAATGTATTAGACAAGGCTATATTTACAACTCTTTTTTGAGCCGTATTAAATGTGAAATTTAGTCGTTGATCCAACTCGGGATCATCGTTTTGGTGATTTATTGTTGGAGGAATAATGTCATGCTTAACAGCCATTACACAAGCAATTGCTTCGATTGCACCAGCCGCGCCCAACAAGTGACCTGTCATAGATTTTGTTGAACTAATATTTAGCTTGTAAGCATGTTCACCAAAAACTTGCTGTATAGCTTTGACTTCTGCAACGTCACCTAATGGAGTTGAAGTACCGTGAACATTGACATAATCTATCTGATCCGGCGTTATTTCGGCGTCTTCTATAGCTGCTAACATCGTATTTCGTGCACCAATTCCTTCCGGATGTGGCGCTGTCATGTGATAGGCATCACCGGACATTCCACCACCAGCAACCTCTGCATATATTTTTGCACCTCTTCTCAGTGCATGTTCGTATTCCTCTAGAATTAAAGCACCTGCACCCTCTCCGAGAACAAAACCATCACGTTCAGCATCAAATGGCCTTGATGCAGATTGAGGATCCTCGTTGCGCGTGGACAATGCCTTTAAGGCATTAAAACCACCCATTCCCATCTCGTTAACTGCTGCTTCGGATCCGCCAGTTACAATCGCATCTGCTTTACCTAATCGAATAAGATTAAAAGCATCTATTATTGCATTGGTAGATGATGCACAAGCCGATACTGTTACATAGTTTGGACCTCTCAAACCATACTTTATCGAAATATGTCCGGCCGCTATGTCAGCAATCATTTTGGGAATAAAAAAAGGATTAAAACGAGGAGTTCCATCGCCTCTGAAAAAGTCTCTCGACTCATCTTGGAATGTTTTAAGGCCACCTATTCCTGATCCCCAAATTACGCCAATTCTATCCAAATTTGGGTTGGATTCCATTAACCCAGAATCAACCATAGCTTCCGTTGAGGAAACTATGGCGTACTGAGAAAATTGATCCAGCTTGCGTGCCTCTTTTTTATCCATGTGTTCATCCACATTAAATCCTTTAAGCTCACAAGCAAATTGTGTTTTAAATAAAGTCGCATCAAACTGAGTTATTGGAGCCGCACCACTCTTTCCAGAAATTAACCCTTCCCAATACGCATCAAGCGTATTTCCAAGTGGAGTCAAAGCTCCCATACCCGTTACAACAACTCTTTTTAATTGCATGGTTTGTTCGGAATAACAAATTATTTTGCGTTTTCCTCGATGTAAGCAACAGCATCTCCAACGGTTTGGATGCCTTCTGCTTTATCGTCTGGAATTGAAATATTGAATTGTTTTTCAAATTCCATGATTAACTCAACGGTATCCAATGAATCGGCACCTAAGTCATTTGTGAAGCTCGCTTCGTTAGTCACTTCACTTTCTTCAACATTCAGTTTATCTACGATAATCGCGATAACTTTAGCTTTGATTTCAGACATCTTAAATAATTTAAAGGTTTCAGCCTGCAAAGAAAAAAACAAACAATCAAAAAACAAAATAAATCATGATTATTTATCAACTATTACGAAAGAATATTTCAATCACTTAATGTTTTCTAACTTTGCAAGCCAATGAAGGATCATAAAATAGCCCTATTGATTTCAGGTACAGGTACAAACGCTATGCGAATAATTCAATATCAAGCGCTTGCATCGATTTGTGAGTTTTTAGTCATCTCAACAAAAGAAAACACGGCAATGCAGGGGTTTTGTAGTGCTAACTATATAGAATATCGAGAAATTTATGGTAAATCGGATGAAATCAATAACGAAATTCAAGAAATCTGTAAATCTCGAGAGGTAAGTCATATTGTATTGGCTGGATTCCTTAAACAAATCAACCCTTCGTTGATTTCAATGTTTAAAGGTCGCATTATAAACCTACATCCATCTCTATTGCCAAAGTTTGGAGGGAAAGGTATGTTTGGGCGTCATGTGCATCAGGCTGTTTTTGATGCCAAGCAGATCGAAACGGGCATAACTATTCATGAGGTTAGTGAGGAATACGACAAGGGGACCATTATCGCTCAATTCAAAATATCGCTTTCTCCAGATGATACAGTTGATAAAATTGAGGAAAAAATTAAAGTACTCGAACAGAAATACTTTCCAGATGTGGTCATCAAATTCATCACTGAATAGCTAGCTCCAATGCAATTCCAAAGCGATAACAATCTTCAAAAGAATTGTATAATGGTGCAGGCGCCACTCGGATGACATTTGGTTCTCGCCAATCTGCTACAACCCCTTCTCTACTCAATGCTTCAAACAGTTTTCTCCCTTGTCCTTTGGCCATTATTGATAATTGAGCGCCACGCTTTGCTTTGTTTCTGGGGGTAATTAGCTCAAAAGTACATCGATCTTTGTTACGCAAGGACAAATCATCAATGATAAATTCCAAGTATGCAGTCAGTAAATCTCTTTTTGCTCCAATTTCATTCATGCCAGCTTTATCAAAAAGCTCAAGTGAAGCTAGATGTGCGGCCATAGCAAGAACTGGAGCATTACTAAGTTGCCATCCTTCAGCCCCCGCCATCGGGATAAAACTAGAATCCATTTTAAAACGCTGTGATTTATCATGTCCCCACCATCCTGCGAAGCGCGGAAGTGAAGTATCTTGGGAAAACCGTTCGTGAACAAAAATTCCTGATACTCCACCGGGCGATGAATTCAGGTATTTATAACCACACCATGCCGCAAAATCGACATCCCAATCATGTAACTTCAGATTTATATTGCCGGCTGCATGTGCCAAATCAAAGCCAACTTTAGCTCCAACAGCATGACCAGCTTCTGTAATTTTTTTCATATCGAACAACTGGCCGGTATAATAATTTACCCCACCAATCATTACAAGTGCTAACTCATCACCTAGTTCACTAATTCTGGCTAAAATATCTTCTTCTCTTATTAATTGTTCTCCTTCTCTCGGAAATATTTCCACTAAATGGTCGCTTGGCAATCCATGAAATGCTATTTGAGACTCAAGGGCATATTGATCACTAGGAAAAGCTTTTGCTTCGCAAAGTATTTTTGTGCGATGTCCATGCGGTCTGAAAAACGACACCATCAAAAGATGCAAATTTGTAGTTAACGAGTGTGTTACCACGACTTCAATCGGTTTAGCTCCCACCACTTTGGCTGTCATTTCCGTCAATTGTTCATGGTAGGAATACCAAGGTCTTCGAGCTAAAAAATGCCCTTCAACACCGAAAGACGCCCAATCTTCTAATTCCTCCTGAATATAGGCTGAAGCCTTTTTAGGCTGAAGTCCTAGCGAATTTCCCGTAAAGTATATTACTGGCTTTTCTGTGAAAGATGGAAATATAAATTCTTCCCGAAAAGATTTTAATGGATCTTGCTCATCCATTTTTCTAGCAAATTCTAAGGAATTTTGAAACTTAAACATATCTTGATTGTTCGTAATTTTGTCGCACAAAGATAAGAGAAATGAATAAAATCGAACCTATTAACAGGGCTGCCTCAGCTGCTCTTTACGAGAAATCGAAAAAACTTTTTCCGGGTGGCGTAAATTCTCCCGTTAGAGCCTTTAAATCGGTTGGAGGTACACCACTTTTTATAAAAAAAGGTGAAGGGCCATTTATTTGGGATGAGGATCAAAACAAATTCATTGATTTTTGTTGCAGTTGGGGACCGTTAATTCATGGTCATAATGATTCTGACATCTACAAAGCGATAGTTGAAACACTTAAAAATGGTGCGAGTTTCGGTGCACCTACATCACATGAAAATAATTTGGCTGAATTTATGTTAGCACGGATTCCTTTTATTGATAAATTGCGATTTGTCAGTTCAGGCACTGAAGCTGTGATGTCTGCCATTCGTCTAGCTCGAGGGTTTACCGGGAAGTCAAAAATTATTAAGTTTGAAGGTTGCTACCACGGACACGTGGATTCATTAATGGTAAAAGCTGGAAGTGGATTGGTAACTTTTGGGACATCTTCAAGTGCAGGTGTTCCAGAGCAATTAGCGCAAGAAACGATAGTATTGCCACTCAATGACATTGATTCGCTAAAAAATTGTTTTGAAAAATTCAAAGACGAGATCGCTTGCGTGATTATTGAACCAATTCCTGCAAACAATGGATTATTATTGCAGGATAAAACTTTTTTGAATGCATTAAGGGAGTTGTGTTCATCCGCTAATATTCTTCTGATTTTTGACGAAGTTATTTCTGGTTTTCGCGTGGCATTTGGAGGTGCCGCCGAACTCTATGGGATAACACCAGATATTGTGACATACGGTAAAATTATAGGTGGAGGATTGCCTGTTGGCGCATATGGTGCAAAAAAGGAAATCATGTCATTTGTTTCACCTGATGGGCCAGTTTATCAAGCGGGAACCTTGTCAGGAAATCCTGTAGCGATGGCAGCTGGCTTAGCTCAATTACAAAAATGCAGTGCGCTTGGATTTTATGAAGATCAAGCTAAACGAACGCTTGATTTTGTTGAAAACATTAATGAAGGTTGTAGAAAAAATGAAATACCCATTGAGATAGTAGCAATTGGTTCAATCTTTTGGTTTTCATTTAACGGAAAGAAAAGAATTAAACAAGCAGCAGAAATAAATCAAGATATGACTCAATTTAACAAATTGCATGAATTTTTACTAAATAATGGAATTTATTTGGGTCCAAGTGGTTACGAAGTTGGGTTTGTTTCTTCTGCTCACGACAAAAGCATCCTAGAAAATGCTGCAGAAACAATTAAAGAGGGCTTAAAAATGAGCATCCTGTAAAAAACAATAAAAACTCTGCATACATAATACTTGCTGAACAAATATTTCAGTAACTTTGTTATTAATAAAAATAGTCCAAAAACAATTTGGAAAGTATTAACTAAAACTAAATCTCTTTGATATGCAGCACAAAGGAGAAATTTTAGAAAAAGCCGTCCGTGATAGCGGAATGCCTCTAACTAAACTTACACAACGACTAAAAAAAAGTAGAAGGTGGATATACAATGCCTTCGAAAATCCCAATGTTTCAATTGACTACATTCTTGAAATCGGTAAAATTATTCATCATGACTTTTCTGATGATATTATTGAACTGAAGAAATACAGAAATATGGCAGCAGCACTGCACCTTGAGGAAAATCAAGACGATTCTGAAAGTAATAAATCTGTTGAGTATTGGAAAAACAAGTACCTTAACTTATTAGAAAAATACAATCTTTTATTAGAGAAAAATTCTAAATAGTATTTAATCATTAGTTTTGTCTGATGATAATTGTTACGGGCGGTACAGGCCTCTTAGGCTCTCATTTGCTATTTTATTTACTGAGAAATCCCGAAATTAAATCTTTGCGTGCAAGTTTTCGCTCTGAGGAAAAGATAGAATATGTAAAAAAACTTTTTTCAGTTCTAAACCTTGAAAACGAAAGTGTAGATTTCAAAAAAATCGAATGGATCAAAGCAGATCTGTCCAATCCTTTTGACGTGAGTACACTACTACAAGATGCAACCCATGTGTATCATTGTGCCGCACGTGTTTCCTTTTTTACTTCTGATTTCTCAAAACTTCTAAAAGATAATAGAGAAATTACGGCATTAATTGTCAATTCTTGTATAGATATTCCATCCGTTCGACTCTGTTATGTAAGTTCAACTGCAGCAATTGGCTCAGCAAAAAATGGTTTAACAAACGAGCATTTCAAATGGCAATTAACCAAACAAACAAGTGCCTATTCCATTTCAAAACATTTGGCTGAAAAAGAAGTTTGGCGAGGAATAGAGGAAGGACTCAATGCGGTTATTATAAATCCTTGCGTAATTTTGGGTGCCGGAAATTGGAACGAATCTTCGTTAACTATTTTAAAATCAGCGGCCAAGGGGATGCCATTCTATACCCCTGGAGGGAACGCCATTGTAGACGCGAGAGATGTAGCAATCTGTATGATTAAGTTAATGAACTCACCCATAAAATCTGAACGTTTTTTATGCACCGGTGAAAACATTCGGTTTTTCGATTTGTTTAAAAAAATCGCACAACGCATGAATAAAAATAGTCCGAAGATTAAGGTTCCCTATGTACTTGCGAGATTTGTCGCATTTATCAACGAAAATTTGCAGTATTTCTCTTCAACTAAAAAAGGGCTAACAAAAGATACGGTGAATTCTTCTTTTAAAACAATATCCTATAGTTCTGAGAAACTCGTTAATTCAATAAATCATAGATTTTACACACTTGATGAAACTATAGATTTTTCCTTACAAAATAGAATGTTGTGATTTCTCCAGTCAAGAAAGAATCATTAGTAATATCGATCGTCATCTTATTTTACTCAATTGGCGCAGTTGGAGCATTAATTCCAACCATGAGTGATTGGTTTTTATCTTTAACACCCTTCAATTTACTTTTAACATTACTTATTTTAATATTCTCCAAGAAATCAAAGAAGTTTCACTTCTTCTTATTTCTGCTTTTTACTTTCATAGTTGGTATAACCGTCGAACTAATTGGGGTTCACACCGGGCTATTGTTCGGAAATTATACTTACGGGAATAATTTAGGACCAAAATTTTATCAGGTACCACTTATTATAGGAGTTAATTGGGGTATCGTGGCTGTTGCATCTTCCGCTTTTTTTGCGCGATTCAAAATAGCTCAAATATTAAAAATTTTTCTGAGTACACTTTTAATGGTCATTTTAGATATATTAATTGAACCAATTTCAGGATACACTGACTTTTGGTATTGGGAAAACAATTTAATTCCTATTTATAATTTCATTTGTTGGTTTTTAGTAGGTTTATTTATTCAAGCAATTTTTTACCTGCTTAAATTAGAAGAGCAGAACAAAGTTTATGAAGTCTTGTTAATAACATTGATGATTTTTTTTATGGTACTTAACGTGCACTACTTATGGTTTGGATAGGATTAGGCATATTGTTTGCAACTTTCTTTGGAATGGAGTTTATGGCTTGGGCTACGCATAAATTCGTTATGCATGGTCTCATGTGGTACTTTCACAAAGATCATCATCAGGAGGAACCCGGTTTTTTTGAGAGAAATGATGTGTTTTTTTTAATTTATGCCATACCTTCTTGGCTCTGCATTATGTTGGGACTTATGAACGAAGTTTATTTTACAGTTTGGATTGGATTTGGGATCGCACTTTATGGGTTTACTTACTTTATGATTCACGATGTATATATTCACAGGCGTTTTAAGTGGCTACGCGACATAGATCATCCTTATTTTTATGCTATTAGAAAGGCACACAAAGTTCACCACAAACATTTAGGCAAAGAACATGGCGAATGTTTTGGGATGCTTATAGTACCGGGAAAGTACTACAGGGAAGCCGTTCAAACCTACAAACGAAAATTCTCTAAATAATGAGCACCTATGCTTGGATTATTTTAGGTTCATTTATTGGTCCATTATTATTGAGTTTTGACCAGAAAGTAGGTTTTTACAAGCATATGAGAAGTATTAGTCTTGGCATTTTAATAGTAGCATTCCCTTTTCTTATTTGGGACGAACTTTTCACTCAATGGGGAGTTTGGGGATTCACTGAACATCATCTACTTGGTATTTACTTTGGTCATCTACCAATGGAAGAGGTAATGTTCTTTTTCGTAGTTCCGTACAACTGTGTTTTTATTTATGAGGTATTAATCGCCTATTTTAAGGATATTTCAATTAACAAACTCTCCAATACATTTTACTTTACCTTTGCGTGTTTCGCCATTTTTAACGCGTTCATCAATCCGAATGGCCTCTATACATTTTATGCGAGTCTAATTGCAGCAGTATTAAGTTTGGGTGCGTTGATATCCAAGTCATATTGGCTTCAATATTTTTCATTGACATACCTTGTTGCTTTAATACCCTTTATAATTGTTAATGGGATATTAACGGGAGCGGCTACGGATTCTCCTGTTGTATGGTACAATGAAAATGAAATAATAGGATGGCGAATTATCACTATACCTTATGAAGACCTATTCTATAATTTCGATTTGATTTTTTTGGTTATCCTCATCCATCAATTCTTGCGCTACAAACCTATTACCAGCCAAGCCGCCTAGAAATATCCAAAAAATAGGAGCGACTGCAATCACACTTATATTGAAGAAGGCTTGAATTAAGTATGCTATTGCGGCTAAACAGAATGCCATAATCCATTGAGAATTAAGAACACCACTAAATGATGACTTCAAAGACATTACTATCAATAATAAATATGTAATTAACGCAGGAATTCCACACGTTACGGCCATATGCAAATATTCATTGTGTGCTTTATCAATAGTCGTCCTAGTTCGCTTATAATATTCATTGTGAAGCGCTGGTTGCTCTGTTTTAATTGCCAATTTCAAATTCTCAGGACCTACACCCGACCAAGGATTCTCTTTCACTACCTCTTGTGTAATTGCCCAAATCTTTAGACGGCCAGACCCACCATACTCATTCGACAAATCCATTTCCTTTGCAATTGTCTTGGACTTTTGAATTACCGTATTTTGTTTTTGAGTATTGAATAAAACCAAACAGACTACAAGGTATCCTAAAACCAAATATGAAGGGAACAAAAAGTTCTTTTTAAAAATAAATTGATAAAACAAAAAGCCAATGATAACTAGTGCCCCAGCAACCCATGCACTTCGGGTTTGACAAACCACCAAGGTGCTAAAAAATAACATAGCGAAATAGAAATAGACCCACTTCCTTTTGAGAACAAACAATGAAGAGGAAAGAACAACGAGCATTACCGCTAACGATCCAACAAAATTAGGGTTTCCTATTGTGCTAAATATTCTTGGAACAAATCCATAATTTAACACTAAAGGATCTTGGCCATAGTATTGAATTAATGCATAAACTGAAAATGGTATAAGACCTGCGAAAAATATTAATATTCTTTTTGAGTTGATTATTAAGTAGTTCTTAGCTGCAAACCAAAGAAAAATATAACATAATAGTGATAAAAATCCTTCATACCGGCCATTACCTTTATAAAATCCTATGAATGCCAGTTCCTGATTATACGCATTAAGCGAAGCAAAAAAAACTAATAATAACCAAAAGAGTGCAACAAAAGTGATTTTATCCCATTTTATCTGCCTTTGTATTATAATAAATAAAAGAATAATTAGTGAAAAAATTAATAATATGGGAAATTTAAAAGGACTAAAAAGATTTTGTACATCATAAAAAGAAATAGCTGATGGAATTATTATTAATAAACACCAAAGTAAAAAATCAATCCAGCGAGCTAAATGAGTTTTCATATTCTAATAAAAAAAAAGGGGAAGACCATGGCCTTCCCCTTTTAATAGTTTCACTATTCGATTACTCACCTGTTGCTTCTTCAGTACTTGTTTCAACTGGAGCTGCGTCAGAAGTTCCTGCGTCAGAAGTTCCTGCTTCTTGAGTTCCCTCTGTTTTTTTCTCATCTTTTTTACCACCACATGCAGTCATTGTAAGAGCTGCAGAGGCGATTAATAACATAAATACTTTTTTCATTTTATAAAATTTTATAATTAAATCAGCGCAAAAATACTATGTTTTTTCTAACTAACAATGATTCAGTTATTTTTTTTTAATTTTTTAACTAATTCATTTGCTGAATCATCAGACAGAATTAATTTGCTTCTTGAAAAATTCATGTCTTCAATTGTGTTAATTGGTACAAGATGAATATGCGCATGCGCAACCTCGAGCCCTATTACAGTCATACCGATTTTCTTACATGCAATTTCAGCTTTTAACCTTTTCGCTACATCTTTGCTAAATGCCATCAACGCTTGTAATTTATCCGTTGGGAGATCAAAAATATAATCTATTTCCTCTTTAGGTACTACCAATGTATGTCCATAAGCTAATGGATTTATATCTAAAAAAGCAAGATGGTGATCATCCTCTTGAATAATATAAGCAGGAATTTCACGATTAACTATTTTTGAAAAAAGTGATGGCATTACCTTGTAATATCTATAATTTCAAACTTTATCGTACCACCTGGGGTTTGAATTTCAGTAATATCTCCCTTTTTTTTACCAAGTAACCCCTTTCCGATTGGAGAATCTACAGAGATTTTCTTAAGCTTTATATCAGCTTCATTTTCTGCAACTAACGTATATTCCAGTTCCATACCGTTCGATTGATTTTTAATTTTAACCTTTGACAGTATAAAAACCTTAGAATTATCAATTTGCTTCTCATCGATTAAACGAGCATTTGCTATTATTGTCTCTAATTTAGAAATCTTCATTTCTAAAATTCCTTGAGCCTCCTTGGCTGCGTCATATTCTGCATTCTCTGATAGATCACCTTTATCCCTTGCCTCTGCAATTTGTTCAGAAATTGATGGACGCTGCACCGTTTTCAATTCATAGAGCTCATCTTTTAATTTTTGTAATCCTTCAGGTGTATAATAATTTACTTGTGACATATGTTGAACTTTATTAAATAGAAAAGAGCCCATTTGGACTCCTTTCTATAACAAAAATACTCTTTTTTATTTTAGACTTATAGTCGCTCCTACAGTATGAATAATTCCAAAAACTCCTGCCATTCGTGCACAATACTCGATGCCCAAAGCACTTTTATTCTTACCAACCAAGGCATCTATAGAAAAGCCAGCCGTTGGTCCTACAAAAGCATTTGATCGATTTTCAACTGATAAAATTCCACTTTCATAACAATAGCCACCTCGTAAGTTAAAAGCCATTTTATCATTCACTATAGAATAATCCAAACCTAATCTGAATTGATCTTTCATAAAAGAATTAGCAGTAAATCCGAATGCGACATTTAATTTGTTTTTTTCATTAAAAATCACATCGTAAGAAGCTCCAATTCCTAATAAAGAAGGTAATTCAAAAGTGGCTGAACGTTGCTCCAATGTTGCAATATTTCCATTTGAAACATAAGTTACTTGATTAGCCAAACCATCTCCTTTAAACTTCATTACCGGTCCAACATTTTTAAGTGTTATCCCAAACTTTAATTGATCTTGCTCACCAGTTACATAACGAATACCGGCATCTATTGCTACACCTGATGCCCGTAAATTTGAAATGCTTTCCGAAATCACCTTGAAATTAATACCTCCGTAAATACTCGATGAAAATTCTTTCGCATATCCAACATTAAAAACATTCGCTCGAGGAGAGAAAAAACCAATATTGCCTTCAGGGTTATTGACAGTGGTAATTGGAATATCACCAAAATTTAGAGACTGAACGCTTACTGCAATTACATCGGAACTTGAAACTCTTTGTGCAAAACCTGCAGAGTTTAATCCGATTCCTGCATTACCCATCCAATTAGAAAAATTGAATTTCAATTGTGTCTTTTCGGTAAACGCAAGACCAGCAATATTAGAATATGTAGCTTCTAATCCGTTTATGTTAGCATAAGCAGCATCAGCTATTGCTGAACTTCTAGCCCATGGATTCATTAATAAATGAGAAGCACCTGCAGAACCTACTCTGTCTTCATTACCCGCCATTGCAAAAGATCCTATTAAGGCAAATAATGTGAACGATACTAATTTCTTTTTCATAATTTCTACTTTACTAATCTTAAATACCTTGTAAGTCAACTTGGCGCATTCCGCCAAAGAATTTCAATACTCGCTCTCCGACATCCGGAATCTCCACATGAATTAAGTATAAACCACCAGCAACTGGTATGTTTTTCCAATTTGTTAGATCCCAATCTTGTGAAGTGACCTCGGAATCTTTATTGAATGTTTTTACCAATTTACCACTTACAGTGTAAATCTTGATGGTACATTTTGTCGGTAAGTTCGTAATCTTCACTCGTGTATCCAATCTGTTGCGCTCATAGTCAGAGAATGCGTAATATGGATTTGGCACTACATTAATCATCTTCAAGGCTTCCTTCAACTGATTTTCCGATGCAGTTACAGTAGCAATTTCATCCATTG
>Ga0315900_10000363_pt1 | contig 81056 bp, 70 predicted proteins | sample LakEriMetagenome_FD_203521 | JGI IMG/M metagenome (GOLD analysis project Ga0315900, IMG submission 203521) | Freshwater fungal communities from buoy surface, Lake Erie, Ohio, United States - Buoy 12 MA114 | ecosystem: Environmental > Aquatic > Freshwater > Lake > Lake biofilm | place: USA: Lake... | reverse complement strand
TTAATTTTTAGAGTATCTGGCTGGAGTTCTCATCAATTTGTATTCACTACAATATTGACGGGTATTTGTTTACCTTAATTTTGCTGCTTCAATTTTTCAAAGAACTTTTTTCCCCTCTTCTCCAATCCTTCCACTTAATACCTTCCCTTCGTTTGGGGAGCGCAAAGATAGAACTTTTTTGTTATTCGCAAATATTTTTTTAAAAATATTTTAAGAATTTTTTAATTATCGGTTTTCACTGATTTTACACAATTTAAACACTTGATAAAAACACAAAAAGAACAACCCTTTACTATCGGGGGTGCAAATGTATACATTTTTATTTTGTTTAATAAAAGATTAGTAAAAAAGTCAATTTAAAACCACTAATTTACTGTAATTCAGATAAATAATTTTAAGGTGTGCTATTTGAAACCGGTAGAATTTTTCCATTAAACACTTGATGGGCTCGGATTGTAAAATTTAAAACATAATCCGCCATGGTTTCAGGTTTAACTCCTCCGTTATAATCTGGGAATGCACTTTTTAACATTTCAGTTTGCACTGCGCCAATTGCCAAACAATTAATCGAAATGTTTTTTTCTGCAAATTCAACTGCTAAACCTTCGGTTAAATTTGCTATTGCCGCCTTTGTACTTGCGTAAATACTTAGACCGGGAAATTTTATACTTCCTTGATATCCTCCCATACTACTAATATTAACAATATGGGATCGGGTTTGTTTGTTTTGCATTAAAGGACTTATTTCTCTAATTAATTTTAAAACTGAAAAAACGTTTATTTTATATAAATTTTCAATTTCATTAGAAGTAAACTCCATAAAAGGCTTAACATTTATGGTTGCAGCATTATTAATAAGATAATCTACAGTACCAAATTCTTTGATAATTAACTGAACCAGTCTAGTATAATCTTCACGTTCATCTGAAAGGTTAAAATCGATTAAATATGGTTTCCTGACCGAATTAACAAACTCATTTTTAACTAATTGTATGTTTCTAGAGATACCAATCACATTTAAATGTTCATGTTTTAAAGCTTCCAATAGAAGCGATTTACCCAGCCCCCTAGAAATACCTGTTATAATTATTGTTTTATTGGAATTCATATGTTTAAATTAAGCTTATTATTTATGCAAGATTAGTAAGAAAATTGTGTTTCAATATTTTTACTTTTGAAAAAAACAAAATAGCTTATGAACAAACTAGAAAATTATGCATACGGTACTTGGATTTCGGGTGAAGGACAAGGGCAAACTTTATATAACTCAATAACTGGAGAGGCGATTTATGAAGCAAGTAGTAAGGGTGTTGATTTTGATAAAATGCTTGATTACGCGCGAACTGTTGGCGGACCTGCTTTAAGAAAACTAACCTTTCATGAGAGAGGAAGGATGCTTAGGTCTTTGGCTCAACATTTATTGAGTAAAAAAGAATTATTCTATAAAATTTCATGGGCTACCGGTGCAACGAAAGTAGATAGTTGGATAGATATTGAAGGTGGAATTGGAAATCTTTTTAGTTATGCTTCTTTACGAAGACAATATCCCAATGAACCTTATTTTGTAGATGGGGATTCAATCGCATTAAGCAAAGACCATAGTTTTTCGGGTGTGCACTTGTGCGTTCCTAAAGAAGGTGTTGCCATTCATATAAATGCTTATAATTTCCCTATTTGGGGTATGCTAGAGAAAATAGCTGTAAATTTACTTGCTGGTGTGCCTGCCGTGGTTAAGCCGGCAACCGTTACCTCTTTCTTAACCGAAGTTGTAACTAAAGAGATTATTGCTTCAAAAATATTACCGGAAGGCTCATTGCAACTGATTTGTGGATCGGCTAACGGAATTTTAGATTTTGTAACTAATCAAGATGTAGTAACTTTTACAGGATCAGCAATTACGGGAAAAATATTAAAAAGTCACCCGCGTTTACTTGACGAATCGGTGCATTTTAACATGGAAGCCGATTCGTTAAATGCCATGGTATTGGGGGCAGATAGTATACCGGGCACTCCTGAGTTTGAAATTTTTATTAAAGAAGTTACGAAAGAAATAACGATTAAATGCGGACAAAAATGTACAGCCGTTAGAAGAATAATGGTTCCTGAAAATTTAGTTGAAGAGGTACAAAAGGCCTTAACCAAAAGATTGGATGGAATTATTATCGGAGACCCTAACCAAGAAGGTGTTAGAATGGGAGCACTAGCAGGAAAAGGCCAATTAAATGAAGTACTTGAAAAAGTTGAATTACTTAAAAAATCGCAGGAAATTGTATACGGTGGCCACGATAGTTTTGAAGTAAAGGGAGCTGACATTAATAAAGGTTCGTTTATGAAACCGATAGTTTTCCTAAATAGTAATCCATTTAAAAATCAGGATGCCCATAACATTGAAGCTTTTGGTCCTGTTAGTACCATTATGCCATACAAAACTATTAACGATGCCATAAATTTAGTTAAGTTGGGCAAAGGCTCGTTAGTGACGTCAATAACAACAAATGATAAAAATATTGCAAAAGATTTTGTTTTAGGAAGCGCGCATATGAATGGGAGAATGCTAGTGATTAACCGAACGAATGAAAAATCACATACCGGCCATGGATCTCCACTCCCATTGCTTGTTCATGGTGGCCCAGGTCGTGCTGGTGGCGGTGAAGAAATGGGTGGCAAAAGAGGTGTATTGCATTACATGCAACGTACCGCAATTCAAGGTTCTCCTGATATGATCACAGCTATAACAAATCAATATCAATATGGATCAACCTATAACGAAAAAATTACACATCCGTTTAACCAATACTTTGAAGATCTTGAAGTTGGTGAAACTTTAATAACAGCTAAACGAACCGTAACGGAAGCTGATATTGTAAATTTTTCTAATGTCTCATGGGATCATTTCTATGCGCATACGGATGCTACATCATTAAATGATACTATTTTTAGCGGACGTGTAGCCCATGGTTATTTTGTTTTAAGTGCCGCAGCCGGATTATTTGTTAATGCAAAAAAAGGTCCTGTTTTACTTAATTATGGTTTAGATGAATGTAGATTTACTAAACCTGTTTATCCTGGTGCTACAATTGGTGTTAGATTAACTTGCAAAGAAAAAATAGATCAAGAAAAGAAAACCCCTGAAGATATTGCTAAAGGCATTGTTAAATGGCTTGTTGATGTTTACGATGAAACAGGCGAAACCGTTGCAATTGCCACTATATTAACAATGGTTAAGAAAAGAAATCAGGATTAATTTTAAACCTAAATCCCGGTAAAACCGGGATTTTTTTATTAAACTTATCGAACATAAATTATGAACAGAATAGAGGAATTAAATAAAATGCTGCTGAAAGATCCTAAAGATTCATTCTTGAAATACGCTGTTGCTATTGAGTTATATAAGCTAAGTAATAAAAAAGAGGCCATTAATAATCTTAAACAATTAATAATTGAAGATGCTAATTACCTGGCCTCCTATTATCAGCTTGGCATATGGTTAAAAGAAATAAATGAAATTGAGGAATGCCGTTTAATTATTAATAAAGGAATTGACATAGCAATTGAACAGAAAAACCACAAAACTTTAAGAGAACTAAAAGAAGTAATTAATCAATTAGATTTTGAAAATGAATAGTAAACTTCCTTTCTTAGAGAATACGGCTCTTTACATCAAAGAATTTTACGAAAATAAAACGAACGAATTATTGGTCGTTTTACCGAACAGAAGAGCTCGTATTTTTTTAATTGATTACTTAAAAAAGCATTTTAATAAAACATTTATTGTACCTCAAATAAAATCAATTGAAGATTTTGTTTTTGAAGTTTCTGAAACTATTAAAGCTGATAACCTTGATTTACTTTTCGAATTTTATAATATTTATAAATCAATAGAGGCCGAAAATGCTCAACCTTTTGAAGAATTTTCTGGTTGGGCAAATGTATTGCTTACAGATTTTAATGAAATTGACGCTTATAATGTTGATCCTCAGCATTTTTTCGGCTATCTTAACGATGAAAGGGCTTTAAAAGAGTGGAGCCCGGATAGAGCGGAGTTAACAGATTTTCAAAAACAATATCTCAAATTTTGGAATTCGCTTCCGCATTATTACAATCATTTAAAAAAGTATTGTTCCGACAACGGAATGGCCTATCAGGGTTTGGCCTATCGTATTGCGGCTGATAAAATTAATAATCATCATTTTATTTACAATAAAAAAAAGATTTTGTTTGCTGGTTTTAACGCATTGAGTGGTTGTGAAGAGCAATTGATTAACGTGTTAGTTAAAAGAAACCAGGGAGAAATTATTTTTGATGCCGACGAATTTTACATAAACGACAAAGTAAAAGAGGCCGGTCGATCTTTACGAAGACATTTTAAAAATCCTTATTTTAAAAACAACCATACATTAGAGTATAGCTGGAAAAATGACAATTACAAAGACATCCAAAAAAATATTTTTCTAATCCCTTGTAATCGAAATATTTCGCAGGTAAAAATCTCTGCTCAAATTTTAAACGATTATTACCAACCGGGCAATATCTCCGATTGGGCTTATGTATTGGCCGACGAGTCGCTTCTAATTCCTGCAATTAATTCTTTACCAGAAAAAATTTCCCATGTAAACATCTCCATGGGCTACCCATTAAAAAGCTCACCATACTTTGCCTTTATTCTAAACTATCTGCAGCTTTTAAGTACGGTTAGAATATTTAAAAAAGAGTGTAAATTCTACACCAAAACATTTCTGGATTTTATATTAAAGCCTCAGTTTTCTGAGTTAGCAGAAAATAAAAATATATCTTCTTTATTAAAAGCAAAGCTCATTAAAAACAACTATTTATTTATTGGGTTAACGGACATAGAAGAGATTATAAAAGACAATGAAACTAAACAATTACTTATCGAATTATTAAAAATAAAGGAAAAAGAATCAGGGTTTTATTATGTAATAAATTTATGTGAACGATTAAAATCTAAATTAAAAAACGATCCGCTTCAATATACATTGAATGATGAGTTTTTAAAACTATTATACAAAACTCATCAGTCTGCTCAAAAAGCTAATATCAATTTAAATATTCAACAAGTTTTAAACACTTTAAAACAATTATCTTCTCAAATTAGCATTCCTTTTATTGGTGAACCTTTAAACGGGCTTCAAATTACGGGTATGTTAGAAACCCGTACACTCGATTTTGAAAACATCATAATTCATTCGTTAAATGAGGGATCTTTACCTGCAGGAAAAAAACAAAACACCTTTATACCTTTTGAGATAAAGAAAATATTTGGACTACCTACATATAACGATAAAGACGCTATTTTTTCCTATCACTTTTACAGATTATTAAGTAGGGCAAAAAATATTTATCTCCTTTATAATGATGATGCTGATTCTATAAAATCAGCCGAAAAAAGCAGATTTATTGAACAAATTAAATTTGAAATTCCTCAATATAATCCAGACATAAAAATTGAGAACCTAAATATTAATCCTGTTTTTAGTGATCAATTGGAATATAACGGACTTGAACAAGTGGAAAAAGAGCCCTGGATTATAGATTTAATAAAACAAAAATTAGTGAAAGGCATTTCACCGAGTAGTCTTAATTTATATAGAACCTGTAAATTAAAATTTTTTTTATCAGAAGTTGTAAAAATTAAGGAAGAAGAAGAGTTAGATGAAGAGTTGGATGCTGCCCTTTTTGGTAATATTGTTCACGAAGTATTAGAAAAATGTTTTCAAAAATTTTTAAATGTAAAATTAAACGATGCTCTTTTAAACCAACTATTTAAAGAAAAAGAGCATTATTTAAATGAGGCTTTTAAAAATAACTTTGGAAGTTATAACGAAATAAAAGGCAAAAACAGAATTCTGTATAAAGTTATTTTACGTCTAATTTCAAACTATCATTTACAATTTATAAATCAACTAAAAAATGAAAGTCTTTCAATTACCTCTTTAGAAGAAAGCATAGAATGTATTCTTAATTTAGATGATTTACACATTAAATTATATGGTAAAGCCGATCGCGTAGAGCTATTTAATAATAATTATAGAATTATTGATTATAAAACAGGGCGAACAGATATAAAAGAACTGACGTTCGAAAACAAGAGCGATTTAACGGATGAAAAGAAAAATAAGGGATTTCAGTTATTTTATTACGCTTATATCTTACACAACAAAAGAAATAAACAAAACATTTCGGGGGGTATTATCAGTTTTAAAGATTTAAAATCTGGGGTTAAACAACTTTCATTCCATAATAATATTCTATTGAATGAAAACGATTTCCTTGAATTTGAGAATTACTTAAAGGAATTATTTATTGAAATTTTAAATCCAGAAATACCTTTTACAAAAACCTCAGATATTAAGACCTGCAATTATTGCAATTTTATTAATTTATGCAATAGGGGCTAGTTATCAGACTTTAAAAATGGCAATAATGCTCTAAAACCTTCCATAAATAGGGCAAGTAAACACCCTGATAATAGTCCGATTAAAGAAAAGATTAATAGCGTTTTAAAAGTGCCGGTACCTGAAGTATTAACTATTTTTGTTTCGTAAGATTTAATCTCGGTAAAAGCTCCATTGGTTTCAAGATTTTGTTTTCGTTTAACATAATCCATTCCTTTTTCAAAAGCTTCTAATTGTTCTTTATCTTTAAATGAAACATCCGCATTCTGGAAAACGGAATCCGTTAATATCTTACCAGATGACTTGCTATTGAATTTTCTAATTAATGTTTTAGATTTTTCAATTTCAAATAAAATATCCTCTTTAACTGCAATATTATAAAACGTTAAGAATGCATGCTTTACATAAAGTATACTTTCCTGATTAGAACCTTCAATTTTAAGGATAATCATTGGTTTGTAGGTTGTATCAATTATAACAGAATTAATAAACTTAATATCCGAATCATTAATTAAAAGGATTGTCTTTAAATTTTCGATATTGTCGCTTAACAAGGCTGACGATAATTTATACATGGCGCCCATGTTGGGCAAATTAGATTTTAATATACTGGTGTGCTGTATTAATTCTTTTTTATAATTTTTATTTGAATTTTTATAGATTCCGTAACCTAAAGTAACTACAAGAACAATTAGAATAATAAGCCATCTTTTAATAAAGCTTTTTAAAACCCAAATAAATACTTTAAATAAGTCTATTTCTGAAGATTTTTCCATTTGATATGTTTTCTTAATTAAAGCCTAAAACTAATAAACATTCATGAAAAATTCCCAAATAATAAAAGAAGTGTCAAATTCTCTGGAAACATTACCTGTAGTGCTTGGGGGGAGATATTGAGAAGCACCTGTCCAGGCATGCCCTCCTCCTTTTACTGTATATAAAACAACCTCACTCAAATATTTTGCGTTTGTATAGGATTCAGTTATAAGTGTAGTGCGGTCCGTATGGTCAAAATCTTTCTTTTTAACTTTAATAGAACTTGCCTTAATTTCAGAACCATAATTTGCGAAAAAGTTTATAGTCTTTTCAACAGACTCTATATTTCCCAGATCCTTACCCTCAAAGGTTACTTTGCCACCTTTATATGGAACAATAGGATCATCTTCACCATTAATAGCAATAATATTTAATACATTAACAGGGGAACAAGTAGTTGAAATTTCACTTGCAATTGAACCTGCTACAGGAGCAATTGCTGCAATTTTTTGAGGGATTTCGCAAGCTAACCTGTAACACATAAGAGCTCCATTAGCCAAACCAGTTACATAAACCCTTTCGGCATCAACATTTTTGTTCTTAATAATAAAATCAATTAAATCTGAAATAAACTGAACATCATTAGCATATTTAGAAACATCATCTCCTGGTATTATTCTCCCATCGTTCCAATGCTGATCAATTGCGGCAGGATAAGCTACATAAACGGTGTCTCGGTCGGAATACCTATTAAACTTTGTAAAACTCATAAATTCTTTAGCAGTTTGTCCTCCCGCATGCAAAGCAATAATAAGTGGTCTTTTTGCTACTGCTACTGCATTAGCGCCCTTAGGTTCATGAAGATAGGTTAATCTGTTTTTACCCAAAGAAACTATATTGATTTTATCATCAATTTGGGCAAATAACTTTACCGAATACATTATAAATAGAAGGAAAAACCCGTATTTCATATCTAATCGTTTGATTAACAAATTTATGCATTTTCAAAAAGCCCCTAATTAAAGCTAAATTAAATACCGTTCTTAATTAGCAGCCTCTTTAATTTAAAACATAAATAAAATCATTTTAATTTTAAATAACTAATTATGAGTTAACAAAAATTATCAGGTTTTAAACACATTTTTAATATCACAAAAATCATTTTTAAAATTTAACAACGCGTTTTCTAGATAATTCAATGACTGTTTAAACATTTATAGAAATTGAAAACTAATGATTCAAATAGTAATTTTCAAAAAATCAAAAATGCTATTCGTTATTGATTATTAACAATATATCCGTTTTTTAGTTATTAACCATTAAATTATAAATATTTTCTTTTTAAATCATTATTTAATCTACTTAATCTATTTAAAATATAGACTAAATATGTTAATTTTACTATATTTGCTATAATATCAGTAAACTTTGAAGCTAATACTCTTTAAATTATTTGTCGAAAATTAAAAGAATATTTTTTTTATAAAATGATTAAAATCATTGTGTTAAAACAAAAAAAATTAAGGTGAGAAAAATAATGATTGGACAATTAAACTTTTTTATTAGTAATAAGTTAATTAGTAAACATTAAATTTGCATTTCATTAAAATAAAATGGCAGTATCACAAGAATTAAAAGAAGTTACGATTCGTTTTGCAGGAGATTCTGGAGATGGAATTCAGTTAACAGGCACACAATTTACAAATACAACCGCATTATTAGGTAATGATTTAAGTACTTTTCCAAATTTTCCGGCAGAAATTAGAGCTCCTCAAGGTACTTTACCAGGCGTTTCGGGTTTTCAAATAAAGTTTGGCAGTACTGAAGTTTATACACCCGGCGATGTTTGTGATGTTTTAGTAGTAATGAATGCAGCTGCCTTAAAAGCCAACTTAAAGGAACTTACTAAAGGCGGTACGATTATAGCCAACACAGATGGATTTGATCCTAAAAATCTAAAACTTGCCAAATATCCGGATGGAATTAACCCGCTTGAAGATGGCAGCTTAAGCAACTATAATTTGGTTAAAATTGATGTAACCAAATTAACCAAAACAACCTTAGATGGAAGTGGCCTGGGTACAAAAGAGATAGACAGAAGTAAAAATATGTTTGTTTTAGGTTTTATCTTTTGGATATACCAACGCCCACTTGAACCTACCATAGAAAGTATTTACGATCAATTTAAAAAACGCCCGGAAATTGCTGAGGCTAATATAAAAGTCCTTAAAGCAGGTTATTCTTATGGCGATACAACAGAAACGTTTAACGCTCGTTTCGAAGTAAAAGCGGCTCCATTAAAACCCGGCATATATCGTAACATAATGGGTAATAATGCAACTGCGTTGGGATTAATTGCGGCTGCAAAAAAATCGGGTTTAACTCTTTTTTTAGGCACTTACCCTATTACACCTGCATCCGATATTTTACATGAACTTGCTAAACACCGAAATTTTGGTATAAAAACTTTTCAAGCTGAAGATGAAATAGCGGGTATATGTTCTGCTATTGGTGCCTCATTTGGTGGTAACTTAGGAATAACCTCTTCTTCCGGTCCAGGAATAGCTTTAAAAACTGAAGCGATGGGATTAGCCTTAATGCTTGAACTGCCCTTGGTAGTTATCAATGTGCAAAGAGGTGGCCCGAGCACTGGTTTACCCACCAAAACAGAACAGGCCGATTTATTACAAGCCATGTATGGAAGAAACGGTGAATCTCCTGTAGCTGTTATTGCTGCTCAATCTCCGAGTGATTGTTTTAACATGGCATTTGAAGCTTGTCGCCTTGCTATTAATCACATGACACCAGTTATTTTATTAACTGATGGCTATATTGCAAATGGGGCTGAACCTTGGAAATTCCCTAAGAGCTCAGATCTACCCGAAATTAAAGTAAAATATGCAGAAGCAGTTGAAGGTGAAAAGTTTCTTCCTTATAAACGCAATCAAGATTTAGTTAGACCGTGGGCTATTCCTGGAACCAAAGGATTGGAACACCGTGTAGGTGGTATAGAAAAAGAACACGAAACCGGAAATATTTCCTATGATCCCGAGAACCATGAGTTTATGGTTAAAACCCGTCAGCAAAAAATTAATAATATCGCTAACCATATCCCCGATCAGCAATTTGACCAGGGAAATGAAAATAGTAAAATACTGGTTTTAGGTTGGGGTTCTACTTTCGGTTCTATTAAGGCCGCAGTTAAAGAATTAAGAGCAGATGGAAATGACGTAGCTCATGTACATGTAAGGTATCTTAATCCATTCCCAAAAAATTTAGGTGCAATTTTAAATAAGTTCGATAAAATTATTATTCCTGAGTTAAATAACGGTCAGCTGGTTAAGATCATAAGAGACCGATACCTTGTAAATGCTCAACCTTTTAATAAAATTAAAGGGTTACCTTTTACATCATCTGAAATAAAAAACGAAATCATCAAACAACTTAAATAACACCATAATGAATTTAGAAAGCGAAACTTTAAAATTAACCGCTAAAGATTTTACATCTGATCAAGAAGTGCGTTGGTGCCCAGGTTGTGGTGATTATTCCATTTTAAAACAAGTGCAAACTGTACTTCCCGAATTAGGTTTAAAACGTGAGGAAATTGTTTTTATTTCCGGCATAGGTTGCTCTTCTCGTTTTCCTTATTACTTGGAAACATTTGGAATGCATAGTATACATGGCAGAGCTACAGCAATAGCCAGTGGATTAAAAGCTACTCGTCCTGAACTAAGCATTTGGGTAATTACAGGCGATGGCGACTCGTTATCAATTGGTGGAAATCATTTAATACATTTATTACGAAGAAACATCGACTTAAATATTTTATTATTCAATAATGAAATTTATGGTTTAACAAAAGGACAATATTCTCCAACTTCAAAAGAAGGTCAGATTACTAAATCAAGTCCTACTGGTGCCATAGATCATCCGTTTAATCCCCTGGCTTTATGTATGGGTGCCGATGCCGGCTTTATAGCCAGAACTATGGACCGCGATCCTATTCATATTCGTGAAGTTTTAAAAAGAGCAAATTCTCATAAAGGCACTTCCTTAGTAGAGATTTACCAAAACTGTAATGTTTTTAATGACGGTGCTTTTGAAGTTTTTACCGAAAAAGCAACTAAGAAAGATGAAGCTGTTTATGTTGAAAATGGTAAACCTTTAATTTTTGGAGCAAATGATGATAAAGGTATAAGATTGGATGGATTTAAGCCTGTAGTTGTAGATTTAACTGCCGGTGTAAGTGCCAATGAATTATGGATTCATGATGAAACCGATACCATTAAAGCAACCATCTTAACTCGTATTTTTGACGATCCAACGAAAGAAAATCATTTACCAAGACCATTTGGAGTCTTGTATGCAAATCCGCGTAAAACTTATGATGAAAGTTTAAACGAACAAGTTGAACAGGCTATTGCACTTAAAGGAGAGGGTGACCTCGATCTTTTAATTCAGGGTAAAAACACCTGGGAGATTAAATAAAACAACTTCAGCAGTTCAAAATTTTCTTTGCAAAAGCATTATAAGGGTTAAATTTTAATTGTGGCTTTTTTTGGTAACTACAAAAAAGTATGAATTAATAATTAGTTGCCTAACTATAATACTTAATCGTTCGAAACTTGTTTTTCTGTCTCAATAGAATCACTGCTGTGAAAAATATCTATTGATGTTAAGGCAGCTAAAAAAGCCCAAAATGGAACCGAAGCCTTATCGGTATCTAAGAAATTATTTAGAGCGCCATGAACAAAATAAGTTAATATTCCCAGGAAAAGCATAGCTACTAAACCTCGTTTTTTTCCTTTCGGTAGTTTGTAAAAAAGTTTCAAAGAAGTATAAATGCAGGTTAAAAAAATCAGAAAAAAACTTACGAGCCCAAGTACACCCTGCTCCGCCAACGGACCTATATACTCGCTGTGAGCATTGCCGGCATCTCCCGAATTGGTACTTATTATCGTTTTTTCATCGGCCTTTTGATAGGGAGCATATTGAAACATATAGGTTCCGGGACCAAACCCGAAAACTGGTTTATCGCCAAACATTCTGATAGCAGAACTCCATCTATTTAATCGTTCCAGGTTAGAAGCGTCTGAAGATATATTTGAGATGGATTGTACGTGTTCAGTTAAATTAGAAGAAGAATCTTGTCGGTTTTTCTCAAGTTTCATTAACAGTTTATCCATATTAAACAAAACAATAACTAAAACAATTCCGCCCACGGCAATAAGTCCGTTAAATTTAACTTTAGCCAACATTAACAAGTACATAATTAGAGAAACAATTAAGCTTACCCAAGCTGCGCGAGTATAGGAAAGCACTATGGCAACCGAATAAAAAATAAGAAATAACCAGGAGATGGTTCTAAATGGGACGGAATATTGTTTACTAAAACTAAAGCCAATTAAAACAGGAAAAAAGAAAGCTAACATGGCTCCATATGATGTATGATCATTAAAAAAAGGATCCATTACCCAATGAGCTGTTTCCTCATCAAAACCATACCGACTATGCACCACTATAGTATAAGCCGAAATTATAGCCATGGGAACTATGTAAAACCAAAGAAATTTTGAGATGTTTTCAAATTTTTTAAATAAAACTGTACCTAAGAAATAAAATGGAACTACGAACCATAACCTTGCCAACAGATATTTAAATGATACCATAGGCATTGAACTAGTTATACAGGTTAAGGTCATCCAAACTAAACTTATGGTAACCGCAATACTAATAGGATGACGAGAGACTTTTTTATCAATACCCCCTTCTATTAAAAACTTAAGAAAAAACAACCCAAGCGTTAAGATCATGAGCGGTTCTGTAGGTAAACTTAAACTTAAACCAGCTCCTTGAAATTGGTATACCACCGAAAGTGGAGTAAAAAAAGTAATAATAAATAGAATAGAATCTAACGATTTAATAAACAATACAGCCAATAATAAAACTACGGGAATTAAAGTAAAATAATAAAACTCGTTAGCTGTTAAAACGGAATTAATTGCAACAAAAAGAATAACAATGGCATATATCCATTTTATGTTTATTTTTTGAAGCATTTATGCTTTTGTTTTTAACGGATTAAACTCTTTTAAAACAAGAATTAAAACAGCTAAAACCAATGCAGACAAAGTGGATGATAAAACAATTAACCATCTGATTGGGTATGCTTTTTTATCGTTTGGAAAAGGTTCAACTACTACGTTAGCATAAGTAATTAATTTACGTGAATCGTATAAAGTTTTTTCGTATTCTGTTTTAAATGCTTTAGTTAATTCTCTTACGCGAGCCAATTCGTGGTTAACTTCATCCCATTTTTCTCCCATAATTTCCATGTTTCTAATAAGTTCCTTAGCGGTTTCATTTTTATTTGAAAAATAACTTCTGTAAGCCTCTTTTACCTGAACCGAGTAATCCAAAATATGATATTTAGTTCGAAGTGTATCTCTAACAATAATTAAACTATCTAAAATCTTCTTTTCAGCATCAAAATTATTTTTGTTTAGCGCAACGAGTTCTAGCAATTTAGATCTTTGTAAAGCACGTGTTTTTTCATTCATTATTTGAATAATACGATTTGCAATTTTTGTAGCTACTTCGGGATCTTGATCTAAAACTTTTAAATAAACCGATTCGTATTCAGTTTTTTGAACTCCGATATTAGATTCGTACTCTCTCACAATGGCAGCTTTTGCTCCCTTGTTTTGCATGTTAATATCGTAACGAGCGGGCAAATCGAATTCTTTAATTATGGTTTCCATGATATAATCGGACTGTAATAATTGCAACATTTGCTCAGTTTGAGATTCAACGGAATAAGGTGAAATGTTTGTAGGATAAAGAATAGCTTCGGACTTATATTTTGGCTTTATTAAATAGGCAGAAATTGTGGAAACTATTAATGCGAGTATAACAAAGATTATAATTTCTCTTTTCTTCTTAACTAATAAGTTAATAATATTGATTACTGTGAATGTACTATCCATGATTATTTGCGAAGATTTTTATAATTATCAAATAAGATAAGAAAAAGAATGAGCAGTATTTCTGTACCCAAAAATGAAAGCAAAACAATTAACCACCTTAAAGGATAGGCGCTTTTTTCTGCTTTATATGCACTGTTTACCATAAATTTATAGGGCAGATTTTGATCCACATCCAACTTAGCCTCATCGTAGCGAGCCTTTAAAAAACTAAGTTGTTTTCTTTTAAACTCCAAATTATCTCGAATAGCCACATAAGCACCGCCGTACTTTGCTAAATTATTTAAGCGATCCTCAAATGACTTTACGGCGCCCGATTTTCCCTCTAAAATAGCCTTGGCCAAACCTTCGTTTAATCGTTCCGATTGAGACTCATAATCATTTACACCAAGCAGTCGTAGTTTTTGCAATGAATCATCATCAGCCTTAATTTCAGTTTTTAAATCATTATATGTTTTTTCAACCAGATTAAGCGCTTTTTGAGCTCTTTGTTTCACTATTTTATTATGTATTGAGTCGGATAATGAGGCAATGTCGTTAGCAATATTAGCGGCTATCTGCGCATCAGTATCAAATACAGTAATTTTTACGGACATAAACTCCGTTCTTTTAAAGGTAATATTGTCTTCGTATTTTTCAATTAACTTAGACATACGATATTTGTAATCCTGAGAAATCTTATAGTGCTCTAATAAATTGTATTTTGCAACCACTCGGTCTCTAATTTCATCAGAATTAAGAATTTGAAGTAATTGTTCTGCTTCCTCTTCCTCACCAAACTTTCCGATGTCCTGATTAGCGCCAGGATTCTCACTTAATAAAGCTTTAGAGGGAGAAACATTTGTTGATGGAAATAAAATTACCGTAGATTTAAATTTTGGGGTAATAAGAAAACTAACTAAAAAAGATATAATTAGCGAAGTAATACCCAAATAAACAATGGGTTTCCTCCATTTATAAAAAAACACCATCACATTTAGAGTATTAAACTCATCTTCGCGGTGCTTTTTATTAAACATATACATTTGCGTGTTTCTTTGGGATGGCAAAGATAACCAAAATTTTGTCTATTTAGTTTTTTTGACCTTTTTAGAACCCTGCAGGAAAGTAAGGGCAGATCTTAAACTTATAATATTGAACATCAGGGCTATAAGACCCACAGAAAGAGCTGCTAAAATAAAATTTAACATCCATTTATCAGGAGAGTAAAGCACCTGTTTAGAAAGGTAATTAATTATAAATGCCAGTGCCAAAAAGCTTAAAATTTTAATTATTAAATTACGATTTGTTTTAAATTTTAGCACCTTAGAGGCCATAATAATTTGGGCAATTGCAGTTAAAAACTGAGTAAATAAACTAACCCAAACAGCACCCTGAGCTTTATAAATTGGAATTAAAACCAGATTAACCCCAATATTAAATAACATCCCCACTGTGGCCATCGTATTCAATTGCTTTAAATTTCCATTAGCCGTTAGTAAAGTACCAAAAATATAGGTTGTTGAAATAGCAACAAAACACATCATCAAATAAGAGAATACTTCTGCCGATTCGTTAACGTGATTAATGTAGAGAAGCCCCATTAGCTCTTTACTATAAAAGAAGCATCCCGATGCCACCATAATAGCCGGAACAATAATCAATCGGTAAGATAAGGAAGTTAATTCTTCGGTGCTTTCGTTATTTTTTAGCATTTTAGCAAACATGGGCAATAGAGGTACACTAAATAAGTAGGCTATCATGTTGGCAGCATCTAGCAACCGGTAGGCCTGAGCATAAACACCGCTTTGAAAAGCCCCATCAGGAAGGAGTCGTTCTAGCATAACGGTATCTATTCGATTATAAAAAGTCATTAATAAAATTAAAAAAGCAAAGGGTAAACTTTGTTTTAAAATCATAATATAAAACGGAATATTCCACTTTATTTTCCGTATTCTGGCTCTATCAATAACTAAAACAAAAGCAATTAAGGCCGTAATAATATAGGCTACAAGTTGAGCGTAGGCATACCATAAAATTTTTGGCTTTTCCGTAGTAAAATGCCCCCACAAAAGCAAACTACATATTACAATCATTATTAAACGATCTAAAACTGAAATTACGCTATCCGTTTTAAAAAGGTGTAAGCCTGCCAGGTTAGATCGTAAGTATAAGATTATAGAGATAAAAAATTGATTTAAAGCAAGCACAAATAGAAATTTGGCCTGATCGGTATTGTAGCCAAGAATAAAAGCGAGTCCGAGGGTCATCAGAATGTAAACACCGCTTAAAACAAGTTTTAATCCAATAATACTGGGGAAATGCTTAGAGAGCAAATGGTTGTTTTGAGCAATATTTTTGTTATTGAAATTGGTAATACCTAAATCGAGGAAAATATTAAACAAGAAGGAGAAATTAAAAAGCGCAAAATATATCCCGTATTCTTCTGCACCAACTGCATTTTGAAAAGCCCTGTCAATTCCTAAAATCCAAAAAGGTTTTACTAGCAGGTTTAACACCAGTAAAAAAAACAAATTGGTTACAAACTTTTTATTATTCATAAAGGGGGTGCAAAAATACGGATTTAAATTGGAGTTGCTACACCCGATAAAATTTGAAATATGATAATAAGTTTAATTTATAGTTTACAATTGTGAGATTTATATTTCGAAATTATTATAAAACACAATTCACTTGTTATAATTAACATTTTAATACCTTTCAAGCAAGTAACTTAGCCGCCAACTTAGTTTGTGACAGATTAAGTGCTGAACTTGAACGACGCTTTAATGGGTTGATTTTTTAAGAATTTTTAAAACCCAAAACAGTCTCGAGTTCTTTACTCAATTTTGGTAGTTTTCTTCTTTCTACTAAAAAAGAAGTGAGAGTAGATATATCTTTAAAAATATAATGTTTCATGAGTGCACCCATTAAATAATCTTTTCCGGTACTTCCCCCTGTGCCCACTCTTGAACCAATCATTCGGTGCACCATGTTTACATGACGAAAACGCCAGGTTGATAGTTGCTCATCAATTTCGAGTAAATTATTTAAAAACTGAAATGGTAAATTTAATAGTGGATAATCGCGATACAGAATAATAAACATGGCAGATCGTGCTGCACTTGAACTAAATCGAAACCCCTCTACCCCACCATTAATAAATATATCATCAAACCCTTTTAAGTTATGTTTTTCGCCATCAGTTAAGCTATTTTGATAAACATGCCGATAATCGTTCCAGAAAGGATGAATTTCGTTTGAAGAATGAGAGAGTTTGGTATAATTATTCCAAAGTAATTCATCACTAAAAAACGGCATTCTTTCTAGCCAGGTATTTAATAATTCGATTACCGAAGGGCTACTTTCCACTTCCTTAATGATAGCAACTTGCTCTGGCCTTAATTGAGAGGTATAATATTCTTGTCCATGTCTCCCTTCAAATTTTAATCCCAACTTAGCTTCCGTAATTTTAAATTGCCAACTTTGAAAACCGGAGGCAGGTCTTAAATAATCCCTAAAATCAAGAAAATCCATAGGCGTCATGGTTTCTAAGATATCTATTTGGTGAACCAATACTTTTAAAATAGTGCCAATTCTGCCTAAACGATGAACAGCCATTTGAAGATCGGGTCCATTATCATTTATTTCCGGCTTATTCATTATTTCGATTATAGAATCAATTTCGAACAATATTTGTTTAAACCACAACTCATAGGCCTGATGTATAATAATAAAGAGCATCTCATCATGAGCATTAACCCCATGCTTTTCGCACTCCATCTCCTGGGCATTTAAGATTTTATCTAACTGAAGGTAATCGCTATAATGAACATTCATAATTGTAATTTTACGAGCTAAAGTATTATTAATTTTTATTTTAACCAACTTAAAAAGATTGAGGTTTATCAGTTTTAATCGAATAAGCTTACCCCCATGGCACTTAGATAAGCACTCGTATTATTTATATAATGATACCTCCATAAACGAGCAGCACCGGCGTTAATATGATCTAATACCGGTCTATCGTCTGTTAATAAAATGGCATCAGTCATTTGATTTTGATTAAAATGAATAAGATGAGAACGAAATTTTGTTGCAATTTGGTTGATGGCCCTTTTATTCTGAGATTTTACCCCAACAATTAAAATATTTCTAAAATCTTCGGCCACTACATTCTTTTCAACCGGAATTACAAAACACTTAAAACCGCATTGTTCAATCGTTTTAAATATACTTCTGTTTCCTTTACCGTTTTTACCGGTAGTGTATCCATTTGCATTTACGATTATTATTCCATCATCCGTTAAATTACCGTATAGTTTAGAGATACTTTCACGGGTTAAAACATGACCTGGATTTTCTTCCCCTTTAAACATATCGAAAACAACCAGGTTGTTTTTTTCGGTTTGAGTATTCAGATAATGGCGAGCATCGTCTACTAGAGTGATTACCTGATCTGGTAAATCAAAAAAATCTTTAGCGGCTTTTACAATACGTTCATCCAATTCAACTGCTTTTACTTTAAAACCTTTTTCACAAAAAAGTTTTGCAATACTTCCTCCCCCTAGTCCGTTTATTAAAACTCTACCTTTTGTAACACCAGCTGTATTTACAATACTATCCATTTGGTAAACATAATCTAAATATGGAAGCTGCCCTTTTCTATAGTCTTCTTTTGTTTGGATGATTCTGTTTACCATTAAGTATTTGCCTTGAAATACAGATGAATCAGCTGACTTTGGGAATTCCAAAACCATCAATTGTCCTAAAATTCCTTCTTGCTTATGTAGTATTTTTACTTTAGAGGATTGATTATTAGGATTAGCTAACTGAGAAAAAAAAAAGATAATGGCAAAAATAGAGATTGAAATTCCGTTTGTATTTTTAAGGCGAATTAAATTTAATGCCGGAATAAGCGTTAAAAGGACCCCAAAAGCCATGCAAGGAAATTTTAAACCCCAAACAGGTATTATATAAAAACCACATAAAAAGGTACTTAATATTCCACCTAATGTACTAATGGAATAAACTAATCCGGCTGCTCTTCCGGGTTTAATAAAATGGTCGCCAATTAATGAAATAATTAATGGTGATACCATTCCCATTAAAAAAACAGGTGGAAAAAGCAATAAAGAAGTTGAAATTAGCGTAGCAGGAATTAATCTCCACGAACCAAACCACATGAAAAGAGCATTACAAAGAACCGGCATCAAAATCATAAATACACCTCCCAAAAGCGCTATCCAATATAAATTTAGTTCAGTGTTTTTCTTTTCAGATAAAATTCCTCCAATAAAATAACCGCTTGTAAGGGCAAACAAGGTAATTGCCAAAACTGTTGCCCAAACATAAAGAGATGATCCAAAAAAGGGGGCCAACATTTTAGCTCCAATTAATTCTGCGGCCATTACGCAAGCACCTTCAATAAAACTTAAAATTAGAATCTTTTTTAGCATTACAAGGCCTGTTTAGGAAGAAAACGCCGCATTAACGGGGCACTGGTTAAACTGGTTAACAGGGCCATAATTACCAATCCAACAAAAACTTTAGAATTAATTAATTGAGCGTTTAATGCAAGAGTACCCAATATTATTTCCATTGCACCACGAGCATTCATTCCAAAACCAACAACAAGCGCTTCGTTTTTGGTCATGCCACCCAAATAAGCGCCCAGGCTAGCTCCTAAAATTTTACAAACGTAAGCTATACATACAATAACACTAACAATTAGTAGATCGAAATTTTCAATAAAATTTACTCGTAAGCCAATAGAAACAAAAAACAAGGGGGCAAAAATATTAGTTACAAACTGATGAATTATTTCACGAGCCTCTTCTCTTAACTGAGCCGAATCGCCAATGGCCACTCCCATTATAAAAGCCCCTAAAATTGCATGTAAACCAATTGATTCGGTAAATGCAGCGGATAGAAAACACATCCCTAATGAAATGGATAGTACCCCACCCGGCCATGATAATTTATTTTGAACCCAGGGAAGTGCTTTATCAATTAATTTTTTACCAATTGTAAGCATAAATAATCCAAACGAAATAATAATTCCAACAGTATATAAAATATTTATTGGATTGCCATTAGAATGTAAGAGGGCCAATACAACAGAAAATATAAGCCACCCCACTAAATCATCAAACATGGCCGAAGCAATAATAACCATTCCAATTCGGGTTTTAAATAAATTCATATCCATTAAAATACGGGCTATAACCGGTAAAGCCGAAATAGCCATAGCTGTACCCATAAAAACAGAAAACAACATCAGGCGATCAGGGCTAACACCAAAGAGTTCTGGAAAAAAGTAAGCAGTAAAAAAACCCATCACAAAGGGAATGATCATACTAAAGAAACTGGTAGAAAAAGCCAACTTTCCCTGTTGAAGCACTATAGGCATTTGAACTTCCATGCCGGCTACAAATAAGAGCATCACTACGGATAAGCTCGTAATACCGTGCATGGCAATACTTATAGCCCCTTCCATTGGAAAAACGGTATGAAATAATTCAGGATTTATTTTTCCAAAAATGGTTGGACCCAAAATAATACCTACTAATAATTCGCCCATAACTATAGGCAGTTTAAACTTTCGGCCAATTTCGGAAAGTAGGCGCGACAAAATAAGCATCAAGCCTATATTCATCAGTAAAATAATAACTTCGCTATGCAAAAGTCTGCCAATCATATACTAAATGCGAGGTTTAGCAATTAATAAATTGCAAGGCAAATCGGCTAAGATATGCTCAATACTATGCGTAAAAACACGATCAAAAAAACGCATCTGCCTATCGGGGGCACTCACTACAAGTAAATCAGCATCAATATCGCGCGCATAATTACTAATTGCAAAACCTTGTTTACCCTCTATCGTCCGTGTAGAAATTTTTAATTCATCCTGGTTACATTCCTGTGAAAGAATCTCTACCTCCTGTTTTTGCTCCTCCTTTATTGCCTTACGTATGTTTTTAACCTCATCTGCGGGTGCGCTGTCGGCCATACTCAGGGCCATGGCTGGATTGTGAGATTCGTTTACCAGTATTAATCGTTTCGATTTAAAATTTAGTGCAATTAAATTAGCCAACTTAACTGCATAGGAGTTATTAGAGTCGTTAGCTTCAACAACAATTTTTTCAAAAGGAATATTCGTTGTTCCTTTATCCGTTATCATAAGCACGCTGCAACTTGCTTTTCTACTAATACCCCGAGCTACCGAACCGAAATAAAACTTTAGTAAGTTTTCTTTATTTAGGGCGCCGGCAATAATTAAATCTATATCATTATCATTACAAAAATCAACTACTTCATTAACAGGATCTCCTTCTCTCCAAATAATTTTATAATTGCTGTAATTTAAACTAATTGCGTTAAACAGTTCTTTCATCTTTTCTTCCGATTCGGCATTTTTTTCGCCCACATGAATAAAGAATGGTTCTGCATTTAAAAGAGTTGAAAGTTTGATGGTTTTGCTAATTAAATTGCTTGCTTTAGGAGAAAAAGCGATAGACCCTGCAATCTTTTTAATGTTTAATTCGCTTATATTCTGATTTTCCATTTTTTGATTTTTTATAAATCGATTTGTAAAGATAGGATACTTTGGAAAAGAGTATATTAAATAGGTAATTATTAATTAACTTTAGACCTCTGAAAACAATAAAATGAACTATTACAACAACATTTTGGAAACTATATGTAATACACCCTTAGTTAAAATTAACAGAATTACAAAAGACATTCCTGCCCTTGTGCTTGCCAAAGTAGAAACTACCAATCCTGGTAATAGCATTAAAGACCGTATGGCTTTAAAAATGATTGAAGATGCTGAAAAAGATGGTCGTTTAAAACCCGGAGGTACAATAATAGAAGGGACTAGTGGAAACACTGGAATGGGGCTTGCAATTGCATCGGTTATTAAAGGTTACAAATGTATATTCACTTCTACTGATAAGCAATCTAAAGAAAAATTTGATGCTTTAAGAGCTTTTGGCGCCGAAGTGGTTGTTTGTCCAACCAACGTAGAACCAGAAGATCCAGCCTCTTATTATTCGGTATCAAGTAGATTGGTTAATGAAGTTCCAAACTCATGGAAACCAAATCAATATGATAATCCAAGCAACTCTCAGGCCCATTATGAAACTACAGGACCCGAAATATGGGAACAAACGGATGGCAAGATTACTCATTTAGTGGTAGGCGTTGGTACAGGTGGAACAATAAGCGGAACTGCCAAATTTTTAAAAGAAAAAAATCCAAATATTAAAATTTTGGGGATTGATACATATGGTTCCGTTTTTAAAAAATACAAGGAGACCGGAATTTTTGATAAGAATGAAATCTACCCTTATATAACCGAAGGAATTGGAGAAGATTTTTTACCGGAAAACGTAGATTTTAATTTAATTGACCATTTTGAGAAGGTTACTGATAAAGATGCTGCCATTATGACCCGCAGAATTCCCCGTGAAGAAGGAATTTTTGTAGGAAACAGCGCAGGAAGTGCAATGGCTGGATTAGTGCAATTAAAACACCTGTTTAAAGAAGGCGATGTGGTGGTGGTTATTTTTCACGATCACGGCACACGTTATCTGGGCAAAATGTTTAATGACGATTGGATGCGCGATCGCGGATTTTTAGAGGATGAAAAAGTTACTGCTTTAAAACTTATAGAAAGACACAAAGATTTACGTTTGGTTACAGCCAAAGAACAAATGCCTGTTGGCGAAGCCGTTGCTTTAATGAGAAAATATAATATTTCTCAGATACCGGTGGTTAACGAGGGTGGTGATTTTACCGGTGCATTAAATGATACTGAGGTTTTTGCTACATTAATTGATAAACCGGAGCTTAAAGCCGAACCTGTTAAATTATTTGCTAAAGCTCCATTTCCTTTTGTTAATGTTAACACCCCCCTTGAAGAGGTTTCCCGATTAATTACAAAAGACAATAGTGCTGTATTGGTTAAAGATATGTTGGGTAGTGCACACATCATAACCCGACAGGATATTATTGATGCGTTGTGCAGATAGATTTTATTTTTTGGTAATTTTTATAAGCGCAAACTTTACAGTTTGCGCTTTTTTTTGGGGGAAACGGCTCTATAATCGGCATTATAACAAAAAAATTTTTGACTAAATATTACAGGCATCAATAGAATATACTCTAAACGTAATGTAAATTTATTTTTTAATATTATTCGCTACCACTTAATCTGGCTTTTTCGTAATCCGGGGCTTTAATTAACAATTGAAAATCCGCTGATTTATCCATTCTAAAAAAAGAATCCCAATAAGCTTCTTTTGTCATACTGTCCCAATGTATGGCACCACTTCTGTATTTTTTATAGTTATGAATACTTTCCAAACAAGCCAAAACGATTAAAGCGGTTAAAAGCTTTTTAAATAATTGTTTTTGTTGCTGCACAAATACAATAAAAGCAGTAAAAGGAAGAGCTAAAACCGAATAAATATCCATCATGGGGCGCATTCCAAAACAACCACCATACCACCAACACCACCAAGAGGAGATTACGTATAAAAAAACTATGAAGAAAATAAACACTGAAAATCGATGTGGTTTGCTAGCTGGAATAATAAAACCAACAATAGCAAAAATCATAATTGGAGTATATAATAACCAACCTTTGCGATAGCTAAAAAGGACTTCCGCAATATGAGGTTTATTAAAATAAAACCATTCGCCTACATAGCTATTAAAAAAATAATGACCGGTTAAATATTTCCAATAAAGCAATTGAGGAATTTGAACTAGGACAGAAAGAACTACCATGGTTAAGAATAAAGGCCATGAATTAAATACCAACATCATTCTTTCCTTTAAATCATAAAATTTATATACCCTGTATAACATAAAAAATAATCCAAACAATATATTAACGGGCCTGATCAAAATCATCAGACCAAAAACTAAACCAATAATTATTGATTTAAGGAAGTGAGGCTTATCTATAAACAGATCATATGTATAAATAAAGATAACAGACAAAGAAAAATTATATAAATGAGACAAAGCTGCTTCGTGAGTGGAATAATAAAAAAAGGTAGTACCAAAAACCAATAATAGTATTGAATAGCCTACCGCTTTATCATTAAAATATCTTAACAGCAACTTTCTTAAATAAAAGAGGCCTATAAAAAAATAAATTACACCAGATAAGTGAATGTATTTATGATAGGGGTACGAAAAACCATCGATAGGAAAACCATATATCCAGGCAATACCGTGAGCAATTAAAAAAAAAGGTAGATATAAAAACGAAAGGCCCATGGTTGTCTTAATCACCAGCGATCCATTTTCAATTTCGATAGGCCAAAACTGAGATTTTCCTCTATAATCTATTCCATCTGTATTAACAAACTGAAGCGTTAAATCGTTATGAACAAATACAGCCGGCAAATAAGCGTAGTAAGAAACCACGTCGTAACTTATGGTAGTTAAATTTTTCCAACGCTTGATATTAAAATTAAACCACCAGATAATAAGGAAACAAAATAAAAGCGCTTTAGCAGAAAAAGAGAGACCAGTAAAAAACGATTTAATTTTTAATACAAAATTCATTAGAAAACACTTTTATCTTTACCCGATTTAGCTTTGCGCATATAAACCAGAATTTTAAATTCGACACAAACTTCACCTTTATCATTTACTAAATTAATTATATGCCATTTTTTTATTCTACCTTCTTTATCTACCATAATTTCCGCATCTTCAATATCTTGAATTGTAAGCTTAAATTCAAGGGTAATGTTGCTGTTTGCAGGTTTAAAATAGTTCCCCTCTATGGCTCTAACCCATGCTTCCATTCTCGTTTTTTTGCGTAAAAAAATTTGCCAGTACAATACCGAAAAAAAGGGATCGGCTGCACTAAAAAGTGTACCCCCGAATATTGTACCGTTTAGGTTTCGATTTAAAAAAGACTTTTTTATCAATACTCGTGCATATAAAAAATCGGGACTAATTTCTTGCACAACAATTCTGTTAAATAATAATGGTGGATACAAGTTCATCATCCATTTAACACCAAGTGGACTTAGTTTCATCGTAGAATTATTCGTGGTTATACATGTAAGATTTATAACACTTACGAATTTGCAAATATAAATCGTATTCTAAAGCCGTTGCAATGTATGCGTTAGAAATGTGACATATACTTTGAAGTTTATCAAAATTCATTGACGGATTCCCGGTTAATCTTACAATTAACTGATCTGTTAAACGCATTCTGGCAGCCTCCTCAATTAGGTCTTGTTCGTAAAACTCTCTCAACTTTTCGCGAGAACGGGCCTCTTTACTAAAGCGATCGTATAAAAATGAAATGGGGCTCCTTAAAGGTGTATTGTTTTGGGGTTTATAGATAAACTTTTCATATTGTATGCGCTGTTCTTTAGAAAAGTCGATTGAGCGTATGGTTACCTCTTTTAATTGCTGTGGTTTGCTCATCAGAATTATTTTTAGAGTTACAATACCATTAGAAGAGCTAAACTTACTCAGATTAATTTTAACAGGCACTTTGCCTAAATAACTAATAAGCAAGGTATCGTTGTAATTTGCTTTTAAATTAAAGATTCCGTTCTCATCGGTAGTAATACCTAGTTTGGTATTTTTATTTACAACATAGGCAAAAGGTATTGTTGATACACTGTCGTTTTCCAAAACAGTGCCTTTAACTAAAATTTGTTGAGCATAGGCTTTTGAAACAAAAATGACGATAAAAAAAAATAAGTTTTTTAATACTCTAATCATAATAAATTATAGTATTTATTATTCTTCATTTTTTTAATCAATTTCCCTTCTCTTAGTCCAAATCGATAACCAATAATAGAAGCACCCGATATATAACGACTCTCAAACTTTATTGATTTATGATTTATATCGTTATAATCTACTAAAACATTAAATATCCAAAAGAAACGTTTACCATTAAATCCAGCACCAGCCCTAAAGTCTGAAACACTTCCAATTCTTAACTGCGTATATTTAATTCCCGACAATGTAGAAATATATCGGGATTGAATTTCGGGACCAATAGCAAATGTAAGATTAGCAAACAATCCTTTAAAAATTACCAGATTGTAGGAGAAACCGGGTGCAATTCCAATTCCATATGATTTTGCTCGATTAAAATCATAGTAAAATTTTCCGTATAAATTTTGAACTTGATCAGGTATAACAGGTGTTTTAGATCTCATCCCCAAAAACTGAAAACTAGATATAAAAAAGAGTGAGCCTGCTGATTTTAATTGACGTTCGGTACAAGAATAAGCCGACATAAAAGAAAATCGATTTTTAGTATTAAAGAAAAAGAAAGCCTTTGCCTTACCACTATTCATCTCCATAGATGGTTTTATAACATATGGAGTTTTATCGTTATAATTATTTATATAATTAGGAGAATTGGATTCGTAAAAACCCCTATAATTTCTATAAGAAGTTTCTATTCTAAATTGAGGTAGGGTAAATGAAAAATTATAGGCGGAAGTGGAACTTTTGCCCGTTTTCCAGGTATTGTCATACTGCACCGGTGTTCTCCATCCAAATGAGAATGATAATTTATCGTAATTAATTTCAAAACCAGAAACATCGTTTGCGGGAGAAACATATTTTAAATTAGATAAACCGGAAGAATCGGGCATAATCTTTTGCCCAATTGTTAACTCGTAGCGTCTATATGATTGAAAGTAACCAATTACCAATTTATTCTTATACCTCCTAACATAGTTACTATCAAGATCTTTTGCCATTAAAAATGGGCTAAAAAATAAAAAAAGAGTACATATGTTAATCCATCTTTTCACCTTGCAAATAACTCCAATCCGTTATTATTTATTTTATATTTCGAATAATAATCTAATTTAATTAGTTTTTGCTTAATATTAGCTTCATATGCAAAAACATAATTAATCGAATCATTCTTTAATCGATTAACCATATTTAAATCAAGGGCTTTAGAATCAACAACTCCGCAAACCTGATTCCTTAAAAAATAATTTACCATAATAAATCCAAATTGCTCCTCATCAAGTGCTTTGGCTTTATTGGCAGATAAATCTGCCACTAAACAAGAACGGCCATTAATATTCATCTGTTTTAAAACATTTATTTTACTAAATATTTTTTGATGAACAAACATTCGGTCAAGATCATTTTTGTAACCTATAAACATATTCCGGGAGAAAAAAACAATAAAAAAAATGAAAGCGAAAAGGAATACAAAACTTTTAATTTTAAATGAAGAACATACAACTAAACTAAACGAAATAAATACACAAAGATGTGTAAAGTAGGCATAACGGGGTGCGTAAAAAATAAACACATATCCTATTATATAAAAAAAAGAACTCATTAATAACGAACCCGTTATTGATTGGATTTCAGCATTATATTGGCGCCAAAAAATCAATAAAAACAAGAGAGGAAAAAGCATGTAACGCAGAATAAAATCGTAATAGATACTTTTGAAATTTTTGAAAATAATTTTAAATGTTCGATTTATGTTTTCCATAGAAAACATGTTCCATTTTACTATTGTGTAATATATTCGGGGTTCATCTGCGCCAACAAAAATCTGATTTTTCTCGGGTATGATAATTCCTTTTTTAACCATCGGGTTAATCATGTTTTTTTCAATGTCCCCTATTTTGCAATTGTCCGGACCAAAAATTGACTTATTAAATGCTGACGAGTATTCATATCTCCACTCACCAAATTTATGATGTAACACTAAAATCCAACAAAAACAACAAATTAAATAGACCAGCAATTGTTTAAAGTAAAATTTAACAATACTCATATATTGTTCTCTACTGATAAAAAGCTGAACTCCAATTACAGTAATTAAGACGAGCTGAGCAAAAAAGAAATTATAAAGTTTTGCAAAATAACTAATACTCAACAACAATGCGACCCATAAAAATCGATAGGATCCGTTAGTATGTTTACACCAACTCAAATAAACCGCACCCAATAAAATGTTAGCTCCAATAAAATCAGGTGTTTCGGTATGCGAGTACAAATTAAGAAGTATAATAAAAAATACTAAGCTTATTTTTTCGAGCGCAGGGTATATTCCATCGCTTGCTTTTAAGAAATAATGGAATGCATAAATGCCAATTAGTCCGAATAACTTATTGTAAATTTTAATTACAATAACCGGATTTTTAAATAATAACACAAAAGGAGCACAAAGCCATGATAATAAAGGGCTCCAATAACCACTTACAGCCTCATTAAATTGACCAAGGGCATACTTTTCGGATATAAACAAATAAGGAAAAGCATCATTGCTTTGAATTAAATTTTTAAAAAACACCAAATCAATAACACTTATTAAGAGGTATAGTAATATGGCGTGTTTTAATTTCATTACGATAAACAGGATTGGAGTATTAGTTTATACAACTCATTTTAAATATAGAATATAAAGCGAACTCCTTTAATTTTATTCGCTATAAACAAAATCCAATCCTTTGCAAATTACTTCTATCGTTTTATCAATATCTTCTTTAGTATGTGCCTGTCCTACAAAACCAACCTCGTATCCACTTGGACCGAAGTAAATGCCATTTTCTAATAAATAATGAAACAATTTTTTGAAGAATTGCATCGAATCAGGATTTATATCATCCGCAGCTCTATATAAATTCTTATCAGAAAAAGCAAACCAAAAAATAGAAGCGATTGAAAACACATTAACCGAATACCCTTTATGTAAAATATGTTTTCGAATACTTTCAACCAATATTAATGTTTTTTGTTCTAGGTTGCTATAAAAGTCGGGCTTTAAACATTCGTTTAACTGAGCTACACCGGCAGCCATCGCTACGGGGTTTCCGGATAAAGTCCCTGCCTGGTATACACCACCATCCGGAGAAATGTGGCTCATCAAATTTTTACAAGCACCATAAGCACCAACAGGAAATCCGCCACCAATTATCTTACCATAGGTAATAATATCGGGTTTAATATTATAATGACCCGCGGCACCACAAAATCCAACCCTAAATCCCGAAATTACTTCATCAAAAATTAGTAAAGTATTATGAGCAGAGCATATATTTCTCAAGAATCTTAAAAAATCTTCGGTTTGGAGTAATAAACCGTTATTAGCTGGAATGGGCTCTATAATTACGGCTGCAATTTTATCCTTAAACGAGGCAAAACATTCTTCCAAAGCTTTTTTATTATTTAAGGGAAGAACCAATGTATCGTTAACAACTGCCTCGGTAACACCGGCAGAAGATGAATTGCCAAAAGTTACCAATCCCGAACCGGCTTTAACCAATAAAGCATCCGAATGTCCATGAAAACAACCTTCGAACTTTACTATTTTATCACGTTTTGTAAAACCCCTGGCGAGTCGGATTGCCGACATTACAGCTTCGGTACCACTCGAGACAAATCTTAACTTTTCAATAAATGGATTGTTTGAAATAATGAGTTCTGCCAATTCATTCTCCATAGCAGTTGGGGCTCCAAATGATGTTCCCTTCTGCATTACGGAGGTAACTTTATTGAGAACCACATCGTTTGCGTGGCCTAAAATGAGGGGCCCCCAAGAGGCACAATAATCTATATACTCATTGCCATCCGCATCCCACACATGAGAACCTTTGCCTCTCTCCATAAAAAGAGGGACTCCTCCAACAGATCGAAAAGCACGAACCGGACTGTTAACACCACCCGGAAAAAAATTCTTGGCTTTTTCGTATAATTCAACTGATTTCTTATTGTTCATACCTTGATTTTTTTGCAAAACAAATATATATCTTTAGAGGCCTTAAAAACTAAGAATTTTCTCAATTTATGCAATTTAAAAATACACGTGACTTTGCAAAAGAAATGGATCAAAAAGATCCTTTAAATAAGTACCGCGATGCTTTCTACTTTCCGGTAATTAATAATAAAACAGCCCTTTACTTTACAGGTAATTCGCTTGGCCTTCAACCTAAAAGAACTCAAGATCTGGTTTTAAATGAGCTTGAAGATTGGGCCACCTATGGTGTAGAAGGTCACTTTCATGCTCGCAACCCTTGGTTTAGTTATCATGAATTATTTACCGAAAAGTTAGCAAAACTGGTTGGCGCAAAAAATGAAGAAGTTGTGGCCATGAATCAACTAACTGTTAATATTCATCTTTTATTTGTTAGTTTTTATAAGCCAACGAGTCAGCGATATAAAATTATTACGGAAGCGAAAGCTTTCCCCAGCGATCAATATGCCGTAGAAAGTCAAATAAAATTTCACGGACTTAATCCTAACAACACGCTTATAGAAATCGCCCCAAGAGCTGGAGAACACACAATTAGAGAAGAAGATATAATATCAGCTATTGAGGAACATAAAAACGAACTCGCTTTAGTTTTTATAGGTGGTGTTAATTACTATACCGGTCAACTGTTTAATATGGGAAACATAACCGCTGCAGCTCATAAAGCAGGAGCAATAGCCGGATTTGATTTAGCACATGCGGCCGGTAATGTAAAACTTGAATTAAACAAATGGAACGTGGATTTTGCTTCGTGGTGCAGTTATAAGTATCTAAACTCTGGACCCGGAGGAGTATCGGGTGTTTACATAAATGAAAAACATGTAAAAAACCCCGATTTAATTCGTTTTGCAGGTTGGTGGGGACATGATAAAACAGTAAGATTTAAGATGGAAAAAGGTTTTAAGGCCATACCCACTGCCGAAGGTTGGCAAATGTCTAATGCCCCGGTATTAAGCATGGCAGCTCACTTAGCTTCACTCGAAATTTTTGATGAAGTAGGAATGGATGCTTTGGTTGATAAGAGCAGAAAACTCACTCCCTATCTTGAATACATTCTCACAGAAATAAATCAAAAAGTAAACAATTCAAATATAAAAACGGAGGTAATTACCCCAAGAAATGAAAACGAAAGAGGTTGCCAACTATCTATAATGGTGCATGGTAAAGGAAGAGAGCTTTTTGATGATTTGGTTAAACATGGGGTTATTAGCGACTGGCGCGAACCTAACGTTATTCGGGTAGCTCCTGTACCACTTTATAATTCGTTTGAAGATGTTTATGAATTTGGAAACATTTTAGAGCATTTATTAGTTAAATAAGGTAACTAATGCATTGAATCGTTTTGAATGGTTTATAAAAAAACCACAAAGAATTTAATTGTTTTATTACTTAATCAGTCTTATTGTTTATTTGTTAACTATACCCGTTAACTTAGATTGTTATTTCTGCTTTATTCTTTATAAGCATAATTTATTTTATTTACATTAACCAGATCAGAAATAAAAGCTAAGCTGAGATTAAATAAAAAAACCCACTTTAAAGGTGGGTTTAATTTGTGTTTTTAATAATAGACTAATATTCGTCCTCATTAAAAAAGAAATCTTCTTTACTCGGATAATCAGGCCAAATTTCTTCAATATTTTCATATTGCTCGCCTTCATCCTCAATTTCCTGAAGATTTTCAATAACTTCCATCGGAGCACCTGTTCGTATCGCAAAATCGATTAATTCGTCTTTTGTGGCAGGCCAAGGAGCGTCTTCCAGGTATTGTGCTAATTCTAATGTCCAGTACATAACTTAAATTTTATTTCGTTTGATAATTCTCAATTTTCGTGCAAAAGTATAATTAAAACGAAATATACAAAGCCCTGTTGCGCAGTACTTCAAAATTGTTTATAAAATGTCACTTTTAGCCGAATTATTAACAATTTTCTGCCATTTTTGTAAGCCGTATACCGATAAAAGGGTGTAAAATATCATTAAAAACCCATAAACCGGTAAATCCCGGTTAAAATAAAGAGCGATGCTGGTAAAATTTATAGCAATCCAAAAATACCAACCCGATAAAACGCGATGCGCCTCCAAATAGGTAGCTATAAAGCTAAATAAGGTTAAGTAAGCATCTATATAGGGGTTGTTTCCATTTGTGTAATTGCTCATTATCCAACCTAAGCCGCTACCGGCTATTAATCCGATTAAAACCAATAAAATGTTCTTTTTAAACGAGTATCGGTTAATTGAAATTAATTGTTTTTGATTTTCTGAATTTATTAGGTCTTTTTTCCAAACCAACCAACCGTAAAAACCGGCTACTACATAATAAAAATTAAGAAACGATTCGGTATACAATCGAACTTTTAGTAATAACAGTATTGTAATGGCACTGCTTATAATACCAAAAGGCCAACACCATATGTTTCTTTTAATAAGAAGCCATAAATACAGTAAACTGGTTAAAGTACCTAAAACTTCGAGCGGGTTGATATTTATCATTTCAAGACCGAGATATCAATTAAATAATCTAAAGCATTTTTTTTATATCCTAAATAAATTGGATAATTGGATAATTTCTTAAGAGTTTTAGGAGTTGATTTATACGTTTTATTGCCGATAAATAACTCATATTCTTGTTGGGCAATCAAATTAATTTCCTTGTTAACCGAACGAAATCCAAGCTTATAATAAAACCAAAAGGCACCACTTAAAATAGCTTCAGGATTGTTTTTACCAATCTGATAAGCATCAATTAAAAACAAATGGGGTTTAAATATATTTTTATAACAACTTACTAAATCTGCAAGAATTTTTTGTGACTCCCCCCCTCTGCCAAAAGGTAAAATATTTAACCCAAACCGAATTTGCTTTTTTAATACCCATCCACCTCCATATGCAACTGGCAATTGATTTTTAAAAAGCATATAACCCACATAGCGCTGGTATTTTAATTGGAATTCTTTTTTAAGAAAGAATAAACAAATTACTGTTTCGTTTTTAAGGAATACCCTAGTTTTTAAAACATCCGCATTAGTAATAGGGTCTGTTTCCCTGCATAAATTCAATAAATTTATTCGGGCAGCATTTACAACCTTTTCAACTTGCTCTTTTTCTAGTTTTAATTCTATGAACTTATTTGCTTCAATATATTCATTCAGCTTAATCCCTTTTGATAATCGCTCATAATATTGATGTTTCACTAATACACCTCCGGGAGGTTGAAATTCTTTTGCACTGAACCTAATATATACCTGTAATCTTTTAAATATAGTTTCTTTAAATGCAATATCGGCGTCATAATTATGAATAATAGATAAAATAGATTTTAAATAATTGCTTTCATTCAGTTGCAAATATTTACACCAATCTTTCCAATTCAAATTTTCTTCCGAAATATATTCCTGCTGAGCTTTATTTAAAAAAGGAAAAATTAGTTCCATTTGAGTTGATTTATGGCAAGTAGAATACATGTTCTCACAATTAACCAAACTTGAATTTAAAATCCAAAATGTCATTTGAAATGAAAACGATGCCTCTATAGGGGTTCCGGGTAAACCACTGTTTAAATAACCTTCGGCCTCATCAAGATTAACGCTCATCGAATTTTTAAGGTTATCGCTCATTTTCTGAACTAATTCCTTTTCTTTCTTGTTCCGGGGATAAACTAAATTAAATAGCAGTGCTTTATAATATTCATTTTTATCTTTTAACTCTATTTTTTGATGTTTAACCAGACGATAAAAATGAAGTAGATTGGACCTTCCTTCATCGGTAAAATCCCTAACTAATTCCGAAATATCAGCAGTCTTTTTTAACCCGATGTTTTTCATACCCCATTTTGCAGTAAAATTATTAAAAACCGGGAGATTATGCTTTTTGTACTTGTACCCATTAAAGTTTGTTTGTACTTTCAACACCAATTTATTAAAATTTAAAAATGAAAATTAATTTAATTTTAAGCAGTTTAATTAGTTTATTTACTTTAAACGCATACTCTCAAGCCAGGCTTATAGAGAAAGTTGAAAAAAAAGGGAATGATTTTGTTATCCCTTACGAAAAATACGAATTACCGAATGGATTAAAAATTGTTATTCACGAAGATCATTCCGACCCCATTGCATATGTTGATGTTACCTACCATGTAGGGTCTGCTCGCGAACAAGAAGGCCGTTCTGGTTTTGCTCATTTTTTTGAACACATGATGTTTCAGGGTTCTAAAAACGTTGGCGATGAACAACATTTTAAAATTGTAACAGAAAGCGGTGGTAAACTAAATGGCTCTACCAATATAGACAGAACCAATTATTTTGAAACAATTCCCAGCAATCAATTGGAAGTAGCTTTTTGGCTGGAAGCAGATAGAATGGGATTTCTTTTGGACTCTGTTACTCAACAAAAATTTGAAATTCAAAGATCAACTGTTAAAAACGAAAGAGGACAAAATTACGATAATCGTCCTTATGGTTTAGCGAGCGAAAAAGTGAGTGAAGCGCTCTACCCTACCAACCACCCATACGCATGGCTAACCATCGGATACATTGAAGATTTAAACCGAGTTGATGTAAATGATTTAAAGAACTTTTTTATGCGTTGGTACGGTCCAAACAATGCGGTACTAACTGTTGCCGGAGATGTTAACACACAGGAAGTATTAAAATTAGCAAATAAATATTTTGGAGTTATACCAAGCGGACCAGAGGTTAAACCTCAAACAGTAAATCCTGTTTCTTTATCGGCAAACCGTTATATTTCGTACGAAGATAATATTCGAATGCCACAGTTAAATATTGTTTTCCCCTCTGTAAACACGTATCATGCAGATGCTCCTGCCTTGCAAATATTAACTGACATTCTGGGTAATGGCAACAATAGTATATTTTATCAGAAGTTTGTAAAAACGCAAAAAGCGGTTACAGCTTTTATATATCAAAACGATGCTGAATTGGCCGGGACTTTTAATTTCGTTATTCGCGCTTATCCCGAAACAAAATTATCAGAAATGGAACTATTATTTAATGAAGCTTTAATCGATTTTGAAAAAAGGGGTGTTAAGCAAAGTGATATCGAAAAGTTTTTGAATCAATACGAAGCAGGATTAATCGAGAGTTTGTCCAGTGTACAAAGTAAGGGAACAACGCTTGCTTCAAACGAGATTTATTATAGTAATCCCAATAATTTGGTAAAGGAGATAGAAAATTTTAGAAAAGTAAAGCCGGAGGATGTTGTTAGAGTTTACAATCAATATATTAAAGGTAAAGGTGCTGTAGTTTTGAGCATCTTTCCCAAAGGAAAACCTGAATTAAAAACTAAAGAAGATAATTTTACTAAACCTACCCGAAACATTGCTCAGGAAGGTGCCGAATATAAAAATCTATCTTACACTGCGCCAAAAGATAATTTTGACCGCTCCCAAAAACCTTCTTCAGGTCCTAATCCCTCTATTAAATTACCCGAATACTGGACTAGCAAAACCGCCAATGGAATTAATGTAATTGGAGTGGCCAATAACGAAACTCCAACTGTAAATTTTACTTTCGAAATTCCTGCCGGTCATCAATACGATCCAAAAGGTAAAGAAGGATTATCTCAACTTATGACCACACTTTGGAGTGAAAGTACAACTAAATCAACCAGCGAAGAAATTGAAGAGCGATTGAATATGCTCGGAAGCTCCATTTCTTTTTATTCAGCAAACGAAGGTGTTGGTGTTAGTGTTTATTCGTTAACTAAAAACCTGGATAAAACACTTTCTATTTTAGAGGAAAAATTATTTAATCCTAAATTCTCTCCAGAAGAATTTGATTTGTTTAAAAAACAACAAATGGAAGCAATAAGCAACCAAGCCACACAGGCCAGGGCCATTGCAGATAATGTTTATCGCGAACTGCTTTATGGCAATGATCATATTTTGGGAGTGCATCCATACGGAACAGAGGAAAGTTTAAAAAGCATCACCTTACAGGATGTTAAGGATTGCTATACTAAATTTTTTATTTCTGGCGGATCCAAATTGGTTTATAGCGGAAACTTAAATCAAAATGAATTTTTATCTAAAGTTGCGTTTTTAAATAAGTTAACCAACAAATCACTCGAGCCAATTAAATTTCCTAAAACACCAGCAATTGAAAAGACTCGTATATATTTTGTTAATAAAGAAAAAGCTCCTCAGTCAGAAATTAGAATAGGATATCTTGCCCTACCCTATGATGCTACCGGCGACTTTTATAAATCTAAAATCATGAATTATCCTTTAGCGGGTTCATTTAATAGCAGAATTAACTTAAATCTTCGCGAAAATAAAGGTTATACTTATGGAGCAAGAGGTGGTTTAAGCGGAACAAAATTGGCTGGAGCATATACCTTTGCTGCAGGAGTAAAAGGTGATGCCACCGAACTTTCTGTAATTGAATTTTTTAAGGAAATTAAAAATTATGCTGCAAACGGTGTAACCAAAGAAGAACTTGAATTTACCAAAAGTTCTATTAGCCAAAGCGAAGCTCTTGAATACGAAACTGCTTGGCAAAAACTGGGCTTTATCTCTAATATTTTGGATTACAACTTGCCAAAAGATTTTGTAGAACAACAAAATTCTATTCTAAAAAATATTAACGCCAACGAAGTTAATACGCTTGCCAAACGATTATTACCTTTCGATAATATGGTGGTTGTGGTTGTTGGCGATAAAATAAAGGTGTTTGATAAATTAAAAACCTTAGGTTACGATCTAGTTGAATTAGATGCCAATGGAAATAAGGTAAATTAATTTCATGCGATTGAAGTTAAAAATCTTTTCAATCCTTGTTTTTGCTTCTGCTTCTGCATTTTTTGCCTGCAAACAAAAAAAGAATTCACCTTTTCCCGGATTTGATCAAACGGGAGAAGGTGTTTTTTATAAAAGAATAAGTATAGGTGATGGAAAAAATATTCCAACCAAAGGCGATAGCATCTATATGTTAGTTGTTTTTACTGACACTTTAGGTAATGTTTATTTTGATTCTGATAATGGAACCGGTACTGGCGCAATCGGCTTTTATTTAAGTGATGATAGCTACCAGAATATGTTTGAAAAATCTCTATTAACAATGGTTGAAGGAGATAGCACTCATTTTATTATCACTGCAGATAGTTTATATGGTCAATCATTTAACATTCAATTACCCCGAAACATAAAACCAGGATCGCTTTTATACGTTTTTGCTAAAATGCTAAAACATAAAACAGCTAAGCAACTTGAATTTGATCGTGCTCAATTTAAGCGTTGGTCGGCAGAGCTAATGCAAATTGAAGATCAAAAATTAAAAGACTATTTTAATAAGAAAAAAATTACCTCCCCTATTGATAGCACTGGCATCTATATTTTATCACTAAACAAAGGAAATGGCAAACACATTTACGACTTAGCTAGTGTTTTTTTATCTATTAAAGGATATTTAATAGATGGAAAAGAGGTTGAAAACACCTGTAGCCCAAATCAAAAACTGGAGTACTTTCCCGGACAAAGTGGACAAGTAGTAAAAGGAATTGAAATAATTTTGGGACGTTTAAAACAAGGGGGTAAAGCCACTATTCTTGTACCCTCCCATTTAGCCTATGGTCCTTCAGGATCAAGCACCGGAATAATCCCTCCTTTTTCAACCATAATTTATGAGTTGGAGGTTAATTAATCAAATTTTTGAATTAATAAATTATAACTTTTTTAATTTAAACACATAGGTCTTTTAGATATTGATTTCACTTGCTTGTGAAAGTCTTACTTTAACTAGCGCTTAGTTCTCTTATAATTAAGCCTTCTAAAACCCCAAAAGGTATTAACATTCTGTTTTTAACAAACAATTTAATTCCTTTTAAAAAACTATTTTTCTAATGCTTATTCTTGCTTTTAAATACTCTAAACATGAGTGCCAGCATAATCTTTACCTGTTTTATAATTTATTCAGCCTTACTATTCTTTATAACCTGGCTTACCAGTCGCAACGCAAACAATAGCTCTTATTTTTTAGGAAATAAAAATTCGCCTTGGTATGTGGTAGCTTATGGAATGATTGGCGCTTCATTATCCGGAGTTACTTTTATGTCGGTTCCCGGTTGGGTTGGAAAAACTCAGTTCTCTTATTTAATAATGGTTCTGGGTTATTTTGCCGGTTACCTCGTTATAACAGGAGTTCTATTACCACTTTATTATAAAATGCAGCTAACCTCCATTTACAGTTACCTGGAAGAGCGTTTTGGTTTCTGGAGTTATAAAACCGGAGCGTTCTTTTTTATACTTTCTCGTACTATTGGTGCTTCTTTCAGAATGTTTTTGGTAATTAACGTTTTGCAACTTTTTGTTTTTGAGCAATGGGGTATTCCATTTTGGGTAAGTGTTCTAATTTTTATAGCCCTTATTATCTTATATACATTTGAAGGGGGAATAAAAACTATTGTTTGGACAGATACGCTTCAAACCACTTTTATGCTTCTGGGCGTATTTTTAAGTGTTTATCTTATCTCTAAAGAATTAAATTTTAGCATAGGCGATTTAATTAGTAATATCAAGAATAGCGAGTATTCTCAACTAATTTTTACAGGAGGAGACGATAAACGACATTTTGCCAAACAATTTTTAGCCGGAATGTTTATCACCATCACCATGACCGGACTTGACCAGGAAATGATGCAAAAAAACCTGAGCTGTAAAAACCTTAAAGAAGCCCAAAAAAACATGCTTTCATTTGCAACGGTCCTAATTTTTATCAATCTGATGTTTCTTGCTTTAGGTGCAACTCTCTATATGTATGCAAAAGCCAAAGGCATAGAAATACCTGCTAAAACAGATGATTTATTTCCTATGATTGCAATAAAATATTTAGGTCCGATTGCAGGATTAGTCTTTATTATTGGTTTAATTTCCGCCGCCTACCCTTCTGCCGATGGTGCCTTAACCAGCTTAACTACCAGTTTTTGTGTTGATTTTTTAGGAATGGATAAAAAGGCCGATTCTTACGAACAAAAGAAAAAGCGCTATTTGGTTCATTTTTCATTTGCGGCCCTCCTACTGGTAGTTATTGTGATTTTTAAAGCGATTAACAATGAAGCAGTTATTGGCAAACTTTTTACGGTAGCCGGTTATACCTACGGCCCCTTACTTGGCTTGTTCGCATTTGGTTTATTTACAAAATTTAAGGTAAAAGATCGCATGGTTCCTTTAGTTTGCCTTTTGTCTCCAGTTATTTGTTTTTTTCTTAATGAATATTCAGCGGTATTATTTTATGGTTATAAATTTGGGTTTGAATTACTTATTGCAAATGGATTGATTACCTTTGCCGGACTATTCTTTTTAAGAAAAAACGAATAGGGCTTTCTAAAAATAAAAGAGGTGCCAGCACTACCGTAACTATGAAAAAAAATATATTTTTGCGTCATGATTTTAAGCAGCACCCATCATCATCATAGCTTTTACCCCAAAAAGGTAGGCGTGGTTGGTATTGTTTAAAATTAATTGCTAAACCAATATTAAAAAGCTTACCTAAACGGTAAGCTTTTTTTTTGCTTCATAAAAAATAGAAAAATGAAAATAAAATTAGCCATTCAAAAATCGGGGAGACTCAGTGAAGACTCCATAAAGCTCTTAAAAGAGTGCGGTATAGAAATTAATAATGGATTAGGAAAATTAAAAGCCGAGGCTGGAAACTTCCCAATGGAGGTTTTATTCTTGCGTGATGATGATATCCCGCAATATGTGGCCGATGGGGTTGCCGATATTGGTATTGTTGGTGAAAATGTTTTACTTGAGAAAGCAAAAAAAGTAGATGTTGCATACAAATTGGGGTTTGGCAAATGCCGACTATCATTAGCTATACCTCGCGAAAAAACATATGAAAGCATTCAATCACTTGACGGAAAAAGAATCGCAACTTCGTATCCGGTAATTTTAGAAAACTACCTGAAAGAAAAAAAAGTTAATGCCAAAATAGAGGAAATTAGTGGTTCGGTAGAAATTGCCCCAAGCATAGGATTAGCCGATGCTATTTGCGACCTGGTAAGCAGTGGTTCAACACTTTTAACAAACGGTTTAAAGGAAGTTGAAAAAGTAATTTCTTCAGAGGCAGTTCTAGTATCTAATCCATCTATTGGATCCGAGCAGAAACGTTTATTGGAAAAACTTATTTTCAGAATTAACGCGACACGAAATGCCAAAAACAGCAAATATATCTTGTTAAATGCGCCAAATAATAAAATCCAAGACATCATCAAATTTTTACCCGGAATAAAAAGTCCTACTATTTTACCTCTTGCTAAAGATGGTTGGAGCTCATTGCACTCTGTAATTAACGAAAATGATTTCTGGGAAATTATCGAAAATCTAAAGTCGGCTGGTGCAGAAGGAATATTAGTTGTACCCATTGAAAAAATGATTGCCTGATGTTAAGCATTATTCAAAATCCGGATTCAAACCAATTTGATCAACTGTGCGAACGTCCTCGTCTGAATGAAAACGACTTAAGCGGAACTATTCAATCTATTATTGATAACGTAAAGCTAAATGGGGATAAAGCATTATTGGAATATGCCGCTAAATTTGATAAGGTTGATCTAAAAAGCTTATTGGCCAGTAAAGAAGAAATTGAAAAAGCATCTTTATTAATAAGTGAAGATTTAAAACAGGCCATACAAAAAGCTAAACAAAACATTGAAAAATTTCATTCTTCTCAGCAATCAGAACCGATTAAAATTGAAACTACACCCGGAGTTTTTTGCTGGAGAAAAAATATAGGTATCGAGAAAGTTGGTTTCTACATTCCCGGTGGAAGTGCTCCCCTATTCTCTACCATTTTAATGTTAGGTGTTCCGGCTAAAATTGCCGGATGTAAAGAGATTGTATTATGTACACCACCTGACCGTAATGGCAACATTAATCCTGCTATATTATATACAGCACAATTGGTAGGCATTACTAAAATTATTAAAGCAGGAGGCGCACAGGCTATAGCATCTATGGCAATAGGTACAGAGAGCGTTCCCAAGGTTTATAAAATATTTGGACCGGGTAACCAATATGTAACAAAGGCTAAACAAATGGTTAACGCAATGGGAATAGCCATTGATATGCCGGCCGGACCCTCTGAAGTTATGGTTGTGGCAGACGAACTAATGAATCCTAGTTTTGCTGCTGCTGATTTAATTAGTCAGGCTGAACATGGAGCAGATAGCCAAGTAATTTTAATATCCAATAATGTTAATTATATTAATGAGGTTAATATTGAATTGGAAAAACAATTAAGTGTTTTGGATCGAAATGATATTGCAAAGCTTTCTCTACAAAATAGTAAAGCATTTGTAATTGAAAATAGGGAAGATATTACTTTAATGATTAACACCTATGCTCCTGAGCACTTAATCATTTGCTGTAATGACCAATCCGCAATTTTGGAAAATGTTTACAATGCAGGATCGGTGTTTATTGGTCCGTATAGCCCGGAAAGCTTTGGTGATTATGCCTCGGGAACCAACCATGTATTACCTACCTATGGTTTTGCAAAGGCATACAGTGGTGTTTCTTTAGATAGTTTTGTTAAGAAAATCACCTATCAGGAAGTAAATAAAGAAGGGTTAATAAACTTAGGTAACGCAGTAGAAAAATTGGCCGAAGCAGAAGGATTAACCGGACATAAAAACGCTGTAACGGTTAGATTAAAGTCACTTTGATTAATTTGTTAAATATGAATTATGATTTATGGATGCTATCAAACAAAATAAACCTTACAAACAAATAAACCAAAATTTTAATAAGGCTTTGATACCTGAGCCTTACAACTATTCTGTCACCCTGAGGAATCGAAGGGTAGACAGGAAAATATTAAAAATAAAGTGAAATAGAAATTGTAGATAGTAGTAAGTGATTTTTATGGTGATTAGATACTCTCAACTCTCAACTCTCAACTCTCAACCCTCAACTATCAACTATCAACAATCAACTCTTAAATTAAAACATTAAAATGAGTTTCGAATTAAATAAAATAATACGCGAAAATATTAAAAGCCTTAAACCTTATTCGTCGGCACGCGATGAATTTAAAGGAAAAGCTGATGTTTTTTTAGATGCCAACGAAAATAATTTTGGCTCGGTAGGCAGTAGTGAAAACTATAATCGTTATCCGGATCCATTACAATGGAAAGTTAAAACCAAATTATCCGAAATTAAAAAAGTAAAAACCGAAAACATTTTTATAGGTAATGGAAGCGATGAAGCCATTGATTTAATATTCAGATGTTTTTGCGAACCGGGTATTGATAACGTTATTATTACTCCTCCAACATATGGCATGTATGAGGTTTCTGCCAACATTAACCATGTAAGTTTGGTTAAAGTAAACCTAAGCGACGACTATCAAATAAAAGAAAAAGAAATATTAAACAGCATTACGCCTAATACCAAAGCCATTTTCGTTTGTTCACCTAACAATCCAACAGGTAATTTAATAGACAGCTCCAAAATTGAATATTTATTAAAAAATTATAACGGTTTGGTTATAGTTGATGAAGCCTATATCGATTATGTTGGAAAAGAAATTTGGGTAAGTCAATTAAACACCTATCCGAATTTAATTGTGTTACAAACATTCTCTAAAGCCTGGGGACTGGCTAATTTAAGAATTGGTTTGGCTTATGCTTCAAAAGAAATTATTGATGTATTTAATAAAGTTAAACCACCTTATAATGTTAACGGTTATTCGCAAGACATCGCTTTGAAAGCTTTAAACAATGTTAAGCAAAAAGAAGATTGGGTTGCTCAAACTATCAATGAACGAAATATTTTAGTTAAATCATTAAAGGAAATTTCATACATAAATAAAATTTATCCAAGCGATGCTAACTTCGTTTTATTTAAATGCATAGATGCAAATGCCCTGTATAAGCTTTTAACTGATAAAGGTATTGTAACACGAAATAGAAGCAGTGTAACCTTATGCGAAAACGGAATAAGGGTTAGTGTAGGCACTCCTCTTGAAAATCAAAAATTAATATCAACACTTAAAGAATTAAATTTTTAATGAAACGTATTTTATTTATCGATCGTGATGGAACTATTATTAAAGAACCACCAGTAACTTTTCAAATAGATAGTTTAGAAGTACTTTCTTTTATACCTGGAGTATTAGGTGGTTTGTCAAAAATAGCTTCTTTAAAAGAATACGAATTAGCCATGGTCACCAATCAGGATGGCTTAGGAACACATACCTTTCCCGAAGAAACATTTTGGCCTGCTCAAAATAAAATGATGGAAACTTTAAATGGTGAAGGCATCGTTTTCGATAAAGTATTTATTGACAAAAGTCGTCCTGAAGATAATTTACCCACTCGTAAACCAGGAACTGCTATGCTTACCGATTATTTCAGTAACAATTACGATTTAGCCAATAGTTATGTTATTGGCGATCGTTTAACCGATATTCAGTTAGCGAAGAACCTGGGCAGTAAAGCCATTCTGGTTCGTAACGACCTAAACAAGGATTTAATTGTTCCACCTGAGTTAGAAAGCTACTGTGTATTAGACACCAGCGACTGGAACAAAATTTATGAAATTGTTCGGTTGTCCGCCCGTTACATTAAACATTCAAGAAACACAAAAGAAACTAAAATCTCTATTGAAATTAATTTAGACGGAAAAGGTCAGACTAAAATTGATACCGGACTTAAGTTTTTCGATCACATGCTCGATCAAGTTGGTAAACACAGCGGTATAGATTTATTAATCGATTGCAAAGGCGACCTTGAAATTGACGAACACCATACCATTGAAGATACAGCCATTACGTTAGGAGAAGCCTTTGCCATTGCACTAGGTAATAAACTGGGAATTGAGCGTTATGGATTTTGCCTCCCAATGGACGATTGCTTGGCTCAGGTAGCCATTGATTTTGGGGGAAGAAACTGGATTGAATGGAATACCGAATTTAAACGCGAAAAAGTGGGAGATATGCCAACCGAAATGTTTTATCATTTCTTTAAATCATTTAGTGATGCCGCTAAAGCCAATCTGAACATTAAAGCAGAAGGAACAAATGAGCACCATAAAATTGAAGCTATTTTTAAAGGCCTTGCAAAGGCAATTAAAATGGCCATTAGAAGAGATGTAAATAATCTGCAATTACCCAGCACAAAAGGAGTATTATAATGAATGTAGCCATACTGCAATACAATGCCGGTAATATACGCTCGGTTTATTTTGCTCTTAAGCGTTTAGGAGTAGAACCTCTTATTACCAGCAACATTGAAGAGTTAAATAAAGCTGATAAAATTATTTTTCCAGGCGTAGGAGAAGCATCCAGTGCCATGGAAAATCTGTATCAGAATCAATTGGATAAAGCGATCATTAATTTTAAGCAGCCCGTATTGGGCATTTGCTTAGGTATGCAATTACTATGTAAGCATAGTGAAGAAGGAAACACAAAAGGATTGGGCATTTTTAACAATACGGTTAAACGTTTTCCAACCAATAAAGGCTTTAAAGTGCCTCATATAGGCTGGAATAACATCAGCAAACTGAATTCTAAACTCTATGAGAATTTAAAGGAAAACGATTATGTGTATTTTGTTCACAGCTATTATGCCGACCTAAACGAAAACACCAATGCTGTTTGCAATTATATTCTAGAATACAGTGCGGGTTTACAAAAAGACAATTACTTCGCTACACAGTTTCACCCTGAGAAATCGGGGGATATAGGCGAAAAAATATTAAAGAATTTTTTAAGTATTTAACTCATGGAAATAATTCCGGCAATAGATTTAATAAACGGAGAGTGTGTAAGATTGGTGCAGGGCGACTATGCGCAAAAAACCACCTATTCCTCATCACCTCTAGATGTAGCCAAACAATTTGAAGACGCAGGAATTAAACGTTTACACTTAGTAGATTTAGATGGAGCCAAAGCGGGTTACCCCGTTAATGTTAAAGTATTGGAAACGCTGGCTTCGGGTACCTCATTAAAAATCGACTTTGGTGGTGGGATTAAAACTGAAGAGAATGTAAGAACGCTTATTAATGCCGGAACTACTTATGTAACCATAGGTAGTTTAGCAGTTAAAAATGAAACCCTTTTTAAATCCTTTATTAAAACATTTGGGGCCAGTTTATTTTTACTAGGCGCCGATGTAAAAAACGAAAACATAGCCACTTCCGGTTGGTTGGAAACCTCTCAATTAAGTATTTATCAATTATTGGATAATTACAGTGAATTAACTAATTATTTTTGCACTGACATAGCAAAAGACGGGTTATTACAAGGCCCTTCTTTTGAATTATACAAAAAGTTAATTGCCCGATTCCCCATTAAGAAACTAATTGCCAGTGGCGGTGTAAGCTGTTATGAAGATTTAGTTGAACTTAAATCAATTGGCTGCACTGGAGCTATTGTGGGTAAAGCTTATTACGAAGGAAAAATTTCATTAAAACAATTAAGTACATTTAACTAATGTTGGCCAAACGTATAATACCTTGTTTAGATGTTAAAGACGGTAAAACCGTAAAAGGCATCAACTTCGAAAATATAGTGGAGGTTGGCGATTCGGTTGAACTTGCTAAAAAATATTCCAATCAGGGTGCCGACGAGCTTGTTTTTCTGGACATAACTGCTACCAACGAAAAACGCAAAACCTTAATTGAACTGGTTAAACGAATTTCTGCTAACATTAACATTCCTTTTACCGTGGGTGGTGGAATATCAACAGTTCAGGATGTTTCTGCTTTATTGGATAATGGCGCTGATAAAATCTCTATAAATACTGCTGCTTTTAAAAATCCGCAGGTAATTAATGAAATGGCCAAAAACTTCGGCAGTCAGTGCGTGGTGTTGGCCGTTGATACTAAATTTGAAAACAATAACTGGTATGTGTACCTAAACGGCGGAAGAGTAAAAACGGATACCTTAACCAGCGACTGGATTAAGCAAGCCGTTGACTTAGGAGCTGGTGAAATCCTCCTTACTTCTATGAATAACGATGGTACTAAAAATGGTTTTGCTTTAGATATCACCTCCGAAATCTCACAACTGGTAAATGTTCCCGTAATTGCATCAGGTGGTGCCGGTAAAATAGAACATTTCATCGAAGCTTTTACCATTGGCAAGGCAGATGCTGCATTAGCCGCTAGTATCTTTCATTACAACGAAATTCCGATTCCGGTATTAAAAAATGAATTAAGAAAACATAATATTTCAATCAGATAAAATGAAACCCGATTTTAATAAATATTCAGACGGATTAATTCCTGTTATAGTTCAGGACGAGAGTACCTTAAAAGTATTAATGCTTGGATTTATGAATGAAGAGGCTCTCCTTAAAACCCAGGAAATACAAAAGGTAACCTTTTACAGCCGTAGCAAAAATAGATTATGGACTAAAGGAGAAGAATCGGGGAATTTTTTGCTATTAAAAAGTATTAGTTTAGATTGCGATAATGATACTTTTCTGGTAAAGGCTTCTCCTGTGGGGCCCACTTGTCATACTGGCGCTGATACGTGTTTTAATGAAAAAAACGAAAGTCTGGAGTTTTTAAATTATCTGGAGCAAGTAATTTCCGAACGCAAAAAATTACCAGTTGAGGATTCTTACGTTGCTAAATTATTTAGCAAAGGAATAAATAAGATTGTGCAAAAAGTAGGCGAAGAAGCAGTAGAAGTTGTAATTGAAGCTAAGGACCAAAACAATGATTTATTTTTAAACGAATCGGCCGATTTACTATTTCATTATCTTATGCTACTAAACGCTAAAGGGTTTGCATTAAAGGATGTGATAAACATATTAAAAGAAAGGCATAAGAAGTAGTTTATATGTTAAAACGAGATTTAGCATAAGAAAATCCAAAATCTACCCCAGGGCTTATGAACACTATTTCTTATCAGGATTAATTAAGCTTAAATTTTCAGTTACGCTTGGCATCCCGGGATACCTATACCTAAAGCTTGTATATTATGCAAAAGTCCTTTACTCTCTAATTGCAAATAACCTAAATAAAAACACTAATTATATGATTAATAGACGGTAGAATCTTTATATAAACATTTACTTACCCTTGTTTGCTGATAAATTTGTATAGCCTCTAATAAGGAAAAAAGTTTGAAAACACTTTTAAACTTTACGCTCTTAATTTAGCTCCAGCCTTTTCTTCTAAGATTTTTAAAACTTTATCCATTGTTTTTTCTATAACCTTATCCGTTAGGGTTGCTTGTTCATCCAAGATGGTAAAACTAAGGGCGTACGACTTTTTACCGGCCGGTAATTTATCACCCTCGTAAATATCGAATAAATTTACTTGCTTAATTAATTTTTTATCCGCCTGCAACGCTAATTTATATAAATCTTCATACTTACTGGTTTTATCAACCAATAGCGCCAAGTCGCGTTTCACCTCCGGAAACTTTGATATTTCTTGATACACTACTTTAGCTTTTTTCGCCATTTTCATTAAATCATCCCATAAAATATCTGCAAAGTACACCTCCTGATCAATATCTAATTTTTTCAGAATAGAATCTTTAATTTTCCCAATGCAACCAATTTGTTTTTGGTTGTATTCTATTCCCAGTGCATAGGAATAATAAGGTAAATCTATTTCCTTTAATAACAAATTATTTTCGTTTACGCCTAATGAATTAAAAAGTTTATATACGCTCTCCTTTAAATAAAAGAAATCTGTTTTCCTTGAAAGTTTTTGCCAATTATCGTTTTTAATTTCACCTGATATGCTTAAAGCTAAATGCTTTTCTTCATTAAAGCCATTTTCCGTTTTAAAATAAACCTTTCCAAATTCGTAAAACTTTAAATTACGTTGCTTACGATTAATGTTAAACGAAATGGCCTGCAATGTTCCGGTTAACAAGTGCTGTCTGAGCATATTTACCTCGTTACTAACCGGATTCAACAATTCAACAGCCGAATTTTGGTTATATGTTTCAGTAGTTTTATTTAACTGATCTTTTGTTAGTGACAACGACATCATTTCAGCAAATCCATTATAACTTAAAAAATCAGATATTCTATTCTGAACTGCATCCGGCTGAGGTCGGAGGGTGTAATTTACTGATGCATTTATTTTGGCTGGTATTTCAACATTATTGTAACCATAGATTCGTAAAACTTCTTCTACTATATCCGCTTCTTGCGTTACATCTGTTTTGTAGGTTGGTATACTCAATAATAACGTATCATTATTCTCTTCCTTAACTTTGATACCTAAACTATTTAAAATATTTTTTACCGTTAGAGAATCTATATTTTTACCTATATATTTATTAATTGAAGTATAGGATACCGAAACTTCGTTTTCTTCTATTTTAAAGGGATAATGATCGATAATATTTCCAGTGGTTTTAGCTCCTGTTTCGGAACAAATTAAATAGGCCGCCCTTTTTAAAGCGAATAAAACATGATTCGGATCTGTACCTCTTTCAAATCGGAAGCTGGAGTCGGTTTTTAACTGTAATTCACGGGCAGTTTTTCTAACACTGGCAGCATTAAAATGAGCACTCTCTAAAAAAACATTTACGGTCTTATCATTAACACCCGATTGTTCTCCTCCAAAAACACCGGCAATGCACATGGGCTCTTCAGCATTACAAATCACTAAATGATTCGATTTTAAAATACGTTCAACACCGTCTAAAGTGGTAAATTTTGTTCCCTCTTTTGCTGAAGTAACCTTAATGGTGTTTCCTTTTATTTTATCGGCATCAAAAGCATGTAAAGGCTGACCCGTTTCGTGCATCACATAATTTGTAATATCTACAATATTGTTAATACTTCGCAGCCCTATTGATTCTAAGGCCGTTTTGAGCCATTTAGGTGACTCCCCTACTTTTACATCAGTAAGGTAAACACCGCTGTATCGTGGACATAAATCAACACTATCTACTATAACTTTAATCGGACAAACATCCGTTGTTAAACTCAACAACTGATATTCCGGAAGTTTAACAGAAGAGTAAATTTTAAGTCGTTGCAATAATAATGCTGACAAATCGCGTGCTACACCCATGTGAGAAATTGCATCCGTTCTGTTTGGAGTTAATCCAATTTCAAAAATGAAATCCGATTGTAAATTAAAATAGGTAGATGCTGGTAATCCTACTTTTGTGTTAAAAGGTAATTCCATTATACCGTCATGCGAAATACCCAATCCGATTTCATCTTCGGCACATAACATTCCTTCCGACAAAGCACCTCTAATTTTAGATTTTTTTATTTCGAAAGGTTCACCTCCGTTAGGGTATAACTTGGTTCCAACAGTAGCAACAATTACTTTTTGTCCCGCCCTTGCATTAGGGGCACCACAAACAATATTTAAAGGTACGCCTTCGCCTATATTTACGGTAGTAATTTTTAGTCGATCAGCATCGGGGTGTTTTTCACATGTTAGAATCTCTCCCACTACCAAACCGTTTAAACCACCTTTAACCGTTTCGAATGTTTCGATACTTTCCACTTCTAGACCGCCGTCTGTTAATAATTCTCCAATTTTTACAGGATCTAAGTCAACATTTATATAATTTTTCAACCAGTTTAAAGAAATCTTCATATCTATTTTTACAAAAAAAATTTATCAAATTTAAGAAATTTAATGCGGATATCGCCTAAAGCGTTCGGCAGGTTTAAGGTAGTTAAATGATTTTATATGATATTGTTAATTACACATCGTCTTTACTTTTAATAGTTTTTCAATTTTAAAAAATACCTAACCAAAAAGTAAAAACGATTCTTTTATTGAGAAAAATAAGTTAATAAAATTTATAAAGAACTCTAATTACAATTTACCCTCTAACTTAAATTTGCTTAATGAGTTATCATTCATATACCGAAGTGTTGAGAAACTATATGCCCGCGGAAGCAGCAGAATTGGCAAGCAAGTGGTTAATTGACTATAACTTCGATTTAAAAATTACCAGAGAAAGACGAAGCAAACTGGGCGATTATATGGCCCCTATAAAAAATAATAGGCATAAAATTACTATAAATCATAACCTTAATGAGTTTTCCTTCTTAATTACTTTTGTTCATGAAGTAGCTCATTTAACTACTTACGAAAAATACGGTAACAGCGTAAAAGCGCATGGCGCAGAATGGAAGGCAGAATTTAGAGGACTTATGCACCCCTTTTTTGAAATGGCCGTTTTTCCTGAAGATATTGGAAAAGCGCTAATAAGATATCTTGGTAATCCCGCTGCCACAAGTTGTGGCGATATAAATTTACAAAAGGTACTTCGTAAATACGATAAAAATCTCGAGCTTAATTCTAACTCAATACATCTAGAAGAACTGGCACCTAATGCTATTTTTAAATACAATAAGCGTTATTTTGTAAGAGGACTAAAATTAAAGAAACGCATAAAATGCCGCGAATTAAAAAGCAATTCGGAATATTTATTTAATCCCATAACACTTGTAGAAATAGTTCAGAACACATTACTGTAATCTCATGAATGCATTTGATTGGTAAATTGACTCTAGTATAATTAACCCGAATAATGCAATAGAACTAAAACAAACAATTACATAAGGGGATCGCTTAATACTAAGCTAGCCAGTGATACCATGATTAAACGAAAGTTCAATCTTGGCCAATACATTTTTGAGACAATGAATTGGGTTAATTTCTAAAAAATTAAAAATTTAGCTTAAAATACCATCAAACTTTTGCTGTTTATCCTTAATTTTAGGATTATAGTATTTATAAAAAGGATTAATTATGAGCAAAAAGAAGTTTGTTAATGTAGTTTATTCCACAAATCCCGATTTTAATTATCAGGAGGAAAACTACATGGAGTCTGAAACTTTAGCTCCAAATCATCAAAACCTCAAAGTTTTTTTAGATAAAAAACAAAGGGCAGGCAAAGCGGTTAGTTTGATTGATGGTTTTATAGGTAAAACAGAAGATTTAGAGGAACTAGGCAAACTAATCAAGCAAAAATGTGGAGTTGGTGGCTCTGTAAAAGATGGACAAATATTAATTCAGGGCGACTTTAGAGATAAAATTATAGCACTTTTAATCGAAAAAGGTTATAAAGCCAAAAAAGCGGGTGGGTAAAATCCTTTAAACCAACAATTAAGTCGTTTATTCACTTAAATTATTAATTTAATTAACTAAATTAGCAATGCTAATTAAAAGCTTTATATGTCGCTGGCACCATTAGAACTTCAAGCGGGAGAATTGACTCCTTATATTTTATTAGATGCAGAAAAAAAGGTTTGCATGTTTAAAGGTAGATGCATTCCTGAAAATCCTAATCAGTATTTTTTATCTATTTTAAATTGGATAGAAGGTCTAAAAAATTTAAAAAATGATCATTTAGATATAATCTGTAAAATTCAATATTTTAATACTGCTTCGGCAAAATATTTACTTGAAATTTTCAAGAGACTTGAAACAGTTGCTATTGAAGGTGGAAATAAAATTACTTTGAATTGGTATTATGAAACCGACGACGACGATATGAAAGAAGCAGGAGAACACTTTGCTGATTTAGTAAAATTACCTTTCAATCTTACGGAATTATCTGAAGAAGAATTTGATAGCTAAAATGTTTAAATTTAAATTATACAACATATGGAGCCCGGTATTGCTGGGCTTTCTTTTTGTTTTTGCTTTAGGATGTAAGAACAATAAAAGCACAAACGATACTGAAAACAACTTTAAAAACCGAATTGTAATTCATGCTTTAGCTGATCCGGTTACCCTAAATCCGGTTAATTATACTGACGCTTTTGCTGATGAAATAAATCATTATATTTTCCAAAAACTTCTGGATGTTGACCATTACACACAACAACTCACTCCCGTTTTGGCAGAATCGCGACCACTTTTAACCCAAACACCCGAAGGAGATTTGCAAGTAACCTATAAACTAAATTCGAAAGCAACCTGGGATAATGGCAAAGCAATAACCGCCAAAGATGTTGAATTTAGCTTAAAAGTTGTTTTATGTCCAGGAGTAAACAATGAACGTAATAAACCTAATTTCCAACTTATTAAGGATTTTAAATATTACGATGATGATCCGCTGAAGTTTACTATAATTTATGATGAAACCTACATTAGAGCTGAGTTTAATTCTGGTTCAGAATATTTTATTATACCAGCTCACCTTTACGACTCTGCAGGTGTTTTATCTAAATACCGTTTACTTGATTTTTGCGATCAGGAAAGAGTGATAAAACTAAAAAACAATAAAGCAATTAATGAATGGTCTAAAAATTTTAATGCTAACAAATATTCACGCGAATTAGGAAATATTGAAGGTTCGGGCCCTTATCGTTTTGATGGATGGAAAACCGGTCAAGAAATTAGATTAAGCAAGAAAAAGAATTGGTGGGGAAATGACTTCAGCAATAAAAGCTCTTATTTTGATATTAAGTTAGAATATCTTATTTATAAAATTGTAAACGACCAAACAACGGCTTTGGCTGCTTTTAAATCTGGCGAAATAGATTTAATGTATGGCATCAGGTCCAAAGACTATAATGATATTGAAAACAACAAAAAGTTAAAAACTAAACTTAACACCAACTCAACAAGTATGCTTGGTTATTCTTATGTTGGTGTAAATGCCTTAAAAAAAGAGTTGAATTCTAAAAACACCCGAAAGGCTCTTGCTCATTTGATAGATATAAATAAAATAATAAAAACAGTTAACTACGGTTATGCTTCTCCGGTTACAGGCCCAACTCATCCGACTAAAAAAGAATGTTATGATAGTTTACTCTTACCTTACGCATTCGATTTAACAACCGCAAGAGAACTTCTTAAATTAGAGGGTTGGACCGACAGTGACCATAATGGTATTTTAGACAAATTAGTAAATGGAAAAAAAACAGAATTACGTTTATCTTTTTTAACTGTTGCCGGAAGCGATGACCGATTGGCTATTGCAAACCTAATTAAAAATTGGTTTAAAGAAGCCGGTATAGAATTGAACATACAAAACCAAGAATGGAGCGTATTTATTCAAAATGTAATTAAGAAAAATTTCGATTTATATTATGGATCTTGGTTTGGTGAATTTGCACCCGAAGATCATACACAATTATTTCATACCTCACAAATTGCAGAAGGCTCCAACTATGTAAATTTTGGAAATAACCAAACAGATGCTTTAATCGATTCCATAAAAGTAGAATTGAATGAAACGAAACGAAACGAAATGTATAAGCGCTTCCAACGCATACTCTTTGATGAAGCAAATTATATATTTCTGATGTCACCAAATAACAATATCGCAATAAGTAATAAGTTTAAAAACGTAAAATTCACAACGGTATATCCGGGTTTTTGGGCGCCAGGTTTTTCATTAAAAAATGAATAAATGACGAATATCAGACTTATCTAAACAAACTATTATTATCTTCGAAATCAATTAAACTTATTTATGAAAAACATTTTAGTTCCGGTAGATTTTACTCCCTCTTCTTCAGCCGCTGTTAAATTTGCAGCCCTATTATCTAAAAAATTCTCGTGCCCCCTAACCTTGTTACACGTATACAGAATTCCTCTTGCTCCCGAGATTCCGGCAATGCTTATTAATGAAAAAGATGCAAAAACAGAAGTTGTAAATCTAATTCATAAAAATTATTCCAAGTTATTAAGCGGATTTAAATTCAACATCGAAGTACAATTCAGTTACGACTTTGTTGGTACAACACTCAAAATGGCTAAAAAACATAAATCCGATTTTATTTTAATTGGTAAATCGAAAAGTAGTCATATCGAAAAAGTGATTTTCGGAAATCATTTATCCTTATTAATGAAGGAAACTAAAATACCGGTAATTGCAATACCGGAAGGAAATAAGATTCATGACATAAAACGACTTGTCTTATCTACCAAGCTAGAGGGTTTAAATTCAAAAAAACACTTATCTTTCATAAAGGAAATTGCAAGTGCTTTCAATGCAGAAATTAACGTTACCCATGTTACCCCTTACATTAGAGATCATCAGGATAGAGTTCAACTTCATACCCTATTAGAAAATGTTTCTAAGAAATTAGCCTACAACAAAACAACTCTTTCATTGCTAGAAAATGATTCGGCCGAAAAAGGCATACAAGCTCATATCGAACACAAATCAATTCAGATGCTTGCTATATTGTTTCACAAACACAATTTAATCGAAAAAATATTTGCCCCTAATAATTCCAAAAACATAGCTATTAACATTCAAAAACCACTTCTGGTTTTACCTGATTAAACAACGATATGTTTAGATATTTACTAAAGCGGTTTGTATTTTTAATACCAACCGTTTTTTTTATATGTATCGTTACCTTTTTTTTAAGCATAAATGCACCCGGCGATCCGGTAGAAATAATGCTTCTCAAAAACAATAACCGATTAACCTCTAAACAATATCAAAACGAATACAAAAAACTTAAAACACAATTGGGGTTAGATCTGCCTTTGTTTTATTTTACAATCAGCGCCCCCTATACTCCCGTCAATTTAAGTAACTTTCCAATTTCACATCAGGAATTTATTGAGCAAATTTCATTTGAAACTAAAAATAGTAACAACGGTATAAATGTTTATACTTATATTATTTCGGAGTTGTCTGATTTAAACCCAGAAAATAAAGCCAAACTGTTCACAGCTTTGCAGAACTACAATGGTGAATTTATACCCCTAATTAACCTTATTTCAAACCTGAAACCCAATTTAAATAAAAGAAAATTTTCATCTAAACTCCTCGATATCTATTCAAATACAAAGGGCAAAATAAATTTCCCTATACCCCAGTTTAAACTTAATGGATTTAATAATCAGTTTAATAATTGGATGCTAAATCTTTTTAAATTTAATTTAGGTAATTCGTATACCGATAATAGACCCGTTAGCGATATTTTATTACCTGCCCTTAAAACCACATTTTTAATAAGTATACTCTCCTTAATACTTGCCTACGCCATTGGAATTCCTTTGGGGGTTTTTATGGCCAGTAATGATAAGCTTAAACGTATTAAATGGATAAACAGTTTATTGATTGGTGTATACAGTATCCCAAATTTTTGGCTAGCCTCTATACTCATCTTTCTTTTTGCTGGAGGAGATTTATTTAATTGGTTTCCGGCTTTTGGCTTAGGAGAATTACCTGATGAAGCTCCATTCTTAGATCGATTTTTAGAAACAATTTACCATTTAATTTTACCTTTGATTTGCTGGACATATACGAGTATAGTTATTATTGCACGCCACATGAAAGGCGGTTTGGAGCAAAATTTAAACTTAGATTATGTTAGGACAGCCCGAGCAAAAGGCCTCGATTACAAAAAAATTGTCTGGAAACACGCATTTAAAAACTCGGTAATCCCAATTATTGCTTTATTTGCCTCCACCCTTCCTTTTGTATTATCCGGCTCCTATGTATTGGAATACATTTTTAATATTAATGGGCTAGGAAAAGCAACTTACGATGCACTATTTTCCAGAAATTATCCTGTAATTTTTGGTGTAGTATTAATAACGGCCATCATAACCATAATTGGAAATATCATAGCCGACTTTTTACTATTTATTATAGATCCAAGGATATCAGCATCCCAAAAATCTAAATAAAATTAAATTAACTCAACACCTTTTTAACCAAATCAGCTGCTTCCTGTAACTCTATGGCAGAGTATACTTTAAGACCAGAATCTTCAATTAATTTTTTGGCCTCAGTTGCATTGGTACCCTGTAAACGAACAATAATAGGCACATTAATATTACCCATATTGTTGTATGCATCTACTACGCCTTGAGCCACACGGTCGCAACGTACAATACCACCAAAAATATTTACCAGAATTGCTTTTACGTTTTTATCTTTTAAAATTATGCGGAAAGCTTGCTCTACGCGTTGTGCGTTGGCAGTCCCTCCTACATCCAAAAAGTTAGCAGGTTCGCCTCCAGATAATTTAATAATATCCATTGTAGCCATCGCTAATCCAGCACCGTTAACCATGCAACCCACATTTCCATCTAATTTAACGTAGTTAAGGTTATGCTCACCAGCTTCAACTTCAGTAGGATCCTCCTCGGATGTATCGCGCATGGCAGCATAATCCGGGTGACGATATAATGCATTTTCATCTAAGTTTACTTTTGCATCTACAGCAATAATTTTATCGTCACTTGTTTTTAAAACCGGATTAATTTCAAACATTGCAGAGTCGGTTTTTTCGTATGCACTATATAAGGCAGTTACAAATTTTACCATGCTTTTATGAGCATCACCAGTTAAACCCAAGTTAAATGCTACTTTACGAGCCTGAAAAGGCATTAAACCAACAGCAGGATCAACTTCTTCCTTAAATATTTTTTCAGGAGTCTTATGGGCCACTTCTTCAATATCCATACCTCCTTCAGTAGAATACATAATGATATTTCGGCCAGAAGAACGATTTAACAAAACACTCATATAAAATTCTTTTGTTTCGCTTGGTCCGGGATAATAAACATCCTGTGCAATTAATACTTTATTAACTAGCTTTCCGGATGGCCCGGTTTGAATTGTAACTAAAGTACCTTTTAAAATATTTTTTGCCTTTTCAGCAACTTCATCAATCGATTTTGCCAGAACAACACCACGAGAACCTGTTTCGTTTATTGTGCCTTTACCACGTCCACCCGCATGTATTTGGGCTTTAACTACAAACCAACCGGTTCCTGTTTGTTTTTGAAGTTCCTTTGCAGCCTCTACAGCATTTTCAGGGGTATCGGCAACAATTCCTTCCTGAATTGCAACCCCAAAACTTTTTAGAATTTGTTTTCCTTGGTATTCGTGAATATTCATGGTTTAAATTTTAATTTCAGCCTCAAAAGTAATACTTTTAGGCAATTATAAATCATATCTAATCTAACAAGTTTTCAATAAATGTCAAATTCTTTAATAATAGCTGAAAACATTGAGAAATCTTACGGAAACCTAAGCGTATTAAAAGGAATTTCGCTCGTTATTAAAAAAGGAGAAATCATTACAATTGTTGGGGCATCGGGTGCCGGAAAATCTACCCTTCTTCAAATATTAGGCACACTGGATAAGGCCGACAAAGGACTCATTAAAATTGAAAATCAAGACCTTTCGGTTTTAAAGGGCGACAAATTAGCTCTATTCAGAAACCATAAAATTGGTTTCATTTTTCAGTTCCATCACTTATTACCTGAATTTACTGCTCTAGAAAATGTTTGTATACCGGCATTTATAAAGGGAATAAAAAAACAAGAGGCAGAAAAAAAAGCAATTGAATATTTAGAGTTTTTAGGACTAAAAGAACGTTTATATCACAAACCAAACGAATTATCAGGAGGAGAACAACAACGGGTAGCAGTGGCTAGAGCTCTAATTAATGAGCCGGCAATTATTCTAGCCGACGAGCCCAGTGGTAATTTAGATTCTAAAAACGCCAAAGAATTACATGATTTATTTTTTAAATTAAGAGATCAGTACCATCAAACCTTTGTTATTGTAACTCACAACGAAGAATTAGCAAATATGGCAGACCGAAAATTGGTAATGAAAGATGGGTATATAGTATAGTTTAGAGTTTAGAGTTGTATGTAATTATCAATTATTGAAAACCATAAAGTATTTTAAGAAATATTAAATAACTAAAACAAAAAAAGTTGAATTCGATACAGAAATACCTCTCCCTTGTAAAGTTTTCTCACACTGTTTTTGCTTTACCTTTTGCATTAATTGGATTTACGCTTGGCTTAGTAAATTGTGCTCATTTAAAAATAGATTTTTATTTATTGGCAAAGGTGCTAGCCTGTATGGTTTTTGCTCGAAATTCTGCTATGGCCTTTAACAGATATATAGATCGAGATATAGATAAACTTAACTCCCGAACAGCAATTCGTGAAATACCAAGCGGATTAATTAAAGCAAATTCGGCCCTTATTTTTGTTATCGTAAATAGTCTTTTATTTGTATTTACAACCTACCTTATAAATAAATTATGTTTTTATCTATCTCCGGTTGCATTGCTGGTAATTTTAGGTTATAGCTTAACTAAACGATTTACGGCTCTTTGTCACCTGGTTTTAGGGCTTGGCTTAAGCCTGGCTCCTGTTGGTGCATACTTGGCTGTATGTGGTAAATTCAATATCATTCCAGTTTTGTATTCAGGTGCTGTGCTTTTTTGGGTTTCGGGATTCGACATTATTTATGCCTTACAAGACGAAGAATTTGATTCTAAAATGAAATTAAATTCCATTCCGGTTAAATTAGGTAAAAGAAATTCGCTTCGCCTTTCCCAACTCCTTCACATCGTTAGTTTTCTTTGTTTATTAAGCGCCGGATTTATTTTTGGGAATGGGTTATTTTTTACAATTGGCTTGCTTATTTTTTCTGTTTTACTCACCTATCAACACCTTATTGTTAAACCAAACGATCTTAGTAAAATTAATCTGGCCTTTTTTACCACCAACGGTATAGCCAGCGTTATTTTTGGAACATTGGTAATCATTGATTTATTTTATAGTTGATGATGGATTTTGAAACCATATACAACTGGGTTATTTTTCCTTTACTCATTTTTTTATCCCGTACTTGCGATGTTAGTTTAGGGACCTTACGAAATGTTTTGGCCTCTAAGGGGAAAAAAAAGATTGTACCCTTTATTGGTTTTTTTGAAGTATTAATTTGGTTAGTGGCCGTGAGTTCGATTTTAAATAATCTTAACAATATTATGTGTTACGTTGGCTGGGCGGGTGGATATGCTACAGGCATTTACCTCGGTTTAACCATCGAAGAAAAACTGGCCCTCGGTACACAAGTAATTCGAATTATAACCGCTAACAATCAAACCGAAGAATTTACCGAGCAATTAAGTAAAAAAGGCTTTGGATATACCTGCCAGGAAGCTCAAGGATCAAGAGGACCTGTTAAAATGATCTTTACGGTGGTAGAAAGAAAAAAAATTAAAGAAGTTATTGAAATCATTAATCAATTTTTACCTCAATCCTTTTACTCCATTGAAGATATCAGACATACCACTCAAAACGGTTACGCTACCACCGAAAAAAAGAACCTGTTTAGTTCTATACTCCCACTAAGAAAACGGCTTTAGCAAAGTAAACTTTAATTAATTTAAAAAATTTAATTAAATACCTTTGCTCTAATAACCTCTAAAAACAACTAGTTGTGATCGTATTTAAAGAAATTACAAATGAGAATTTAGATGTAATTCTTCCATTTATTAAATTGTTGAATCCTAAAACCGAAGAGGAAATTTTAATTGAACGATTAAAACAGTTAAAGTCCAACATTAATTATCATTGCATAGGGATGTATCTTAACAATACCCTTATTGGAATTTCGGGGTATTGGCTTCTAAATAAACTATACGTTGGAAAACACCTAGAACCGGATAATGTAATGATACTGCCTGAATTCAGGAATAAAAAATACGGCGATTTACTCATAAATCATATACACGCTATTGCCGAAAAAGAAAATTGCGAGGCCTCCGAACTTAATGTTTACACCAATAATTCGGCTGGTATTAAATTTTGGATAAATAAAGGCTATCGTATTCTCGGGTTTCATATGCAAAAATCATTTAAACCTTAAATTCTTTTTGGTTTTTTATTTATTGCAAAAAATATTCAAAAAAATGAATTTAGGTATATTTGCAGTCATGTTAGGCAAAAGCACATTTACCTTAATACTCACTTTTTTTATATTTTTTAATGTAAAGGCATTTCACCGCCATGAAAATCCTACACAAAACGAAGTTGAAATAAATGAAGAACGCATTCTCTTTTTAATTGACTCTGTTTTAAGTTTAAAAAATCCACCCAAATGGGTGGTAGAAGATTTACAACGATTAATAAAATTAAAATATGAAACACCTGAGGGTATTTCCAACCCTACTTCAACTAAAAAAGAGTTGCCTTCACCAAATCAGGATCTGTTTGCTTGTTGGAATACTTCTAAAATAAATCCCTTTCCCGATTCAATTATAAAATCGGATACAGGCACCGTTCTTGTTTTTACCAATCAAGCTTTTTGCATGCCCTTTGCCGGTGAAATTACTTCTCCTTATGGATACAGAGATAAACACTTTCATAAAGGAATTGATATAGATTTAAATAAAGGAAATCCTGTAAAAGCCTCTTTTGATGGTGTTGTTCGAATTGCCAAAAAATACGGTGCATTTGGAAATGTGGTTGTAATCAGGCATCGAGACGGATTAGAAACTGTTTATGCTCATTTAAGCAGAATAAAAGTTAAAACAGGCGACAAAATTTCATCAGGCACACTTGTAGGATTAGGAGGTAACTCCGGTAGATCCTCTGGCTCTCATCTTCACTTCGAAATACGCTACAAAGGAGTACCTTTAAATCCATCCCATTTTATCTCATTTAATAATAACACCTTACGAGATAAGGAGTTTTTATTGAAAAAAACCACTAAAGGTTTCATGGTCTATCCAGTTCATGCTAATTTTCACAAAGTAAAAAAAGGTGAATCACTTTCTGTTATCTCCCAAAAATATGGATTAACCATTCTACAATTAAAATCATTAAACGGGATGCCGATTAAAGCTAAGTCGATTTTAGTGCCCGGGCAATTAATTAGAGTAAGCTAATATTTAACGATAAGTACTCGTCAACTAATTGTTAGTTACGCCCATTTTTTGATTGTAGCTGTTAAAAATATCACGGCTCCGTACATAACCCAAATAATTACCGTTTTTAGTAACCGCTACCTTGTCAAAATCGTATTGCATGATTACTTTTAATGCTTTACTCAAACGTTCATAACTATCAACAGATGGAATATTTTTATTCACCAGTCGGCTCAAGTTATGATCAAAAGCCCATCTTCCCTCTTCCGAGGATTGATCGATTTTCCTTAAAGAAATCATTCCTTCATATACGCCATTTTCATTAAAAACTATAAAATCACTTGCATGTATCCTTTGAGAAACCGCTATTAAATCATGAAGATTTTGGCTAACTTTTATTTCTGCCAGATGACGAAGCTGACTCTTCATTTCTTCAATTTTAACCGAATCAATTACATCAAAACGCATATCCCAATGATGAGCAGGACTTTTAAAACGATTCTCAACCTGATTTCTATAAAAAGAAATTTGTTTCGACAGAATAAAGGTAAAAATACTTACAATGATTAATGGCGGAAGAAGCATGTATGAACCTGTCATCTCACAGATCATAACAATACCGGCAACTGGCGCATTTGCAACGCCAGCATAAAAAGCCCCCATACCCACTACCACATAAGAGCCAACATGAACATTTGTGCCAGTTAAAATAAGTTTTGCCGCAATACCCACCGCTGCACCCAACATCCCCCCAATAAATAAAGAAGGGCCAAAAATACCGGCAGATCCACCCGAACCAATGGTAAGCGTGGAAGTGACAATTTTTAATAAAGCTATAGCCAAAAAACTTAATACCATCCACCAGGGTGAAAAACGACTGGAGAAAAAATTAGGGGTAAATCCATTATAAACCGACTCCAGATAATCTGATCCAGTGCCCCCCGCTTCAAAAAAAACAAGACAAATAGCTCCCACCAATAAGCCCCCAATTGCTGGTTTTAAAACCGGATGAATTTTAATTCGATTTATAAATAGCTTGGTATCCCTAAATCCTTTTATAAAAAGAAAGCCAAATAAAAAACAAAGTATTCCCAGTATAACATAAAAAAACAACTCAGGCAATTCCAGTGGTGCGATATCTTTTACATTCATAAATACATCTGTACCGGTATAATAAGTATATACCAAATAGGCTACCACCGACGATAAAAAACATGGTATAAGGGCATCGCTTTCAATATCTTCTTTATATACCATTTCGGCGGCAGTTAATGCACCACCCAACGGCGCTTTAAATACCGCACCTAATCCGGCTGCACTACCCGCCAATAATAAAGTTCGACGAGCACGAGCTCCGGCACTTCCAATTTTAGCAACCCAAACACCAATACCCGAACCAATTAAGGCTAAGGGACCTTCCTTACCCCCAGACCCGCCGGATGACAGTGTAAAAATAGTAGCGATACCTTTAATGATGGGTACTCGTGTTGATATTTTACCATCATTATTATGAAAAGCCCCAATCATTTCGTCGGCCCCGGTACCTATTGCATCTTTACAAAAATAGTGAGTAATTAAACCTGTAATTAAACCACCAAAAGCAGGAAGCAATAAAATGAAGAGAGAATTTTGAATATGATGAAAAGAAAAATCAGCCTTATTTAAGATGGTGCCGTTGTAGGGAGTGTGAATAAAGAGGCTTTCTACCCATGTTTCGGCAAAATGTAACAACCAAGAAAATACCATGGCAAATAAACCCGCTATAATTCCTGTAATAACCGAAAGATTATAAATAGAAAGCTGTCCTTTTATTTTAAAAGCATTTTCAAATTTTGCCATAGCCCCAAATTTACAAAACATACCGAAATGGCCTTTTTTATAATCACTTCTAAAACATTTCTAATTTTGCAAGCTAAACAACTGATTTAAAGTATAGTATAATGCTCAAGGAGATTAAGAATTTTTTTCATTTTCATAAAAGAGAAAAAAAAGGGATTTTATTTCTGATTATTATCTGTTTCTTATTAACTATCCTCTATGAATTATTGCCTTTTTTTATTGAACCCCAACTTAACAAAACCAGATTGGATCAATTAATTCAATTAAAAGACAGTATTAATCGTGTCCAACTTCTAACCTATAAAAACAAGCACATATTAAACAATAAGAAATGGGCGATAAACGAAAGTAATTTTAATGGTAAAAAAATTAACGCTTATAAGCCTTTCTATTTTAACCCCAATACCGTTAGTGAATCTGAATTAAATCTAATAGGGTTAAATAAACGCTTTATAAAATCATTTTTGAATTATAGAAACAAAGGAAAAAAATTTAACAACTTAAGCGATTTTAATCGTGTATTCGATCTAAAACAAGAGGAATTTGAGGCCGTAAAAGACTTTATTACATTTCCGGAAAATAAAACCATTACGGAGGAAAAAAAACTAAAAGAAATAATTAAAAGAGAAGAACAAATAATGGTAGATATAAATACTGCCGATACCATAACTTTAATGAAACTTAAAGGTATTGGCCCTGCCTTTGCCCGCCGTATTGCAAATTACCGAAATAAATTAGGAGGATTTTATAAAAAAGAACAACTAATGGAAGTGTGGGGTATAGACACTTCCTTGTTTCAATTTATAGAGCCTTATCTTATTTTAGGAAAGAATATTCGAAAAATTGACCTGAATAAAGTAGAAATTAGTCAGTTAAAGAATCATCCTTATTTAAATTACAATACCGCACAATCCATTATACAAATCAGAAATAGAATTGGGCATTATAATTCGATTGAAGACATAAAAAAATCCGTAATATTAAAGTCTGAAACTTTTGAAAAATTAAAGCCTTACTTAACTATCAGTGAAGATGAGTAGCAAAAACGATTTAATTGCAAACGAACTTAATGAGTCGGCTCGCGTTTTGAATTCTTTTATAAACGATAACCATAACATTAATTTAATTGTTCAAGCGGCGGAAATTATGATTGATGCTATCCAAAAAGGGGGTAAAATAATTTCGTGTGGAAACGGAGGTAGTTTTTGCGATGCCATGCACTTTGCTGAAGAATTAAGCGGTAGATTTAGGGAAAACCGAAAATCATTGCCAGCTGTAAGCATTAGCGATGGAAGCCACATAACCTGTGTTGGAAACGATTATGGCTTTGAATATATATTTTCTAGATATGTAGAGGCTCTTGGTAATAACAATGATGTATTACTTGCCATTAGCACTAGCGGTAACTCTAAAAACGTTATTAATGCATCGGTTGCTGCTAAAGAAAAGGGTATGAAAGTAGTGGCTTTAACCGGTAAGGACGGTGGAAAACTATCCACTATTGCAGATGTAAATATTTGCGTAAATCATCATGGCTATGCCGACAGAATACAGGAAATCCATATTAAAGTAATACATTGCCTGATATTACTAATTGAAAAAGAAATTAAAAATTAATTTATTTTTTTTTATTTTCTTTTCTTGTACGCTTCTTGGTACTCGGGCCATTTTGTTTTTAAGTATGCATTCTCGGCGTAAAAATGCAATATAGGATTTAGAGTTTGAGCTGGAATGTAAAACGGAATTCGATCAATTAATTTATTTTGTTCATCCAAAATTAATATGCTGGGTAGCCCTACTTGTCCTCCCGATATTTCAACTACCAAATCGTTAAAGGTTCCATATTTACCTGAAGCCTTATAATATTTTCCATTCCAAAAAACAGAATCTGAACCAGTTTCTATATTAAAATCGATAACATTATAATTTTCTTTAAGGTAAGGTGCAATCAGTGTATCTGTAAAAGTTGTTTTATTTAATATTTTGCAACCATTGCACCAGCTGGTATAAGCCACTATGATCGTTTTCTTTTTCTTTTTTGGCTTTAACTGTTCAAACTCTTTAAAACTAATAGGTTTATATGAACTCTGGATTGAGATTGAATCATTAAATGTTTTAGAGAAATTTAACTTAAAGTCGTCAAAAGTACAACTGCGCCATATATTTTCTACACAATACACCAGTATAGGCTCAATTTGTTTCACATCCATATAACCGGCACTAAGCATGGAAGTTTGCAAATTATTCATTAAAAAAATGGTAGTAGGATACGAAAGTCGATCTCCCATTAATTTAATAGCCAGCTGGTGAGCACTTTTAGGCCTGGTACTCTCATTCCAGTATTTTTTACCCATGTATTCTATGGTGTCCTTGGTTTCAGCATCAAACTGAACAGGATAAAAAAAGTTATTGATGTAACTGGCAATGCCCTGATTACTGTATGTAGTTTTAATCATGTGCTTACACCACCCACACCATTCGGTGTAAACGTCGATTATAAATGGTTTAGGATTTTTTTTATTTAATTCAAATGCCTCCTTAAATGTTAACCACTTTACCAAACCGTGATTCTGATCTATAGCAGATGCAGGCGATTGCTGGGCGACACTAAAAAGTGAGTGCAGCACAATAAACAGAATAATTATTATTTTATTAACCATTTAACAAATTTAAACCATCTGGATTATAGTAATATGGTTTTAACCTTTTTTTGCTTAGATTTTTTTCTGAAAAAAGGTTTAAGCATGGCCAAAATCATCATACCCCGAATTAAATAAAAAGAAATAAAAAGATTAAATCTTAAAAATGGATTTATAATGCTTTCCTTTTTAATTTGCACAGAATCCATGATGTTTTTTAACAAAGTATGATGGGCTGCCAATACAGTAGTGTAGTTGCTGCAAGCAATATTTAATTCAAGACTTCCGTATTGACTAAGGTGATTAAGGTTAAAGGATCCTACCGTTAAAACTTGTTGATCGCACAACATTACTTTTCCGTGTAGCACCGATTTTTTCCATTCGTAAACTTTAATACTATGCCTAAATAAAAAAGAGTAAAAAAAACGGGTAGCATTTCTAACCAGCGGAACATCAGAAATTCCGGTTAATATAATGCTTACATTAACACCCCGGTTTGCTGCGTTTTTTAAAGCTTGTCTCATTCTAAAACCAGGTAAAAAATAGGCGCCAACAATAATAATCTCCTTTTTTGCCTTTTTAATTTCATGGATATAAAAATTAAAAATTTGATTCTTTCCCCTTAACCAATCGTTTTGTAAGACCACTAAATCCTTTTTTTTAAAAACACTATTTTTTTTTAAGTAGCGAACTTCAAAAACTTTGTCAAAAATAATAGTACAAAAGGAGGCAATATCCTTCGATATCTCATTGGAAAAAGAGATGCCAAAATCCAGCCAAGGCTCAGAAGTATTGTAACCTCTGTATTTATTGGAAATATTGATTCCGCCAACCATCGTATGCTTTCGATCGCAACACAAAATTTTATGATGTAATCTTCTCCCTGCATACCCGAAATCTTTAAAAAAAGAGGGAGAGAACATTTTAACTTGAATAGTTGACGACTTTAGTTCATTTTCGGCATCATTAATAAAATCTGATGACCCGTAAGCATCTATTACCAGATAAACATTTACACCCCGATTTGCTGCATTAACCAAAGCATTCAAAATTTGTTTTCCGGTGTCATCGTAATCGAAAATATACGTTTGTAAATGAATCTCATAAACTGCTTGATCAATCATTTGTTTCATAAACTGGAAATAAGCCTCACCGCCCGACCAAAAAATTGGATATATATGTATATTGTCCATCCTTCTAAAATATCATAAATACAGGAATTGGCAATTGACGAAAATCAGTTAATTAAATAATTAAAAAAACTAATATTGTAAAAATAATTTTTGAAAAAATTAACTAATAAATTTTATAATGAGACTTTTTGTTCCAACCGATTTATCTAAAGAAAGTGCCGAAGTTATTAAATATGCCATTAAACTGAGTAAAAGAAACAAACACGAACTAATTTTCTTTTATTCTTATGCATTTGCTCATGTTGCGGATTTATTTTCGAAGAGCGAATACAAGGCTTTAATAACGAAGGAAAATGAATTAAACATATTAAGATTAGGCAAATTTATAACTAAATGTTTTGAGGCGTTGGATGAAAAAACAGAAAAATTTAATTTTAAACTCATTGTAAACGATGGATTAATTATATCTGATGACATTATTACCAATTCAAAAAAACAAAAATCCGATTTAATAATTGCGGGTACACATGGAGCCAGTGGCTTGGAAAAAATGGTATTGGGCACAAACACAGCCGTTTTAATAAAAAAATCAAAAATTCCGGTGTTATCGGTACCCATAAATAAAAAAACAAATTTTAATTCCCGTTTTATTTTGGCTTGCGATAAAAATAAATTACCGGCAGAAATTAAATGGATAGAAAAAATCACCTCCGAATTAGGCCTTCAAACTCATTTGGTTCATTTTAATTATGCCAACGAAAAAAGCAAAGTAACGCAAGCCAAACTAACAGAGATTAAAGCGAATGTTGATTTAAGTTTAATAGAAAATATTGAACATACTGCTTTAAAACAGAAAATGGGTGGAGTTATTATGATTACTCAACAAAACAGAAGTTGGTTTGAGCGTTTGTTTTTATCCAGCAAAACAAGCGACATGAGTTTTAGAAATAAATTACCTGTTCTTAGTTTTCCTGCAAAAGGTTAAATAACTCCTAATGCTAGTAAAACTGAAAAAATAATAATAAGAACGGCTACTAAAATCTGAATACTTTCGAGTGTAACTTTTTTAACTAGTTTATTGCCTATAAAGGCTCCTGTAAAGGCTGCCAAACAGGCAACAGTTAATAAACCAATATCGATTTCATTTTTAACATTACTAAATCTGTTAAAGTAAACGGATAGTCTGGTTATATCAATTAAACAAGCTAATACAACACCGGTTGCAATATAAGATTCTTTAGATAATAGGGCTCGGATTAAAAAGGCACTTCTTAAAACCCCTTGGTTACCCGACAATCCCCCAAAAAATCCACTTAAAACCCCACCAACAGGAAGGTATTTCTCATCAAAATTTAGCGCTTTTAGTTTGGGTATTAGGTCATATAAAGCAAAAAATAATAGCAAGAGCGCAATCACAAACTTAAGCGGAAGCACTTCCATTTCATTACCCATTAAATGATATTTAAAAATTGGCTTTAAATCAGAAAGTCTGTAAAGCAAAATAGCCCCGGCAAATGAAGCAATTATTGAAGGAATACCAAACTTAATTAACACATTACGATCTGCACTTTTGCCAATAAGAAAAAACTTAAATACATTGTTTAAAAAGTGAACAATACCGGTTAAGGCCACTGCTATTTCTATTGGAAAAAAAACACCAAAAACAGGTAAAAGTATAGTTCCCAATCCAAAGCCCGAAAACAAAGTTAAACCCGAGCCTAATAAAGCAACTATCGCTATTACAAGGTATTCTATCATTTACATTTAGTATACTCCGGTATAGTTAAATGGAGTTATACGAAGTAATTCCTCCTTAACCGATTTTGAAACATCTAATCCGTTAATGAAATTCTTAATTGCATTTTCGTTAATCGTTTCGTTGGTTCTGGTTAAAGCCTTTAATGCTTCATAAGGACTAGGATAAGCCTCTCTCCTTAAAATGGTTTGTATGGCCTCAGCAACAACAGCCCAGTTGTTTTCTAAATCGCGGTCAATTGCTACCTGGTTAAGCAATAATTTATCTAAGCCTTTTAAAATGCTTTTATATGCAATTAAACTGTGAGCAATAGGAACACCAATATTTCTTAATACCGTTGAGTCTGTTAAATCGCGCTGCAAACGGGATATGGGTAATTTAGAAGATAAGTGCTCAAAAATTGCATTAGCTATACCTAAATTTCCTTCGGCATTTTCAAAATCAATTGGATTAACTTTATGAGGCATGGCGCTACTTCCAACTTCGCCTGCTTTTATTTTTTGCTTAAAATATTCCATTGAGATATAAGTCCATATATCCCTAGAAAAATCAATTAAAATGGTGTTGATGCGAACCAGGCAATGAAAGAAAGAAGCCAAATTATCATAATGTTCTATCTGGGTTGTAAACTGGCTTCGATTAAGCTTTAAATAATGATTAACGAAATGATTGGCAAAAGAAACCCAGTCGATGTTAGGATAACTAACATAATGGGCATTAAAGTTTCCGGTGGCGCCTCCAAACTTGGCAGAAAAAGGAATACGATCCAGTTGTTCTAATTGTACGTTTAATCTTTCTACAAAAACTTTAATTTCTTTACCCAACTTTGTAGGTGAGGCGGGCTGTCCGTGAGTTCGGGCGAGCAAAGAAACATCTTTCCAATCTTCTGCAAATTGCTGAAACCGCTCCATAATGAGTCTTAAGCTCGGCATTGTACCCTGATTAAAACCATCCTTTAAAAGAGCAGGAATTGAGGTATTGTTAATGTCCTGAGAAGTAAGTCCAAAATGTATAAACTCCTTATAGGAGCTTAGATTTAACTCATCAAATTTTTCCTTTAAAAAATATTCAACCGCTTTAACATCATGATTGGTGGTCTTTTCAATCTCTTTTATACGATTAGCATCCTGCTCCGAAAATTTCAAATAAATAGCTCTCAAAGCTGAAAAAAGAGAGTGATCTACCGATTTTAATTGAGGAATTCCACCTTCGGTTAAAGCAATAAAGTATTCTATTTCTACCCAAACACGGTATTTTATTAAACCAAATTCGGAAAAGAATTCACCCAATTCATTAACCTGTCTGCGATACCTGCCATCTACCGGCGAAATTGCCGTTAAAGCGTTTAAATCCATAATAAATAACAAAGCGCAAATATATAAAAAGCAAGCCTAGCAAACTTGACAGGATGACACATTTTTTATGACATAATTCTATTTATTTACAAGTCATGTATGCCATAATTTTAGTTTAAACAATAAAAAATACACTTGGCACAAATTTCGACTACAGCGCAATTGTCAATTATAAAAACTATAAAAAACATATAACTATGGCAAAAGTAAGTATCAAACCATTGGCAGACCGCGTAATTGTGGAGTCTGCTGCAGCAGAAACAAAAACCGCATCAGGCATTATTATTCCTGATACAGCTAAAGAAAAACCCCAAAAAGGTAAAGTTATTGCAGTTGGCAATGGCAAAAAAGACGAGCCTCTAACTGTAAAAGTAGGCGATACCGTTTTATACGGAAAATATGCCGGAACAGAAATAAATGTTGAAGGTAAAGAATACTTAATTATGCGCGAATCGGATATTTTCGCAATCATTTAATAATCAAATCTATAATCTTAAAAACAAACAAAAAATGGCTAAAAATATAGTTTTCAATTTAGAAGGACGTGACGCATTAAAGCGTGGTGTTGATGCATTAGCTAATGCAGTAAAAGTTACCCTAGGTCCAAAAGGTCGTAATGTAATTATCGATAAAAAATTTGGAGCCCCAACTATTACTAAGGATGGTGTTTCTGTAGCAAAAGAAATCGAATTAGTTGATCCTATTGAAAATATGGGGGCACAACTAGTTAAAGAAGTAGCCTCAAAAACTGCAGATCAGGCTGGTGATGGAACCACAACCGCAACGGTGTTAGCGCAGGCAATAGTTGCAACCGGTTTAAAAAATGTAGCTGCCGGTGCAAATCCAATGGATTTAAAACGTGGTATCGACAAAGCAGTAACTGCTGTAGTAGAAGATTTAAAGAAACAATCTAAAAAAGTTGGCGATGATTATAAGAAAATTGAGCAAGTTGCTACAATCTCGGCAAATAATGATTCTTCTGTTGGAAAATTAATTGCCGATGCAATGGCTAAGGTTAAAAAAGAAGGTGTAATTACCGTTGAAGAAGCAAAAGGAACCGAAACATATGTAGACGTTGTGGAGGGTATGCAATTTGATCGCGGTTATATATCTCCTTATTTTGTAACAAATGCGGAAAGCATGGAGGCTGTTTTAGATACCCCCTATATTTTAATTTACGATAAGAAAATTTCTAACATGAAAGAGTTATTGCCCGTGTTAGAAAAAACTGTTCAAACTGGCAAACCATTGTTAATTATTTCTGAAGAAGTTGAAGGCGAAGCTTTAGCAACTTTAGTAGTTAATAAGATGCGTGGTGCTTTAAAAATAGCTGCTGTTAAAGCTCCGGGCTTTGGCGACAGAAGAAAAGCAATGTTAGAAGATATCGCCATTTTAACTGGTGGAACTGTAATTAGTGAAGAAAGAGGTTTTAAATTAGAAAACGCAGATTTATCTTATTTAGGTAAATGCGAAAAAATAACCATTGATAAAGACAATACAACAATAGTAGGTGGAGCCGGAAAAAAAGCAGAAATTACTGCACGAGTTAATCAAATTAAAGCTCAAATTGAAACCACAACTTCAGATTACGATAAAGAAAAATTACAAGAACGTTTAGCTAAATTGGCAGGCGGTGTTGCAGTTCTTTATGTTGGTGCTGCAACCGAAGTTGAAATGAAAGAAAAGAAAGATCGTGTTGACGATGCTTTACATGCTACACGTGCCGCTGTTGAAGAAGGAATTGTACCGGGTGGTGGTGTTGCATACATCCGCGCAGTGGAAGCTTTAGAAAAATTAAAAGGTGCTAACGAAGATGAAACTACTGGTATTGCTATCGTTCGTCGCGCTATTGAAGAGCCGTTACGCCAAATTGTAGCTAACGCCGGCGGCGAAGGATCTATCGTTGTAAATAAAGTTCGCGAAGGAAAAGCTGATTTTGGTTATAATGCCCGCAATGATAAATACGAAAACATGTTAACGGCAGGAGTAATCGATCCTACTAAAGTATCTCGTGTTGCTTTAGAGAACGCAGCTTCAATTGCTGGTATGTTATTAACTACCGACTGTGTTTTATCAGATATTAAAGAAGACAAACCGGCTATGCCTGCTATACCAGGTGGAATGGACGGAATGGGATATTAATAATCTTTAATTTTTGTTCTCAAAGCCCCGTATACCGGGGCTTTGTTGTTTTTACATTTTACTGTATATTGTATCCAACAATTAATCTATGAAAAAAAATAAGTTATACTCTATACTCCTCTTGGCATGTGTTACTCTCATTTCGAAGGCCCAACTAACTACTCATCAAATTTTTGATTCTAATGGTACATTAACAAGTTTCGAAGATATACTGAAAAAAGCTCAAAAAGCTGATATTATTCTTTTTGGCGAATTACATGACAATCCTATTAACCATTGGCTCCAACTAGAATTAACCACTGAACTTTACAAACAAAAAAAACAAGATATAATATTAGGCGCTGAAATGTTTGAGGCCGATGATCAAATCGTAATTAACGAATATTTAAGTGGTAAAATAAGTGAGAAAACATTTAAAGAAGAAAGTAAATTATGGAACAATTTTGCAACAGACTATAAACCACTTTTAGATTTTGCAAAAAAAAACAAATTGAATTTTATTGCAACTAACGTTCCGCGAAGATACGCTAACATGGTTTACAATAAAGGTTTATCTATACTTGATAGTTTGTCTGATGAATCAAAAAAATGGATCGCTCCCCTTCCTTTTCCTTATGATCCTAATGAAAAAGCTTACAAAGAAATTTTTGAAAATGCGGGTGGCCACGGTGGTGAAAATTTACCTAAATCGCAAGCTATTAAAGATGCTACCATGGCCCATTTTATTACCACTAACTTAAGTAAAGGCAAAACCTTTATCCACTTTAATGGAGCATACCACAGCAACAATCATTCCGCTATAGAATGGTATTTAAAACAATACAAAGCCGGTTTAAAAATAGTAGTCATCTCGTCGGTTGAACAAGACAATATTAACTTATTGGAAAAAGAGAATATTAATTTGGGCGACTTTATAATTTGTACTCCCATTAATTTAACCAAAACATACAAATGAAGTGAAAAGTGATTATTAATTAACGACAAATAAGTATTATAAAGTAACGCAGAATACTACTTAACGAAATTGAATTAAACTTTATAATTTTAACTTTCCGACTTGTTCTTTTTTCAATTTATAAACAAATGAATAATTAAAGTGTTGAAATAACTAAAATGGCATTTAAAATCTATACCAAAACAGGCGATAAAGGGGAAACCTCTTTAATTGGAGGAACTCGGGTTCCTAAGTTTCATATTAGAATAGAAGCATACGGAACAGTTGATGAATTAAATAGTTACATTGGTTTAATTCGTGATCAGCAAATTGATGAAAATTCTAAAAATACCTTAATTGAAATACAGGATCGTTTATTTACAATAGGCTCTTTGCTTGCTGAAGATTCGGGAAAGTCAAAAATGAAATTACCTCAAATAAAGGAAGATGATATAATTTTTTTAGAAAAGCAGATTGATTTTATGGACGAAACCCTGGAGCCTATGAAATCTTTCGTTTTACCGGGGGGGCATACCATTATATCATATTGTCATATTGCCCGTTGTGTTTGCAGAAGAGCAGAGCGTTTAACCATCCATTTGGCAACTGAGTTAGAAGTTAACGAACTGATAATTATATATTTAAACAGACTTTCGGATTATTTATTTGTATTATCGAGATACCAAAGCAAGGAATTAAATGCAAAAGAAATTCCATGGAAACCGAAAATTGATTAAAAAAAGTTTTGTTAAAAATAAAATTACTGTATATTTGCAGTCCCATAAAACGGACAAGAAATGAAAAGAACATTCCAACCATCGAACAGAAAAAGAAGAAATAAGCACGGTTTCAGAGAAAGAATGGCTAGCGCTAATGGTCGTCGTGTATTAGCTGCACGTCGCCGCAAGGGAAGAAAGAGATTGACCGTTTCTGACGAAAAGTTCCATAAACAATTCTAATTAAGATATTTTTCTTGGTTTTCTGAAAACCCGCCTCTATATTTTGGCGGGTTTTTTATTTAATCGGCATGAACATTTACGCTTTTCCTTTAAAGATTAACAATACCGAACGCAATGCTCTTAGCGTTCTTAATCCCGACTTTGAATTTAGAGATAAGATTATATCCAAAGCAGTTGTGGGCTACCTGATAAACCCCATCTACCCCATTGTTCATCAAAACATCGTTTATAATCCCGATTTTATTGACTATTTCCACAAAACGGTTAAAATTTCGGCTTTGCTCACTTTAGGCATTAATCAATCCTACAAAAACCAAAAGGGGGGCTATGTTTACATTCTGGACGACAGAGCCGATAAAAACAAAAAAGCAGAGCCACAAGATGTAGTGGGTTCATTCGAAATTAAAGACGGAGAAATTCTGGAAGAAAGTTATACACCCAATGCACAATATGAGTTTATTTCAGAAAAAGGGGTTTGCAAATTAACTCCTGAGTTTGAAACCATTTTTTTTAAGGCAATCAAACTTTAAAAAATTCGATAAGCTAATTTTTCAGGAATCTTATTCCAAAAATTTCTCTTTAATGATCTCGGCAGGCAATAATTGGCATTGATCATTAATTCCAAACCATTTCTTTCGATTTTTAGCCACAAAATCATAAACAAAATCCCTAATAAAAGCAGGAATAATAACTAAAACACTTAATAGCTTTATAGGCCCTTTTAAATGCGAAATAATCTTTAATGCTGCTGAACTTTTATAATAAACCCGATTATTATAAATTAAAATAACTGTATCAACTGCTGCCACAAAACTATATTGCGTATTAAGTTTTTGAAATGTAGTTCCTTGCAAAGGCGCAAACTTAAACACATGAAACTTGTCGTTTTTCAAAATAAATTGTACAAAACGGCTACACAATCCACATGCTCCATCGTAAAAAACTACATTTATATTTTGCATTTTATTTAACAAAAAAGCCACCTAAAGGTGGCTTAGTTAATTAATTATATTGATAAATTTTTTGACCCGTTTTGTTTTTGAATTTCCATTCTACTTTAAAACCCCACGGACAAGAATTGGTAACAACGTTGCCCGATTGATCTACACCAAATGTAGCGGCAAAACTAAATTCTTTATCTTGCACCTGTACATCTAATTTTCCTGATGTTGGCTTATTTGCTCCGCAGGTACTGTTCCAAACAACAGGGTCTAAAACCTGACTGGTATAATTATTGCCTTCTTTGCTTACACCCCAATTTTCTAAATTGTTTAAACCGTTATAAGTCCCTTCTCCCTCACCTTTAGCCGTTAACACGTTATTAGACCATGTGTAGGTAAATTTTCGCGATAAATTACAAGTAGCCGCTTTACCGTCGTCAAAAGTAACTTTTAAATTGGTAGCCTCAACCTTATTAACCAGCTTTGGAGAAAGTGCAAAAAACAAAGTAACCCAATTTCCTCCCTCAACATTAGTAACGGTAGAGCTTCCATCAAAAGTTAAACTTTTATTATCCGAAGTACGTTTTATTTTATAGCCCGAAAAATCTAATTTTAATACGGCACCGGCATCACGCCATCTTTTGCCAGATAAAAAATCCATTAACGAAACTTTTATGATTCCGCTCCTAATTCTGGAATTGCAAACAGTTGTTCCATCAAAATTAAAAACTAGAACTCCCTGACTTTTTTGAGTGGTATCAATTGTAAAACCACAAGGCGTAAAGGCGAGGGCAGATGGCATACCGGACACTCTTCCCCCTATGGAGGGATTATCTGATATTGCTTTGTTTGCATCATCAACAGCTCCGTCCATTTCCGCCTGCACATTTTTATTATCTTCGGTTACTGAAGCGGTTTCATTTCTAAATTCACGGTTTTTTTTACAAGACGTAAAGGCCAATGTTAAGGCCATTAAAACGCAAAATGTAAGTATTAATTTTGGCTTTATTGTTTTCATTTGCTTTAAATTTAGTTTATTGAATTTACAATTTTTTTTGTTAGTTAGCTGCAATTTTAAATTCAGTTCTTCGGTTATTAGCCCTGCCATTCTCAGTTTTATTATCATCTATAGGTTGCGCATCACCGTAGCCTACAAATTTTAAACGATCAGCCAAAACACCCTGTGATATTAAATAATCGAAAACCGCTTTAGCTCTGTTTTCGGATAAGGTTTTGTTTTTAACCTTATCACCCACATTATCGGTATGACCGGATAATTCAATTTTAACCGTTGGATTAGCATCTAGAAATTGTTTTAACTTATTAAGTTCCACTATAGATTGGGATTTTAAATCGAATTTACTGGTTTCGAAAAACACATTCTTAAGCACCACCCGTTCACCCGGTTTTATGGGTGTTAAAGGAACCTCTTTTACATAAGGCGTATTGGATTTTTGAGTTTTAAGACTAAAATTATCAGAATAAAACAAATATCCTTGTTTAGATGCATTTAGAGCATAATCTCGATTAGGAGGAATACATACTAAAAATTCGCCGTTAGTTTCATCCGAATAAGACTCAACTATTGTTTTCTTGGTTTCTAAATCGATTAACTCAAACCTGGCACCCAATGGTTTTTTAGTTGAACTATCGTATACCTTACCTTTAAAGTAAGTGATACTTTGAGCGCGAACATTAAGCGGTAATTCAAACGAATAGATATCCCAATCGCCAAAGCCTCCTGTTCTTTCGGAGGCATAATAGGCTTTATCACCCTTAGATGAAACACTTAAGCCGAATTCGTCGCCATTGGTATTTATAGGAAAACCAAGATTTTTAGGTGTAGAAAATTTTCCTACACTATCCATTGTACTCATAAACAAATCAAAACCTCCCATTCCGTTATGCCCTTTAGAAGCAAAATAAAAAGATTGGTTATCCGGATGAATAAAAGGGCTCATCTCATCATCGGGGGTGTTTACTGTTGGTCCCAAATTGATCGGATTACTCCACTTACCATCGTTGCCAATTGATGATTTCCAGACATCCATCCCTCCTATTCCATTAGGCCTGTTACTTAAAAAATAAATGGTTCTGCCATCGGAGGACAATGTGGGCTGAGAGTCCCAATACTTGGTGTTTAAAGGGGTCCCCATGTTTCGGGGTTCAGACCAGGCATTCCCTTTTTTTATACTAAAAAACAGATCGCAACTTCCCTGCCCGCTTCTTCCTTCAGGATAACCATAAACTTTATCGGCACAACCGGTAAAAACCAGCAACTGTCCATCCGGCGATAAAGCTTGTGCACCTTCATTTGCAGGTGTGTTAATGGGGTATCCTAAATTTTTGGCTAGCAGCCATTCATTTTGTAAAAATTTAGAAACATAAAAATCCTCTTGCGAATTACCTCTTGACATTTCTTTTGAAGAATCGCGTAAAATAGTTCGGGCAAAAATTAACATTTGCTCATCGGCACTAAACGCAGGAAGATAATCCTTATAAGCGCTATTAATATTTTTACCCAAATTAACCGGATTAAAAGGAACCGGATTTTTAACCGCATAAGCAGCAAATTCGCTATTGCGTTTTATCTTTTCGGCCTTAGGTTTAGTTTGTTGGTTTAAATTGGGTAGTTTAAGGTAATCGTTAGCGTTGTTGTTAGCATCGCTGTAAAGGCCTTTCTTAAATTGCAACTCGGCCAAGATATACAATGCACTGGGAAAATATGATTTATCAATGGAGGCCATTGTATTTAAATATTCTATTGCAATATCTGTTTCACCCTTATTCTCGTGCAAATTGGCCAACATAAAAAAAGCATCCAGAAAATGAGGATCAATTTTAACCGCTTCATCTAAACACTTAAAAGAAGCCTCTAAATCGCCTTCGTTAAACTTAACCTGGGCTTTTTCAAAGAGGTTTATTGCTTTTTTGTTAGTGGAATAATATTCGCCTGGGCGAGGTTGGGAGAATGCTATTAGCAAACTAAAAAACAGAAAAAACAAAAAAATTATTCTCATAAAAATATAATGATTAAAAGTACAAAAAATATGCCTTGAAGTTAATATTTAGTCCTATTGGTGCCTATTAGAATTATTTAAACTGAAATTTAGAACATACTAACAAAATTATTTTGTACGGTAGATTCGCATTTTATTAGAATTGGATTTAAATAGTTTATTAATTAAGCATTAAATCGATTGGTTTTCAGTGAAAAAAAGCTCATTTTTTTAATAAAAAACACTTCATTATTTACTAAATTCGTAACCGTTAGAAAAACCCCAAAATTATGGCTTTTGATATAGAAATGATTAAAAAGGTGTATGCCGAAATGCCCGCAAAGGTAAGTGCTGCACGCAAAACATTAGGTCGCCCTTTAACGCTGGCCGAAAAAATTCTTTATGCACACCTTGACGGAAGTTTACCGTCGTTAGCATACGAAAGAGGTAAATCCTATGTAGATTTTAATCCTGACCGTGTTGCCATGCAAGATGCTACTGCACAAATGGCCTTGCTTCAGTTTATGCAAGCCGGCAGACCAAAAGTTGCTGTTCCCTCATCGGTTCATTGCGACCACTTAATTCAGGCAAAAGTGGGTGCTAAAACCGATTTAGAAAGAGCAAAAAACGAGAGTGAAGAAGTATTTAATTTCCTGGCCTCTGTTTCCAATAAATATGGAATTGGTTTCTGGAAACCGGGAGCAGGAATTATTCATCAGATTGTTTTAGAAAACTATGCATTTCCGGGCGGGATGATGATTGGAACCGACTCGCACACCGTTAATGCAGGTGGTTTAGGAATGATAGCCATTGGAGTTGGCGGAGCAGATGCTTGTGATGTAATGGCGGGTTTACCTTGGGAATTAAAAATGCCAAAGCTTATTGGAATTAAACTTACCGGAAAGTTAAACGGATGGGCAAGTGCTAAAGATGTAATTTTAAAAGTTGCCGGTATTTTAACTGTTAAAGGCGGTACTGATAAAGTAATTGAGTACTTTGGTGAAGGTGCTATTGCACTAAGTTGTACTGGAAAAGGAACTATTTGTAACATGGGTGCCGAAGTGGGTGCTACCACTTCTACTTTTGGTTACGATGATAGTATGAGTAGATATTTAAAAGCTACCGGACGCGCTGACGTAGCCGCTTTGGCAGATGGAATAAAAGAACATCTAACCGGAGACCCTGAAGTTTATGCTAATCCGGCTAACTATTTTGACGAAGTAATTGAAATTAATTTATCGGAACTAGAACCCCATGTTAACGGACCTTTTACCCCTGATTTAGCTACGCCTATTTCTAAACTAAAGGAAGAAGCCGAGAAAAATGGTTGGCCTTTAAAAGTGGAAGCAGGTTTAATTGGATCTTGCACCAATTCCTCATATGAGGATATTGCGCGTGCGGTTTCGCTTGCCAAGCAGGTATCAGCCAAGGGTCTTAAATCGAAAGCTGAGTTCATGATTAATCCGGGTTCTGAGCAAATTCGATACACTATTGAGCGCGATGGTTTCCTTAAAGTTTTTGACGAGTGTGGTGCTACGGTATTTACCAATGCCTGCGGTCCATGTATTGGAATGTGGGATCGTGTAGGTGCTGAAAAACAGGAAAAAAACACAATCGTTCACTCCTTTAACAGAAATTTTGCCAAACGTGCAGATGGTAATCCAAACACCTACGCGTTTGTTGCCTCTCCAGAAATTGTTACGGCTTTAGCTATTGCCGGCGATTTAGGTTTTAACCCCATTACCGATTCTTTAACCAATGAAAAAGGCGAGAAAGTAAAATTGGATGCACCTAGTGGAGATGAATTACCAACTAAAGGCTTTGCTGTTGAGGATGCCGGCTACCAGGCACCCGCTGCTGATGGCAGCAATGTTAAAGTCTTGGTTGAACCTACTTCAAAGCGTTTACAATTACTAGATCCATTTGCACCCTGGACTGGAACGGACTTTAAAGGTTTAAAATTATTAATTAAGGCTAAAGGAAAATGTACTACCGATCATATTTCCATGGCCGGTCCTTGGTTAAAATTCCGTGGGCACTTAGACAATATTTCGGATAACATGCTAATTGGGGCTGTTAATGCTTATAACGGTAATACTGACTCCGTTAAAAACCAATTAACAGGTGCTTACGAATCGGTTCCAAAAGTACAGAGACAATATAAAGCACAAGGAATTGGTTCTATTGTTGTAGGGGATGAAAACTACGGTGAAGGATCTTCTCGCGAACATGCCGCAATGGAGCCTCGTCACTTGGGAGTTAAAGTGGTTTTAGTTAAATCATTTGCCCGTATTCACGAAACAAACCTAAAAAAACAAGGGATGCTGGCTTTAACTTTTGCCAATGCAACCGACTATGATAAGATTCAGGAAGACGATCAAATAGATGTTTTAGGTTTAACCTCATTTACACCGGGTGTCCAGTTAACCCTGGTTTTAAATCATGCAGATGGCTCTAAAGACGAATTTAAAGTGAACCACAGTTATAATGCCCAACAAATAGAATGGTTTAAGGCCGGTGGGGCATTAAATATCATTAGGGCATCCGTGAAAGCCTAACTATATAAAAAAAACCGGTTTTTAAAAACCGGTTTTTTTTAATTTGCCCCATCTATTAATATTGCGTTTGTAATTATCATTTAATATCTTTATTAAGATTTTAAAATGAACAATTATGATTTTACTCAAAAAATTCGGCAATATTAATTATATTTTAATATTCACTTTTCTATTCTTTTTTGTTGAAAAGTCCAATGCTAATAATTTAATTATAGGAAGCCCTACCGTATCGGGCGCTAATCTTCAGTTTACAGTCCAGTGGGATAACAGCTGGAACGTTAGCACTGGTCCTGGCAATTATGATGCGGTATGGATTTTTGTTAAAAGGCAAGTGTGTGGTGGAGCCCAAACGTGGGATCATTCCTTATTAAGCACCAACTCTGCCGATCATGCTGTAAGCGGTGGAGTTTTGCAAGTAGATGCAGTAACTGATGGTGTTGGTGTATTTATAAGGCGGTCTGCCGTAGGCAACGGAAATATCGCTGCCTCCACTGTAACTTTGGCGCTTCAACCCCCTGCCAATGGGGTGGATAATTTTCAAGTTAATGGTATTGAAATGGTTTATGTGCCTACCGGTAATTTTACTATTGGAGATGGAGTTAGCACTTATTGTTTTAACGGTGCAACAATTACTGCAGCAACACAGGCTGCTGGTTTCGCGTCTGCTAGTGGATATCAAGCGTCTAACTATGGTTCAACTGCAGCACTTCCATCTTCATACCCTCAAGGATATAATGCGTTTTATTGTATGAAATATGAAATAAGTCAGGAACAATATGTGAAATTTTTAAACGCACTTACTTTTACCCAGCAATTTGGGCGTATACAATTGTCTCCGGCCTCTGCTACTGGTTCGTTGCCCATACAATCAGCTTCGCCAAACCACTCTAGAAATGGCATCAGGATTATGACTCCCGGTGTTGCCCTTACAACTCCTGCAATATTTGGATGCGATTTAAATTTTAACGGAACCTTTAATGAGGCTGCTGACGGGCAAAATGTGGCTTGTGGCTGGTTGAGGTGGTCTGATTTAATGGCTTATTTAGATTGGTCTGGTTTAAGACCCATGACTGAAATGGAATTTGAAAAAGCCTGCCGGGGACCTGCACCCGCTCTTGCTAATGAATACGCCTGGGGTACAACCTCAGTTACTCAAGCAACTTCTACTGCCCTTAATAACGCAGGTCAAAGTTCTGAGACTTCAACAGCTTCTGGAAATGGGTTAAGTGCCTTTAATGCAAGTAATCAAACCACTTTTGGCCCACTACGTTGCGGCTTTGCAGCCGGTGCTG